>Ga0302320_10023174_pt1 | contig 12198 bp, 7 predicted proteins | sample Bog_T0_3_FD_202130 | JGI IMG/M metagenome (GOLD analysis project Ga0302320, IMG submission 202130) | Peat permafrost microbial communities from Stordalen Mire near Abisko, Sweden - Bog_T0_3 | ecosystem: Environmental > Terrestrial > Soil > Wetlands > Peat | place: Sweden: Abisko, Stordalen Mire...
ACGCGGCGGGGTTCAAAGCCCTGCGCATCATCCACGGCCGCGGCATCGGAGTGCAGCGGGAGGTGGTGCGCGCGGTGCTGGGGCGATCGCCATTGGTGGCCGATTTCCGCGATGCCCCCGCCGAAGCCGGAGGATGGGGCGCTACCGTCGTCACTCTCCGCTGACCGGTGCTCCGCCTGTACGAAAATGCACCTCGAGCCGTGAGGGTCCAAAGGGGGCGCTTGCGTGGCGCTCGTACTCCTTCGCGAGCTCGGCGAGGACGACCGCGGTTCGAGTGGTCCGTTTTGACCCGACAACGCGCTAAAATGACCATCTCGAAACTTTCGGAGCCTGCCTGTGAACGAATCGAACGCGGGTGGAGCGGCGACGAACGTCGGCGTCTCATACCAAAACCGAGTTGCCGCCTGAATATCCGTCCGAATCTTGACCGGACGAGATGTAGCCCCGCTATGGGGCCTTCCCGCCGAAACAGCGCTGGATTTCCTGCGCTGTGAGACCGAGCAGCCCGTCGACGATATTCTCGTCGGCACATCAAAGCGCGGGAATATTTTCATCCAGGTCAAACACACCGTCCGACTGGAGAGGGACGCCGCTTCGGGAATTGGGAGCGCAATCCATCAGTTCGTGCGCCAGTTTGTTACAAGCATGGCGCGCGCCGTCGGAACCCGACCATGGGAGCGCCTTTTCGACCCGGACAAAGATCGCCTCGTCCTCGTGGTGGGCTCTAAAACCTCCGCAGCCATCATAGATACGCTCCCAACTATTCTGGCGCGCGTGCAGAACCTGACGCCAGAACAACCGGTCCTCGACGCAGCCACAACACAGGCTGAACGACAAATTTGGGACAACGTTCTCACGCATGTCGGGCGCGCGTGGAAAGAGGCCGTCAGTGCCGAGCCAAATGATCAGGAACTGCGCCAGTTTCTCCGTGTAATACGCGTCCACTACCTAGACGTCGATCCCGCTGGTCAAAGCGAACGAGAGGCTATTGATGCGCTCGCCGCTCTCACCCCTCCGACGGATGCGCCCGCCCCAATTCTCGCCTGGACGGCTTTGATTGAGCTCTGTGGACAGTTCGCAGCGTCTCGCTCAGGCGGTGATCGAGCCCGGTTGCAAATTGGTCTCCAAGAACGCGGAATCCATGTTGGCCCAAGCCCGAAATTCGAAGCCGACATCGCCCGTCTCCGAGAGCTCGCCGTGACGGTCACAAACGCTCTCGCACAACTCGCCGAGATCAGGGTCGGCCAGAGCACAATCAAGATCGAGCGTACGGCCGCAGCGGCACTCCGAGCCGCGTCCGAGAGCGGCTCTCTGGTGGTTATCGGGCATCCAGGCGCCGGAAAATCCGGGCTTCTGCACGATCTGGCTGCCGCACTTGTTGCTGCCCACGCTGACGTCGTTGTATTAGCCGTCGACCGGCTAGCGTCGCAGAGCCTCCTCCAACTTCGTGGCGAACTTGGCCTCCATCACGATCTCGTAGACGTTTTAAGGAACTGGCCAGGGGCCTCGCCGGGCTATGTGATCATTGACGCGCTGGACTCAGCGCGATCCGAGCCCGCGGCTGCCGGCATGGCGGAGCTTGTCGGCTCAGTGACGCAAGATGGAGGGCGATGGCGGGTCGTCGCCGCAGTGCGGAAGTTTGATTTGGCGAAAAGTGCGCTGCTGCAACCGCTGTTTGCGGGCCAACCGCCAGAACAGCCAGGTGCCGATCAGGACTTTGGAGGGGTGAGGCACATCAACATTTCAGTCCTTGACCCGCCAGAAACCTCGCAGGTCGCAAGTCAGAGCTCAATTTTGGGAGAGGTGATTGCCCGCGCGCCCGACCCACTAAAGGAGCTCCTCCGACTCCCGTTCAACCTCAGGCTCGTAGCCGAGATGATAACGGGCGGAGTTCCGATCGGCGACTTCAGCCCAATTCAAACGCAAATCAGCCTGCTCGATAAATACTGGCTCGCGAGAATAGTCGGCACCGATCAATTGGGGTACGCTCGTGAGAATATTCTCCGTGATGTAGCCCAAAAAATGGTTCATCGACGTGCTTTGCGCGTCCGTGTCGCCGACCTAGAACTCAGCAGCATTGAGAGTCCGGAACTGGAAGAACTGCTCGGCAGGAGGGTCTTGGTCCACTGGAGCCCGGCTTCGGGCGTGAGACAGCGTGACGTAATTGCCTTCGCCCATAACCTCCTCTTCGACTATGCTGTTGGTCGATCGTTGTTCTTCTCTGACGAAGATCGTTTCGTCCAGTTTCTAGAGTTCAATATTGATGCCGCGATCGCGATCCGGCCAAGCGCTGTTCTCTCCTTCCAACACTACTGGTATCAAAGTGCGAATGTCTTCTGGGACCTAACGCGCAGGATCGAGCTGCTTAATAAATCGCCCGAAATTATCAGACTCATCGGGCCGACCGTTGCCAGCGAACTCGTCCGCAACTTCCCAGAGTTTGAGCCGCTGATCACGGCTATTAGACGCCACGATCAGGGGGCGGCGGCTGCCTTCCGACACTTGGTCGGGTCCTTATTAGCTGCGACAGTCGGCCATGTCAAAGGCGAAGCCGAACAAGCGTGGACGAGCCTGGCGGAAGCGGTAGCCAGGACCCTCGAAGACGGGACCGCCTATGCACTGGCAACGCTCTTGAACATCCTGCTCACACCCCTTCCGCAGGCAATCCCAAGGCAAGAACAACTCGGACGCACCAGTCGCGATTTGCTCGCCTTTGTCCGGCGCCGCCCATACGAAAGTTGGCTCAGTCGCAACGCCGTGACGGCAGTCTGTCGATCGTATTGCACAGACCCAGCCCAATCATCGACCCTCTTGAGGTTGTCTTTCAAGCAAGAGCTGCTGAAAGCGCATGGACATGAAGAAATCCCGACGTTTGCGCGGGAGGTAGGCCCAATCCTGGACTGCGATCCCGAATTCGTGGCTGAGCTATACAAAACTGCCTTCAGCCATCGTGAGACGAGCGAAGCGACCACCTTCTTGGGTGACACCGTACGGGTTCTCACATTGACTTCCACGCGTAAGCAAGACTACGAGCTCAGCCATTATATCCTGGCCGAGCGATTCCTAGAATTCATCCGAAGATACCCGCTAACTGCGTTTGAGGTCGCCGTAGTCGTGACAGCAGAATACATTCGGAGCGCCCACTCGAAGGACGCCGGCGAGCCTCAAGAGGCCTTCGAGTTCCTCGGACGAACCGCGAACATACGGCGAGACTACAGCGAGATTTGGGACTCGGGAGGCGTTTCCTCCCACGCCACGCCCCTACAGTTGCTGGACATCCTCGACTCTTACCTCACGGCTCTACTACCGACAGAAGCCACGCTTAAGTTAATCGACCAGTTCCTAGCTATCATTGCCGCGGAGAACGTCTACGCGACCATTTGGCGCAGGCTCCTCCAATGCGCGACCACGGCGACTGTTACCCTGGGCGTCCGAGTTTGGGAACTCGCCTGTGCAATCCCCATACTAATCGGACTCGATACTTCCCGCGCCGCTGGCGAATACCTGTCAGCTACATTCCCGCTGCTGAAACCGGAACAGCGGGCGAGAATCGAAGAAGCTATCTGGAGCGTCGGCGCGAGCGACTCGCCCCTTGCGGCGGCGTACGCAAGAAATGACCGTGATCGCCTTCTTGGCTGTCTGAACCTGGACAGCGTAGTGACCGTTCAGGCCAAGGCACGGATTGAAGAGATGAGAGCGGCGGGATCAGTCCCGCCAAACGAGCCAAGAATGAGCATTACCGGCGGCCCAATACCGTTCACGACCGAAGACTACCTCGCAGAGCGTGGCGTTCCTTTGGAGATACCCGCAAATCGTTACATCCGCGAACTCGAAAAGAGCCTGGAACCCTTCAACTACAAACACCTGAACAGCCCTCCAACGCGGGACGACATAGACACAATCGCACCGGGCGTTTACAGCCTCTACGCGGCCCTCCAACCGGACGCGACCTCCGGGATTCACGAAGAACAGGCCGATCATGCATGGGCGGTCTTGGCCGAATGTTGCGAAAGAATCACCTCCAGTCCTTCGGATTGGCAAAGTAGCGAGCTAGGCGAGGGCGCCCGCACGATCCTCCTCACGGCGGCGAATAATAGGCTCCCACTTTACACAGCCAACGCCGAGGAGCAGTTCAACAGGTCGGCCGCGTGGGGCGGACCTGCCGCTAGAATCTCAGCTGCGGCCGGCCTTATCCAACTCAAGCCTCCACTGTCGTCACCGGAGGTGCAAGAGGCAGTCCGACGCCTCGCATCTGACAAAGTGCCGCCGGTTCGATATCAGATCGCCGCCCGCATGTTGCGCCTTTATGAGCACAACACCGAGGTGATGTGGGAGTTGTGCCGCCAATTCGGAGGTCAGGAGGTGAATCGAGGCGTACTAAGCGCCGTTATGCCGGTTTTCGGGCGTCTCGCCGCCCGGTTTCCTGACGAGATTGTTCCCCTTACTGCCGGAGTCTTTGAACGCCTGACAGGCGGTGACGGCCTTGACTCGCCGCGCGATCAGTGTGTCTCGATATTTGCCGGCCTGGCGCTTTGGCAGGGCAACCCCACATGCCTACGAATCGTCGGCGAAATCGTAGCTTCTCCATCCAAACATGAAAAAGATGCCGAGCAGCTAGTTCGGGACCTGGAACGCAACCTTAATCCGGAACCGGGCGAAGATCCAGAGCGGGCCAACAGGATCGCAAAAAGCGCCTTCGCGATGCTGGATCAAATGGCTCGCTCCGTCGTTGCTGAGGCCGGCGCGCATGCGCCGGAACGTCAGGACTCGGACCGCGAAACCGTCGAAAAGTGCGCCAAGATCGGCGCCATAATCGGGTCTCGGCTCTATTTCGCGTCGGGCGCGTTCAAAGGTGGAAACGCGCCTCGGCGTCTGGTGGACGTCTCCGCACGGCGGGAATTCTTCGACGGCGCGGAACAAATCATCCGAACACTGAGCGTTTTCACCATCCCGGCAGTAACGCACAATTTGCTCGAGATTCTGCACGAATTCGCGGACATCGAGCCTCGCAAGGTACTGCTCGACTCGGCCTTGATCCTTGATGCGGCGAAGAGGTCCGACTATGCCAATGACTCGATGGCCGCCGATTTGGTGGCCGATATTGTCGAGCGATTTATCGCAGATCAGCGGAGCCTGCTCCGCAACGACGCAGAAGCTCGTATGGCCCTCATCGGCATGCTTGATCAGTTCGTGCAGATGGCGTGGCCAAGAGTACAACGTCTCGTATATAGGCTAGACGAGATCTACCGGTGAAGCGTAACTGGACGGCAGTCAACTTCGAGCGAGATTTGACAGCGTTCTGTGCTGAATACGGTCAGCAGTTCGCAATAATAGCTGCGAAACTCCGCACCGACTATGCGGAAAAGTCGCCTGATCCCGACCGAGAGCTCGATAAATTGCTGGAGTCTCACGTGCGCGTATTCATAGACGCCCTGCTGGCATCTCTCAACTGGCAGACGGGCGTTAGAGCGCCCGGCGGAACAAACCTAGTTCCCGAGGCGCCCCTTCGTTCGGACGACCGCTCTACAGTCCGCTTTCTTGACTACCTTGGCTTTGAAGTCGGCGAGCCCAAGAAACCACTGTTGATTGTCGAGGCTAAACGGCCGAGTTCCAACCTGCCGCGAACGAGGGCATCCGGCGACGGGCCAGAGGAGCCAGCCACGGCGCTCATAAGCGGACTTGCCGCCGCGCAAATGACCGAAGACTGGTCTAAGTGGCTTCGCACGGCAAGTGACTACGTTCGATCTACAACCAAGCGAGCCGACCATCCACCGAAACGGATGGTAATCACCAATGGAGACTGGCTTATTGTATTCACCAACCCCGATGAAACCTTCTGTCAAGGCCGGCCCGATCCGCGAACGATACGAGTCTTCCTCAACCGCGTCGACATATTGCGCAACTACGCTGACGTATTTGAGCTGCTTGAGCATCAGCAGGTCCTCGGCGGGGTGCCACCTGTGGCGGTCGAGGAGTTGGCTTTCTATGCAACATCCGCAGACGTGGACCGGATAATGCATGGGCTGCGGCTAATCTACCAAGTCGATGAGGATTTCTTTGCTGCGGCTCCGAGCATCAAGGTTATGCCCGTCCTGCATCTTCGGACTAGGCAGGGGTTCTGGCTGATCGTTGAGGAGAGAATGGTCGGCGAAGTATTGCCGAAACGGCCTGAGGGCTTAGCCGCCCACTTCCATAGCGTCTCATCGAGGGCGCGCGGGTTGCTCTCCAAGACCCACGCGGTTCTCGGCGTTTCGCTGGCGCCGACCAAACTGGCGCAACACTATCAAGAATCCGAGCCGGCCGAATACCCGGTCGGACTTCTTGGAGTCCGTAGCGTTCGGCACCCCCGCGCCGAGGAGTATTTGATCGCCACCGGATCATACGAACACTTTTTCACCCTCACCCCCACAGTGGCGGATTGCCAGTTTCACCGGACTGAAGAGACGGGCGGCGTCCCGCTAGGAATATCCGGCCAAACCATGGATCCCAGGGCCTTCTTTATAATTGGCCAGGACCAGCGATGCTGCCACAGCGGCGTGCACCGGGAGAAACGCACGCCTCTTCGGCCCGAGAACCGCGCGCGTTGCGGCCCGAGAAGCAATCCCAATATGGAGTCATTTTGCGAGATCTTCCGATTCGAGGAATACCTCTGCTGTCGCACCTGTGCCTTTGAGGAAGCGTGCACACGCGCGCCGGTTTTTGTGCTTCCCTGCACGCGGGAGTGACCCAACCCATAAGAGCACCTGGTATCTCCTTATGATTCAAGGCCTTGCTTCCGTCTTGAGCCTCCCGTCATCAGCAAGGAATTCAGCAGGAAGGGATTACTCCCGATAAACGCGCTTGCGGCAGCCGACCAGCGGCACATGGGCGACGGCCCCGCTGAGCGGCCGGACCGCGGCACGCTCCCAAGATACGGCCTTCTGGGAAGTAACAAGCAAATCGGTAGGTCCAAAGACCAGATCACGCGCATCCGTCATCTTGGCGCCCTATAACCCCTATGACACGCTATCGGGAATGCTCCGCTTGCTGACGCGCGCGGCTCCGTGACGTTTACCCGCTTCGCCGGAGGCGCATGAGCCGGTTTGCCACCCCCAGTAAACGGTAGTGGGTCAGTTGACCCACTACCGCGGGCCTGGGTAGTCAGGCGGCTTCTGAGAATTTCGTGATGCGCACTACGGCTCCATCAGGGAAACAGGCACGAATTTCCAGTTCGCCGCCCATCGCTTCGATGACCCGCGCCAGCGTTCCGATATACATATCCGCGCGGCTCTCCATTTTTGAAATGCTGGCCTGTTTGACGCCGAGCAGTTCCGCGAGATGCTGTTGGGTGAGCGCGCGAGCCTCCCGCAGGGCTTGCAGCGGCATTTCGGCAATCATCTCGCGGGCCTTGGCTTCGCTGCGCTCGCGGACTGCCGGGTCCATTTTTGCTTGCAGTTCTTTGAAATTTCTCGCCATGTTATGTGATCTTCTTCCGTTTCAATTCGTCCAGGTGTTCATCGTAGAGCCGGTCGGCAATCGGGACGAAGATTTCGTACCAGCGGTCGTTCCCGGTCTTGTCGCCGCCGATCAGGAGCAGGGCATCGCGGTTCGGGTCGAAGGCATATAGTACGCGATAGGGTCTGCCTTCGTGTTGAATCCGCAATTCCCGCACATGCGAGTGACGGCTGGCTGAGATTTTCGAGCTATGCGGATATCCGAGCGCGATGCCCTTGGTTGACAACAGGATCACGGTTGCGTTTACGCTGCCCTGCTCTTCCGCCGTCAGTCCGTCCCACCAGGTTCCGAATTCGTCTGTGAACAGCACCTCAACCACGAACCCACTATAGCCTGTAAGGAATATAGCGTCAAGGGAATTGTTCGGGGATTCGCGCAGTATTTTCACGCTGCCCGCCGCGACGCTTGCGAAGCGCACCTGGTGCAGCCGCTCGAAGGCGCGCTTGCCGATGCGGTGGAGGTAAACTCCGTTTGCATTTTGGCCCTGCGGGCTGAATAATATGGAAGCGACTGTCGATCGGAGGGAGCATGACGTTTCGACGGGGAATTCCGGACGCCTGGGTGCTTTTGCTGTTGGCAGCCGGCTCCGTGCCGCTGTATGCCCAATTTACGACAACGGGCTGCCCGGCCGGTCCGCAGGGCCCCCATCTCAACGGCTTCACTGCCGGCACGACGTCCTCTTCACAGATTTGCCTGACCGGGAGTTTCTCCGTTACGGGGTCCTATAACGTGGGTCTGTTCAGCTCCTTGCGGAACGTGACCATAAATGGCGTATCGCCCCAATCGAACAGCCTGATTGAAGTCACCGTGCCCGCCAGCTTCTACGCCACGGTCGGCAATCCGAACCAGGCGGACCCGGTGACGGTGGATCTTACCGGTCCGGGCGGCAACCAGAACAGCACGTTTCAGGTCAATCCGCCGCTGCGGGCGGGGGGCCCGGTTTTCGCCAGCGGCGTGAATACTGCCGTTTCGTGGACCATGTACACCGGCGGAACTCCGCCTTACGAAAACGAATTCTCTAACGGGCAAGTCCCCACCGGCATGTCCAGCTTCCCTCTCAGCGGGCAGACGTGGACCGGAACACCCAACGAAACCGGCGCCTACCAATTCATCATGGTTCCCACGGACGCCTGGGGCAACGAAATCACCGCGACGCTGACGGCTTACATCGTGCCCAACCCACAGTTGACCGGCATTAATCCCACTACCGCGCTGGCGGGTGCAGGCAATACTACGCTCACCCTCACTGGTTCCGGTTTCATCTCGCCGGCCACCATTGGCTCGACGCCTGAACCGGGGTCTTTGGTGACGGTAGTTCCGGGTGTCCTGGCTGACGTAATGCTGACACCCACCAGTTACTCGCCCACCCAGTTGACCGTGACACTGCCCTCCGGTTTGCTGGCCACCACCGGGTACCTGACCGTGCAGGTGGTCAATCCGGGTACGTCCCCTTCGGTCCCGGCGGTTTTCACGGTGAGCCCGTCGATTACCGGTTTGAGCACCAACTCGCGCACCGCCGGCGCCAGTGCCTTCGCGTTGGGGGTGACCGGCACCGGCTATATCAGCGGATCCGTCGTGCGAATGAATGGATCGCCGCTGCCCACCACCTTCCTCAGCACCACCAACCTGACGGCCACGTTTCCGACCGATACCACGCTGGGACCGGTGTTCCTCTCGGTGCTCAACCCCGACACTACGGTGTCGCCGGCCGTGACCGCGGCGGTGCTGAATATCGTGGCGGCGCCCACGCTTAGCGGTTTGAGCCCGACCTCGGTGAACGCCGGCGGGCCATCCTTTGCGCTCACCGTTACGGGCAGCCATTTTCTGTCCGGCATGACGGTCTATTTTGACTACAGCCCGGTTCCCACCACCCTCATCCTCAATAATAATCAAGCCAACAGCCAGCTTGTCGCCAATATCCCGGCAGCGGCGATCGCGGCGGGGAACATCGTGCCGGTGTGGGTGGCCACCTCGGACGGCTACACCACTCCCGCTCTGTACTTCACGATCGTCTCGACCACCCCGCCGCTGCAACTGTTGACCCTGTCGCCCTTGCCGGCGGGAATGATCAATACGGCTTACAGCACCACCTTCACAGCCACGGGGGGCGCCGGCGGCTACACCTACTCAGTGACCGGCGGCACTCTGCCCGCCGGGCTGCAGCTATCCTCCAACGGCGTTCTGAGCGGCACTCCCACGGCCTCCGGCGCATCCAATTTCGCCGTGCAGGTGACCGACGCCTCCGGGACCAGCGTGGGCCACTCTTTCGCCCTCAACATCGCTCCCCGGCCCCTTACCCTGACCACCGGACCGCTCGCGAATACACTCCAAAACGCGCCCGTCAGCATCCAATTCGCGGGCAGCGGCGGAGTGCCCCCGTATTCTTTCGTGGAGTTCGGAGCGCTGCCGCCGGGCACGCAGATGTCGAGCGCCGGACTGCTCAGCGGCACGCCAACCAAAGCCGGCAGCTATCCTTTCCTGGTGTTTCTCAACGACTCCGCGGGCGCGTCGACCAGCAAGAGCTATACCCTCAACGCGGCGGTCCCCGGCTTGCTGATCACGTCGGCCTCGCCTCTGCCGGCCGGACAAGTGAATGTCCCGTACACCACGCAAATGTCCGCCACGGGCGGAATAGGCGCGCCCTACACGTGGTACGCATCGGGACTGCCGCAAGGGCTGACCATGGCCAGTAACACCGGGCTGGTGGCCGGGATCCCGCGTGTGGCCGGAACTTTCACCGTGGGGGTGACGGTGGGCGATCTCTCCGGCGCGACGGTGACGCAGAACTACACCCTGGCGATCGCCTCCCTCAGTCTGACCTTCACCACCGGGTCGCTTCCGAACGGAGCGGTGGGGAGTTCTTATAGCGCCAACCTGTCGGCCAGCGGCGGCAGCGGGACTTACACCTTTACGGCGACCGGTTTGCCCCCGTGCCTGACTCTGACTTCGAGCACCTTGAGCGGTACTCCCACCACGGCCGGCACGTTCACCATGGCCGTGACAGTTACCGACACGCAAGGCCTTTCCGCAACTGCAAGCTTCAAGGTGACCATCGCTGCCCAGTTGGTGGTGACCGGGGTCACCATTTCGAATGCCGTGCTGGGGACTGCCATTACCTCCGTGAAGCTGGCGGCCACCGGTGGAACTCCGCCGTACCAATGGCAGTCCGCGAATCCGGCGCCTGGATTGAGTCTGGCGCTTGATGGCACTCTCTCGGGGACGCCCACGGCGGCAGGGACATTCTCCTTCGGGGTGTACGCGGTGGACAGTAACGGCGCCCTCTCCAGCGGGACGGTGCAAGTGATCGTGGGGCTGCCCGCCGCGCCGGCGGTCACCATCAGCGGCCTGCCGGCCACCAATGCGCCCGCCACCCAGCCGCGCCTGCAGGTGGCGCTGGCGAGCCCCTATGCGGTCACGATAACGGCCAATCTCACGCTGACGTTCGTTCCCGATTCCGGCGCCGGCGATCCATCCATTCAGTTCGACACCGGCGGCCGCACGGCGCAGATCGTGATTCCGGCGGGCGATACGGGCGGGTTGACTGACGTTGGCGTGCAGACCGGGACGGTGGCCGGCGCCATTACCATCACGGTGCAATTACTGGCCGGTTCGCAGAACGTCACGCCCACGCCGGCGCCCAGCCGCGCCATCCGCGTGAACGCCGGGGCGCCGGTGATTACCGGCATGACGGCCGCGCGGACCGGCACGGGATTTGCGGTGGTGGTGACGGGCTATGCCAGTAATCGCGATGTGGACAGCGGCGCGTACCAGTTCTCGGGATCGGCCGGTGCGAACCTGCTGACCTCGCAGTTGGCGACGGCGGTGACATCGCTCTTCACCGCGTGGTACGGAAGCGCGAGTGCGGCGCCCTACGGGAGCCAGTTCTCGCTCACGCAGTCCTTCACAGTCAGCGGCAGCGCGTCGGCGGTGCTGGCGGTCACGCTGACGCTGACGAATGGCCTGGGCACGTCGCCGGCGGCCTCGGCGAATCTGCAGTAGCGGGCGGCGGCCAACACGCACTTCAACTGGCATGGGCCGCTCCCTGGCGGTGGCGGCTCGGTAACAAGTCCAGTCGGAACTCCTGATGTCGTGGAATTTGCAGGGAGCCCGCAGGTGGGGCAGGCGGTGCTCGCCTTCGCTCGATCCAATTCGAGCAGCGCGCCAAATTCAGCGCGGGCGGGCAGGCGGCACCGCTGCCCCACCTGCAAAGCTCTCACCATCGAAAGGAATGGCTCAGCCCATTTTCCCCGTCAAGCAGAAATTCATCGCTGCGTTTTCCGAGCGCGATCTATTCCGAACAGCCAAAGAGTTTTCAGTGCCAATGCGCATTGCTGCTACCCTGACATTTCATGCCCGCTCCCGACCGGCCGGAGATCGCGCGCACTCGCGAGCAGAGCGCCGCTCTCCCACGCGAATTGCGTCTCACCGACCTGGTTCTGTTGCAGGTCCTGCTGATTGTCGGGCTGCCGTGGATCGGATACGCGGCCAAACTCGGCGGCGCTCATGTGGGGCTGTGGTTTCTGGCCATCGCGCTGTTTTATTTTCCGCTGGCCGCCACGGTCATTTTTCTCAGCCGCCGCCTGCCGCTCGAGGGCGGCATCTATCAATGGGCCAAGCTGGGGATTTCGCCCTTCGCGGGATTCCAGACGGCCTGGAATTACTCGTTCTTCCTCATCCTCATCTATGCCGCCAGCGGATCGGTGG
>Ga0302320_10023178_pt1 | contig 12195 bp, 6 predicted proteins | sample Bog_T0_3_FD_202130 | JGI IMG/M metagenome (GOLD analysis project Ga0302320, IMG submission 202130) | Peat permafrost microbial communities from Stordalen Mire near Abisko, Sweden - Bog_T0_3 | ecosystem: Environmental > Terrestrial > Soil > Wetlands > Peat | place: Sweden: Abisko, Stordalen Mire...
ACTATGCCAAGGGGCTGCGGCAATCATCGGTACTTGAACTACTCACTACACGGAGCCAGGACGGAATCTTTCAATCCATCGATGAACTGGCGCTACGAGTGCCAGCCCTCAACCGGAGCGAACTTGTTGCGCTCGCACAAATCGGCGCGCTCAACTCCCTCGGCAAAGCCGAGCATCGACGCGATGCTCTCTGGCAGGTAGAACAAGCTGGCCGTCCCGTTGGCCCTCTGTTGCGTGGTACCGACAGTTCCCACACCAGCGATAGAGATCCAACCCCGTTACAGAAGATGACAATTGACGAACTCCTCGCAGCCGATTACATGGGAACCAGCCTCACCACAGGCCCGCACCCGATGGCCTATCACCGCAAAGCTCTCCGACAGGAAGGCATCCTGTCAGCAGAAGAACTCATTCAGAGACGTGGCAATCAAGCCGTCCGCACCGCCGGCTGCGTCATCGCCCGCCAGCGCCCCGGCACAGCCAAGGGCTTCGTCTTTCTCTCCCTCGAAGACGAAACCGGCATCGCCAACATCATCCTCGCACCCGATGTATTCGAGCAGAACCGTCTTGTCGTTACTCGCAACCGATTTCTCTTGATCGAAGGCCCGCTCCAAAACCAAGACGGTGTGGTCCATGTCAAGGCCCAGCGAATCACGCCTCTCGACATCACGAATGTCGAGATTCACTCACACGACTTTCACTGAGCCATAGCATTCCGCAACCAGCGAAAGTGCAAAAAGACTTACTACAAGATATGCTGGGACTAATGCTCCTCAACTGGCGCTCTAAAATCAACCATACCCCCGGTGAGATCAAACGGTTATTAAAGGACCGTTAACCGGATCATGCCGTCCACTCTGGCGGGATAAGGGCGCGTCCGTCTCTCCAGTCAGCAACCTCATGCACTAGTGGAATTCCGCCCCAGACAGACCTCGAAGCGTGGTCGAGCACAATGACCTGTAGTTTGTTCGAGGAGGCGTCTATTGCTTTCGACATTGCCACGAATACTTTGCGTACCGCCTCCGCATCCTGGTCTCTCCACTCGGGCTCTTCGACAGGTGACGAATCCGCGCGGTCCGCAAGTCGCTTTGGAAAGTAGACTTGGCTCGGTTGGTCATAAACGACGAAACTCGGAACAGGACAGCTTGGAAGCTGAAGAAAATACTCATGTAAGGCCAGGGTCGTCGCTACGTGGTATGAGAGCCAGTTGGAACCGCTCCCGATTTCCCAAAGGAAATCCTCCCTCCCGACTCTTTGAACCTTAATCGTCAATTCTGTTTCCGAGAGACTGATTGCGTCATCGGGGAATTCAGAGTCCAAAAAAGGCATCAGGCGGCCGGCAAACAAATTCACCGTTCCGAGTGCGCGCCGGGTGCGCGCGCCTATCTCTGCCTCGGAGACGGCGCGTTCTAGCGATCTCACTCGATCTTTGAGCGAATCCACCTCGGCGGACAGTTCTCCATCGTGGCCAATGCTATCGAAGACCTGGAGATCCGCCTCCAGGTGGCCGAGAAACCGGGACGCCCTGAGCCGGCTGTACTGCCTGTCGCGCGCCACCTGCGAAGCGGCGGTGAGTGCCGCCTGCCGGATTCTTATCCCTCTCAGATGCTCTAATTGATCCGAGATAGACGCACGCGTCCGTTCAAGTTCCCGATCGAAGCTGGGCGGAATGTTAGCCGTTGATGCAGCTTCTTCAAGAGAGTCCAAAGTGGCAACTAGCTCCGGGAGCCTGGCGGGCGGCCCTGAGAGGGGCGTGTTGCAGAGAGGGCAGTCTTGGTCGGTGTGTTGCTCGACAAGCCATCGGCTTAGCTGGAGGCGGTCGCGTTGCAGCGTTAGAGCCCCTTTATATTGTCTCGCGCTATCTTTTAATTGTTCCATCTCCGCCACCCTGCGTCGGAGCGTCGAAAGAGCCTGTGCGGCGTTCTGTTCTTCTGCGTTGAGTCTATTCAACTCCTCGACGCCTTCGTTGATCGACTGGGAAGTGATCTCCGGATCTGCCGTTACCTTGCGCGCGATTCCCCGCAGAATCTCCATTGAGTCAACTCTGCTGACATTCGGCGGCAATGGTGTCGAGATCAGCCCTAGATCCCTTGCTTCTGAGACCCTGGCGTCTACCGTCGCCGTCCACCGCTCCGAAAGCGTCCTAATATTGAGCAGGTCGAGCTCTTTGCGTCGCAACTCACGTTGCAGCCTTTGCATCTCGTGCCTTTGAGCCAATGTCTCTGCGCTTATAGCACCAAGCACGAACGGAAATATCGAGCATAGTTTTGCGCGGTGCTTAACCGAGTCGGCTTTATAGAAGAGCACGTTTGGGTTTGCGACGATATTCTGGGGTTGGAAGTTGAATGCTGCCATGTCGCGGAAGCTGGGCCTTCCAAGCCCTCCCTCGGGGTCATCGTTGGAGAAGCTCAGCGTAGTGAGCATCGATAAGTGATCGAGCCGCTGCTTCACAGAGTCTTTGCTTGTATTTCTGACGATCAGCTCAGGGACGGGCACCTTTTGTGCTTCGTGGAAAAACATGTCATCTGTGGCCTGTTGATGTTCAGGCTCACGACGTGCAAACAGCTTTTCACCTTCCGATGTGGTCACCAAGACGCCGAACCAACTAGTCTTATCCCGAATGATTCCGGTCGGAATCGTGCACTTTGTCGATCCTAGGCAGTAGTCGATGATGGGAATTATCGCAGACTTGCCGGTACGCGAGACCCCCGAGATTACGTTGATCTTGTTCCTCTCAAAGCTGACCGCTGTCACCGATCTACGGGTGTCCTTAGGCCAGAGAAGTACCTTGCTGATTTGAAAATCCATTAGAAGCTCACCTGAAATTGCATACTGATCTCATACAGGGACATTTCGGCGAACCAGGCACCCAGCTTCTCAGCGTTGTTGAGCAAGGGCCGGACGGTCGCGGGCACGCCAGCGGTATGCGGAGTATCGGTCAGCGACACCAATGTGGCTGTGCCGGTGTCTATCAGCAGAAGGTTTGCTGAAAGACCGAGCCTTATGGCTTCCCAGGTCACCGTGCGCATTCGGTTCGCCCTTGACGCGACGGACAACAGAAGGTCAGTTCTCGAAAACTCTGCGCTACGGAATTTCTCGGTCAATTTGTTCAAGCCGGAGGCAATCCGGGTTGCTGCGACGAGTTCGGCCGTTTGTTCGTGGAATAGGATCGGCAGAATCAGGAACGCGAGGGGGAGAGGCATAGAAGAAGCCGTGCTGTGGCATTTCCGGTAAAGAGCGGCCGAGCGCCAGATAAGGACCGAGCCCAAAGCCGGATTCTGGATTGCTCGGACCTCCCTATTGAGAACTGTCATTCGCGCCTCCCGTGTTCAACAATTTTGCATACTCGGGGTGCCATCCGAGCACAGCGTCCTCTGCAAGTGCATGAAAGCTCCCTGGCGTAAAAAATGAGGGGACTTCGAGTCCCTGCAACTTCTGCTGACACTTGTAGCATTCTGAAAGCAAGAGCTGCCCGTGCTCGACCTGGCTTAGGGTCTTAAAGGTAATCCTCTGAGCCCTTTTCGTGTTCTTCCAATACTCAATGAGAGCACTCTCGAACTCGTCGAAGCTCAGTTCATGGACGATCCCCGCTTCGCCCCATGCCGCGCGTTCGGCGGAGGCCCGAAGGAAATGATTGATCGCCTCGATGACGTCCTCATCCGAGTATTCGATCAATTCCAACTGCTGGACGTACAGACGCACCTGCTCCGCGGCGATTTCGTCGGTCGTCGCGTTCGCGCGCCCCGCCATCGAATGCAGAATTTGCCTGAAGTCGCATCTTGGCAGGAACGCTGTCATCTCCGCATTGAAGGCGTCCACGCTCAGGACCGCTGGCTTTCGGAGCAGCAGAAGGGACTCAAGGCTCTCTTTGATCCATCCGTGAGCATGTTGGATCACAATGTCTACGCTCTCGGGCCGCAGCCATTTGCTAGCGACCCTCGGGCGAAGATCGTGCAGGGGGTCCTTGACCGCAACACAAAGTTGAAACCTCTCCACGATTCCAGCCGCGTATGTGTTCTTGGGGTCGAGGAAATGATCCGTGAATTCTTTGATTGGCCCTTTCAGCGCTTTTGGTTTCCTATGTTTCGGCGGGGCGCCCCACAGCAAGTTTCTGGCAGCCAGGAGCGCAGCCTGAGCCTCTTCTTGGTTCTTCGCGCTGTGAAAGCTCTCAGTGATCGGTCCGTGGTGCTTTTTCGCCAGATAGATTTCGAAGATGGTATTTTGAAGCGGAAGATGACCCTCCTCGACGGCGGTGAGCCAGTTGCTAAATGTCTTCCACAAATCCAAAGCATGATCACTTATCGGGTTCTTGACGAGCGCGCTCTTGGTCTGGGATGCGAGATGTTCGCCTGTCGCGCTCTCCACTCCAACGTCTTCGAAGACCTCAAGACTGAGCACGCTGCCCGGCGGTGCATCTAAGGCCAAATCTAATAACCGGGTTGGCTGCAAGGCATAACCCAAGAATTGCGCTGGCACATGGGGACTCTTGCGCTTCGAGAGTTTTTTCGGCATCCTTGTCTTTCCTCGTGCCATCGGTCCAAAATGGGCACTCTAGCTAACTAGTTTGCTCCCATAATTATGCATAGTCAATCGCGGCAGGAACTCTACAATCCGATTCGCTAATCGCCTTGCCCACGCTCGGGGTCCGCTATAAAACGCTGTTTCATCCGACGATCTGGCTGGCTTCAGAATTATCGGCTACCTTTCCCTAAGCAGGTTCGTAGGGTTGCCCGCAATTTCAAGGCGGAAATGCGGGCCAACACCACCCGCAAATCGAAGCCGCTGCCACTTTTGCTTCTTGACTTGGATTGCTTTTCTGGCATCCTGCCTGCATGAATACTTCGTCTGGACATAAAGCTCAATCTTGCGAGTGTCATCGCATTGTCTCTAAAGGACATGAACGTGATTCTGCCACGGCAAGGTGAACGGCTCTGGGGTAACTCCGGCAGCCTATTGCACTCAATGAAATAGCTGTACGATATTGATTTATAAGAGCTTTCCCCAAGGTTTGCATAAAGCCCATAGAAACCAATCAGCTTAACGGGAAACCATATAGATATTATATCAGTGCTATTGTATACTGGCCTGTACCCTCATTATCGCGAGGTGGAAATGCCACAAGTTCGCCCAATGCAGCAGTCCCTGTTCCCGGAGCTGTCCGGCGCCTTCCGGGAATCCGAAACCACCGCTACACTGAACCAGGAGGCACGACATGACCCCCAACGACACATCCAGCACCATCCCCGGCAACCCCAACTCCATTTTGGAGTTGATGCAACTCCCGGCCTTCCAGAACCTGCTCGCCAAGGTGGAGACGAATTTCTACCGGAACCGCCCCAAGGAAGCGGCAGAACTGGAATTGGAGGGGACGATCCGCTTTACGCTCCAGGAGCGAGCAGCCCAGGCGTGGGAGATTCTGAAGGAAGCCCGCTCGACGGGCCTGCCGATGGACCAGGCCCAGGAACTGATCTCCGAACTGGTCTACCCACCGCTGGAGTCGGACGACAACTGATACTCGAAGGCGACGCCAAAGCCACCCAGTTGGACTTTGGCATTGCCTCAGACGACTCCACCGAACCTGCGACACCTAGGCCGATTCTCCCTCCCGATCCGCTCCGCAACAGCTGCAATTTCCGCCTCAACAACGATGTCGCCTCGCATATTGCCGAGGGCGGGTCGAAGGCGCGCATACAGCACAACCTCGACATCCTTGAGCTGCTCAAGACCATCCAGGCCGAGCAACGCACAGCGACCGCCGACGAACAGAATCGCATCGCGCAGTATATCGACTTCGGTGGATTGCGCGAGCTATGGGACCAAGGCTATCGCTACTATGAGGAGCGCAATCGCCTGGCCGAGATCCTCACCGAGGATGAAATCGATGCCGTCAAGGAAACGTCCCTCAATACCCACTACACAGCCATCGAGGTCGTTGACCAGATGTGGGCGGCGGCAAACCGCCTTGGCTTCACTGGCGGGCGCGTCCTCGAACCGGGCATGGGAGTTGGTAACTTCTTCGCCCGCATTCCCGACCAGCTATTCAATGAGTCCGAACTCTTTGGGGTCGAGAAGAACCCCCTCAGCGGGACGCTCGCTTCCATGCTCTATCCGGACGCCAAGATTCTTGTGCAGCCCTTTGAAGACACCCGTCTACCAAACAACTCCTTCGACCTCATCATCGGAAATCCTCCATTCGCCGACATCAAGATTGCCGACCCGGAATACTCCGACCCCAAGCTCTCCCTTCACAATTATTTCCTTGTCAAGTCTCTCGACAAGCTCAAGCCGGGCGGGATCGCCGTCTGCATCAGCTCGCACTACACGCTCGATTCTCTCGACGTGCGCGCCCGCCGCGCGATGGCAGCCAGGGCCGATCTCGTCGCTGCAATTCGTATGCCTGACGACACCTTCCAGAAGAACGCCAACACGGCCGTCACCACCGACATTCTGTTTTTCCGCAAACGGCTTCCCAATGAACCCCAGCCGGAACACCCGGTCTGGATCGACAGCGTATCGCACATAGTTCCGGGCTATGGCGACCCGGCAGCAGTCAACTACAACGCTTACTTTGACGAGCATCCTGAGATGGTCCTCGGAGTTCACAGCGCGGAGAGCCGGATGTACGGGCGGAAGGACTACACGCTCAAGCCCTTTGAAAACGATCTCAGCATCACAGATCGTCTGCAAAAAGCCATCGACACCTTACCGGAAAATATCTTCACCCCCTACGATCCGTCTGTCTCCAAGGATTCGCGGAACAGCCGAAGTGCATCTTCGCTTGTTCCCGCTCCTAACACCATCAAGAATCATTCGTACTTCATTGACGAAGGCACCGTCTGGTTCAACGACAACGGCGCACGGACTCCGCTTCCACGCGCATTGTCGAGTGGACGCGTCCTCTTTCAACTGAAATCGCTCGTTGCGCTCAGGGACTCGTTGAAAGAAGTGATTCGGCTTCAACTCCAATCCGCCAATGAAGGCCAGCTCGCCGAATGCCAGGAGCAACTCCTACAGCACTACGAAAGCTATCGCGCGAACTTTGGTCCGCTCAACAATGTCAGCACGGCCAAGGTCTTTGAGGACGATCCCGAGTATCCACTATTGACGGCGCTCGAAAACATCGATCCAGAGACTTCGAGAATCAGTCTCGCTGACATCTTTACCAAGCGCACAATCCGTCCCTACGAACCGCTGCGCGAACTTCCGAGCGATCCGAAAGCGGCCATGCTCCAGGTGTTGGCCGAGTGCGGTCGTTTGGACACCGGCCTGATGTCTCGCCTCCTCGACAAACCGGAGACGGATGTCATTGGCCAGCTTGTCACCGCCGACCTGATCTACAAGGAGCCAAACTCACAGCAATACCAGACAGCCGATGAATACCTATCCGGTAACGTGCGGCAGAAACTGAAAGACGCTCAAGGCGCTACGCTGCTCGACCCGGCCTATGAACGGAATGTTAAGGCTCTCGAAGCTGTCCAGCCGGAGACCGTGCCCTTCATCGACATTGACGTGCGCCTTGGACAGACCTGGGTTCCCACCGAGGTGTACATCGCGTTTCTCAACCGGCATTTGGCCGAGCAACGCCCAGCATCCGGCGACCGCGCACCGTCCATCACCAGAGACATCAATGGCCGCTGGAGCGTCGATCTGCCTTCCTGCTACAACACATTCGAGCTGACACATAAGTGGGCGGGCGGAGGGATGTCCGGCCACAAGCTCCTTGAATACGGCCTCAACCTTCAGGAGCCGACGCTCTATGAGAACAATGCCGATGGAAAGCCGGTCATCGACACGGTACGAACCATCGCGGCGCGCGCCCGGCTGCGCGAAATCAAAGATGCCTTTTCCGAATGGATCAAAGACGATAAGCAGGCCGACATTCATCCACAGATCGAACGCATCTACAACGAAACCTTCAACGCCAACCGCCTCCGCATCTACGACGGCGGGCACCTGTCCTTTCCAGGGCTGAATCCCACCATCGTTCCGCGGCCCTATCAAATGCGGGGAGCATGGCGCGTCATGGTCGAAGGCCGCGCCCTCCTCGACCACTTCGTGGGCTCCGGGAAATCCCTCTCTGTAATTATTGCCGGCATGGAATCGCGGAGAATCGGCATCTCTCGCAAGAATCTCTACGTCGTCCCGAACAACATGATTCAGCAATGGCGTGAGGAGTTCAAGAAAGCCTATCCATCTGCCAATGTCTTGGCCGTGACCGAACGCGACTTCGACTCGCCACTCAGCCGGAAGCGTCTATTCAGCCGCGTCGCCACTAACGAATGGGACGCAGTCATCGTGCCCCATTCCCAGTTCGATATGCTGCCCATCTCGCCTGAGCGGGAAGCGAAGACCGTCAACGCTCAGATGCAAGAGATGAAAGACCTGCTGCGCGAAGGTTCTGAAAACGGTCGCGCCAAGACCAGAGCGGAGAAGCGGACCACGCGCCAGATCGAGAACAAGATTCAGAAGTACAAAGAGAAGCTGAAGGAGCTATCCCAGGGCCGGAAAGACGACACCATCTACTTCGACGATCTGGGCGTTGATCGCCTCTTCGTCGATGAAGCCCACGCATACAAGGCGCTGGCCATCGTGACCAAGATGGGGAACATTGCCGGCATCAGCACCCGCGAGTCCCAACGGGCGCAACGCATCCTCGCCAAGATCGAGTTCATGCAGGAGACGCACAACGGCGCAGGCGTAATCTTCACCACCGCCACGCCAATCACAAACACACTCGGCGAACAATTCGTGATGACGCGATACCTGGCCCGCGACATCCTTAATAAATGCGCCATCAACAATTTCGATGACTGGGCTGCCAACTTCGCCGAGCCGGTCACACGCATGGAGTACGCCACCGATGGCGTCACCATCAAGCCAAAGACTGCTCTGGCAAACTACGTGAATGTTCCCGAACTACAGTCCATCTGGTCCCAGTTTGCCGATGTGATGATGCAGGACGAGGCCGAGGAAGCAGGCTACGTAACTCTTCCCAAAGCCATCCGCAAAGACCTGCTGGTCAAAGTGACTCCTGCCCAGGAGCCATTGCTCCTGAGCATCGCCGAACGCGGCGAACTGCTGAGCCTTCCAATGAGCGATCCAGCGCGGCCTGACCCAACAGAAGACAACTGGCTCAAACTCGATTCCGACGCCTGCGCCATCTCGCTCGATGCGCGCCTTTACGATCCAACCTGCCCGGACGATCCCGACAGTAAAGCCAATACCGCCGTGCGCACCACGCTCGATGTCTTGCGCCGCACGGAAGCCGAACGCGGGACCGTCATCGTGTTTGCCGACCGCTATCAGCGTGGTGACTTCAATCTCTTCGAGGACATGAAGAAAAAGCTCATTGCCGCCGGAGTGCCCAGAGAACAGGTCGCCATCGTTCACGACTACAAGAAGGCCAAGGAATTCTTCGGCCTTCAACAGGCTATGCGCGCGGGCCGCGTTCGCGTCCTGCTCGGCACCACGGAAAAATGCGGCATCGGAGTTAACATTCAGACCCGCCTCAAGGCGCTGATCGACCTCGATCTCCCCCAGCGGCCCGACCAGTTGGAGCAACGCCACGGGCGAATGCGCCGTTCCGGCAACACTTTCTCCGAGGTCGAGTTCTACCGGATGATCTCGGAACCGCGTGACGTGGCGTCGCCCAAAGCGCATGACCTTCAACGCGCTCAGCTCCTGGAGCGCAAGCAGACGTTTCTCTCTCAGTTCAAATCCGGAGGAAGGATGGGCCGAAAGATCGAAGACATTGCCGGCGAGACGCGGTTGAGTCCCCAGATATTCGCTTTGGCCAAGGCCCAGGCCACCGGTAACCCTCTTGCGCTGGAAAAGATCAAATTGGAATACGAAATCAAGAACCTGACCCTGCTCGCCCGTTCCAACCGGCTCGACCACTACAACAACCGCCAGCAACTGCTCAACGTTGAGTACCGGATCGCGCATCTTCAAGACAGGCTGCCGCAACTCAAGAAGGCCAGCGAGACTTTCAAGTCACACGAACGGCGGGACGACGAAGGCAAGCTCCTCAGTCTCCAGATTCGCTTCGATGGGCTTGAATTCTCCAAGCTCAAGGACGCCAACGAATACCTGCGAACGGCGACCCTCGACAGCACAACGCAGCTAACCGTCAACGGCCTCGACATTCCCCTCGCGGTCAGCGACGCGCTCATCAAGGATGAACTCGGCACCATCACGGACATTACGGCCGTCCGCTATAACCTGGCCGGCGAGTGGTTCGATGTTCCGCGCTCGGAAGCCCACATGGGGTTGCCATCACCCCAATCCCTGCTCACTTCTGTTCTGCGGCGCGGAGGTGACCTGCCGTCGAAGATCCTCGAAACGGAAGCCACCATCCAGGGAAACGAGGCAACGCTGGCTCGCCTGCACACCGCTCTCGACTATGAAAGTCCTTACGAGGCTAAGCTCAAAGAGTACGAGCAGCGTTTGGCCGAGATCGACAAGGAGTTGCTTGGCAAGACGGAAGAAGTCGAGGAACTGGTCGATGCTGAGACGGAAGAACTGCCGTCCGCAAAGGCCGCTTCGGTCGAGCGTGAATCCGTGGAAAGCGAAGAACGAGCTCCAGAGGAACTTGTCGAAGACCGATCTCCAGCTCAAGTTGCCGTCGATGATGCCCCAGGCGAAGCCCTCGAAGTACCCGCGAAGCAGGCTCCTCGATTCAAGAGAAGGCAAGCAACTGATCGAGGGCGCTAAACATCGAGCACATCCGCTTTCGCGATTAGTGTCCATCAGGTCTTGTATCGCGGCCTGCGACAGAGGAATCCGCTCACGCTGAGTCCAAATAATTCAGGAACATATTGAGCTAGAGCACCGGATTTTGTGGTACCATGAAGTTGTAACCCTGGAGAACAGCCTGATGCCTCGTAAACCCAAACAGGAAAAGCACAAAGGTGTCTTCGAAAAGGTGAAAGGTTCGGGCATCTGGTGGGTTCGCTACACCAATGAAACGGGCAAGCGCGTCACGGCGAAGGTTGGAACATTCTCGACGGCGGCCAAAGTTTACGACCAGCGCACGACCGAGATTCGGCTTGGCATTCTCCTTCCGGTCTCTCAGCGGCGCGGAACCAAGTTCTCTGAACTCGTGACCGACGCAATCAAGTTCTCCGAAAAACATCACCGCGCAACGAAGGACTTCAAACAGCGGGTGGAGTTGGCTCTCCCCGCGTTCGGTGATCGCATCGCCGAGTCCATCACCACACGGGAACTCCAAGACTGGGTAGACGAGATGGCCGAGGGGCGAGAGTGGACCGGAGGTACACAGAACCGATTCAAGTCCTCCCTCAGCACGGTCTTCCGGGAGGGTATGCGGGCCGGCAAGGTATCCGTAAACCCAGCCAGGCTTATCCGGCGCTCGAAGGAATCCTTGGGGCGGGTCCGGTTCCTCTCCTACGAGGAGGAAGCCAGGCTGCGGAAGGTGATCGCCCTAAACCTGCCTGGCCGGATCAACGATGAAGGCGAAAGCGCCTTTGCTCAACTAGATGTCGCCCTACATACCGGGATGCGCAAGTCCGAGCAATTCACTGCGACCTGGGAGCAGGTGGACCTGGAGAAGGGGTACATCTACCTGTCAATGACCAAAAACGGCAGCGACAGGTTTGTCACCCTCAACAGTGCCGCCGTACAGGTTCTCAAAAGCCTTCAGAAGCGCCACAAGCTGCTCGGGCTGCCCTCCGATTCCACACTGTTCCATTCCAAGCGTGATGGCCTTATCAAGAATCCACGCAAGTGGTTCGCGACCGCCCTCGAACAAGCAAAGATCAAAGGCGTCACCTGGCACACCCTTCGGCACACCTTCGCTAGCCGTTTGGTGATGGCTGGGGTAGACTTGAAGACAGTGCAGGAACTGATGGGACACAAGACGATCGCCATGACCGCCCGATACGCCCACCTCGCCCCAACTCACAAGTTGCAGGCGCTGGAGACCCTGGTACGTCCGGGGTCGGTTTCGGTACAAAGTGGCCATTTTTTGGCTACCAGCACCAAAAAGTCGCACAAGGCCAAGAAGGTTGATATTCTACAACTTGTTGAATCTAATTAAGTTGTAGATGGTGAGAGCTCGTAGCTCAGTTGGTAGAGCAACGCCCTTTTAAGGCGTGGGTCCTGGGTTCGAGTCCCAGCGAGCTCACCACCCCTCCCGGCCGCCGTACTCCTCAATCATTGCTGCACTTTTTGCGC
>Ga0302320_10023179_pt1 | contig 12195 bp, 12 predicted proteins | sample Bog_T0_3_FD_202130 | JGI IMG/M metagenome (GOLD analysis project Ga0302320, IMG submission 202130) | Peat permafrost microbial communities from Stordalen Mire near Abisko, Sweden - Bog_T0_3 | ecosystem: Environmental > Terrestrial > Soil > Wetlands > Peat | place: Sweden: Abisko, Stordalen Mire...
CGCTACTGTTCGGCCATGCCAGACGAACCCCGCCTCCGGCCCGCCAGTCGGGAGGAGATCGCAGAAACCCTATCCTTCGCGCTCCGCTACGACGGCAGGAAACGGGTTCACCACGCGGATGATGCGATGGCCAGGATCACGGCCGATCGGCTTGTGAAGCATCTGGAACGGTCTGGGTTCGTGTTGATGAAGCGGCCGCCAGAGCCGCTCGCGACGAACGCGGGGCATGTGGCGAACACCGGGTAGGCCTTTGCAAAGGCGGCGGGAGGAGCGATGTCGAACGGGTTGATGGGAGCGGTCGCGCGATAGGGTCGGCGAACACATTGGCGTTGAATGATGCAATGCATCGAGCGAAAGCAGTCGTTCGGTCCGCAGCGCGTCGGCGCCACGTCCGGCTCCAACGTCACCGAGCACCAAGCCCGCGGCCGCGCTCAATCGACCTCAGACGATCCGCATCACCCCGACGCGCCTCCTCGTGCAGCCCGCCAGACGGGAGCAGGACGAACGCCAGCCGCGCGCATTCGTCTCGGATCGGCAACTCATCGCACCGGTGGCCCCACCGGCGCCGAAGGACACGGACTGTGACACACTGGTCATTGGCGAAGTGTCCGTCGACGAAAATTGCTTCGCGCCGAGGCCAACCTCGTTCGGCGGCGGGCGAAGCATAGACTGGCTTGGTGGCGAAACAACGAGCGCGTCCGTCCTACGGCGGCGGAGCTGCCGGGTTCGCGATCGGCGGCTTGGCAGATCGCCAACCCGCCACCCAGTCGCCCAGTTCGTCCAGATAGAGGTAAACCGCGAGATCCGCGGTCTGGACCTTGGCGGTCATGACCGGAATAGGAGCCACTGCAGCTTCGGTCGGCGGCTTGGTGTCGCCGTCCAAGGCGAAACGCCAGATGAGAGCACAGGCCAGGATAACGCCTGCCGGAAGGGCGAATATGCTCCACCGGCTCTGGAACCCGTCACCCGGGCGGCTGGGTCAAGTATCCCTCATCCTGATGATGCCGGCACGCCACTAGCCCGGTTCCACGCGAGCCGACAGGTTCGGAAACTACGCAGGCGGGGGAGTTGAAGACCGCGCTTGATGCTGGCCTTGCCGCAATGCGTGCTTGATTCAGCGCGCCCCCTCGCGGAAAGCCTTGGCGATTTCGCGTGCTTCCGGGGTCGCCATCCGATCGCCTCTGTCGGCGAAACAGGTCGGGAATTCGCCGAGGTTCTCCCCCAGCTCGGCCTGTTCGATGATCGGCACGCCTTCTATTGCGTCCGCCAAAGGCGCCGGCCGACAAGTGGCCAGGGCATCAGGCTCCACCGCACGCTCCCAATACGCTTCGCCATGCCCGTCCAGGCAGCCATCGTGCTCCCATAGATGATAGGCACAAGATCGAAATCTACGCAGGCAGTGAGGCACGTCGGGACGTGGGTAGTTTCCGATGCTGCCGGCAGACGCTGCGACAAGTCTATAAAAAATTCGGGATTTGTTTACCGTTCCCGCTCGGTTTTGGCTCTGTTCGAACCCACGTACGCGGGCGCTTGAAACTCGCCAATCGGATCGTCATGGCCCCGCTCACCCGAAACCGCGCCGGGCCTGGCGCCGGGATGATAGATTGGGGTGGCGGGACAGGAGTTTGAAGTATTGTCAGCAAATTAGCGGCGAAGTCCATTCCGGAGATGTGGGTGCCGCGTACGACTATGATTAGGCATCCGCCGCGAATTTTGTACAGTCCACGTCCTTGGTTTGAGGTGTCGCATTGCTCTGTTCGTCCTGGATCGGGCCGAACGCGCGATCGGCCTCCACCTCGGCGGGACGAAAGGCCAGGATGCAGTCGAGCAGAATTTTGGTGCATGTCGATGGTGTCGGGAAGCCGGCGCGCGGCTGCGCAATGTGCGTGCTCATGTGAGTTCGGCGGACGGATGTCTGCCACAGTGTTCGGTATGGAGCATCGCCGCCTGATCGTCATGAAATAGCGCATGCCGCCCGTGGTCGAGCGACGGAATGATGCTCCGTTATGCCGAGATTGACCGGGGACGTGATCGCCGTCGATACCGGGTTGTCGGGCGGACGCGTGAGATAACCCGGCAATGGACTGCCATCGTGCCCGGCGTAATAAGCGCTCACAGCCTGCCCGTGTTCCATTGCCCGAAGTGCATGACCATGCGCCGTCATCGCCATGTGCGCGGCGTGTGCATAGTCCTTGCCGATCTGATAATGCCGCGACGCCTCACGATGAAAATGCGCCGCCTGTTCGTGATGTGACGCTGCCGCTTCGTGGTGGTGTGCGGGACCTTGTTTGACGGTCATTACTTATCCCTTTCAGCATGTCATATACCGCCTGACAGCATACAACCCCCTCGGTTGCAGCCCCAGGGACGGAAAATACCCATGCCGCAGAGGTTTCCCCGCTCCGTCGCCGAGGCCAAAACAGTTCAGTCGCGCAGCGCCTGCCGTGCCAGATCAAGCAGTTGAGCGGTCGTTATGGCCGACAGATCCATCGGGATCTCACGAACGATGCGTCGATACGTCTCGCGGTGATGCGATTTAAGGTATTGGGTCAGGTGATGCGCGGCATTGCTTTTGCCTTTCCCATGACCGACGACAATGATTTTGCCGGCCGCAGCCACGGCGTCCGCGATCCTTTCGTAATACGCGGGCTCCTCCGGCGCGCGTTGACCTCGTTCCCGGGATTGGTCCTTGTGCGCGAGATGGTGCAGGAAGTGATGCGGATCGTAGGGTCTGATGACATCCTCGCACGCGTCACCGGATGCGATATCGACCTGGAAGATTTTGGCCCCGTGATGATCCACGACGATCATCAGGCTTGGCGCAGCCGGATCGGGAAGCGCGGCCGGCTGCGATGAAGGTTCGGGCGACGATCCGGTTTGCATGAGGAAGTGCCGAACCTCCATCACCTCGGAACCCGTCAGATCCTTGTCGTGGGGTTTACGCATGACGTGGCAATGGCCGTCAACCTCAAAGACAAACTCGCTGCTGTGCCTTTCGTGGGCGTCGCCGATTTTCCCGATCAGTCCGACGACGTCGTCCCATTCGAGATTGTGGGCCATAGGATGACGGAATATCGCGTCGAGCGTGCGTCGGTGCGACCCCGTTACGGCTGAGAGGTTTCGGGCCGCGACGCTGGTATCATCGTAAGTAATGTCTGTTTTCATGATGGGTTCCTGACCGGCCGAGAGCATTTCCGGTTTATCGAAGACCCCGGCCAAAGGCGTTTTCACGTATGGCGGGGATTGCCATGTGACATTCCTCCCGGCTGGTTAAAGGCTGGCGTATAGAAAGGCCCAGTTGCAAGACAGTGTCGGAAACTACCCATTGTCGTCTCGTGTGCTCGATCGCCGGCCGAGAGGCACGCTCAGGCGGAGCGCCTGCCTTCGCCGACCTCCTCGAACTCGGCATCGACCACCTTTTCATTGGGATTGCCCGACGGCCTGCCGCCGGTATCCCCGCCGGGTGGTCCGCCCGCCGGTGACTGCGCCTTTTGCGCCGCTTCCTGCAGCTTGATCTCTGCCTGAGTCATCCGTTCGGTCGCTTTGGTCAGCGTATCAAGATCGCTTCCTTCCATCGCGGTGCGGGCCGCGCTGACGGCGGCTTCGGCCTCTGAGATGTCGGCCGGCGACAGGGCAGCCTTGTGGTCAGCCAGTGCTTTCTCAATCTGGTGGATCATCCCGTCGGCGTGGTTCTTTGCTTCGATGAAGGCACGCCGTTTCTTGTCCGATCCGGCATTCGCCTCGGCTTCTTTCACCATTTTCTGGATATCGCTCTCGGAAAGACCGCCGCTGGACTGGATCTGAATCTGCTGCTCCTTACCCGTTGCCTTGTCCTTCGCCTGGACGGAAACGATGCCGTTGGCGTCGATATCGAACGTCACTTCGATCTGCGGCGTGCCACGCGGTGCCGGCGGCAGCCCGGTCAGGTCGAAATTGCCCAGCGCCTTGTTATCCGCGGCCATCTCGCGCTCGCCTTGGAAAACCCTGATCGTCACCGCACCCTGATTGTCCTCGGCGGTGGAGAACGTTTGGCTTTTCTTCGTCGGAATGGTGGTATTGCGATCGATCAGGCGCGTGAACACGCCGCCGAGGGTCTCGATACCTAGACTGAGCGGAGTCACGTCCAGCAACAGCACGTCCTTCACGTCGCCCTTCAGCACCGCGCCCTGAACGGCGGCGCCGATGGCAACGACTTCGTCCGGGTTGACGTTACGCGCCGGCTCACGCCCGAAGAACTGCTTCACGGTCTCATAGACCTTCGGCATACGGGTCATTCCGCCGACCAGGATCACCTCGTTGATGTCACCGACTGCGACGCCGGCGTCTTTCAACGCGGCCTTGCACGGCTCGATAGTGCGGGTGATCAGATCATCAACCAGGCTTTCCAGCTTCGCTCGGGTCAGCTTCACCAGCAGATGCTTCGGCCCGGCCGCGTCAGCGGTGATGAACGGCAGGTTGATCTCGGTTTCCTTCGACGACGACAGTTCGATCTTGGCCTTTTCGGCCGCCTCCTTCAGGCGTTGCAGTGCCAGCTTGTCGGATCGCAGATCGATGCCCTGGTCGCGCTTGAACTCCAGCGCGAGATAGTCGATCACTCTTGCGTCGAAGTCCTCGCCGCCAAGGAATGTGTCGCCGTTGGTGCTCTTGACCTCGAAGATGCCGTCACCGATCAGCAGAACCGAGACATCGAAGGTGCCGCCGCCTAGGTCATAAACGGCAATCGTCCCCGACTGTTTCTTGTCCATGCCATAGGCAAGCGCCGCCGCCGTCGGTTCGTTGATGATGCGCAGCACATCCAGGCCGGCGATCTTGCCGGCGTCCTTGGTCGCCTGGCGCTGGGCATCGTTGAAATACGCTGGCACGGTGACGACAGCCTGGCTGATTTTCTCGCCAAGGAATGCCTCGGCGGTGTCCTTCATCTTGCCCAGAATGAACGCACTGATCTGGCTGGGCGGATATTTCTCGCCCCGTGCTTCGACCCAGGCATCGCCGTTGTCGCCGCGCACGATGTGGTACGGCACAAGGCCCTTGTCCTTGGTCACCAGAGGGTCGTCAAAACGCCGGCCGATCAGGCGCTTCACGGCGTAAATGGTGTTTGCCGGATTGGTGACCGCCTGGCGCTTGGCCGACTGTCCGACCAGTCGCTCGCCATTATCGGCAAACGCAACGATGCTCGGTGTGGTTCGCGCACCTTCCAGGTTTTCGATGACGCGAATATCACCGCCTTCCATGATGGCGACGCAGGAATTGGTGGTGCCGAGATCGATTCCGATGACTTTGGTCATGAGCTTTCCTCTGTTTTCGATGGTAGGCGACGGCTCGATGGCCCGTCGCTCGATGCGTGCGCTATTCGTCCGTGTTGTCCTTGGGCGATGCCGTAGACACCACAACCATGGCCGGGCGCAGCAGACGCCCGTTGAGCGTCCAGGCCGATGTCCAGGCCTTCAGGACGGTGCCGGGCGTGTGGCCGGCTGACACCTTCTGGTCCATGGCCTGATGCAGGTCAGGGTCAAAGGCCGATCCGGTCGGGTCATGCCTGGCGATGCCATTCCGTTCCAAAAGACTAACAAAACTGTGTTCGATACCTTTGAAGCCGTCGCGCATCCGGGTGACAATTTCGGGTTCATGGTCGAGCCGGGCTGGCAGGCTGGCGACGCCGCGCTTGAGATTCTCGGCCATCTCGACGACGTCGGCGGCAAATTTGTGCGTGGCAAACTGCCTTGCCTCATCAACGTCGCGCTTGCACCGTGTGCGGACATTGGCGATTTCGGCCTCAGAGCGCATCCACCGGTCGCGCATCTCACTCAGTGCCAGTTCGAGGCCGCCAGGCTCGATCACCGTATCGGAAGCGGCAGGTGTTGGCAGTTGTTCGGCCGCATCCCCCGCGGTCTCACCGGGGCGATCGATCGGGTGATGGGCAGTTTTGACTTCGACCTTCATGGTGCGATCCGATCAACATTTGCAAATTGGGGCCGGCGCTCGGGCTGGCCAGGCGGATTGCAGTGGATACAAACTACGTGCGGCATGGCCGGTTGCGGCAGCCTCGGAAACTACTCAATGCCCATCTGGGATAAATGCTGCAACAGCGCCGCACGAACGTTATTTGGCGTGGTCTGCTCGATCGCCGATCCGAGTTCGCGCATGCGGCGGCGCAGATCGTGAAGTTGATCGAGCAACAGGAGTACAACGGGCAGCGCCGCCTCGTCGATATCCAGTTCGTCGCGCAATTCCCTGATCAACCGGACGCGCGCGACGTCAATGTCCAGGAACAGGTAGGCGCCGGCGACGCCACCCGGCCGGACCCAGTCATTGTCGATCCATCGTTGGACATCGGGCCGTTGCAGACCCGCAACCTCCGCGACGAGCAGCTCAATGGTGATCATGTCATATCTTTCCTCGGATCATCCGCCTGCTCCGGTGTCCAGTGCTTCAGGAACGCGTTCAGGGCCGGGTCCGGCTTGCCAAGCATGATGCGGAGCGTGGCATAGAGGTCACCGGCGGCCCGACCGCCATGCTCCGGCACCCCACGGCCGCGTAGCCGCAGCTCCGTGCCACTGTCGGATCCGGGCGGAACGCGCATGCGGACCGCGCCGCCGGGCGTGGGAATTTCGATCGGTCCACCCAAGGCTGCCTCGGTCAGGGACACCGGCAACACGAGCCGGATGTCGGCGCCGTCGCGCTGGAAAAACCGGTGCGGAAGGACCTGGATTTCGATCAGCGCGTCGCCCTTGGCGCCGCCTTGGAAACCGTCGCCGCCCTGGCCGCGCAAACGCAGGATGTCTCCGCTGCCGGTGCCCGCGGGAAGCTTGACGTCCAGCGTTCGTCCATCGGGCAAAGTAAGCCGGCGGGTCGCTCCGTTCACGGCGTCAAGGAATTCCGCGGTTAGTGAGTAATTCTGGTCGGCGCCGCGTCGCGGGCCGGTTTGAGATCGGCCGTCACGAAACATCGTGCCGAACACGTCGGCAAAATCGTCGTCGCCCCATTCTGCCGGCTGCGGGCCGGCCCTGCCATAGCGCCGGCCAGGCTCGCCCGCGGCATAGTCCCGATAAGGCGGCGGCCGTGCTTGTTCCTGCCCGGACGAATCGATCTCGCCGCGGTCAAACCTGCTGCGCTTTTCGGGGTCGGACAGCAGTCCGTTCGCGCCGGAGATCGCCTTGAAGCGACTTTCGGACTCGGCGTTACCCGGGTTCAGATCGGGATGATAGCGTTTCGCGAGCTTGCGGTACGCACGGCTTATGGCGGCCTGACTGGCGTCACGGGCCACGCCGAGCGTTTTATAGGGATCCGCTGAATCTGTTTCGGCGATGGTATGGACTCCCCCGCCCTCGGAAGCCGGGCGGAATTGGCGACGGTGCGCGTCCGCCGGATCGTTGGGCGAGGATATGCGCTTGCTCAGCGCCTGGAGCATCTTGCGTAATGATGAGCCGACATGCCGCGCAAAGACATATGCCGCAGAGCCAAATCTTATCGCATGCGACACCGGATACGCCGATGCCGGGAAGCGCCACCGACGGTTTTCATTGCAGACTGCCGGCGGTTTAGCAACATTGCGATGGCTGAGCCGGTTTTGTTCATTCTTTATCTTTCTATACCGTAACGACGACACCGGGCCGTTCCGGACAAGACGCTAATGCGCGGGACTGCCCGAGGGGTAGCATCGGAAACTACTCAGTTCCTTTGTATCGCGGAGCGATCCTCAGGCTGACATTGCTCCGGCAGTCGGCTCAAGTCAGGTCGTCCGCCTGCAGCAGAACGTTCTCTCCTTCCGCGGCGCCGTTCTCGCGAAGCCAGCGGTGCAAGGCCCATTCCTCCGCCGCGTCCTGCCAGTCGTATGAGCCGACCGTGACCTCCCAAATCGCGCATCCGTCCACTTTACTGAGATGAACGACAGCGATCGGGCGGATCGCATCCTGGATAAACGCCGGCGCCAGACCGAGATCAAACAGTTTCACGGTGCGGAACGCCGCGATCGCACCGGCGGCGCTCTGCCGGTTCGATCCTTCTGGATTACCAGCCATAGCCGGGCCACTCGTAATATCCATGCAGACGCTGCTGGTAGGACTTGTCGATCAGGTCGAGCGGCTTCCATGGCGGGCTGTTCCTGACGCGGTCGCACGAAACGTCGAGCACGACGTTCTCCTTCAGCCAGTTGATGTTTCGTACAGCGAATGGTGAGATCAGTACATGCTGGCCAGACCACCAGTTCCCGGTGTCGACAATGAGGTAGCGGATATCCCAACCGACGTCGTCAAGTATGAAGTTCTCGATATGGCCGATCGCGCCGTCCGTGGCCTCGACATGATATCCGTTGACGGCTGCCGTGCTGCGCAGATCCGGGTCTCCTTCGCCCAGGCCGGTCCGGTTTTCGGAACCGGGTCTGTCCAGGACTTCGGCCTCGTTATGCGCGGGGGCAGGGTAGCCGGCATAACAGCCACCAGCACCCCATTCAGGCACACAGCCATAATAGCCATAGATACCTTTTTCCGTCTGCGCCGAGACCGGCAAGTCGAATGAGATTTCCGGACTTGCCTTGATTTGCGCTTTCGTCAGATGGACCGGCAGGCGCCTGTGGTCGATGTCGGGCTGGCCGGCCGCCGACGGATGGATCAGGACTTTGCGTCCGGTCAGCCAGCGGCGGGTGTCGATAACCAGCCATCGCAACTTCCACGTTCTGGCATCGAAAAGGCAGTCATGGACGGTGCCGATGCTGCCGTCGCTCGCCTCGACGTCGTAGCCTTTAAGCGCGGATTCGACCACCAGCATCCGAAATCCTCTCCTGGTTGATTACGCAAACGCGGCACGCGATCTCGACCCATGAGACTGCATCCCCCCGGTTACAGCCGGCGCGACGCCAGCCCGGCCTTTGCTTAAACCGGACCATCGGCCGCCGGCAGGTTCGGGAAATACCCATCTTGGCGGGTACATGCGGTAGAGACTGCGGTCAGGCGTCACGCCGCGTCCGCAAACCCGGACGACGGGGTCGAACGCGAGGTTTGGCGCGTAGCGCCTGCGTAGTTTCCGAACCTGCCATCACGAGCCTGCGTGACCTAGTTTCGCTCTGCCAGGATGTGTCGGACCGCGCAGGCGGGACAGCGGCACTGTTCCGTGCGGACCCGGCCAGAGATGATCCTGCTGGACGAACCGGACAGCGCGCCTGATCCGATCAGTTCGGCAAGGATCGAAATCTCAAACAGCAGGTGACGACCGCCATGGTGACTCTCAATAGGCTACCATCCGCCCGCTGCGTCGACCAGGTCATCGAGGTCGGTTCCGCGGCGGAAGTTTTCACCGGCCCGTTCGGCTGAACGTGACCACCGACGGTAGCCGCTGCGCAGGTGCCTGGCGGTGAGGGCCGATCTCGTCTTTCTGATCTCACGCGTCGCGCATCCGCTGGTTGCCGCGGGGATCATCCTCGCGGTGGGCATCCTGCTGACCCGTCTTGGCCTTCGCCATCGTCCGATCAGGCAACTGCTTTGCCAGCTTGCCACGATCGCAGGCTTCACGGTCATGCTCGGTGTGGCCGGCGTGATACCGTTCGAGCCGACGCCCGTGATGGGTCCAACCCTCAATTACGTCGTGGTCAGCGCATTCAAAATCGTGTGGTGGCTTGCCGCGGCGTGGCTGCTGGACGGCATCATCCGCACCATGCTGGTGTTCAAGCGGCAGCAGGTCGAAACGCAGTTTTTGCAGGACCTCTGCGCCGGCGTTATTTATGGCAGCGCCGTCATGGGCATCATTGCCAACGTGTTCGATCTTGCGATAAGCGGTCTCCTCGCAGCGTCCGGCGTGATTGCCATCGTGCTCGGTCTGGCTTTGCAAAGCACCCTGGGCGACGTATTCTCGGGCGTTGCCTTGAACATTTCGAAACCTTACCGTCCCGGCGACTGGGTGATCCTGGACGGCGGCCTGGAGGGCCGGGTGATCGAAACGAACTGGCGTGCCACACAGATCCTCACCGACACCAATGACGTTGCCTTCGTTCCGAACAGTATCGTCGCCAAGTCCACGCTGCGCAATGCCAGTCGGCCAACCGGCGCCCACGGCCTGAAAGTCCAGGTCAGACTCGACCCGGCGGTGCCGCCGTCGTCCGGCGTGGCGGTGCTGGAGACGGCGATGATGGGCTGCAACAGAATCTTGCGCGCACCACCGGCGACCGTCATGGTCCGCTCGCTCGACGCCGTGGCGCTGCAATGCGAACTTGAATTCTTCGTTTCGCTGATCGAGCAGGCGGCCGACGCCCAGAACGAAGTGTTCGATCTGGTCTGGCGGCAGTGTGCCTCGGCGAGTATCCGCCTGGCGCCGCCTTCCGGAAGCCCCTTTGCCCTGCCGCCGCGCGATGCGCCGCCGGATCTGACCGATCTGCCGAAACGGCTGTTGCAACACCTGCCCGCCTTCACGCCGCTGTCGGATGATGAGCGGCTGGCGCTCGCGCCGTTGCTGAAGCGCAAGACCTTCAAAGCAGGCGATGTTCTGGTCGAGCAAGGTGTTGTCGCGCCGGCGCTGTTCATCCTGACCTCCGGCGTCCTGGCGGCGCTACAGCAGCACCAGGGCGGAGAGATCGAAGTATTGCGCCTCGCATCCGGCGATTGTTTCGGCCAGGCAAGCGTGATGACAGGCGCGGTGACCACGTTCAAAGTCAAGGCATTGACGCGCGCGGTCGTTTACGAAATTGCCAAGAACGACATCGCCCCCATCCTGAAGCAACGACCGGCCGTCGCGGCGGAACTCAGCCAGATCATGATGCGTCGGGAGGCCGCCGGTAAAGCGCGGCTTGGGGTGCTTGACAGGATCGACGACTCGCCAGAAACCCTGAGTATCCGCATCGCCGATCGCATCAAGGGGCTTTTTCGCCGCCTGGGATGACGGTAGCCCGGGACGAATACGCTTTAAACACCACCTGCGCCGGCGCAACCGGCCGGGTCATGCGTCCTGGCGCTGCGGTTGGCGCGCCGGGGCAGGGCAGGGCGTACTGGCTTCAGGCCGCACGCAGCCCGAGACATTCGTATCCACCGCCGGCGCAACATCCAGCCCGATCCACGCCCGGATCCGCTCCACATCGAAGCCCGCCTGCCGGACTCCATCCACCTCCAGCAACGGCCGCTTGATCAGCAGCGGATTGGCCAGCATCAGTGCCAGCGCCGAGGCTGCGTCGATCGTCCCGGGATCGATCGCACCGGATTTCACCGCCGGCGCCGCGGTGTTGAACCAGCTTTGCACCGGCGTCTCACCAAAGAAATCATTGAGCGCGGCTGCCGTCCACGGTTCGGTCAGCAGATTGCGCGCGACGATCGTGTGACCCGCCGCCTCAAGCACCCGGCGTTGCCGTGCATTGCCCCCGCAGCCCGGCTTTTCATAAAAGATGATGGTCGCCACAACCTCCTCCTTTCCCTCACCAAACGCCCCGGCGTCATGCGATCAAAAAACAAACTTTGTGCCGGCCGACGCTTCATGTATAACCTACGAAAGTATACTGTGCAGGATCGATCATGCCAACGATGAAATTCTACATGACGCCGGGATCCTGCTCCACCGGAATTCACATCATCCTCGAAGAGCTCGATGAAATATTCGAGGTTACCATTGTAAATCTGCCCAACGGTGACCATTTCAAACCCGACTACGTCGCGGTCAATCCGAAATCCACCATCCCCGCGCTGGTCCGCCAGGATGGCACAGTCCTCACCGAAGTATTGGCCATCGCCTTCTGGCTTGCCCGCACCCATCCCCGCGCCCACTTCTGGCCGAACGATTCCGAACTGGAAGCACGCGCCGTCGAAGTCATGGCCACCGTCGTCGGCACCATCCACGGCCAGGGCTTCGCCCGCATCTTCGCCACAAACAGTTTCTCGCCAAACCAGGCCGATCATCCCGCCATCCAGCAACTCGGACGTGACATCATCGACAAGAACTTCGCCTTCCTGGACCACCTGCTGCCCGCCGACGGCTACGTCGCCACCGATTTTTCCGTCGCCGATCCGCTGCTGTTCTACGTCTCGTTCTGGGCCGATAAACTGGCGATCCCGCTGCCCGACAAAGTCGCCGCGCATTACCGCCGTATGCTGACCCGTCCCGCCGTGCAACGCGTCCTGCGCGAGGAAGGCTATAATCCCGCGAAACTCGGCCAGTAACACCCTACGCCATCGACACCTCCCCCAGATCCATGCCACGAAAGATCGAGCATCGCTTGAACGCCTC
>Ga0302320_10023180_pt1 | contig 12194 bp, 6 predicted proteins | sample Bog_T0_3_FD_202130 | JGI IMG/M metagenome (GOLD analysis project Ga0302320, IMG submission 202130) | Peat permafrost microbial communities from Stordalen Mire near Abisko, Sweden - Bog_T0_3 | ecosystem: Environmental > Terrestrial > Soil > Wetlands > Peat | place: Sweden: Abisko, Stordalen Mire...
GCCGCCCTGCCTGTTTCCTTACATTCTGCCCCATCATGCGGATTGGCTGCCACGATACGAACGCTATAACCGGCCGGGAGACTATCACAACGGGGGAGTGTGGCCATTCATTTGCGGCTTCTACGTTGCGGCGTGCGTCGCCGCGGGGCAGATGGAGTTGGCCGAGCGAAAGCTCCTGGCGCTGACGGAACTAGTCAAGCCATGGCATGAAAACACGGCGGAGTGGGGCTTCAACGAATGGATTCACGCTCAAACCGGCAAACCAAGCGGCAGGGATTGGCAAACCTGGTCGGCCGCTATGTACTTATACGCCGCTGAGTGTGTGTTGCGGCAGCGCACACCGTTCTTTGAGGACATGCGCAGGGGCAATCCGGGTGCAGCGATGTAGTTCCGGAAAGCACCAAACACAGCGGCTCAGTTCTCAGCGCTGTTTTCAACATCTCGGCGCCTCTGATTGTGCCCAGGGCACAATGACGACCGAACCATTCTCTTTCTCAAAGCCTCCGGTGCGTGGTTGGCTTGATCCAGAGAAAAGACAGAAGCGCGCGGTTGGATGTTGAGCTTGATAGCAAACGCAACGAAATCGCATGCGTGGACTCGCGGCAATCGGACATTACCTCGTATTCCGTTGCAGACGAAAACCATCCGAGCGGTGAAGCGCATGCCAGCCATGGCGATCTCAATCGGTTGTGCAATTTGGAACAACATCGTAAGTCGACAATGCCCAAACTGGTTTCTGGGTTTACCCACGGCATGATGCTGTCCTGCTCATACCGTCCATTTCGAAAACGTTCCAACTGCAAGAAGCAAGTGACAACGAGGAGGTGACCTCATGAAGGCTAGTACACGGCAACTCAGCGCGGTTCCGGCAATATCTGATGAGCATGAAAACAGAGCTGAAATCGCTCACATCCTGAAAGAAGGCGAGATCAGGCAAATCAATCGGGACAAAAGTGCGGAGGAGGCTCTCGACGAAGCAGAGGAAGATGAAGCTGGCGAAGAAGAGGAAGACGATGAGTTGGAAGAGGAAGACGAGGTAGTCCGTGCCGCGGAAGCAAATCGGAGTTAGGCTACTTCATTCTATCGATGAGCAAGCTTGGAACAGGACGGGCGAGAGAGGTCAAGATGACAAAGCTTAGGTATGAGGAGCGGAAGGAACTGCCCCAAAGGGAGTTTGTCTATCCCACGACGCGGCGCTACCCGATTGAGGATGCTGCACACGCGCGAGATGCGCTGGCCCGGTCCAGCGGAAAACCGGAGCACGCGACGGTCGTTGCGGCGGTCAAGCGGAAGTATCCAGAGATCGACGTGGAGAAGTAAGAAGGGGACTGCCGCGGAGAGGCAGGCTGTTTGTCGCGCCGTGTGGAGTAGTGCGCAGAGATAGCGCGCCGCGCCTACGGCAGGTGGTCCAGATAGCAGGCATCGCCGGTGTTCTGCGCCGGGAGGGTTGGCGGTGTTGTCCACGGCGGAGTACTGAAGTCGAAAAACTCCGTCATGTCCATCTGTGCCGCATCACGCTTGGTGAGCGCAGGCAGACTGAAGCGGGTCTCAATGAATTTCAACATCGCCGTGTAATCGGCGACCGTGTGCGAGACGTAGTTCTTCTTCGCGTAAGGCGAAACCACAACCAGCGGAACTCGATAGCCGGTCCAGACAAAGTCGCACGTCGGGCCCGTCGTGGTCGTGCAGATATCGCCCGACAGCAGGTCCAGCGGCTTGATGCCGTCGGGGCTTGGCATGGGCTGCGGCGAAACGTGGTCGTAAACGCCGCCTGCTTCGTCGTAGGTCCAGAACAGCGCCGAGCTGCTCCATGATGAACTGTTCATCAGCGCCTGGATCATGGATTCCACATAGACCTCGCCTGTCTGGACGCTCTCCGGGTAGGAGTCTGAATCCGAGCCGTGTTCATCCAATCCTGCGTCTGAAGGCGGCTCGATTTCCGCCACCTGCGGCAATGTTCCATTCTGCAGATCGGTAAAATACTGCGAGATGGGCTGAATATTCTGTGGATATTGGCTTATCACCGTCTGGGCAAAGGTAAAGTTCTGCAGGTAGCTCAGCGTCATCAGGCACGAAGCCGTATACGGCGACGTACAACTGCTGCCCTGCGGGTTGACATAGATCTTCCAGCTGATGCCGGCATTCTGAAGGTTCTGGAAGATGGTCGGCGTTTGCAGCTGCGGCGTGTCGGCAGCAACGGTTCCGTTTGGATATGCGTATCCACCGGAGGTTCCGCCGAGAAGGTATTCGCGGTTGATGTTGGTGCGCGACATGGCGGGACTAAACCAACGATCCGAGGTCGCGAAGTTCGAGGCCATGTAGTACAGGAAATTCAAATCGCCGCCATCGTAGTAACCCATCGCGCGGACTCCGTCGCTATCGTAGTAGTTCAGCGCCCGTCCGTCGTAGGCGGCGGTATAGACGTAGCCATTGTTGGCCGCGGCTGAGCTCCCCACGGGTGCGGTGTAGTCCCAATCATTGTGCGCCTCGTTCCACGAGGGGCTGGTATTTTCCGTGCACGCTGTGGCCAGATGATACGAGGTGACCGGGTTGCTGGGATCAATAATGCAATCGCTCGGCGCCGGGTCGGCCGGGTTGCATCCCGGAATCGACGGGGCCGGGCCCTTGAGCGGAGCCGCGCCTGAAACCGGATTGAATTGGGGCAGACCATCGAAGGACTGGTCCGCAATTCCGTTCTGCGCCCAATACTCGCGCAGCGCTCCCAGATAGGTGTCGAACGAGCGGTTCTCCTGCATTAGGATGACCACATGGTCGATCGATGAGATGCTGGCAACGGCGTTGAACTTTGCTGACACCGCGGTGTCGGCGTTGATGCTCACGCTGCAGGTTCCCGTGCCGCTGCATCCTCCCGACCAGGCGCTGAACGTCGCGTTCGTTCCAGGCGCTGCGGTGAGGGTGACAGCCGTCCCAGCGGAAAAGGTCGCCGTGCATGTCGACCCGCAATCGATGCCCGCGGGGCTGCTGGTGACGGTGCCCGTGCCGGAAGTGGCTACAATAAGCTGGAAGGAGGATGGCGGAGGGGCCTTGACCACCGTGGAGCCGCCGCAACCAACGAGCAACGACAGGACACCAAGAGTGCAACCGACGATCAGGAGTTTTCGCATACAAGGCCCTCTGTTTCTTATTCGTTTTGATGCGGCTTTTCTCACTTTGGCGGCTTGTGAACAACTATTTTGATACCGGCGTGCATCGCATATCAGGTGGATCTCCGCTCATGAATGGAACACCTCTGCGCCTCTCAACGCTGGGATCGATCCTTCTCATCGCCCTGCAAATTGCCGTGCTGCACCGCAGCGGAAACGCCCTGCCCCTGAGCGCTGCCGATGACACCGGCCCTCCCACCTTCACCAGCTCGAATCATCTGCTCGATCTTCTGGTCATCGCCAGGCAAAAAACGATTACGCTTGGCGTGTTCGAGCCGACAGCATGGGTGTTTGAGATGTGCCAGTCCGCGGTCGCTGTCGCTGACCGGTGTCCGGATGACGCGCGAACGGTCTCCCCCTACGGCGGAATCCGGTTGCAGCTTTACCCGGGCGACCACTTGCGCATGCGCCTGATCAATCGCCTGCCGCCGGTCCCCGCCGACGCCCAATACGCGCACGGCAGTGATGCCATGATGAACGGGATGCTCAGTGCCAATCCCATCAACATCCATACACATGGCCTCATCGTCGAGCCTCGCAAAGCCGATGCGACCGATCCGACCTATGGCGACTACACCTACGTGCTTGGCTATCCTGCCGGCGAACTGCCCTCCATGACCTCGCCCGATGAAACCGCAACCGACAAGCCCATCCAGTACGACATCGATATCCCGCCCAACCATCCATCCGGTATTTATTGGTTTCATCCCCACGTGCACGGACTCAACATCAATCAACTCTCTGAAGGCCTGTCGGGACTGATCACCATCGGCTCGGTCACCGACTACGTGTCACCACCGCCCGGCGCCTCCACCCTTCCCATCCGCTACTTTGTGCTCAAAGACATGCAGGTGCTGGCCAAGGGGCAGGTGCTGGACCAGGAGACTGCCCGCTTCTGTTCTCCCTTTGCAGTGCGCGGCGTTGCGCGCAACGGCCTCTGCCAGGGCTGGGACTCGCTCGGCATTCCCGATGACCGCGACGACCGCGCCGGCAACTTTGAAGGCGGAGCCTGGTTCTTTACCGTCAACGGCCTCGTCGATCCACAGATCCCCATGCCCGCCGCACCCGGCGAGCTGTGGCGCTTTCTCAATGCCGGCGCCAGCCGCGCTTACGATCTTGTCGTGCAGGATGAGCAAACGGGCAACGACCTGCCCTTCCAGATCGTCTCTCTCGATGGCGTGGCGCTCGCCGATCCTGCCGGCGCTGTCTCCGCGCAGAGCCAGGCGGGGGTGGTCGGCAAAGCCCGACTGGTCTCATGCCCCGCGCAACCCGCGGATTCAACAGCGCCGCCGGTGTGCGCCACGCACCTGGTGCTGTTCCCGAGCGCGCGCGCCGAAATCTGGGTGCTTCCGCAGGCCCGCCCGGCAACGCTCAAAACGCTCATGGTTTATACGGGCCCCAAAGGTGATCGCTGGCCTGAAGCCACGCTGGCGCACATCGTCGTCAATTCGCAGTCGAGCGTAGCCGGAGCCGCGCTGGTCAGCGTGAAGCCCTTTCAGCAAGCGCTCCTGTCTCCGCAAGGGCTCCTCGGAGCGCCTGTCCACGCCAGCTTCGCCGGAGTCGCAGCATCGCTGACCTTGCAGCAGGCCCGCGCGCTCACGAGCGGAAAAGCCGGCGCGCGTCCCACTGTGCACTTGAACGCGCATCAGCGCGCAACCATTGCCACGCGCCTGAACGAGATCTCCGCGCCCGCTGCATCGCTTGCCTCGCCCACGTGCAGTGCCCTGCCTCCAGGCCATCGCCGCCGCATCTTTTTTGGAGTTCCATCTTCCAATCCCGCATTGTTCGGCCTGGGGTATGAAGAAGTGGATGAGAACGGAAGCGCAGTCCCTGGAACCTTCCGCGATGTCGCGCCCTTCGATCCATCGACGATCAACATCTGCCTGCCGCTTGCCCCCGGAAACATGCCCGCCAGGGAAGAGTGGGAACTCGTCAATCTATCCGCCGAAGCGCACAACTTTCACATTCACCAGACCGAGTTCTACGTGCTTGCGCAGAATGCGCCCGCGGGCAATGCCGGCGCTCTGATGGATAACGTGGTGCTGCCCAACGGCGGCCGCACCTGCACCGGCGCGGTCGCCCCGTGGCGAACCGGCAAGTGCCAGGTCGAGACGGTCACAGTCAGGATTCCCTTTGCCGAAATAGGGGACTTCGTCTACCACTGCCACATCGGCGAGCATCAGGATGGCGGCATGATGGCCCACATCCGGGTCATCGCGTCGCAGTAGCGAGCACTGCAAAGAGCGGCTCAGTTCAGCCCGTAGACATCGATCTCGCCGTGCGGATTCGTCACCGTGGGCAGATCGTGTCCGGTGGAGATATAGACCTTGCCGTTGGCCACAACCGGCGAGCTGAATTTGATTCCATACCCCGGCACGTCGGAAGGGTTGGTGCTGCTGTTGTAGATCTCGTTCGACAGGTCAGTGGCAGGATATGCACGCAGCGTCGCGTTCGTCGTGCTGCTGGTACCGTTCTGGATTGGCAGACCCTGGTCCAGCATCCACAGAACGCCATTGTTGGTTCCGCTGGCGGAAACAAAAGGCGTGGTGCCGCGCGTGTTCTGCTGCGTGAATTGAGAAGTGTCGGTCTCCGGAATCCACTGTCCGCCGCTATACGTGAATTGCCGTATGCCCGAGGGAATATCGGCTGCGGTCGGCGTGATGCCCAGATAGATCGATCCATTGAAGTAGGCCGATGTTCCGAAGATCTCAAATGAGTTGATGGTTGCTGTCAAATTGCCGGGCGCATATGGGCACACCGGCGACGTATACGAATTCACCAGCGCCGATCCGCCCGGAGTCGCAGCGCCCCACTCCAGCGTCTGAAGCGCGCCCGTATCGTCGGTGTTCTCCTTGCCCAGGTCGGTGGAATTCACAAAGTAAAGCTTGCCCATCTTTCCGCCGGCCACCAGTTGCGGCGGCGTTGTGTCCGGAACCAAGAGCAGCCCGCCGGACGCCAGGTCGGAGTCCGCGCAATCCATGTAGGGGTAATCCTGCGGGGTGAAGTAGTCGTCCAGCACCAGCATTCCTTTCGCCGGCGTTGGACTGAATCGCAGCACTGAATCTGCCCACGCGCCGGCCGTTGCGGGCGCAGGATTTGTGGGTACGGCCGTGGGCACAAACGGCCCGTTGCCGGTCACAATGTAGATGTTGCCATTGCTGTCGGCAACGGGGCCGCCGCCGCCCATCCACACGCCGCCCGCGCTTGCGTAGGGTCCTTCGCCGTTGTTGTTGGGGCTCACGTCGAACTTGCCGGTCTGCGCCAGCGAGGTCGCATCGTACTGCAAGAGCCATCCGGCATGGCATCCGCCAAAACCGATATACACGCTGCCGTTTGACTCCAGCAGCGCCGCCCGCTGCACGCATGAGGTGGTCAGGTAATCAATGTTGCCCGTCTGCGACGCATCGGAATTCGTTCCCGGCACCGAAGCTGAAATCGTGATGGGGCTGCCGAACTTAGGTGCTCCCGTGGTGATGTCAAGCGCATTCAGCCGGAATGTGGAGCTGCCGCTCAAAGTCTGCGCAGAGACAACATAGATGGTATTCGTGGTCGGATCGATCACCGGCGTCGAGGTCACACCCTGATACGGCTGAATCGGGCCGTTCGTCATGGGCGTTTCCCCGGCTTTGAGCAGAGACACCTGCCACAACGGCGAGCCGCTTCCGTAGTTATCCGCGTCGAATGCGTAGACACTGTTGTGCTCGGTCGCGACATACAACACGTTATGTGTTGCGCCGTTGATCTCGATGTTCGACATCAGCAGCGGCGTGGCATACACGTAGCCATCAACCATGTACGAGAAAAGCTTGCCGAACGTCTGCGCGCTTACATTCGATGGCGTCAGCGACAGCTCGCTCGCGTTCAATCCGCTACGGGCCGGGTCCACATGCCACATTGGAATATTCACGCCCGTGCCAGCCGCTATGGTCACCGTAAATGAAGCACTGCCCTTCACCCCGCCTTGCGAAGCAGACACAGTGGTCGTACCCGAAGCAACTGCGCTGGCCACGCCGGAACTGTTGATCGTCGCCACGTCGCCATTCGCCACGCTCCAGCTTGCCGTCGTGCTGATGTTTGCCGTCGTGCTGTCGCTGTAGGTCGCGGTAGCCGTGAACGGTTGCGTGGCACCCATGGCGAAGCTCGTTCCACCCGGCGTTACGGCGATCGCAGTGATCGTCTTCGCGGTTGCGGTCACGGTCAACGGCGTCGTCCCCGTCACCCCGCTCAGCAAAGCGGTCACGCTTGTGGGGCCAGCCTTGACGCCCGTAGCCAAGCCGCTGGAATTGATGGTCGCGATCGCCGTGCTTGCGATCGCCCAGCTTGCCGTCGAGCTGATGTTCGCCGTCGAACTGTCACTGTAGGTTGCAGTCGCGGTAAACTGCTGCGTTGCACCAATCGCAATGCTCACGTTTGCCGGTGTTATGGCAATGGAGGTCAGCGTCTTGGTTGATCCGCCCGTGACACTCAGGGTTGTTGTCCCGCTCACGCCAATCATTGCAGCGCTCACCGCTGTTGACCCCGCGGCCACGCCGGTCGCCATGCCGCTCGCATTCACAGTCGCGATCGAGCTGCTCGCAGCGGCCCAGGTTGCTGCCGAGCTGATGTTCGCTGTCGAGCCGTCGCTGTACGTTGCGGTCGCTGTGAACTGCTCGGTTGCGCCTACGGCAATGCTCGGCGTGGCTGGCGTCACGGCAATCGACGTCAGCGTCTTCGCCGGCGACACACCGGACATCTTACTCGTGCAACCCGTTACTGCGAGAGTAATCACGAGCAGGCAGCCGAGACAAAGCCACTGAAATAAAGTGCCGGGACCTGGCTTCTTGGTACCTGGATAGGAACGCATCGTGTGACCTCCAAATGAATGACACATCAGCTGGAGCGTCACCGAAAGCTGCGCTCCTCTTCCGAGGTGGAATGAGTCGCTGGTTCTGAAGACTTGAGTCATCATCCTGCCCCAAACTCAACCTGAACCAGCAGTTCCATTAGTTGAGGGAATGGGTTCATCGGTTGTATGGGACGTTTCGCAGGAGGCTGGGGATGGCCCCTGGGGGGGACCGCGGCGGAGTCATCGCACAGCCGGCAAAGTCTTCGAAGGAGCGGCGACTACGATCAGCGACGCAGACCAGAAATGAAATTTAGATATTGATCAGGACGGGCATCAGCACTGACAGCGAGCGATCACAAGAGCAGCCAGGCTGATGGGGTTTGCCGAACACTGCGCCACGCAAATTGCCAAGGGCCCTCGCCGGATCGTCGTTCGAATGTGAATTCTCCGCCACAGGCGAGAAAATCATCTCGACCCCTATACGCAGACAGATGTACAGCCGATATAAGGAGGGGGGGACGATCCGCATACAACTTTGCGGGGATTCAGCTCCCCAAACAGGGAACTTCAGGCTATTTTCGCGGTTACGAGTATTGATTACCCTTGCACAACCATGGCATGATGGGTGCAGATTTCTTTTTTGGATGAGTGGTTGCCTTCGGCGTGGCGGAGATCTCTGCCAGGAAGTTTGGGATAAGAATCCCATTCGCTTCTATATCCTGGTTCGGTCATCGGCTTGCCCGCAATATCGTTTCGACTGTGGATGTTACGCGTCCATCGTTGGAGTGTGACTAGAGGTTGCTGAGTCGTTCTTATTTGGCGTTGTACGGTCTGCGTCACTCAGAAACAGCCCTGAACGTTCTCATTGGGAAGGGCCCTTCTTGTGAACGATCTGAAGGGATTCGCCAAATAATCGAACCGGCAGGGAACTCCTACATTCCCTGACACGACAGGATTCTCGTGAACTTCTCGTCGTCTCCTCGGCTGCTTCAGTCCCGCTCATCTGCGGTGTTCGGGTATCTCCGTACATACCTAGATGCGCGGCATTTGAAGTCGGTTGCCAGCATGCGAAAAGTTTTTTCGTCAATCCACTTCATCTCCAGAGGCAATCGCATGCGATTCATCTCCTACTCCCTCCTTACCCTTTTCGCCGTCGCCCCCTCAGCTTGGGCGACGGTCACCGTGAGCAGCCCTTCCAACGGGCAAACCGTCGGTACTACAGCAAGTTATATCGCCACCAGCACCACGACCTGTTCCCGCGGCGTGGCTTCGATGGGCGTCTATGTCGACAACCAACTTGTCAAAGTGGTTGACGCAAACACGTTGAGCACCAGCATCTCGCTCACCGCAGGCAATCATCAGACTGTGGTGCAGGAGTGGGACTACTGCGGCGGTTCCACGTATACTCCGATCGCCGTTACAGTCGCTGCCACAGCCGCCGGCCAGAGCGGTGTTTCCGTCACCTCGCCAGCGGCCAACAGCACTGTCGGCTTGCTGCCGACTTATGTCGCGTCGGCGACATCGACGTGTTCCAGAGGAGTGGCCTCCATGGGCGTCTATGTCGATAACCTGCTCGTCAAGGTAGTGAATGGAAGTGAGTTGAACACCGCCATACCCTTGACCCTCGGCAACCACGAAACGGTCGTCCAGGAATGGGATTATTGCGGCGGTTCGACTTATACCGCCGTACCCGTCGTGGTGGCCACGGCGAGCAAAGTGAGTGTGACTTCTCCGGCGCCCAACAGCACCGTTGGCTTGCTGGTGGACTTTATGGCGACAGCCACCTCGACCTGTTCCACGGGCGTGGCCTCCATGGGCGTCTATGCAAATAACCAACTGCTTTACAAGGCGCAGGGCGCGACGCTGAACAAGTCACTCGAGTTGAGCGCCGGCGCGCAGCACACGGTCATCGAGGAGTGGGATAACTGCGGAGGAACGGCCTCCTCCACGATCGATTTCACCGTCAGCGATGCCGGTACCAAGCTCTCCAACCTCCAGGCCGGCAACGGCTGGCAAAGCTGGGGTCAGCTCCCGCCCGTCTATGTTGATTGCTCTCCCTGCACGGGACTTAACTGGTCCATGGCGCAAAAAATCAAGTCGCCTTCTTTGAGCGGGGCCGCTGCCCAGTTCAATACCACGGGGTCCACGCCGTACGGAGTGGTTCTGTGGTACAACCCCGTGATCGGGCAATATTCAACGCAGGGACTTCCCGATGAAGGCAAGACCCTCGTTCCCAGCTTGCACAACTTCACGTATGACACCGATCTCTACATCGATAATCTCGCCGTGACGCAGGTGCTCGAGTTCGATGTCGCCATGTATATGAATGGAACGGGAATGTTCTTCGGCACCCAATGCGAGCATCTTGGCTCGGGCGGATGGGATGTGTTGAACAACGTGACCCAGCAATGGAATTCAGCCGGCGTACCGTGCAAGCTGGCCAACGGCTGGAACCACCTCACCCTTCAATTCCAGCGTGGAACGGGCAATCAGCTGATCTATCAGTCAATCACGCTGAATGGCGTGACTTACAACATCAACAAAACATATGCGCCCTTCACAGTTCCAGCCAGCTGGTATGGAATTACCGTGAACTACCAGATGGATGGAAACTCCAAGCAATCGGCAAACACCACATACCTGGACAATCTGAGCCTGACCTATTGGTAGACCGCGCGGGCGCCGCGGCACGGACTGCTATCTCCATATTTACTGGACCAATGAGAAGGGCGCGGCCGGAGCCGCGCCCTTCTCATTGCATTCTCAGTTCACCGTTGAATAGACGGTGGTTTCGTACTTGGTTCCGGCGTTGTTGACCGCATAGACATCGAAGCGGTGGCTCCCGGTTGACAAGCTGATGCCGGTGCTGAGGTTCAGGCTGCTGGTCTCGCTGAACTTCTTCACCCCATCCACCCAGACTTCCATGCGGTTGAGGGTTCCGGCAATCCTGGCGGCGGCCGTAACCTGAACCGGCGAGGGACCGGCGGAGTGGCTTGTGGGCAGGCACACGTGCACGCCGACGGAGCTCGGAGCGGCGCAGCCTGAGCCGCTGCTTACCGTGAAGTTGAAGTTGAGACTGGACAGCCGGTTGTCGATGTCGGCGGCAAACAGGGTGGCGCTGTGCGTGCCGGCGGCAATGTTCAAGCTGGCGTTGAACCAGGCGTTATGCTCCCAGGTGTAGTGGTCCTCGGCCCGCTTGCTTCCGTCAACCCAGAGCTCGATCTTGCGCAACTGGCCAAACGAGTTTGCCGACGCATTGAAGACTACCGGCGTAGTGCTTGTTCCCGAGACTGGCGAGCACAGGCCGATGCCGTTGCCTGTCTGCGGATAAAGGCATCCGCTCCAGGAACCGTCGGGTGTGCCGTTCAGCCAGGTGACGATGGTAGAGCTGGTGGCCGCGTTGCTGCTGGCCTGGTTGATGATGAGGTCGGGCTTGGTGTCGTGATTCTCGTCGGCGACAACAGGATTGCTGTACCAGGGCTCGCTCCCGAGGTTTTCAAGAGAACTCGTCTGGACTGTGAAGTCGCCGGGATTGGCGCCGGCCAGCAGGTAAACAATCTCGGGAACACTGCTGTTGTCGGCGTATCCAGCGAGGGCAAGATCCATCCGGCCATCGCCATTGAAATCGGCCATTGCCATGGCGGGAGCGAGCGGCTGGGGGAAGTAGGGGTCGCTGGGGTCACCATAAGCGCCCGGAAGGTCCATAAAGTAGCTATCGAAGGTACGGGAACTCCCCGCATAGAAGATGGCTATCTGCTCAGTGGTAGATCTAACCACGCCGAAGAGATCGGTCTTGCCATCGCCATTCAGGTCGCCTGCGGTGATGATCAGCTGGCCGTCATTGCTGACGGTATACGCAGTGGTCTTGTCGAAGGTGAAGCCCCCGCTCCCGTAAAGAACCACAAGCGCAGTGCCAAAGTAAGACCCTTGCATGACGCCGTCGTCGGTGAGCGCGATGTCTGGTTTGCCGTCGCCATCAAAATCGCCGACAACAACTCCATCGATCACACGGCTTCCGGTATCGGCGTAAATCTCCTGTGGATTGGAGAACGAACCCGCACCGTTGCCCTCAAGAACGTACACGGTGTTGGTGCAGCAGGTGCCGCTGCTGGAGGCGACGACGGCCAGGTCGATCTTGCCGTCCTGGTTGAAATCCGCGGCAACAATCGGAGCGCTGGCGAGGTAGTAGCCGGCGGGCAGAGTTA
>Ga0302320_10023182_pt1 | contig 12194 bp, 9 predicted proteins | sample Bog_T0_3_FD_202130 | JGI IMG/M metagenome (GOLD analysis project Ga0302320, IMG submission 202130) | Peat permafrost microbial communities from Stordalen Mire near Abisko, Sweden - Bog_T0_3 | ecosystem: Environmental > Terrestrial > Soil > Wetlands > Peat | place: Sweden: Abisko, Stordalen Mire...
ACTTATCAAGTAATTTTTAAATTTAAAAGCTTTAATTTGTTTCTTATCAGACTGATCTCTTGAAAGAATTAGAATATGAAGGAAATCATCGTTATATTTCCTATTTCAACCGCAATCCTCCAATTAAAGAAGAAATCAATCCTGATTATACCAGCACTTGGGATAATTATAAAAATAATAATTTAGAAAAGAGAAACAAAGTAAATAATTTCTTTTTAAAGTGAAATTTTATTTGTTTTAAAAACGTAGTTCATCAAGCTCTTCGTCAACAAAGGCACTTTTGTCATAATACAAGCCAGGATGATGAAACGTCTTGGGAAAATCAAAGAATTTTTAGGAGATGCCAAAACTCGTGAGGACGTAAAACGAAAAGTCGCTTTTGATTGGCTCAAATGCGAGTACACTGGAATTGGGAAAAAAGATCACGTATGCATTTTTTTTCTCTTTTTTTTATTTGATTTTTCTTTAAAATCAAACATTTCTAGGTTAAATTCCATTTTGAACTTACTCCAGACAAAATCAGCCCAACTTATTTTCCTTATCAATATGAAAGTTCCAATCAACATACAGAACATTCTTTTTTGGTTGAAATCAAAATGTCCTTTGATGATTTTGCTCCTTACAATGAGCTTCCACGTTGTTTTTTCGAAGAATTCTACTACAAAACAAATGCCCCCAATTATTCCCCTCAATTAAACCCTGAATTTCGAGGAAACAGGACAGGAGCTGAAGAAGAATACTTTTATAATGGACCTTCTGGGGTTTTTGATAAAATGGAGGTTTTGAATTTGCCATCAACTTGTTTAAAAATATTTGATTTTGAATTTGAAAAATACATAACTCCACATAATTCCCTACGGGTTTTCATTCGTTTGCCTGAGAGAAGCGAAATTGACCCTGATTTTGGATTACTTCCGGAACAAATTGAATTTCAAGATTGTTTGGATCCACAAAATACAGATGATTTGGATGTTTTAAGATATGAATTTTTGAGCAAAACAACTGGATATTATGGCATTCATGCGATCAATGCCTGGAATTTGGAAATGCCGAATTATTTTAAAGAACGATTGATCAAGCCTTACGGTAATTTCATTTAACAAATTTTAATTTTAATTTTATTAATGATATTTATTTAAAACTTTGGATTTAAAATGAAAGAAAATGGACTAGCTCTTGAAGAGGAAAGGAAAAATGTTGAAATGATGGAAAATTTGGAGAATTCTGATCAATTCACTGATAGTGACAGTGATGGAGATGGCCCGCCCGATGTTTTGGTAATTTGAATAACGAACTTAAAAACTCTTAAGATGTCCTTGTAAACAAATAAAGATTGATGATTGGACTGATATGGTGAAGAAATTAGAAGGTGATGAGAAAATTCTGAAGGAATTAAAAGAAAAAAATGAAAATGAATTATTTGATGAATATTCCTTTATGAAAAAAGAAATATCTCAGAATTTCGAGTAAATTATAAAATTTCCTATCACTTTTTTCTTAAATATCTAAATTATAGAGCGGAAAGAAAAAAATGGGCAAGCAAAACTCCTTCAAAAACAGCTGATTTTAATAAATTTATTGAGGTAAATGAGTTGAAGGTTGTAATACATTGATAAATTCTTTATTATATAATAAATGCAACCGACACAAAAAGAAAAAAATTAAATTAAATTAGATTTTTTCCTTCAAAAAATTCCTCTCATACATGTTTATTTTTCTTTTATATTCTTCCATCTTTTTCTGTTGCTTCATGATCTCTTTGGAGTTTTTGGGTACCATTGTTTGCGAGATGTCAGGTTTTCTTTTGTTATTTTCGAGTTTTTCAAGCTCTATCTTCAGTTTTTCTTCATTAAATTTCTGGATTCTTTCAAGGTCTCTTAAACGTTCAATTGCCCTATTTCTTTCCTTTATTTTAACTTCTTCTCTCTTTATAAAATAGTATTTTTGATGAAATTTAAAAAAATAATGTATGCGAATTAAAAATTAAAAATAAAGAAATTACTTTATATTCTTCAACAGTAACTTCAACATATCCTTTTTTAGTTTCAACGTTGTTGTTTTTGCCTCTGGTTCGAATCACGACTTCAGTTTTAGGCTCATTCTCATAAATATTTACTTTTTCATTCAAGATCATTTTTCCAGCAAAAAAAAAATTTGATCTGTTGGAATTCGAAGAGTTCGTATTTTTCATTTTGTGATCTGAATTGTAAGAGTTCTTTTTCAATTTTTCTGAATTAGGAAAACTTTCTCTGGTTTCCTATTTTTATTTAATCAATATTCAATTTTATTTCAAAGTTACATTTGTTATCATAATTCTTGATTTCAACCTTGTAAAAATTTGATTGTAATCCTAAAAAGAAAATCTTTTTTCTCAAAATTGATTAAATTAAATGACTTCATCGTCTTTATGTCCAGTTTCATTCAAACTATTTAACTCTTCTCTGCTTCTATTTTCATAAGAAAAAAACTCTTATTTTATTAAGATAAATAACTAAAAAAATTAATGACCCCAAAAACTCATTATCATAAGTTATCGTCTGCATTTTTTGCAATTCCATCTTCATTGATTTATTTTCGGAAATCAGTTTTTCGACCTCGTCGATCGACACAAAATTTTGTCTTAAACGTTCATTTTCCTGCTGTAAAGTTATCATTTTTGTATGAATGTCCTGGACGCCTCCCGTGAGTCCATTTTTTCTTTTCATTTTCAACAAATCCTTTAGGTAATTTATTTCTTGTTGCAATTTATTAATTAAGGCATCATCTGTAGCAGATATTTCATTTGCCCTCACTTTGATGACAACACTCTTAGCCCTTTCAGCAAATTTCAATGTACCTATAGTTTCATCAAGCGAATCACTTTTTTAAGTTATTTTTAGCAGAATTCTAATGACTTCCATAAATTTACATTACTGGAGACACATTGGCAATAATGAAGGTTTGTGTGTTTCCTCCAAGACTATCCTGCAATAATCGTGTCAATTTAGATTCTCTGAAAGGTAGAGGCAATTTGCTTTGATTGGATAAAATTTGTATGATTTTTCCTAAGGTTGTCAAGCTTAAATTGATATTCTTCAATTCTCGTAAATGTCCGTTTTCCATTTCTTCATTCTTATTAATTTTTTCACTCCCGGCCAAATCACACAAATTAATTTTTGCTTTCTATTTTTTTTGAAATTTTTCTAGAAATTTCATAAAAACAATACAAAAACCTGCAAATTCCCATTTTTGTCAGCTTTTGCACTTTCTATTAAAATCTGAAAAATCGTGTGTGATCGACTGCTTTTCGCATTCATCAAAGTCGGTCTCGTTATCCTGTTTTTTTCTCCTCGTCTCATTAAAACCAAACAATCTTCCGCTGTATTCATTGAATATTCAGTCAATCCTTCCACGAAAATACCCTCAATCTTATTCTCATGAATAAATAAAGGTTTGCTTTCTACAGTGTCCTGTAGTAGATCATAAATTTTTTCGTTGTAAATTTGAAGAAAAGTACAAAAAATGTTAAAATTTGATTCCAAGCCTTTGGTTTTTATTATATTGAAAATTTCCTGAATGGTTCGAGGAATCAAGCCTGCGAAATGCAGATCATTATCAATTTCTTGAAAGAAGGTTTTTTGATGTTTCGATTTATTAGCCATCAAATTATCCCAATCAGCCCCGAACATTGTATAAGTTTTACCTTTTAACAGATAGATTTTAACATATTTTTTGGTAATTTTTTAAAACCTGATCCAGTTTGTCCATAAGCGAAAACACTGAGATTAAAGCCTAAAAAAGCAGAGACTAAGCGAGACTTTAACATTTCAAAGACCTGCATTTGATTGGCTTTTTCAGAAAAGACCCCATCAAAAGAAGAGGTAATAATGTTAGTGCCATCATTTATGATCAAGTTGTTCTTTAATTAAAAAATCATGAAATTTAGCTTTTGTATTTATTCCATTTCTTTAGGAAATTTTGTTTTCAGATTAAAATTACTTGATTGGGAACAGTGATTAAGTCAATTTTGCCCATTTCAGAATGTAAAAGAGGCCTTTTTCTAATGAAAACTTTTATTCTGGATTCTGTTTCTTTTGGTTTTGGTGGCGATTCAATTTTTTCTGAAGAAAGGGCTTTGTTTGGGATATCATTTTTTTCATTTTCTTCTTGGATCTCGTGTTTCGATGTTGAAGAAATCATTTGTATATATGTTAAATTAAAAATGTTTTTGCAAGTTTTGCTTTTTGTTTTTATGATTTTTTATATAATTTATAATTACGGAAATATGTCGGTTATGCTTAAATTAATTCACCTTAGAATAATAAACGGAGTTAAGACCACTGGCATTGGAAATTCTTAAATTGTCGTCACTTTTGATGATTTGTTGGCTTTTTAACAAAAAGTTAACATAAATTTAAAAAGTTTTGCAATCAAAAAAAGTACATATTCATCCCAGAACTGTCCTTCACCTGAATTATATCAATATCTTTATTCAAACCCCAGACTTCAATATAATTGATCTAAAAAATATAAAATATCGTTTTCATTTTTGGAAAAAAACCTTCAAATTTCTAACGAAACAATCCAACAATTGGCCTTTCTCGTAAACACTATCCTCTGATTGGCAATAGCTTTTTTCTTGAATGTTTTGATCAATCCATAATCGGAATTTCCCATTGGCCTCGTTTTTTCCGAAACCTTTAATATCAGAAATCAGTTTTTTTCAGGAAAAAACATTAAAATAAACCTATTCCGAGTTCATTGTCATCATCTATAAAAAAATTCTTAGTTAATAAAGTCATTCAAAATGTGAATAAAACGAATTAAAAAATTGCTAAAAATTTGAAATTTAATGAAAAAAATACTGTTTTTTCTGTCAAGACTCATATAAGAATAAGTTCCACTTCCATGTTCATTAAAAGCTCTTCTTTTTGGGAAATAATTACGGAATTTCGGCAAAAGCGTGAAAATGTAGCTTTCACTGCTTCCCTGAGTAGTCGTTTCCTTCCTCCAACTCAAATGGTTAAAAGCTCCAATTATGAATTTCTTTTTTGCTGAAATCTTATCAAAACGAATATCAATTTCTTCTTCATGTTGAATTAATATCAGAGTCGAACCTTTGAATTCTAAAGAAATAAAAAATAATTCCCAAAATTAATGAAAAATTAATGAAATACCTAATAATCTATCGGTGAATTGCTTATAATCGAAGAAATTGGCAGAAGAGGAATAAACATATTGTATTTCTTTTGATGTTTGAATGAAAGCATTTGAAAGGAACAATAACCCAAGAAACTCATTGGTTAACATATAAGAAGGTTTTGAAGGTTTCGGTAATCGAAATCTCAGACTTTTTGATAGGAATTTAAAGGAAAAATAGAATTTGAGCAAGGTGTTGAGATAAATCAATTGTTCCTTAATGAAAAGAATGAATTTCCACCAATTAATACTTCCTTTGTCTCCATCTTTCGAAAAATACATTTAAAATTTCTATAATTTATATAAAAACATACCATAAATCGAATCAACTACCACTTTCGCAGCTGTTTCATCCAATAAATGGTTTCTTGTGTCATGATAAAAGATTTTTAAGATGTTCTGGAGTTAATTTAGAAGTAAAAAAGCAAGATTGTTATGTAAAAACCTTGAGATATTCAATCGCTTGGATGTAAGAAATTTCATAATTGCTCATTTGTTCTTTATCGATTTTCACCACTTCCAATGTAATGAAACAAAAAATCTCCATTTTATCGAAGGATCTGAAATCATGAAGGAAATAATCACTTGGTTCTTGGATTAAAATCTCCACTTTTTCAAAGAAAGTATTTTTATTTAAGAGAATAATGCATTTTACAAATAAACAAAAAAGTTTCAAGATTGACAGTCTTAGTCTCAGAGAAATTTTCCATAAAACGAAAAATTTTACTCCCGAGACTAGGGTTTTCTTGGAAAAGATCTGTAAAGGCTTTTTCACATAAAATATTTTGGCCTTTCGTTCTAAAAAACAGAAAATTTATCAAAGAAAAATTATTTAAAGGGAAACTCTGGATATTTATTTGCCAAAGTAGAGTAAAGGTCTTTAAGTTTTTTTCTAGATTTGTCAGAAAAGGAAACAGGAGGCTCTTTTTCTCGACTTGCGCAAAAATTTCCCATCTTTCAGTGAGTGTTGGATTGTTTTTTATTTGAAATGGGAATGAAATATGTTTTTAATAAAAAATAAAAGAAAAAACAACTTTTTATTGTTTTTATTTAAAATAACTATTAATGAAAATTTGAATTTTTCTCTTCTAAAGAATTTGGTAGTTTATAGAAATCAAAATCAAACTTGATAAAATAAGAATTTTAAGGCATGTCAAATGAAGAACAAACATCAAAAGAAGAAAAATCTTTAAAAAAGAATAAACCAAATTGTTCACTTTGTGAGAAGTCTCATAGTAATATAATCTGTTTTCCTGAATGTGGACATATTTTTGGTCAGAAATGTCTAGAGAAACATATCAAAGAGAAATTCGCAGTAAACGAGCTTTATGTCCCAAAGTGCCCAGAATGTCAAAAATATCTGGCTCTTGAGAATTTCGAAGACCTTTTTGGAAAAGAGCTTTTTAAGAAAAATTTCGCCCACTGCCGTAAATGCGATTTCATGAGCTACAAAAAGATTTTCATGGAATTGAGTCAATGTTCACATAAATTTTGCCAAAACTGCTTCTTGGAAATCAAATCGGGAGAAGACAGAAAATGCTTTGTTAAAAAATGCAAAGAAGAAATAAATGAAGATGACATCAAGATCTATAAGAAAAACAAGCGCCGTTGTTTACTTTGTTCTAAAAAAATTCCTGTCGAAGATTTGAAGATTCTTGAATGTTGTTCTGCAAAATATTGCGTAGAATGCTTGAAAAAAGAAATAGATCGTCAACTCGATTATTTAAAAAAATTTGAAGAAAAAAAACAGAAGCTGCATTGTTTGTTTTGTCGGAAAAATTTGAGGAGCTACATCTTAGAAGACACAATGGGGGAGAAGGGTTATAAAAGATATATGAGAAAATATCAAAAGAAGGAAATTTGTGAAATTTGCTTTAAATTTAGAGCATTATCTTCTTTTGATGATCTACCTTGTAATCACAAAATATGTGGCAAATGTTTGGAAGGGTACATTCAGTCACAATTGAAGAACAATGTAAAAATTAGGAAAATTGAGTGTCCGGCAAAAGGTTGTTCTGAAAAATTAACTAAAACCATGGTGGAAAAATATATTGATAACGAAGAAAAACCTCAAGGAAATGATGAGGAGGAGAAAAAAGAGACTCTTCAAAAATCAAAATTAATGGAGGAAAATAAAAGACAAAATTCACATGAGTTTGATAAATTAGAAGGAGGAGATTTTGAGATAATAAATAATAGCCAACAATGCTACCTGTGCAAACTAGACAAAGGTCCATTTGTCCAATATGATTGCGGTCATTCTATTTGTGACATGGACTTTAATCGACTTTTGGGATCTGTTGATGTTGATTATGAAAAATTTATAATTTGTCCTAAAGAGGATTGTGCAAAAAAAGGGGTTGCTTCTCTTCAATCAATGACTCAACTTCCATTATCTGATCATTATAAACAACGTTTCAAAGAGATTTTGGAAAATCAAGGAAATCAAAATAATGTTATTAAGAAAAAAATGCTTAATGCTTGCCAAATGTGCTTTCAAGGTTTTAATCCCAATGATTCAATAAAAATGGAATGTTCACATTCTTTTTGCAACAATTGCATCAAACAAAAAATCCAAGAGAGATGCCTCAAAACAAAGGAAATTGAAAAGATCTTGAAATGTCTTGAAAATGATTGTTTAGAACCAATGAGTCTTGATAATTTAAAAGCTGTTATCTCTGATAAACTTCATTCACAATTATTTAAGATGCAACCTGAATTTCCCAAATTGCCACTTACTAATCAATCAGTATCATATAAGGAAAAAACACCCAAAGCTATTTCAAATTTATCGATCTCCTATGATCCTTATAAACTTAAACTAGATTGTGGAATTTGTTTGGAAAAGGTAAAAATTGATGAGTGTTTGACCTTGAATTGCGATCATAAATTTTGCTTAAAATGTCTGCTTTCTGAATGGACTTTCAAAATAAATAATGGTCAGGTTGACAAAACCCTTCTCAAATGTCCCACAGAAGGCTGTAAAAAAGAAATTGACTACCATATCTTAAAGGGGAATTTGGATAAAATCACCTTTGAAAAATATGAGAAATTTCTATTGAGTCATACTCTTTTAGAAGCTTCTAACAAAGGCACCGAAAAGAAAGAAAAGACTGTGATCTGTCCAAATCCAAAATGCGGTCAAACTTCTTATATTTGGGAAGAGGCAGACACTTTCAAATGTCCGCAATGCAATCAAAAATATTGTGCCAAGGAAGATTGCAAAGGAGATTGGAAATTGCATCAAGGAAAGTCTTGCCAACAATTTAAAGCTCTGAAGAAAAACAAGAGCACAGCGCAAGAAATTATGATAGCTGATGTTAAATACATCGAGAAAAATTATAAAAAATGCCCTGTTTGCGGAATACCTATTGAAAAAACAAAGAATTGCAACTATGTGAGGTGTGAATCAGCAAAATGTCAGAAGAAAACTTTGTTTTGTTTTCTGTGTGGTCAATTCTTAAATGAAAAGGAGATAAAATTTCATTATATGAATGAAAATCCTTTTTTAGGCTGTAAAAATCTAAACAATCAAGTCCCGAATGAGTTTTCAGAAAATAATGATCGTCAAACTTTAAAAGCAATGACATGTTTTAATGGAAAAATGGTTCCCCAAAATCAAAACAAAAATTTCCCTAAAATCCTTTTTAATTGTCCTAAATGCAATAATAAAATAACAGAGTCTTTTTCACCAATAAAAAATGAAAGAGCCGAAATTTTGGGATCTTTTTTTCTTTGTAAATCTCCAAAATGTAATCCAACTTTCTTCTGTGGGATTTGTAATCTAAACATAAATTCTGAAGAAAATATTGAGAAGCATTCGAAGTATGAAGTTAACAAAGCCTTTCAAAAGAGAATAGGTTAAAATATTTTGAATAGTTTCGTTTTAAAATTATTTTTTACTTAAGATTCGGAAAAGGGAAAAAAAATTAACAGTTATAAAATCAGATGCTCTAATTGCAAGAATATTGATATTACTCAATTTGCTAATTTAGAGAGTTTAAATCAAAATACACAAGGAGCTACAACTGTTTCTGCACAATGCACGAAATGTAAAAAATATTGTTGCTTTATTTGTTCAAACGTTTGTGCCAATCTCCAAGCATTAAAAAAACACATTGATATTCATGGAAATAAATAAATCTTAAATATAATTACCGTATTTTCTGGAGCCAAAAAAAAAATTTCAAAAAAATCTCATTAATAAATTTATTAGAATGTTTTTTTTATTTTATTTTCATCTATATACCTTGTTTATTCAAAGAGTGCAATTCAATTAAAAATATTTATATATTTATATAGAAGAAATTAGATTTTGAATGGAAAAAAAAAAATCTGAGTCAGACAGCAAAACAAAATCTCGACAAGCCTTGATTTCTGATATTCTGCATGAATGTGACTACCTCACCAAATATAACATCGATGAAAAAAATCCTCTAGGCCAAGGTTCTTTTGGTTGTGTTTTTTCCGCATTAGAGAAAAAATCAAATAATAGTTGTGCCATAAAAATTTGTATATCAGATTCCAATTATTTTGAAAACACCAAAGATGAAATTCTCAACTTATTCGCTCTTCCCCATAGTCATATCATCAAACCAATTGATTTTTATCTCGATAAAAAGAAAAATTATGTCATAATCGTGATGGAAAAGGCAAATATCAGTCTTTGTCAGCTTGTTTTACAAAATGAAACAGGTTTAGAAGCAGAATACATCATTCAAATAATATTGGACCTCCTGACAGCTTTAGATTTCGCAAATTCTGAAAAGGGAATTTCTCATTCAGACATAAAACTGAGTAATATTTTGGTTTTTACAGATATAGATAGAGAACAGCAAAAAGACGCCCAGAAAATCTTCGTGAAAGAAAAACGACATCTCTTCAAATTGGGAGATTGGGGGAATGGTAAAATGGCTGGAAAATCGATTGATCATACTACTTTATGGACTGAATGGATAGGAGGAACAATGGGTTACGCTGCCCCGGAAATAATAAGTCAGGAAAAAGAGATAAATTTGGCTAAAGCAGATATTTATTCTTTGGGATTATGCATGTTGGCATGTTGTGGTGTTAAATCAAAGGAATTCGCTCCTTTGAGTCAAATGCCTTCTGAGGAGGATCATCGAGAATATCTGGAAAAGACATTAATGCGATATGAGATAGAAAAGAGATATGGGAAAGGAATTTTACATTTGCTTAAAAGTATGATTTGTTTTAAGTCAAAGAAAAGATTTGAAATTTCGAGGCTATTTCTTGCCATAAATGAAATCTTGAAGGAAATCAATGAAGTTAAAAAGTTGAAAGTGATCTCAGAGGAAGCTAAAGCAAATCTTGAAAGCGCCAAAGAAACTAAGAATGTGACTAATAAAATATTGGAAAATGAATCTTTTCTCTGTGTAATTTGCATGAAAAACCATCAAATAAAAGAACTTCAAATAATTCCGAACTGCGAACATCAAGTTGGTTTAGGTTGTTTGGAATCCTTCTATAAAGACCAATTTTCAAAAAATAAATTTTATGTTCCCAAATGTCCTCAAGATGAATGTAGAGAATCCCTCAATTTTGTAGATTTTAAAAAGATTAGCAACGAAAAAACCTTCAAAAAATACTTTTATCAATGTGAAAAATGTGAATTAGTGAGTTATAAAAGCATTTTCATCAAAATGACCAATTGCCATCATAAATTCTGTAAAGATTGTTTCAGAGAAATTAAAAATGGCAAAAAAAAGAAATGTCCAATCAAAAAATGTCATGAAGAGATTGATGAAACTTCTATTCAAGAATATAACCGAAAGAAAGGAAGTTGTTTCCTTTGTAATGAAGAATTGGGAGAAAAACCTTTCATTTTTCTTGACTGCTGCTCAGCTAAATTTTGCGATGAATGCTTGAAAAATCTATTAAAATCAGAAATTGATGGTTTTCAGACTAATGAAGAAAAAAAACAATCGCTATTTTGCATTTTTTGTAGAAAGAATTTAAACAATGATGAGATAGAGGAAGCTCTTGGAAGCAAACTATATAAAAAATACATGAGAAAATATCAAAAAAGAAACTTTTGCGAGATATGCAAAATCTATCATTCTTTGTCCAAATTCAATGAAATGTCTTGTAATCACAATATTTGCAACAAATGTATGGGAAAATACATCCAAAAGGAATTGCAAAAAAACAGAAAAATTGAAAACATTCTATGTCCTAGTGATGATTGTTTGGAAAAATTAACAAAAAACTTGATCAATAAATTTCTAGAAAATAATGAAATTTTGAAGGGTGAGGATAAACAAGAAAAAATCAAAATAAACGATCATCCGAAACAGGAAATTAAAACACCAAGACATCTAATAAATGAGAAAAAGGATAAATTTGAAGAATGCAAAGTTGTTCAGGAAAAAAACCAAAACGACATCCATAATCAGGAAATTAAAATACTTCATGATATGATAAAAGAAAAAAAAGATAAATTTGAAGAAATCAAATTTAATAGGGAAAAAACATCAAAAAAAGATAATTTTGAAGAAATCAAAATTGATCAGGAAAAAACTATTGATAATAAAACAAAAACTGATAAAGAAAAAGCTCCTGATCATGATATTTGCAAAAAATGCTCCAAATCTGTTATGAAAAAGGATATTTTAAAATTTGAATGCCACCATATTTTTTGTAGAATTTGTGTAAATGAGCAAATTGAACAGAGATTAAAAACAACAAAAGAAAATGAAAAAATTTTGATTTTCAAATGTTTTGAAAATGGTTGTTTGCGTTTTACTACCCTTGCCAATTTAAAGTCAGTGGTTTTCAGTAAAATATTTCAATACTTAGAAAAAATCCAAAATGATTTGAATGCAGCACCTCAAATAAAATCTAAATCAAACGAAGGCTTATCTTCTCTATGGAATTTCGACTTTGCACCAATGCAGAAACTTAAAATTAAATGTGAGATTTGTTTGGAAAGTTTTAAATCAAATGATTGTTTGACTTTAGGTTGTGAACATAAATTCTGCAAAAAGTGTTTAATA
>Ga0302320_10023186_pt1 | contig 12192 bp, 9 predicted proteins | sample Bog_T0_3_FD_202130 | JGI IMG/M metagenome (GOLD analysis project Ga0302320, IMG submission 202130) | Peat permafrost microbial communities from Stordalen Mire near Abisko, Sweden - Bog_T0_3 | ecosystem: Environmental > Terrestrial > Soil > Wetlands > Peat | place: Sweden: Abisko, Stordalen Mire...
CACCTGCCCGGCGTTGCGAGTGGCCACGGGCTTATCCGTCGGGAAGGTCGGCACCTTCGCCGCCCAGCCGTCCTCCAGCTTCGCCGCAAACGTCCGCTCGTACTGCGCGCCCAGCTCGGGATATGCCTTCTTGAAATCGGCAAACTTCGCATTCCACTCCGCCTGCGCCTTCTTGCCCTTGTCCACGGCCTGTAGCCAGTTCTTGCCCGCCTCTTCCGGGACGTAGAAGCTCTTGTCCTCCGGGAAGCCGAGGTTCTTCTTGGTCTCCTTGGTCGCCTCCGGACCCATCGCCTCGCCGTGCACCTTGTTGGTGCCGGCCTTGGGACTGCCATACCCGATCACCGTCCGCACGCGGATCAGCGATGGCTTGGTCGTTTCCGCCTTCGCCGCCAGGATCGCCTTCTCAATCGCCACCAAGTCGTTGCCGTCCTCCACCATCTGCACGTGCCAGTGGTAGGCGTGGAAGCGCTCGGTCACATTCTCGGTGTAGCTCAGCTCGGTGGGACCGTCGAGCGAGATCAGGTTGTCGTCATACAGCACAATCAGCTTGCCCAGTCCGAGCGTGCCAGCCAGCGACGCTGACTCGTGACTGATGCCCTCCATCAGGTCGCCGTCGCCGCACAGCACGTAGGTGTAGTGGTCCACCGGCGTGTGGTTCTCATGGTTGTAGATCGCGGCCAGGTGCTTCTCCGCTGTGGCGATGCCGCAGGCCATCGCAAAACCCTGCCCCAGTGGACCGGTCGTCACCTCTACGCCTGGTGTCTCGCCGTACTCCGGATGCCCAGGCGTATGCGATCCCCATTGCCGGAACTGCTGCAACTGCTCAATGGGCAGACCATAGCCTGCGAGGTGCAGCACGCCATACAACAGCGCCGACGCGTGGCCGTTGGAGAGCACGAACCGGTCGCGGTCGCTCCACAGCGGATCGGTGGGGTTGTACTTCATCAACTTGTGGTAAAGCAGGTAGGCGATGGGCGCACAGCCCAGCGGCGCTCCGGGATGGCCGCTCTTGGCCTTCTCCACTTGGTCGACGGCAAGAAACCGCAGAGTGTTGATGGACAACTGGTCGAGTGCGTCTTGTTGCTGCTGTTCGGTCATGCCGGGTCCTCAATAAAGTTAGAGATTATGCGCGCGCATCACTCCAGCGCCTCCCTAGGGGGAAACATGCCATTCCAATATACTCGCGGCCAACCGCTGGGCCGTAAACCGCGGGACGAACGTCTTGAGTGGCCCGGAAGACTCGCCTGCGGACGGTAACCCGGCCTTCGCACAAAACAGAATCGTTTTACGCCGCTATTGTCGCTTGTTCGCCGGCGGCGGGGGAGGGCTGCTCTTTGCCGGCGGCGGAGTGCTCTTGGCCGGTGCGGGCGCTGGCGGGTGCGGAGCCTCGTGCTGCTGCGGCTGCCCCACCGGCTGGCTCTGGCGGATGTTGTTCAACTGCTGCGGGCTCAGCGGACGCCCCGGATCCGTCTCCTGGATCGCCTGACGCTGCTGGTCGAAGCTGGGCCGCGGCTCCGGCGGCACCGCCTTGTTGAATAGCGGACGCGCGGTCTGGCTGGCCGCAGGCACCTGCTCCTGCGGCTGCGCAACCGATGGCTGCGTCTGCTGCTGGATGGGCTGCCGATAGGACGTGGTCGGGCGCTGCTGCTGCGGCTGCTCCTGCTGCTGCACCGCCGGCTGCGTCTGCTGCTGAATGGGTTCGCGGTACGACGTGGTTGGCCGTTGTACCGGCTGAGGCTGCGACGGCTGTGTTGCCGGACGCGTCACCGGCGCCGGCTGATTGGTCATCGCCGCGCCACGCGGCGGAACCGTTCCACCTGCACGAACGGCCGTGTCTTCATGCGAGGCCAACGTGGGCCGCTCCATCTGCGGCGGGACCGCCCGCGCCGGACTGCCCGTCACCATCGACCGCTCCGGCGTTACCAGCGGGTGCGGCAACACCGGCGCCGCCGCTACCTGCCCTGCGTCGAGGTGCACAGCGACACGGTCAGCGCGTTGCCCCGCGGCGAAGTTCCTCTGCTCCATCGCCACCGTCGCTACACCACGGTTGGCATAGCCATGGTTGTCTACGTTTCCGTAGACGTTGGTCGTGCGCTGGCTATAAATATTGCGGACCGCACTCTGGTCGCGACTGTAGATATTCGTCACATTCACACGGTTCATATACAGCGGGCTGGCGTGATACCACGGCACGTAGGTCTCCCGCGGACCCAGTGGGAACCACGCCGTCACACCGCCCGCGAATCCACCTCCACCCACAAACACTACGAGTGCCGGAGAGTAGACCGGGCGCACGAAGACCGGGCCGGGTATCCATCCCCAGCGATCGCCGCGGCGATACCAGCGGCCATAGTGGAAGGGCGCAAAACCCCAGGGTTCGGCCTCCACCCAGGTCCAGCCCCACGGAGCGATCCAGGTCCAGTGGCCGAAGCGGTAGGGTTGCCAGTCCACGGCCACGCCGCTGGGATACCACACCGCTCCGTAGTCCGGGTCCTGGTCCCAGCTTCCGTAGCCGGCCAGGTCCTCGGCACCGATGGTCTCCGTGTTCAGATACTGGCTCTCGCCGGCCTCGCCGGCATACACGCCGTCCCTATCGGTGGAGAAGCGATCCAGCGCGTCCGGCCGAGGCGGACGCACATTCTGCGCACTCACCGGATTGCTGCCGCTGAGCAGCAGGCTCTCGCCGGGCTGCATTACCAACTCCAGGCCGTTGCCATTTACCTGTGCCTGTCCGGCGAGTACGGTCACCACCGTCGTATCGTTGGCCGCATCCACATCCACGCGTAGATCACCCGGCTGTAGCACCGTTACTGCGACGTTGGGTGTGTCCAGCTCCAGCGTGGTCCCGGGATCCAGCCCAAAGCTGTGCAGATGCACGCTGCCCTGCGCCAGCCCGAACTGAGTCAGTGTGTCGGTCACCGCGGTCAGCGTCACGTCTGTCATCTGCCCAGCGCGCAGAGCCACTTGCCTGGTCTGCACCTCTGTCAGCGAGCCGGTATCCACATACAGGCGGTCACCAGTGGTCAGCGGATAGTTCACCTCGGCCGCGGAGAACTGGCTCACACTGGCCGGCTCCACCGACACATTGCCGAGAGTCACGCAGATACGCCCCACCTGCGACGGCGGATCCGCCCCGTCCTGCATCTGCGCGGAAGGCTCATATCCCGGCTGCTGGCCGGCATCCTGCGCCTGCGTGCGCTGCAGTACGAACAGGAGCATCCCGAGCGCGCCGGCGGCAGCCGTCATCGTCTTCCAAGCAGAGCGGTTCAAGCGGTTGAGATTGAACATTTTATATCGTTCCTTTTTGAGCATTGCGCTGAGCCAAAAGTGTAAACCCCCGCAGCCGAAAAAGATGCGATGCAGGTGCTACAGGAACTATTCCCCGCCTCCGGGCGTATTCTGTGCAGGTATACAGCGCCGTCAGCAGCTCTGCCCTCAGAGCCGCGCCTGACCTTCTGGAGGCACACATGAACCGCACGCTTGGCCCAATCGCCGCAACCCTGGCACTCAGCGCCGTGGCCTGTCTGCCGCTCACCGGCTGCCACGTTCATACGGATAAGAACAGCAACGGCGACAATGTGGACATTGGCACTCCCTTCGGCTCGATGCAGGTCAAGACCAATGACAAGGCCGACACCGCTGCCCTCGGCCTAACCGCCTATCCCGGCGCCGTACCTGTCAAAGAGAATGACAAAGACTCCAGCAACGCCGACATCAACATGAGCTTTGGCGGCTTCCATCTCGGCGTCAAGGCCGCTGCCTTCCAGACCCCCGACCAGCAGGAGAAGGTACTCGCCTTCTACCGTAAGGACCTCGGCCGCTATGGCGACGTCATCGAGTGCAAGGGCAGCAGCACCATCGGCCAGCCCACCCACACCGCGCAGGGACTTACCTGCGACACCAGCCGCGGCAATCACGTCAGCACCGGTAGCCTCGACGGAAGCAGCGTCGAGCTCCGCGCGGGCTCCGCTCAGCACCAGCACATCGTTGGCGTGGAACCCAAGGACGGCGGCACCAAGATCGGCCTGGTTGCCCTTGACCTGCCCTCGCATCTCTCCGGTCACGGCAAGAACGACATTGAGTAGCACAGTGAATAAGGGGTGCTCTTCGTCTACTCCTTACTCCTTGCATCTCCCATTTGCCGCATCTGGCCCGCTCCGCTACCCTCGACATTGGTGACTCAACGTCTTTGCCCCCGCTGCCACAACGCCCTGCAACTGGCCGGCGATGGCACGCTCGTCTACTGTAGCCACTGCGGAGCACCCCAGGTGCGGCTCTCCGAGGAGATGCGCGAGCAGGCGGAGCAGCAGGCAGCCGCCGCGGCCGCAGCCAGCCTGGATCCTGACGTGCCCGCAACATCGCGCCCGCCGGTGGACCGCGTAAGCGAAGCCGGCGCGGTGGTCTGGCCCGGCGCCATCCAGTGCGGCGCGCTGGCCGGGGCCGTAACCGCTTTGCTCACACTGCTCGCCTTTCCATTGCCGCCGGTCTCGCTGCTGGGACTCTTCTGGGGATTTGCCGCGCCCATCGTTGCGCTCGGCGTCTACACCTCGCGCTTTCCACGCACCCACATCACTACCGGCTTTGGCGCCCGGGTGGGCATGCTCTCTGGACTGGGCATCGCGGCCGCTTCTGCTACGGTCCACACCGTGGCTGTTGTGCTGGCGCGCTTCGCCTTCCATGATGCCGCCTCCATCGACGGCCCTCTCGACCAGGTCTTCGCACAACTTCGCATCTCGCTGATCGCCCGGTCCGGCGCTGCCGACGCCCAGCCCGTGCTGAACTGGCTCGCCATTCCCGAGTTCCGCGTAGGCTTGATGCTCGCCTCACTGGGCATGATGCTGGCCCTGTATCTTGCCTACAGTTCGCTGGCCGGAGCCTTTGCGGGGTACTTGCGCTCGCACCGCCGTCCGCAGTCCTGACATCGTATCCCTCTCACCGGGCTGCGCTATCATCACAGACAATCATGAGCGACACCAAAGCCACCGCCTCCAACCCCGCCACCGCCCCGCGTCTACGCGAGAAGGGCCGTCTGATGTCCGCCTCCGAGATCGAGCGCACCCTCGTCCGCCTGGCGCATGAGATCGTCGAGCGCTCCAACGGCGCGGGCAACCTCGGGCTGGTCGGAATCAAACGCCGCGGCGTGCCGCTGGCTCAGCGCATCGCCAAACTCATTGAGACCATTGAGAAAGCGCCCGTCCAGACAGGAGTGCTGGACATCAGCTTCTATCGCGACGATCTCTCCACCCGTGACGTGCGTCCGGTGGTCGAGAAGGGCGAGATCGGCTTCGACGTGAACGGCCGCGACATCATTCTCATGGACGACGTGCTCTACACCGGCCGCACCATCCGCGCCGCGCTCGATGCGCTCTTCGACCACGGCCGCCCCAAGAGCGTGCAACTGCTTGTATTGATTGACCGTGGCCACCGCGAACTGCCCATCGAGGCCCGCTATATCGGCCGCACCGTGCCCACTTCGCGCCGCGAGATCATCGAGGTCAAGCTCAAAGAGATCGACAACGACGAACAGGTGATTCTGGTGGAGTTAGCCGACTGAGCGAAAACCGATTAGAGCCAAATTGTTCCACGTGGAACAATTGGAATCAGCAACTTAGCTCCTTCCTGCGCACGCAAATTGGCGTCTTGAGGTGCTCTACAACGCGCTTTTTGCGTGTTTCAGGCACGTTCGTGCTCAGGATGGATGACCTGCAGCCCTAGGTGCTTCTCGAAGGTGTCAAAGTCGCGGTCCTGATGCAGCAGGGAATACCCTTCCGTCAGGCAGAAGGTTGCAATGAAACAATCGATGGTCTTCCTTACGGTCAATCCTTTCGCACGCAGGAGACGATAGTTGATCGCAGCATCCAGTGCGATCTCCCGCCCGCCACTGGGAAAGATCGGCAGGCTCGACAACCTGAGTCGAATCTCCTGAAACTTCCGCTCGTCCGCGAATCCCTGTAGCACCTCGCAGAAGATGAGATCTGTGAGCCCGAGTGCCTCGGTTCCGATGTTGCTTTCCAGCCACGCCGTCCATGGATTTGACCGGTTGGCCAGATAATCGATCCAGACAGAGGAGTCAACGACCGTCATACCGATTCCGTAAACCTGGACAGCCGGGACTGTTCCAGGTCGCCCTCCCACTGGCCGATCCCGCGGAGCTTTCGGATACCCTCCTGCCTTTGCAACCGCAGAGCCGTGCGCAGCGAGGTATCCACAGCCTCACGCTTGGTCTTCGCTCCAGAGTGTTTCATCACCTCAGCCAGCAACTCATCGTCGATCTCGATGTTGGTCCGCATGTTTGCCTCCATGTGTAAGAATTGCATAAACTATGTGTATCCGTAAATCCTTATGAGCGAAGAAGCCCTGACCCAACTCGACGCCGAGCTCGACGCCAACACCGTCGAGGCTGTGCCCGTTCCTGCGCCGAACGCACCTGAGCCGCTGAGCATGGGCGCGGTGCTGCGCGTGGTCACCCTGCGTCGGCTCTGGTTCGCCCAGATCGTCAGCGTCTTCGGCGACTTCCTCGCGCTCTTCGCGGTCATCACCGTGATGACCTTCAAGCTGCACGCCAACGCGCAGCAGATTACCGGCATCCAGATCGCCTACATGCTGCCCATCGCCCTGCTGGGGATTGTGAGCGGCGTCTTCGTGGACCGCTGGCCGGTGAAGGTGACGCTGGTCTCCAGCGACTACCTCCGCGCCGGTCTGTGCCTGCTGTTGCTGCTGGTACACAACATCTATGGCTTCTATGCGGCGCTGGCGGCGATCAGCATCGTCTCCAGCTTCTTCGGCCCGGCGCAAGGCATCGCCATCCGCTCCGCGGTGCCGATGCACGGTCTGCGCTCCGCCAACGCGCTGATGCAGCAGGCCTTTTTCATCATGCGCATCGTGGGGCCCTCGGCGGCGGCGTTCCTGATCTCGGCCTTCGGGGCGAAGAGCTGCTACTACCTGGACTCGGCCAGCTTCCTCGCCTCCGGCACGCTGATTGCGACGCTGGCACTGAGCATCCCACTCAAGCCTTCCGCCACGCGCGCGGAGGTGCTGGCGGAGGAGAAGAAGGGCGTGACCCGCATCCTCGCCGACATGCAGCAGGGCGCGAGCTTCATCCTGCACCACGCCGGACTCTTGTTCGTGATCGTGGCGCTGGCCGCGGGCATGTTCGTGATGGGATGCTTCGGGCCGCTGGTCGCGGTGTATGTGCGCGACACGCTGCACGCGTCTACGAAAACTTTCGGCGTGACCAGCGCGATGATCGGCTTGGGCCTGCTGTGCGGCGTGAATGTGCTGAACACGCTGGGCAAGAAGATGCGCAACACCCTGCAGGTCTACCTGGGGCTGGGCGGCATCGCGCTGGGTACCGGCCTGATGGCGTTCGTGCCGTTCGTCGCCTCGGGCATCGCCGGCTGCTTTCTGATTGGCTTCAGCGCGGCGGGGATCATCGTGCCCTCGCAGACCATGGTGCAGCAGGAGACGCCGCCGGAGCTGATGGGCCGCGTGGGATCAACGCTGATGTCGGCGATCTTCTCCGCGCAGATCGGCGGTCTGGTGCTGAGCGGCGTGCTCGCGCAGTACACCAGCGTGCGCCGCGTCTTTGCGCTCTGCACGCTGATGCTGGCCCTGCTGATGCTGGCGGGCAAGCTGTGGATGGAGCCGAAGGAACACCCGGCACTGGGATAGGGCCGTGGCACTTTAGATCGCCCCTTCAGGGCTCTACCTCATATTGGAACCCATAACCCAGGGCGTTGCCCTGGGCTGGTATATCGTCGGGCCTTCGGCCCTTGGGATTATGGCTTGCTGAAGGAGCGCACCAGCACGACCATGTTCCATATCTCGTCCGGCTTGGCGCGGCCGCCCTCCGCAGGCATCTGCCCCATGCCGTGGCTGATGGTATAGAACAACTCGCCGTCGGTGCGGTCCTTCAGCGCAGCCGGGTTGCTCCAGTCCTTCATGCTCAGCTTCAGATCGTGGACCATCTCGCCGTCGCCCTTGCCGGAAGCTCCGTGGCACAGCGCGCAGTCATAGCCGTACATCTTCTTCGCGTGGGCCAAGGACTCGGCCGACGGCTTGACGGGATTGACCATCTGCGCCGCATCCGCCGGAATCGCCGTCGCAGGCGCCAGACCCTGCGCCGGATTGGGCGCCGGCTGCTGCATCCATGCTCCCAGCAGCAACAGCGGCGAACACCCTAATACTTGCTTCAGCATGCGAGCCTCCTGTCGAGCGGCGTCCGCACCCCGTTTCAGCGGAGGCAACAACACCGGCACGATTCATCCACCAGCTTGCGCCATCCCCGCGCTTGCTGGCTGTGACGCGCATCACGGCCGCGGATGCACCCTCGCCCAACTTCACCACCCGGCCTTATAGTGGGGGACGCCGAAAACCATCCCTCATCGTGCGGAGTGAACCGTGAAATCCCAGCAACACCGAACCAATCCCGACGTTCATGGCCGCATAGCCCTTATCGCGCTCGGCGCCCTGCTGCTCGGCCCGCTGCTCGCGGCCCAGCCGGTGCAGCTCCGCTGCAACTACCAGAGCAGCCCCCTGGGCATCGACAGTGCGCAGCCGAACCTTAGCTGGCAGAGCGACAGCAGCGCGCGCAACTGGCGGCAGTCGGCCTACCAGATCTTCGTCGCCAGCCGCCCCGAGCTAGCCGCGGCGGGTAAGGCCGATGTGTGGGACAGCGGCAGGCAGGCGTCCTCCGCCTCGGTGGACATCCCTTACGCAGGGCCGGCGCTGGAGGCCCGCCAGCGGTACTTCTGGTCGGTCACCGTATGGGACGCCGACGGGCACAGCACCTCCGCGCTGCATCCTGCGTGGTGGGAGATGGGATTGCTGCGTAAGACCGACTGGACGGCGGCATGGATCGGGAGTCCAACTGACAGCCGCGAGCTTGCCGCCGGGCTCGCGTGGGTGTGGCTCGGCAACACGGACGCCCTGCACACGGCTCCGCATACCACGGCGACCTTTCGCCGCAGCGTCGATCTGACGCAGGCTCCGGTGCGTGCTTCCATCTCCGTCGTCACTCGCGGCGAGATCTCAGTCAGCGTGAACGGCCGGCTGGTGGACCACAAGAAGGGCTGGGCGAGCTTTGACCGCACCGACCTGACCGGGATGCTGCACGCCGGCCGCAATGAGTTGCAGATCGCGGTCGCCACGCTGCCGCCCTCCAAGAACTTCGCCGGATTAAAAAACGGTGCTGCGGAGACCGTCACTGCGGGCTTTGCAGCGCAACTCAGCCTCACCGCAAGGGATGGAACCGTTCAGACCGTCAATGCGGGCAGCGATTGGCAGGGCAAGCCGGGCGAGCCCGCGGACTACCAGGCTACGTGGTCGCCGGCGCAGGTGGTGGCGGCGCTGAATGACAAGCGCATGGGCGATGATCCCGGCCTGCCGCCACAGCCGGCGACGCTGCTGCGCCAAAACTTCGAAATAGCCAAGCCCATTCGGCAGGCGCGCCTCTATGTCACGGCGGCGGGCAGTTATCGCATGTCCCTCGACGGCCATCGCGTGGGCGAGACCGACCTGACGCCGGACTTCACGGACTACCGTGTGCGCTTCGCCTACCAGACCTATGATGTGGGCGCGCTGCTGCACCGCGGAGCGAATATTCTGGGCGGCATCCTGGGCGAGGGCTGGTTCGCCAGCCCCATGACCTGGGCGGGGACACGCAACTTTCCCGGCTCGCCGGCGCTGCTGGCTCAGTTGGAGGTCGTCTATACCGATGGCTCGCGGCAGACGATCGCGACCTCGTCCGACTGGAAGACCTCGGCGTCGCCCATTCTCTCCTCGGAGATCTATGCTGGGGAGCAGTACGATGCGCGCCTGGAGCAACCGGGCTGGGACACACCCGGCTTCCATGCAACTTCGTGGATCACCGCGGCGGTGGAACCGGCGCCTGCGGCCGTGGTCTCGGCGCAGATTGGCAGCCCCATCCACCAGACCGGCACCGTGCGGCCCGTCCATCTGCAAAAGCTTGCCAACGGCGAGTGGGTCTTCGATATGGGCCAGAACATGGTCGGATGGACGACGCTGCGCGTCTCCGGCCCAGCGGGCTCCACGGTGAAGCTGCGGTTTGCGGAGCGCCTGCTGCCCGACGGCTCCATCTACACGGAGAACCTGCGCAACGCGGAGGCCACCGACGTCTACACCCTGCGCGGTGGCGGCCCGGAGACCTATACCCCGCACTTCACCTTCCACGGCTTCCGCTATGTGCAGGTCTCGGGCTTTCCGGGCACGCCGACGCTCGCCACGCTCACCGGGGACGTGCTCAACAGCCTTGACGCGAATCCAACGGGGCGCCTCGTCACCTCCAACGCGATGCTCAACCGCATGTGGCAGCTGGGCATCTGGGGCCAGCGCGGCAACTTCCTCAGCATCCCCTCGGACTGCCCGCAGCGTGACGAGCGGCTGGGCTGGACCGGTGACGCCGGCGTCTTCTGGCGCACCGGCAGCTACAACTTTGACATCGCGGCCTTCAGCGCCAAGTTCACGCAGGACCTGGTGGATGCGCAGACCGCGGAGGGCGCGTTTCCCGATGTCGCTCCCAACCTGCTGCACAACATCGGCGCGCCGGGCTGGGGCGACGCGGGCGTGATCGTGCCCTATACGGCATGGCTGCAGTACGGCGACCGCAGCCTGATCGAGAAGAGTTGGCCGGCGATGCAGCGCTGGATGGACTTTATCGCAGCCTCCAATCCCAACTTCCTGCGCGAGAAGAAGGTCGGCCTGAACTACTCCGACTGGCTCGCGCCCGACCCGCACTCCTCCAGCACGCTGGTCGACACCGCTTACTGGGCGATTCTGGCGCGCATGATGCGGCAGATGGCCGTCGCCACCGGGCATGATGATAAGCCTTACGTTGACCTCTACGACCACATCCGCGCCGCTTACCAGAAGGCCTACCTCAGCGCGGACGGGTCCGTTACGCCCGCCACCCAGACCGACGAGCTGCTGACGCTCTACGCGGGTCTCGCGCCAGAGGAGGCTCGCGGCGCCATCGCCGACCGCCTGGTCGCCGACATCCACGCGCACCACGACCACCTGACCACCGGCTTCCTGGGGACGCCCTTCCTGCTCTTCGTGCTGGCCGACACCGGGCACACCGACACCGCCTACGACCTGCTGCTGCAATCGAGCTATCCCTCCTGGGGCTATATGGTCTCCAAGGGCGCCACCACCTGGTGGGAGCGCTGGAACGGTGACACCGGCGACCCGTCGATGAACTCCTACAACCACTACTCGTTTGGTTCGGTCATGGCCTGGGTCTATCGCGACACGGTGGGCATCGACACCAGCCTGACCGCGCCGGGGTTCCAACACTTGGTGCTGCATCCGCACTTCACGCCACGGCTTACATCCGCGCGCGGCGAGTACGAATCGGTCTACGGTCGCGTGATCAGCAGCTGGACGCGCTCGGCCTCCGGCAGCGTCGCGTGGACGGTGACCATTCCGGCAAACACCTCGGCCAGCGTCACGCTCGAAGACCAGTCGGGGACCCCGCGCGTGGTGGAGATCGGTTCGGGGACGTACCACTTTGTGGATGGACGCGAGCTGCCGAAGTGAGTCGCGCGAGACGGCCCGGAGTTTTGGGCTAGCGCACCACCTCGTGCAGCGCCTCACCCGCCGCTGCGAGAATCGCCGCCACCTCAGCCTCGCCGTGCGCTGCGCTGACAAACGCTGCCTCAAACTGGCTGGGCGGCAGCCACACACCGCGCTGCATCAGCGCATGATGGAAGCGCGCAAACGCGGAGGTGTCTGACTGGCTGGCGGTGGCGAAGTCCGTGACCGGCTGCGGCGTGAAGAACCAGGTGAACATGCTGCCCACGCGGTTCGTGGTGAGGCCGATGCCCTGCTCGGCCGCCAGCAGAGCCACGCCGTCGGCGATGGCTGCGGTCGTCTTCTCGAGCTGCGCATAGAGCGCCGGGCCGCGCGCCAGGATCTCGCGCAGCGTCGCGATGCCCGCGGCCATGGCCAGCGGATTGCCGCTCAGCGTGCCCGCCTGATAGACCGGCCCCAGCGGCGCGAGCAGGTCCAAGATCTCCGCGCGGCCGCCGAAGGCGCCCACCGGCAGCCCACCGCCGACGATCTTGCCCAGCGTGGTCAGATCCGGCGCGTTCTCTCCCGAACCAAAGCCATAGAGCTCCTGCGCTCCGCCGGCGGCCAGGCGGAAGCCGGTCATCACCTCGTCGAAGATAAGCA
>Ga0302320_10023187_pt1 | contig 12192 bp, 15 predicted proteins | sample Bog_T0_3_FD_202130 | JGI IMG/M metagenome (GOLD analysis project Ga0302320, IMG submission 202130) | Peat permafrost microbial communities from Stordalen Mire near Abisko, Sweden - Bog_T0_3 | ecosystem: Environmental > Terrestrial > Soil > Wetlands > Peat | place: Sweden: Abisko, Stordalen Mire...
CGCGGTCAGCGGGCGAGAGCGGCGCATCCGTCAGCGGTTCGTTCGAGCCGGTTTGCCCGAACCGATCCCACCAGGCCGAAAGTTATTCTCACTCACGCTAGGCTCGTTATGCTCAAACACCTGACCGCGCTTGCCCTGTTTTTGATTCCCGTGCTGGTGATCTTTTCACCGGGCTGCAGCGTCACCGCGACCAAACAGGCCGCGACCATTCGCGATCACTCGATCAGCCAAGCCCAGAAAATCGAAGCCGCCACGCAGTCGGCGCAGACGCACATCGCCAATGCCGATCAGGCCGTGACTGGCGCGATCGCGCAGCCGAACAATCCGCCGCAGACCTCGACCAGCCTGGCGGTGGCGCACACCGAGCTTGGCGCGGCCGCGCAATCGCTGGCGCCGATCGGCACCGCCACCGCGGCGATCAAGAGCGACGCCGCCAGCGCCGCCAACTTGACCGCCGTGGTGGACAAGCAGCTTCAAAAAGAAAAAGCCGGCTTCTTCTCTGATCGCCAAAAAAAAATCGGCGTCATCCTTCTCATCCTGATCGTGATCGGCGCGGTCGTGGCGATCCTGACATTCGTCGGCCAGACCGCCGGCTATGGCCCGATCTTCTCCGTGCTGACTGATATTTTGTCGGTGGGCTGGCAGATGGTGAAATCAACGGCGGGTGTCGCAATCAAGACAACCTACCACGTCGGCACGCTGGGGCTGGCCTTCGTCGGCGCGGAATTCGGAAAGGCCGTTGCCAAAAAGGCTGCCACATCCACCGTGCCGACCAGGCTGGCTCCGCCGCCGGCGAAATCGTAATCTGTTCCCGATCCCCTCCTTCGCAAGGCCGGCAACGTCGCTCCTGTCGTCGCCGGCTTTTTTCCTAACGACATGACCGACACCGCCGCCAAGATCATTCTCGACGAGCTGCGTGAACAGCGAATCGTCCTCGACAAGATCGACCTCACCATCAATGGCGACGGCGATGAGAAAAAAGGTCTGGTGCGCCGGGTGGATGCCCTTCGATTTGAGGTGCGCACCGCCCGCTGGGTGATCGGCATTGTCTGTTCTGCGATCGCCTGGGCCTTGGCGGGTCGTTGGATCAAATGAGCAAAAACAAAGGATTCTGATGCCGATCTCTTCAACCAAGACCACCACCATCCCCGGACTCGCGGCTCCGAACAGCCCCGATCTGATCGGGTATGAGCTGCACACGTCTCTGAAATTGACTTCGGCTGGTGTGACCGGCGGTGCGATGGTAAAGGTGCAGGCGTACCGAGCCAACCCCGACGGGACGAACCCGTTGGCGATTGGTCCGGCACAGATGTTGATATGCGTCTCAGACCTGTACGCACAGGCGGCCTCGGACGCAGCGTTGACGCCGCCCAACACCCAGCTTGCCGCAATCCTGACTGCCATCCAAGCCTATGTGCAATCATTGGTGACGGCGAAAGGATTGTGAGCCATGGCGGATTTATTGTTCACTGGTTTTCTTGACGAAGATCTGAGCAACGTCGCCAACTGGGATATCGCCACCGGCCTCGGGGTTGACACCGAGCTTCCCGCCGGTCGAGTACCCGCTGTCGGCGACACCGCCTGGCTCGGAACAGATGCAAACACCGGGTCTCTGATCTGCGATCATATTTACCCCACAAATGCGATCGGACTTTATGGGGGCACCTACAACGCCATAGACTTTGTGGACAATGATGGAATTACGCTCTATGGCGTGACGTTCAATTGCACGTTCACCACAAATTCAGCTTCAACTAACTTCGAAGACGGCACGTACAACGGTGTGGTGAACATCACCAGTGGGTTGGAACTCCGGAATGGGACGTTCAACAACACCGTGTATCTTTCAGGGGCATCCTACACGACCGGAGGCACCTACAACGGCCCAGTCGTCATCAACGACAACGGAGCTGGAACCGCGATAGGACAGGGGACGTACAACGATCGTGTGAGCTTCGATTCTGGCTATAGTTTTCTGTATGCCGTCACTTCCTCTGCCGTTGCACCCCCCAACAAGGTATTGAGCGGCACAAGCAATCTGGGAGTCGCGGGGACGGCGAAAGCATTCGTTGCGCCGAAGCTTAGAGACAGGAGCTTTTAGAATGGCAAATGCTCGTGAAACGCTCATCTCGAATTTCAACACGCTCTACGCCGCCAACGTTCTGGCCAACACGATCACCGTGCCAGTGCCGCAAGCCTCAGCGCCGCGCGGCAGCGGCATCATCAACCCGTTGATGGACAGCGTCGGCGCGGCGTTCGACCTGGCACTGTTCGCATTCTTCGGCGTCGGCACCAGTGGACAGACCGCAACCGCCCGCATCACCGCATGGAGGCAGACGCAGGATGGTTCGCTCTGGATACCCAGTGCGCTGCTGACTCTGAACCTTACGCTCGGCACACAGGTTGGCATCGCCAACACGGCGATCGGGGAAACCAACAAGCTCGTGTCGGCCATTACCGCGGCGACCGCGTTCACCAGCGCGAATGAAATCATCTCGCCTGGTGCCGATGGCACGATGGGATTAGTTGCGGTCGATCCCAAGGGCGCGGCGTTGCTCGAGGTCGACCTGGCGATCGGCAACTGCACCAGTATCAACGCGCTGTGGGCCGGCATGTGAGCTGGCCAGCCTCGCCGCGATCGGCGAGGGTCGACGCGGCGGGCGGCGAGACGGTCGGCCAACCTGTCGTGGCCCCACCCCCCCTGGCGGGTCCTTTCCGGGGGGCACCCCGCACGCGGGTCTGCGACTGCCGTTTCTCGGATACGAATGAGACGCGATTCTAAATATTCCCTCCCTCGGCACGCGGGGGCCGCGCCAGTGAGCCGGAAGGGGGGCAAACGGCTCACGACCGGGGTTAAATCGCCGGCCCCGCAGAAGGCGATTGCTCGCGAGCAATCGACGGCGGAGATCGCGGAGATTTTCGACGTCCATGACAAAACCGTCCGGGCCTGGATCGCCGAGAAGTGCCCGGCCTCGCGGCGGAAGCAGAGGTATTTTCTTAACGACGGAGAAGTGCAGAATTGGCTCAGCGAAACCAAACGCAAAACAACGCCCGGACGGCCGGCGGAAGAGAAGCCTCCCGTGCCGGCGGAACTTGGCGGGGACAAGCACTACTGGCTAGCGAGGAAATACCGCCGCGAGTGCCTGCTCAAGGAATCCGAGCTGATCGAAGTGCAGGGCGTGCGCCAGTGGATCCTTGACCACGTCACCATGGCGAGAAACAAGCTGATGGGACTGGGGGCGGCGATCGCCTCGATGCTGGAAGGCCGGGACGAGGCAGAACGCCAGGCGGTCATTGATGATCGCATCACCGAAATTCTGAATGAACTCAGTTCAGCTGCGCAGCGCGTTGGAGATCGCTTGGAAGCCGCCGGAAAAGCTCCCGCCCAGTGAATGGGCCGAGCGGCATTTTTATTTACCTCGAGAAGGCAACGCCGAGCCGGGCAAGTTTCACTTTTCCCGCACGCCTTATCTTCGCGGGATCGTTGATGCCTTTGTCGAGCCGGGCGTAGAAGACGTTGTTTTCGTGAAGCCGGCCCGTGTCGGCGGCACCACCGCCGGACAGATCGTGCTGGGCTACTGGATCGACGTGGACCCGGGGGATTGCCTCACCGTCATGCCCACCGAGCCGGCGGCGGAGGAAGAGATTGAAAAACGGGTGCAGCCGATCTTACTGGCCACACCCCGTCTGGCGGCACACCGGAGATCGCGGCCGCACGACAATACCTTGAGCGAAATCAAGCTCGACACGATGTCGGTGTTTACCGGCTGGTCTGGATCCCCGCAATCGTTGGGATCCAAAACCTGCAGGTACGTGCGACTGGACGAGGTCGACAAGTTCGTGCCCTTCGCCGGCCGCGAATCCGATCCGATCAGCCTCGCCAAGGAACGAACCGGAACATTCCGGCATCGCAAGCGACACTACATCACGTCCACCCCGACGACGCGGGAAGGCGCGATCTGGAAAGAATGGGAGAAGTGCGGCGATCGCCGGCATTACCAGGTGCCATGCCCGTTGTGCGGAAAATATCAGCAACTGGTTTTTCCCCAGGTGAAGTGGCCCAAGCTGGACCTTACCGACAAGATCAAGCGGGCCGACGAAATCGAATCGCGCAAGCTGGCCCACTATGAGTGCCTGCATTGCCACGCCGCGATCAAGGAGCATCAGAAACCTCGCATGCTCGACCGCGGCGTGTGGGTGAGCGAGGGGCAGTCGGTCGAAACCGATGGCTCGGTGGTGGGAATCCGGCCGCGATCCAAGCGGGTCGGGTTTCACATTTCCTCGCTGTATTCCCCGTGGTGGACGTGGGCTGAAATCGCCGCCCAGTTCATCCGCGCCGAGGGGGACATGGCGGCGACGATGACGTTCCGCAACTCGCGGCTGGGCGAGCCCTTTGAGATCCAGATCGGCAAGATGGAGGCGTCGATGGTGCGGTCCAAGGCCGCCAAGGGACCGCCGCCCAAGATCGTACCGGCCTGGGCAAAGATCCTCATCTGCACGGTCGACACCCAGAAGGATCACTTTTATTACGTCACAAGGGCGTGGGGTTACCAATACCGCTCACAGCGAGTCGACGCCGGGATCTGCTCGACGTTCGAAGAATTAAAAGCATGGTCGCTGGACAAAGAATATCCTCTGGCCGGCACGAAGGACCGCGTGCCGGTGTCGTTGCAATTGATCGACTCCGGTGGCGGCAAGAATGCCGACACCGGCGCGACGCGAACGAATGAGGTCTACCAATACGCGTTGACTGACCCGGCGAGAGTCAAGCCCATCAAGGGCTCCAGCCGGGAACTCGGCTGGCCGATCAACAAGAGCGAGCAGAAGGAACACGGCCTGATCCTGTGGATCATCGACACGTTTTACTGCAAAAACCTTTTGTCCCGCCTCGTCAATGACAGCGATGCCACCAGGTGGGGCGTGGACGCCGCGGCGGATGACACCTACTGCTCGCAGATGGCCAGCGAGCATCTGGTCATAGACCCCCGCACAAAGAAACAGGAATGGAAGCCCAAGAGTTCGGGCGCTCCGAATCACTACTGGGACTGCGAAGTATACCAGTGTGCCGCGGCGATCGACTGCGCCTTGGGCAGTGAAGAACCGCAACAATCGCCTGAGGAAGCCGGCCCCGAGAGAGACGAGCAATCGAAATGGCCGCTGAGGCCGTGGTAACGAAATGAGCATCAACGCTGCACAACTTCAGACCTACCTCGATAGCGAGCTGCTGATCATCTATCGCTGGGCATTAGCCAACGGAGCCGCCGGCACCACGCGCAGCATCCAGGGCAGAAGCATCACGTTCCCGTCCACCAAGGACATCTGGAAGACGATCGCCCGGCTTGAACAGCGCATCCAGGATGATGCGAATTTGCTCAGCGGCCAATCCGGCAATGTGAGCGTGGTTGTCTTCGACGATCCGACCTGAAAAATAAAGTGGCAATTCAAACGAAAAAACAACCGCTCCTGGAGCGGGTCATCTCCGCGGTTTCACCGCGAGCAGGTGCGCAGCGTGCTTATGACCGCGCCGTGATTGCCGGCATCGAGAAGATCACCGAGCCCCCGGCGCAGGACACCCGCAACTTTCCTCGCGACTATCGGCGCCTCAACAAAGATGGCGATGGCGGACGCAGCGGCGCCGGAGGACTGCCTGAGTCTCAGGCCAGCGGCTCGATGTACTCCGGATCCACCCAAGGCCGGCTGGACAGCGGCTGGCCGATGTCCCGCGCATATAAGGGCGTCAACGCGCCGCTGAACCGATGGAGACTGACAAGGCTCCGGGATCGGTCGCGGCAACTCGATCGCGAATACGCGCTGGCCACCGGCATGCTGGATCGCGCCACCGAGAACGTCATCGGCCACGGCATGCGTAACGACCCCACAACCGGCGACGAGAAGACGGATGAGCAGCTCAGGGAAGTCTGGCCAGCGTGGTGGGATACGGCGGATCTCGCCGGCATGTTCTCCGGCCCGGAAATCGAACGGCTCTCACACCGCTCCTTTTTGCGCGACGGCGACATGGGGCTCGCCCTGGTTGACCGCGGGCACAACCAGGCGTTCGTGCAGACGATCGAGGGTGACCTGATCGACACGATGAACGGCGGCTATGACCTGGCCAAGCGCATCGCGCATGGCATTCAATTCAATCAGGACATGCGGCCCACCGCCTACTACGTGCTTGGCCTGGCGCTGACCGGTGTGCAGATGGAAGCCACGCCGGTGCCGGCGAAGGATTTCGTCTTCTATGCCCGGCGCAAGAGCTTCACGCAGGTCCGCGGCGAACCGTGCTTCTCGCAGGTTGAGCGGCTCTTCGATCAGATCGACGGATACACCGAGGCGACGGTTGTCGCCGCGAGAATCGCCGCCTGCCAGGGGCTGATCGTCCGCAAGATGGATGGCGGCAAGATCGTTGGCAACCTGGCCACGCAACTGAACGCCAAAGCCAACCCGCAGAAGATAGAGAGCATGGAACCGGGGATGGTGCGCTATCTGAACCCCGGCGAGGCAATCGAGCAGTTGAGGCCAAATCAGCCGACGCAGAATTTTCCCGACTTCATCGCTTCGCTGATCCGCTTCACCGGCATCACCATGGGCCTGCCTTTGGAGCTGGTGTTTCTCGACTTCTCTCGGACCACGTACAGCAGCGCCCGCGCTTCGCTCCTTCAGGCCTACGCCAGCTTCCGCGCCGCTCAGCAGTTGTTCATCAATCAGGTGATGGCACCGATCTATCGCTGGCGGGTCGAGAAGTGGGTGCGCGACGGGATTCTCTCGCCTCCCAAATCACTGCGGGCGGATGCGAGCCGCGGGCTTCCCGCCGGCTATCTCAAACATCGCTGGATCGCGCCGGGATGGGCCTGGATCGATCCGGTCAAGGAAATTCAGGCCGCGATGATGGAGGTCGATGCCGGATTCAATTCAGAAGAATCGATCTGCCTGCAGCATGGCCGAACCTTCGCCGATGTTTCCGCCAGCCGGGCCAGGGCGAAACAGCTCTCCATGAAATTGCAGATTGAATGCGCCAAGAGCGGGCTAACCCGCGATCAATTCTTCACGCCCTCCGGGGCGGTCATTGCCCAGGGCTTTGCCCAGGCGAACGCTCCGGATGAGCAGGTGCCTGAGCGATCGACCAGGACGCCAAAGGCAGATCCGGATTCGATCACGGACGGAGACGACGAGGAGACAACGGCCGCGCCGGAGACGGACGAATGATCCACCCGGTCCGCAAGCTGCTCAATTGTTTTTCCCCCAGGCGGCTGACGCCGGGGGAAAAGTCCATCCAGCAGTTGAACGGGGTGGGCTTCTGCTTTGTGGATGCCGGCGTCGCTCGCGAGCTAAAGAAAGAATCGGATCGCGTGGGCATGCCGTTGCAATTCGAACTGCGACCTGATTGCCGGCTGGTGCGCGTTTCCTTTCCCTGAAATTAAACCAATGAGCAAACGAACCAAAATCGCCGCGGCAATGACTCCCACCGGCTGCACCCGGCCGCAGTCTATCTTCGGCAACTGGGCGGTCGAGCCCAGCCGCTTCCGCGAGATCGTGAAGATCTGCAAGTCGATCGATCTTGTCGCGCTGGCAGCGAGCCGGGCCAATCTCCGGGCCGATGGAGCTCCCTCGGGTCCATTGCCAACCCTCAGTCCGGAAACACCAGGCAAACGCCGAGCAGACGACGGCGGGGGAAATGACGATTCGATGGAGGAGGATCTCGGGCCTTCAGAGGCGTCTGATCCAGCGCCTTATGCGGTGATTGACGGCGTGGCCGTTCTGTCGTTGCAGGGGCCGATGACGAAGTATCCGACCTCGTTCCAGCAGTTCGTCGGCGGCTGCGCCACGATCCCGCTGCGGCGGGCAATCCGCGCCGCCGCGGCCGACCCCAGAGTCAACGCGGTGATGCTCTATATCGACAGTCCGGGGGGCACCGTCGCCGGCACCTCCGAACTCGGCGCGGATATCCGCGCGCTCGACGCGATCAAACCGTGTTACGCCTATTGCTCCGACCTCTGCGCCAGCGGGGCATATTGGGCGGCGAGCCAGTGCCGAAAAGTCTACTCCAACGCCAGCGGCATGGTCGGCTGCATCGGAGCCATGGCCGTCCTGGAAGACACCAGCGAGCAATTCAAGCAAGAAGGCGTTTCCGTCCACGTCGTGACCTCAGACGTGCCCGCAGGCGTCACCACGGCCAAGGGAATGGGGACCGACGGCGTGCCTGTCACACCCGATGTGCTGGCGGAAGTGAAGCGCCAACTGAATGACCAAAACGACCTCTTCGTCGCGGACGTGGCGCGAGGTCGCAAATTGACTCCAGATCGCGTCCGCGCCATGGCTGACGGGCGTGTCCACGTCGGCGAAAAGGCCAAGGCACTGGGGCTGGTCGACGAAATCGCTTCGTTCGAAGCCGCGATGCAGGCCGCTATTACGGAGTCCTATCAAATGACCTCTGAACAATTCAAGGCCTTCGCGGCTGCCAATCCTTCCGATCCCGCCGTCACGGCGGTCATTGGCCAGGGCGCGGCGGCCGCCAAGGCTCAGGCGATCGCCGAGAATCGGCAAAGTCTGGCCGGCCTGATGGCCGCGTTCCCCGGCCGCGAGAAATTCGCCGCCGAGCAGTTCGCCAAGGGGCACGATGTCACCGCGGCCAAGGCCGATCTATGCGATGTGCTCCAAGCCGAACTTGCCGCCCGTCCCGCAACGGCCACCGCTGCCGCGATCAGCCTGCATCAGCCGTTCGCCGGCGTTGCCCAGCCGGTACCCGGAAATCCCGCCGCGAACCATCTGGACGCCGGTGCCGACGGCAAAGCGATCGTCGATCCGATCGGCACCTTCGAGGCTGCCTGGAAGGGCCTGGTCAAGAACGGCATGCCCGCCAACCGCGCCATCGCGCAGGTGGTCAAAGAGCAGCCGGCGGTCTACGCCGCTTATCTGGCCGCGGTCGGCAAGCGCGCAGCCAAATAATCCTCGCCTCGTCATTTCTGACGAGCATCGATCCACTGCCCCACCGAAGCCGTCGCCCGGCGGCTCGACATCAACAACCGAGAACACAATATGTCTCAGTATTACGAAACCATTCACCGCACCTTTTCAGTCGACGGAGCATATCCCCGCGGCACCCGCGTGAAATTGTCCGCCACGGCCAACACCGTGACCGCGGCGGGCCCAGCCGACATCGCGATCGGCGTGCTCACCGCCGCCTCCTTCGGAGCCGGCACTCCCGTCGATGTTCTCCTGAAAGCGTTCGGCACCCGGCCGGCCGTGGCCAGCGGGCCGATTGCCTGGGGAGCGAGGGTGTATCCCGACGCCAACGGTCAGGTGACGGCAACACCCAACGGCGTGCCCGTGGGCATTAACCTGTGGTCGGCCTCAGCCCAGGGTGATTTCATCGAGCTGCTGGAAAGCTCGGAAGTCGCCAACGGCGGCAAGATCTACACCGCGGTCGGCACTACCGACACGGTCACCAACCTCACCGCCGAAACCGCGTTCGTGCAGCAGGTCGCCCTGCCGGCGAACCTCCTGCAGGTGGGCGACCGCCTGAAGATCAAGGCGGCGCTGACCGTGACCGGGCACAACTCGACCAACACTCTCAACGTCAAGCTCTACGTCGGCGGCAATGCCATCGCCGCAACCGGAGCGGTGAACAACGCAGCCAACGACATTGTGTACTTCGACGCCGAAGTGGTCGTGCGCACGATCACCGCAGCCGGCACCATCGTCGCCACCGGGGTGCTGGGCGATGGAACCCCCGGCACCGCAACCGCGTTGCCATTCCTGTTTGAGAGCGCGGCTCTGGACAGCACGATCGCCGAGACCATCAAGCTCACCGCCACCTGGTCTGTCGCCAGCGCCGCCAACATCGTCCGCCTCGACGTGCTGAACGTCGATCGCATCGCGGCCTGAACCGACACCGCAGTCTCGCCGGCGGCGGCGATGGTCGACGCCGGCCCCCCTTTGACTTCACCCGTATTTGTGGCCTGAAAGCGGCCTCGAACCGCTTTGACGAACCGCTCGGGCAGCGGCGGCCACAATTTTAATCCAACGCCCTCACCGCAGCCCACGGTGTCCTCAACCACTTGAACAAGGACACCTTCCATGCCAACCCCCAGTAGCAGTCTAGCCACCCTCCGCCCCGAACTTGGCGCTTCGCTCATGCTCTTCGATCTGGCCATGAGCCAGAAGGGCTTTATCGCCCCCAAGGTCATGCCGGTTATCGAGGTCGACAAGCAAAGCGGCCCGTTCGGCAAAATCAAGATCGAGCAGCTCCTGCAGACCCGCAACACCACCCGCACCAGCCGCGGCGGTTACAGCCGCCAGGACTGGGAATTCGGCACCGCGAACTATGCCACAACCGAATACGGCGCGGAGGAAAAGGTCGATGACCGCGACAAGAACCTCTATGGCTCTTACTTCGTCGCCGAGCAGCTCGCCGCGTCCCGCGCCCGCGATGCCGTGCTGCGCAACTATGAGATCCGCTCCGCCAACGCGATCTACAACCCGGCCGTCTGGACCGGCGCCAACCTCACCGCCGCGCTGGCCGCTGCCTGGAGCAACTTCGCCGCCAGCACACCGATCGCCGATGTGTCGGCCGGCAAGAAGAAGCTGTACGACAACTCCGGCCTGCAGGCCAACACCCTGATCATCAACTACCACGAGTATTTGAATCTTCAGCAGAACGCGGACCTGATCAGCCGGATCAAATATTCCGGCCTACAGGATCCGAACACGGAAAAGATCACCGTGTCTGCCATGGCGCAGGCCTTTGGCATTGAGGAAGTCGTGATCGCTGGCGCTCAGTACAACAGCGCCAACGAAGGCCAGGCCGCTTCGCTGGCAGCCGTCTGGAGCGATTCTTACGCGATGCTTGCCTACGTGGCTCGCACCGATGACATCCAGGAGCCATGCCTTGCCCGCACCTTCCACTGGGGCGGCGACGGCTCGACGGTTGGCGGGTCGATGGAATCCTACCGAGACGAACCGGTGCGGGCGGACATCATCCGCTGCCGGCATGATGTCCAGGAATACATCATCAACCCGCTGGCCGGCTTCCTGTTCTCCAACGTCACCTGATGCCGCTGAGCGGGACAAGGGGGGGATCCCTTTTCTTTTTTGGAGTGAACATGCCCGAGACTGAATCCACCGTTGAAGAATCCGCGACAAAACCGATCCGGCCTCCGCGCGGGCTTCATACCAACGCGACCATGAAATCCGCGCTTTCCCAGAAAACCCGGTACGTGCTGCCCAACGGCAGCACGGCGACGGTTCAGGCAACGAGCGTCCTTTTCAATGGCGCGTTCATCACCGATCTTAAGGAGCTGCCCACCGACGCCGAGATCGACGAACATCGCAAGGATGTCGTCGCCCGGCGTTCCCGGATCTCCTGAAGCCGCGTCCGTAGCTCAACTGGCAAGAGCGCCGCCGGCGGTCACTTCTCCCGTTGTGCCCGAGTGCGGAGGTTGCAGGTTCGATTCCTGCCGGATGTGCATGCCATGGGAATTCTCGATTCCACCTTTTCCGATGACCTGGTCACGCTGACCGACGTCGATTTCTTCGGCGAGCCGGCGGTCTACACGCCGGCGGGCGGAACCCCCCGCAGCGTGCAGGTCCTGGTGATCCGCGATCCGCTTGTGGCCAACGGCGGCGAGCGCATTGCGACAAAGAGCGTAACGATCAACGTGAGCGCCGACTCCAGGGTTGGGATTCCCGCCAAGCCCGCCCGCAACGCCGACACGATCACGGTTGCCTGGAATCTGGGCGACGCGCCCAAGGCATACGTGATTGTCGAGATCGTCGCCCAGGACGCAGGCGGGTGGCATCTCAAACTTAAAGGCGCTTGAAAAATTTTTGAGGTTTGGGATTTCGAAAAGGAAACTGAAATGTCTGCCGGAACTATCGCAACCCTCGCCACCGCCGTGCCGTTCAATGACGCCTATGCCGCCAACTCCATCGTTATGCGTGCCGGCGACGGCAGCATCAACGTCGGGCAGGCGAACGTCACGGGCCTCGCCGCTTCCGCGGGACTGAGCCTGGGCAAGCGGGCTATCACCGCCGTCGCAACATTGGATTTCACCGCCAGCCTGATCACCGTCAGCGCCACTGGCGGCGCGTTCGCCCTGACCCTTCCGCTGGCCGCGACATCGGCGGGGTATGTGTACCTGATCAGCAAACTGGACAACGCCAACACCGTCACCCTCACCGGTGCCGGCAGCG
>Ga0302320_10023188_pt1 | contig 12192 bp, 10 predicted proteins | sample Bog_T0_3_FD_202130 | JGI IMG/M metagenome (GOLD analysis project Ga0302320, IMG submission 202130) | Peat permafrost microbial communities from Stordalen Mire near Abisko, Sweden - Bog_T0_3 | ecosystem: Environmental > Terrestrial > Soil > Wetlands > Peat | place: Sweden: Abisko, Stordalen Mire...
TCAGTACCCGCTGCCAGATGGCGGGGGCGTTGATGTAGCCCAGAGTACGACTGCTAAAGACGCAGGCGCTACGCAGTTGAACCAAGTCGTCTAGTGCGGGAGAAAGCGCCAAGTAGCCGATGCGCTCGCCGGGCAGGCCCAATGATTTGGACCAGGAGTTACAGATGACCGTGCTGGAGATGAAGGACGCCACCTCGGGCTGACGCTGGCCGTCAAAGACGAAAGATTTGTAGGGCTCGTCGCTGATGACGACGATGGGCTGACCGACGCTGGAGAGCATGGCTTCGAGATCGCGCAAAGTGCTTTCGGGATAAACGCGGCCAGTGGGATTGTTGGGGGTGTTGAGAAGAATGGCGCGGGTGCGGGGGGTGATGGCCGCGCGGATGCGCTCGACGTCGGGCAAGAAGGTGGCGTCGGTTTCGACAGGAACCATGCGGCCGCCATGATTCGAGATATAGAACGGATACTCGGGGAAAAACGGGACGAGGACGATAACTTCGTCGCCGGGATCGAGAATCGATTTGAGGATCACGTTGCAAGCGCCGGCGGAACCGATGGTCATGAAAATGTCTTCGGCAGTAAAGGGGCGTCCAGTTTCGCGACGCAGCTTGTTGGCGACCGCTTCGCGAGCTTCGGGATAGCCGGGATTGGGCATGTAGCCGTGCATGCCGGGGCGATCGCTGGCGGCGATGCGGCGCAGAGCGGCAAGCACAGCGGCGGGCGGCTCGACGTCGGGATTGCCGATCGAAAAATCGAAGACGGCATCGGCTCCGCGCTCGTGCTTGAGACGAACGCCCTCCTCAAACATGCGGCGAATCCAGGACGAATTTTGAATCTGATGGGCGACGGTCTTTGATACAAGCATGATGGATTAATCCTTGAGATGTTCTTCAGTGAGAAGTTCTTCGGCGGCAAGGAAGTAATGCCCGGCTTTTGCAAGCAGGCGATGGCCGCATCGGGATCGTTGAAGCGAAAGATAAGAATCGCGACAAAACCGCGCAGTGACGATGCATTCTGCGGCTGAAGGTTATCCAAGCTGAACCTGCGCAAATCGAATCTTCGCTTTAGTTTACACGACCCCGATCCACCGGCGGTGGGCTGGCGTTCAGAGAAATCTACAAGGGTTGAAAAGCTTTAGCGGGGTTCGCCGGTAAGCTGGAAGGCAAGACCGGCGATCTGGTCGCCACTGGCGAGGGCGTCGCGGAGGCGCTCGGGATTGAAGCCGCTGCGCGCGGTTGCCGTCTGGAGCAGATGGAGCGCGGAGGCGGGGGTGGTGTCGGCGGGCAAGCGGAAGATCCAGGGGACATTGACGGCGGTGAGGGACTTGTCGCTGCTGAGGGCCACGACCGGGACGAACGCCTTGAGGGAGAGTTGCTCGGCGAGGTGTGCGGCGTCGCGATCCAAAGCCACGATGGCTAGGGCGCGGTCGTCCATGAGGGCATGAACCAACTGGGTAGACGCGGACCAGGTGGGCCAACCTGCCTTGCTCCAGTTTTTTTCGCTGCCGATGGGGACCAGCTTCCACTCACGGCCTTTTGCGGCGGCAGCAGTCAGTTCCGAGATAACTTGTGGCGATTGGGCCGCCGACTCCGCGTGAGCGCCGAAGAAGACGATGCGGACGGGGCCAGCGGGAATGTCGGGCTGCGCAGGGCCGGAGAAACTGACGCCCTCTTCGCCGACGCGCGCATAGGGCACCTGCGGTGCAGCAGACGGCGCTTGCGCGGCAGGAATTCCTTGCGTCGGCTGCACGGCGGGCTCTTTGTCCATATTGGCGACGCGGTAGGTGATGACGCCATTGTGAACGGTGCCGAGGTACATGGGCACGACGTTTTTCTGGTTGGGATCAAAGACCATGTGGCCGGTAACGCCATCGAATTCTTCGATGTTGGCCAAGGCGTCGTGGATGCGGGCGCGGTTGAGGCCTGCCTTGCAGATGGAGTCGAGCAAGGCGTTCATAGCGTCGTAAGCCAGCGAAGCGAACTGCTCTGGTTTCTCGTGGAAACGGGCTTCGAAGCGCTGATTGAAGCTGGTCCACTTGGGATCGTTGCGGCTGGGATCGTAGGGATAAAGAGCCTCGAAGCCTTCGGCGGCGGGGCCCGCTTCGGCGAGCAACTGAGAACCGAGAGTACGATAGGCGCCGAAGACACGTTGCTTCATGCCTGCGGCGCGCATCTGCTTGAGGATGGCGGCGGCCTGCGTTTCGTCAGACCAGAGAATGATGGCGTCGGCACGCGAAGAAGCGATGACTTTTAGTTGCTTGGAGTAGTCGGTGTCGCCCGGAAGATATTTCTGCTCGATGACGATAGGATGACCGAGACGGCGCGCGGCATCGCGCAGCTTGATGACACCGAAGCGGCCATAGCGGCTGTTGATGCGCAGGATGGCGACGCGCTTCATGCCAAGTTCGGTAAAGACGCGGCGGGCCAGGGTGAGCGACTGGACGCGGTCGTCTTGAATGTTAGTGAAGTACCAAGGGATGTAAGTTTCAGGAATGGTAGGATCGGTGGAAGCGGAGTTGACGATGGGAATTTCGGCGCGCAGAGCAACGCGCAGAGCGATGTGCGTGGACTCGCTGCTGATGGAGCCGAAGATGGCCCAATCGCGATCGTCGTAAACCATCTTGACCACTTCATTGGAGGCCGAGCCCCAGATGGTGGGATCAGTAGGGCGGTCCTCACCATAGACGGTCTTGGCCTGCCAGTTATCGTAGTCGTTGTGAAGCATGAGGTGAAAAGGCTTGCCGCCGTAGCCGCCGTGGGCGTTGGCTTCTTCGATGGCGAGTTGGGCACCATGTAACATGCGCAAGCCGAAGAGTTGCTCGGGATTGTGCTCGATGGGTCCGAAGAAACCGATGCGCACTTCAGTGAGATTTTTTGGCTCGGGAAGATCGCGCGCCGCACCGGAATAGATGTTGGGCTGGACGTAGTTGAGATCGTATGGCGCGGCGAATTTGGAGTAAGGACTGAGGTCGGCCGGCTCACCCGCGTAAGGCGCAACGGTGCGATTGCGCGGCGGGGCGAGCGGATGCGCGCCGCACTGACAGGAGCCGGTGCCGGTGACCTTGGGCGTCGTAGTGTTATCGATCGCGAACTGACTGGTGTAGGGCGCGGCACTTGAGGCTTGCCCTGCCACGGTCTGCGCAATGCCTGTAGACAGGGCGCAGACCGCAACCAACATCCATTGCTTGCGCATGAAAGCTACTCCTTGTTGGTGGTTCCCTGGTCGGTGCGGAACATGGCGATGGCTTCGATCTCGATGAGCAATTCAGGGCGGCAGAGATGCGCCTGAATGCCGGTAGAGGCGGGCAGCGGATCGAGTCCCTGCTCTTTGAAAAATGCGGTGCGGCCAGCATTGAAGGCATCGTAGTCACGATCAATGTCGCGCAGATAGCAACTGGTGCGGACAATGTCATGCCAGGTGCATCCCTCGGCTTCGAGCAGGCCGGTGATGTTATCGAAGGTGCGGCGCAGTTGCGCGTCGAAGTCGCCAATGTGTACGCTGACGCCGTTCTCGTCGATGGAAGCAGTGCCAGAGATAAGCAAGATGCAGACGCCACCGATGTCGATCCGCATGGCGCGCGAAAAAGAGCTGGGCTTGGAGTATGCATACGCTTCGTTGAGCACGCCTAGGTTGGTTACGGCGCGTTTTTGAATGGGTGCATGGCCGATAGCTTCGAGAATATCTGCAAATTGATTCATGATGAAAATTGTCTCCTGATTTTTCTTATTGTTTTTGACGAATTCCGTGGCTCAAACCCTTGGCGGTTGCAACCCAAATGTCGTCGCCCTGGAAATCGATGCCGAGAACGTAGTTATGGGCCGGAGCAGTGGTGACGGCAACGGAAGTTATTTTTCCCGCGGCGTCGCGCACGGTCATCTCAGGCTTGCCGTCGGTGAGCGAGGAGCGATAGACGGCCCAGTTGACGCCGTCGTAGTAGGCCAATCCCTTGTCAGTACCGAACCAGGCACGATGGGCGTCGATGCCTTTGACGACGTTGGTGAAGTTGGAAGGAAGGCCGCTGTCCTTGGTAAGGAAGTTATGCCAGTAGCGACCGTCGTAATGACTATCGCCAAAGTAAGTGGCGACCCACACAACGTTATCCACATAACTGACAGAGGTAACAATTTCATGGATCAGGCCTTGATCCTTGAAGAGCACCATTTCGTTTTCGCCGTCGGGGTCGTCGTACTTATCCCAGCGCTTGGTCTTCTGATCGTATTCGAGCAAACCGCTGCCCCATATTGCGTAGTAAACCTTGTTGGGCGCAGCGGAAACAGCGTAGGCCCAAATCTCGGCCATGGGGGTGTTGCGCTCATTGTAGAGCGACCACTGGCCGCTGTGCAGATCGAGTCGGCAGCCGCCAGCAGCGGTGGCGACCCACACATTTTCACCTTCAACCGAGACGCCGTAAACCACGTCGTTGCTGAGGCCGGAGTTCAGCTGCGTGAAGCTGTCAATGCGTCCGCCGGAGATGCGGCTGAGACCGCCCATAGTGCCAGCCCATACATCGCCGGTGCGCTTGTCGAGCGCGAGTGAAAGCACGGCGCGGTGGGCGAGGCCGTCAGCGGTCGTGAAGGTCTTCCACGTGTGATTTTCGTAGAGGGCGAGACCGTTTTCCGTACCCGCCCAGATGCGCTCGCCATCGACCAGTATGGCAAAGACGTGATTGTCGGGCAGACCGTTGGCGGTGGTGAAGTTATCAAACTTGAACTGCGGAAGCATCTGCGGTGCGGCAGTGGCGGCTGAAACCGCAAAAGACAGCGAGGCGAAGACTAACAGCATAGCGAGAAGACAATACTTTTTCATCGCGTCCTCAAGTACTCAATCAGATCGTTGAGTTCGTCCTTGGTCAGGTCGTTGGTACGGCCATGCTTGTCGTTGGGGTTATAGACGGTCCAGATTTCTTCGAGAGTGCGCGCCGAAGCATCGTGCAGATAAGGCCCGGAGAGCGCGATGTTGGTCAACTGCGGCGTATCGAGAAGACCGGTATTATCGGTAGATTTACGAGTGCCAACATCGAAGGATTTCTGAATGGTTCCCTTGGGACCGCTGTGGCAATAGGAGCAGCGATTGCTCTCGGCAATGGGATTGCCGAACTTGTCTTTGGCGCGCTCGAAGAGGGTCTGGCCACGCTCTTGCGCGGGAGTCTGCTCGCCACTGGTCAGGCGCCAGCGATTGGGCCGCGGCGGAATGGCGCGGATATAAACGCTGAGCGCGGTGAGGGCTTTGTCGTCGTAATTTTCGCTGCGCCAGAAATATTTCTCAGTACGCGGACCGCACTCGACCGGGATGCTCGGATTGCCGCCGTTCCACTTGTAGGGTTCGGTGCCTTTGATATCTTCGAGGGTCTTGTTATCGACCACATCTCGACCAAAGCCGTCGGGTTCAAGATCCCAGGTAACGGCATCTAAGGTGGAATCGATGTGGCAGCTGGAACAGCCGATTTGGCCTTGGAATGAATGACGCGCGGTGTAAAAAGTCTGCTCGCCCTGGCGCAGAAGAGAGAGCGCCTTCGGACCGTCGAGAGTGACGGTTGAAGCGACTAGATTGGAGCTGGTGTCGATGACGCTGATGTTATCGTCGAGGCGATTGGCTACGTAGAGCGTACGGCCATCAGCCGAGAGCGCAAGACCGCGAGGATTGTGGCCGACGGGAATGCGCGCCACGATGTAGTTCGCGCTGGCGGCCAGATCGCTGGCGAAAGAATTATTGGCGGGGCACGGGTGCGCATGAACGAAACGCAGCAGGCGCGGAATGTCGATGACTAACACACTCTCCGATCCGCCGAGAGTTACATAGAGGCGCGACTTATCGGGAGAGATAACAACGGCGAAGGGCTGCGAGGAGTAGCGATCAAGCTCGTCGAGAGGAATCTCGATGGGTTTGCCGACATCTGAGCCGAGCAGCATGAGGGTGTAAGCGAAAGCGCCGCCGTGTTCGAGATGAGCAAGCGGAACGAGATTTTTAGGATGATATTCGGCAACCGCGCCCAGCTTGCCGTCGGCGGAAAAGGCCAGATGGAAGACACCGGCGATGGCGGGCTGAGAGATGCGATCGACTACGACGGCACGGGCGGCATCGATGACGGTGATTTCCGACATGGGCGGCGTGCGATTGTCGAGTTCGGTGCGCACGCGGGTCGGATTGGGATAGATATGGGTGGCGTAGATGCGGCTGCCATCGGGAGAGAGAGTGAGATAACTTGCGCCGCGACCGGCGAGCAGGCGCTTCTCTTCCGCGCCGGTTTGGGCGTCGAGGACGGCCACATCGCTGCTGATGCGATTGGCTACAAAGAGATGCTTTGCGCTGCGATCTTCAACAACGCTCGATGGCTCCGCACCAACGGGCCAGATGGCGACGACGGCGAGCGATGCGGTGTCGATGACCGAGAGCGTGTCGTCCCAGGAATTGGTGACGAAGAGGCGCGCGCCATCGGGAGAGAGCGAAAAACCGCGCGGTACGCGGCCCACCGAGATCTTCTTGAGAACGGCATGAGTGGCGGCATCGAGGACGCGGATTTCTTCCGTCTGCTGACAGAGAACATAGAGACGCGCTCCGTCGGGCGAGAGCAGTAACTCAAGCGGCGAGGCGTAGTTCTCGTCGGAGCCTTCATTGGCGCGCACTGCACGGCCGGTCCAGAGACCGGCGACAAGAACCGCAACCGAAAGCGCCGCCAGCGCGACGCCGCAGATTTTGCGAATGCGCGGAGTCACTTGGCGTCTCCTGATTTTGTTTTTGGCTCTTCAGACTTTGGTTCTTCGACAGTGAGCACGCGATCCACACTCAGCTTTTCCAGAGTTTGTTCGCGGCCACTGGGCCAGCGGACGATAAGCTTGTCGATGGTTGTCGCCGCGCCGAGACCAAAGTGAAGACGGGCGTCGTCTTGGGAGAGATAGCCGGAGGCAGCGACGCGCTCGGCGGTTTGGCGCTTGCCCGCGGTGATGACTTCAACCCGCGCGCCGATGCCGTCGCGATTGCTTTTGGCGCCCTTGAGCTTGATGGCGATCCAGTGGCCGGTGCTCGGGCTGATGTTATGGACGAGAGTTCCCTTAGCGCCGAGATTGACGAGGAAGCTATCGACCTTGCCGTCATTGTCGTAGTCAGCAAAACACGCGCCACGAGCGGTAGTGCGCTCACTCAAGACCGGGCCAGCATCGCGCGAAACGTCAGAGAACTTGCCGTTGCCGAGGCCGCGAAAGAGGGTGTGCTCTTGCGGATAAAGATGAATGAGGCCGCCATGATAAATCAGAATATCGGAGATGCCGTCGTTGTCGAAGTCGTAAACGCCGGTCCCCCAGCTGACGTATTGCGCGTTGGTTTGGGAGACGCCGTTGGTGGCGCCGATGTCCTCAAAAGCTCCCTTCCCAGTGTTATGCAAGAGGCGATTGTAGTGGCCGTCGGTGACCCAGAGATCAAGGACGCCACGGCCTTCTAGGTCGGTAAAGACCGGGCCCATCGACGAGGTGGATTCGCCGTTCTGTCCGAAGGCCGTGCCGGTGTCGTTGGCGACTTCTTCAAAGGTGCCGTCGTGCTTGTTGTGAAAGAGGAAGTTTTCGGTGCGGTCGTTGGCGATATAGATGTCGTCCCAGCCGTCGTTATCGAAATCGGCAGCGGTGACACCCATGGTGCGACCGACAAAGGCGCTGATGCCGGATTTCTCACTCACATCGGTAAAAGTTCCGTTGCAGTTGTTGTGATAAAGCTTGTTGGTTTCGCCTTCGTAGTCGAGCGGGCCGGGGTAGTTATCGGCGGCATAATAGGCGCGATACTTGGGATCGAATTTGACGTAACGACCGACGAAAAGATCGACGCAACCGTCCTTGTCGTAGTCGAGCCAAGTGGAACTGATGGCCCAGCCATCGACTTTGATACCGGCCTTGGCCGTTACATCGGTGAAATGGCCGTTGCCGTCGTTGTGATAGAGAATGGTTTTGCCGTAGCCGGTGACGAGCAAATCTTCGTATCCGTCGTTGTCGAAGTCGGCGGCGGTGACGGCTACCGAATACATATCAGGATTGAGGCCGGCCTGATCGGTTACATCGGTGAAGTGGCCGTTGCCGTCGTTGCGATAGAGATGATTGTGGGGCAGCGGATTGGGCTTGATCTTGAGCGGATAAGGATGCGTCGCGTCGTCGAGGGGGCGGCCGCTGACAACATAGAGCGAAGGCAGGCCGGAGTTGTTGTAGTCGATCCAGATGCAGCCAGCGCCGGTGCCTTCGAGCAACGAGCCAAGCTGGCGCGAGCCGAAGCTGTGGGTGAAGTCGATGCCGGATTTGCCGGTGGCGTCTTCAAACTTTATAGGCACCTGCGATGCGGCAGAAGCTGGTGGGGCTGGCGTTGGCGCTGTTTGTGCAGTGGCCGCGGTGACTACGCCAAGTAAGAATAAGGAGCGAAGATCCATGCTATTTGCCTCCCGGCGTACCACCCCGCAGACCAAGACCTGTCTGCGGTGCCTCCGGAGTAGTTTGCGGTGTAGGGCTTGCGCCGGTTAGATCGATGGGGGTGGTGGAGCGCAGGAGGACCGTGGGAACGTGATTCTCGGAGGCGCGCTCGGGACCGGTGTGGCAGCCGACGCAGATGCGCTGCTCGCCGCGACGAATCCAGAACCAACCGTGTTCCTGGCGGAGGACCGCACCGTTTTTATCGAGCAAGGAAAAGCGGATGGGCTGATCGGCGGGGGTCTTGACGAAAAATGAACCGTCGGGCTCGATGGGAGCAGCGCCTTTGGTGACGGCGTGGCCTTTTGCGTCGAGAGCTTCGAGACGAACCGATGCGGGAAGCTGCTTGAGATCACCGGAGCGCGAGAGACGGGCGTCGAGAGCCATCAGATTGGCGTAGTCCCAGGGATGAAGGCCAGAGGGATGGCGCTTGGGCGTGGGGCGCGGCGCAATGAGCACCGGCTCAACGAGATTTTTGCCAGGGAGGGCGAGAAGAGTTTGCAGGGCGGCAGCACCGGGATGCCAGAGCTTGAGCGCGTAACGGGCGGAGGGCGAAGGACGAGAGCTGAGCAGCCAGTCGCCGGCCTCGGTCTCGGCAAGGGAGCCTGCGTAGTCGGCGCGGGGAGCGGGGATGCGCTCTTCATGGGCCAAAGGCGAGGTGAAACGAGCGAGGGTTGCGCCGTGGGTGAAAACGACGTCGCCTGAAGCCAGTTGATGACCGCCCCAGCGGGCTGTGCCGTGATCGCAGCGGTAAGACTCGACACCGGAGCCGTCGGCGTAGACCAGATAGAGCTCAGGCGTCGAGCCTGTGCCCAGAGGGAAGCCGGACTCGAACAAGATGCGGCCGTCGGCCAGAACGTCGGCGGGGAAGGCACTGGCGGGCAGGAAGCTGAGCGGCTGAAGGCCGGGGCCGGTGGTTGGATTGAGGGGCACGAAGTCAGGCGGATGGCCGTCTTCCGCCGATTGCAGGCGAAACCCGTGGGGGGTGCGCTCGGCCCATACCATGCGACCGCCGGGCAGATAGAAAGGGCGCTCGGCGTCGATTGCGGTTTCGATGACTTTACGCAAGGAACCGTCAGCGATGGTCAGTTCCCAGATCTGCCAGGGATCGGAGGGGGATTTTTTGCCCGAGAAAAGCACTTGAGAGCCATCGAAGGAGACGTTGGCATCGGCGGAGGCGGCGAAACCGGGAACCAGCGGCACGGCTTGCCCCTGATGGATGCGAAGAAGTTGCGCGCCCTGGGGAAAGCGCTCGGCGCTGGGGCCGCGCAAGGCGGCGAGGGGCACGTAAGCAGGAGCGGCGGTCACGAGGATGTCGGCGGTGGGCGCTGGGGCCGGATCGGGCGAAAATGCGCACACCGGGATCAACATGGCAATCGACAAGGCAACGCCACAGAAGCGGAGGGAAACTCTCATCCCACGGCCTCCATGACGCGGGCCTCTGCAATGGGAGTTCCGTGAAGATGAGCTGCGGCAGCCGCATGGCAGGCAGCTTCGCGCTGGCGGAGGTCCAGATAGGGATCGAGATCAGCCATCATGGCGTCAAAACCGGCAAAATCGAGGGATTGCTCGCCGTCGCTCCAGGCCTTGTCGGGGTGGGGATGGACCTCGACAAGAAGACCGTCGACACCAGCGGCAACGGCCACGCGAGCCAGAGCTGGAACCAGTTCGCGATGACCGGAGGCGTGGCTGGGATCGGCGATGACGGGAAGGTGCGAAATCTGCTTGAGGAGGGCGATGGCGGAGACGTCGAAGGTGTTGCGCAGGGCGGTTTCGAAAGTGCGGATGCCGCGTTCGCAGAGGATGACGTTGGGGTTGCCGTTGTCGAGGATGAGTTGGGCGGAACGCAACCAATCGGCGATGGTGGCGACCATGCCGCGCTTGAGCAGAATGGGGCGACCGGAGCGGGCAGCGGCCTGGAGCAGGGAGTAGTTTTCCATGTTGCGCGTGCCGATTTGGAGGATGTCGGCGTAGTCGGCAACCAGGGGAACATCTTCCTCGCTCATGACCTCGGTGACGATGGCCAAGCCGCTCTCCTGCCGGGCGCGGGCGAGCATCTTGAGACCTTCTAGGCCGTGACCCTGGAAGGAATAGGGAGAGGTGCGAGGCTTGAAAGCGCCGCCGCGAAGGATGCGAGCGCCAGCGCGGCGCAGATGATTGGCCGTGGCGATAAGCTGAAACTCAGTTTCGACTGAGCAGGGGCCAGCCATGGCGACAAATTCACCGCCGCCGATTTCGAGGTCCAGCACCCGAACTATGGTGTGCTGACGCTGGGCGTTCTTGAGAACGTCGGGCGATTCGGAGAATTGTTCAAGCCAACTATAACGCACCTTGCGCGCTCCAATCCGGGGAAGGGTAAGAGTATCGCGCCAAAGCGGCATGCGCCTCCATCTTAAGGTGGAGGCGGAAAAGCACGGGTTAGAGACTAGGAACTATTGATCTGGCCCTCAGATCGTGGTCTGCTATTCCACCTATCCCGCACAAGAGGCGGGATGGTTCGGTACACTCAGTGTCAGCATTCACCAGATCAATGGGGACAGGGAAAGCGAGAATGTGCGTAACGACTGAGAGCCGTTGGCGCAAAAGACTCGCTCTCAGCAGCCTTTTTTGCAGCGCGCCATGATGGCGGAGTGGAGGCGATCGCGGAGTCCGGTGGGCAGGTCGTAGAGTTCGTGGGAGCGGTAAATTTCGATGGTTTTCTTGGTGGTATTGAAGACCACCTCGCAGTGCCCGCAGCCATGAAGATGGGTTTCGAGCTCGGCACGCGCCTCAGAAGCCACTGTGTCGTCGATTAGATCGTCGAGAAGCGCTAGAAACTGTTTGCAAGTCACTTTACCATCCCCGTTTCACCAAGCCTCGAATCCTTGAGTCCTTTTGGGAACCCTTTTTTCCTGCGAAAATAGCGGCTCAGTCGTTCGCGCAATTGCAATCGAGCGCGCAAGAGACGGGATTTGACGGCAGGAATGCTCAAGCTGAGCGTTTCAGCCGTCTCTTCAGTCGAAAGACCTTCCACGTCGCGCAGGACAAAAACCACGCGAAAACCTTGCGGCAACCCCTGAATGGTCTTGCGCAGAATCTCAGCCAACTCAGCCTGATTGTAATTCTGCTCAGGATCGGGAGCCCAATCAGCCAGATCGCGGGGAACGCTACCTTCTTCTGTTTCCACGTCCTCGTCGATTGAAACCATCTTGCCAGTGCGTCGCTTGCGCAGCCGCATGAGGCTTTCATTGACCGCAATCCTTACCAGCCAGGTGTAAAACTTCGAGTTCCCTTGAAACTGATCGAGTTTTTCGTACGCCTTCAGGAATGCGTCCTGCATGACGTCCTCGGCATCCTCGCGATTCTGGGTGATGTGCTGGGCGATACGAAAGAGCTGGCGCTCATACTTGCGCACCAAGGTATCGTAGGCCGAAACATCACCACCACGTACCCTTTCAACCAAGGCAACGTCTGGATGCGGCTCGAGTTCTACTGCTACAGATTGGATGGTCGTCATGGCAGTTGGTTGCGAAAAATCCGCATAGGCCTTTTTGCGCGCTAGGCATAGAGGCCGTCAAAGTTGAGTGTATCGGATGGTGGTGCCTTGGACCAAATGGTAAACCTGCGCAACGCGGAAAATGCTGATCTGAGCCTGATTTGGGAGTTTAGCGGTAACGCGAGAGGTTCGCGCGCGGCTCAAGAAGACGGAAGCAGCATAAAGTGGAGGTATGAGGGTTGCACTTTCTTCTTTTACTTTTCGGATGGCTTGGCGCTG
>Ga0302320_10023192_pt1 | contig 12191 bp, 10 predicted proteins | sample Bog_T0_3_FD_202130 | JGI IMG/M metagenome (GOLD analysis project Ga0302320, IMG submission 202130) | Peat permafrost microbial communities from Stordalen Mire near Abisko, Sweden - Bog_T0_3 | ecosystem: Environmental > Terrestrial > Soil > Wetlands > Peat | place: Sweden: Abisko, Stordalen Mire...
ATCCATGCTTTTGCGCCCAAAACGTGCGAAAGCGGTTTCGCCACCCCCCCCCCTGTAACCCCCTGAAATCACAAGCCCTCGATTTCGCACGTTTCGCGGTTTCGTTTACTTTCAGGGACTTGCCGGTGGGGGGGGGGGGGAGGGGTGCAGCTCCCAAGCCGGCTTAGGCGAGCAGGGACGGCCCTTCTGTAGCCGAGGTCGCCGACCGCTACCATTTCCTCATCAGCATCGTTCGTCGATGGGATCGGCGCCAGCTTTGCCGTGGTCAGCGACCTCGGCTACAGAGCCGGCAGCCTTCCGACCCCCCGGCGGCTTGGCAGTTACCGGAGGGGCGGCTTCGGTTTCGCCGGCCCGTCGCCGTTTCCGCGTGGTGGCGACGAGTTCGCGGGCGGCGTCGAGGCGGCGAAACCGCCCCTCGATCGCTTCGACGTCGCCTGGGCTTCGGAAACACTCGGCGCTCAGATGAAACTCGCGCCAGCCGAGCTTGACGAGGCGATCGAGCGCGATGAAATAGGCGTAGATCGACCTGAGGTCGCCGGCGTCGATCTGAGCGCCAATCGTTTCGATCGCCTGTTCGAGCCGAGCCATCTGCAGCGGACGAAAATCCCTGCCGGGATTGGCCTCGCGCTGTTTGAGCGCCACGTGGATCACCTGCGGAATCCGCCGTGTCGTCACCCCCTCGGCTTCCGCAATCTCCCGCGTCGACCACCCCGCGACGAGCGCGGCGACGACACGTTGCGTCTGGTCATGGCTGTCGGTGGGAACCTGTTGATGCACGGCAATTTCTCCTGAGTATCAGAAAATTATATCCTGAATTTCAGAACTTTGCGATATTTTGACGAAACCGCCGCGTCGGGCAGGTTTGAGGGGCGCACATGCCCAATTTCGCTGAGCGTCGCGCTCAGGCGCTGATCGGCAGATACCGAGCGGGTTGGCCGAAATAGGAATTGATGAGTCACTGTGATTTCAGGCGAACGGTGCTTTCGCGCCCGACCACCTCGAACCCGAGATCGATCCGCCGCTTCTTGGGCCTCTTGCCCGAACCGCGCGTCACCTCGACAATGATCTCCGCGGCGCGCCGCGCCATCTCATAGCGCGGGGTTGCGATGGTGCTCAGCGAGGGGAACGCGCTCTTGGCGTATTCGAGATCGTTGAAACCCATGATCGACATGTCCTCGGGGACGCGTACGCCTCGGCGTTGGCATTCAAACAGGGCGCCGAGCGCGAGATTGTCGTTGCCGCAAAACACGGCTGTCATCCCCGGCGCGGACTTCATCAACTCCGCCAGAAGGCTCCCGCCCAGCGCGAAGTTGGACGCCTTTTCGTCGGAGGCAATCAACGGCGTGGCGCCGAATTCCGCGACCGCGTCGAGATAGCCAGCCATGCGTTTACGAGTGCGTGGGTCGAGAGGCCCGGTGATGTGGCCGATCCGACGGTGACCGAGGTCAAAAAGATGTCGTGCTGCCTCGTAACCCGCGTCGAAATGGGAAAGACCAATGTTGATGTCGATGGGATCGTCGGCGATCTCCATGGTCTGCACAACGGGAATGCCTGCCTGACGCAAGGACTGCCGCGCGCGCGGAGTTTGATCGACGCCGGCCAGGATGATCGCCTCGGGAAACTGACCCAGCGCGGTCTCGATCGCCTTTTCCTCGTAGCCCGGCACATAATCTGAATTGAGGACGACGACCAGAAACCCCGCCGGCGTGAAGATGTCATGCACCGCGCGCAGATAGTCGTCGAACACGCCATTGGTCAGCGATGGCACGATGACCGCGACACGCCCGGTGCGCGCCGAAGCCAGAGCGCTCGCGAGTTGATTGGGGACATAGGCGAGGTCGCGCGCCGCCTCGGTGACGCGCGCGCGCAACCTATCTGACACGAGTTCGGGGTTGCGTAGCGCGCGCGAGGCCGTGACTTCGCTGACGTCGGCGCGAAACGCGACGTCGCGCAGGGTCACGCGCGAGGATTTTGGCTTGCTCGACATGGGTTCACAGTTTTGTAGGATGGGTATACTACATACTATTTATGTGTAGTTGACAGCGCTTCCATAGCGATCTATAACGGCCAAGTTCGATAGACGCAAATAGCGTTGACTCGACACAAATATAATAGACGAGGCACGCCCGGCACTACCGGATTCTCCGGGTCTGGCGAAAGACTTCGTCTCTGTGTGTACTAAGCAGGGAGGAGTGAAGATGAAGCTCACAGTACAGTTGTGCCGTTTTGCTAGCGTCGCCGCTATCGTCGCCGCTGGATTGACGTTCGGCATCGCCGCGCGAGCGGCCGGACCCGAGGTCGTGGCCGGGCCTTCCGCCGATCCCCAATGTTTCGCGCCTTGGAGCGCGCAGACGAAGTTCTTCAAGTATGCCCCCAGGAAGGGACCGTTTCGGATCGCGCTCGCCAACGGCTATATCGCCAACACTTGGCGCATTCAGATGATTCAGACGGCCAAGGCCTATGCGGCCCAACCCGCGGTCGCGGCCAAGCTCAAGGAATTCAAGGTCGTATCGACCGGCGAGGACGTGCCGGCGCAGATCTCGGCGATCAACAACTTCATCGACTCCGGCTATAACGCCATCGTCGTCAACGCGCAGAACCCGACGGCCTTCGGCCCCGTCATCAAGCGGGCCAAGGAAGCGGGCGTCATTCTCGTCGCCTTCGACAATATTCTCGACACCGAGGACGCGATCGACGTCGACGTCGACCAGAAGGGCCTTGGCGTCCTTTGGGCCAATTGGCTGATCAAGAATGTCCCTGCCGGCGGCAAGGTCCTGGAAATCCGGGGCGTGGCCGGCACCTCCGTCGACACCGATCGTCACAATGGCGTGCATGAGACCCTCGACGCCTCCGGCAAGAAGTGGACCGTCACCGAGGTCGTGGGCAAGTGGGACGACGGCGTCGCGCAGAAGGCGACGGCCGACGCCATCGCCACCAACGGACCGTTCGCCGGCATTACCGGTCAAGGCGGCGACACCGGCATCGTGCAAGCTATGATCGACGCCAAGCACGCCTTCGTGCCATTCGGCGGCGAAACCGAGAACGGTTTCCGAAAATTCTGCGCCACCTACGCCAAGGACGGCCTGAAATGCTCGTCGGCCGGCACGGGCCCGGCTCAGGTCGCCGTCGCGATCAAGGCCGCGATCGCCGCTCTCGAGGGCCAAGTCATTCCGCAATCGGTCAAGCTGCCGCTGGCGATCGTGGAAGACCCGAACTTCAAGGCCGGACAGGACTATTTCCCCGACCAGTCCGACAATTTCTTCGTCGGCAATTCGTTCCCGACCTGCAACATCAATTTCACCGCGCAGGAAATCATGGGGCAATCCAAGGAAAACCAGTAATCGGGCAGGAAATGCCGGCGCCGGGGCGAAAGCCCTGGCGCCAGGACGCGAAGCGCGCGGCATCCTTGGAGGGTCGTCTCGTGGGATCAGCGCCGATATTCGACATGACGGCCATATCCAAGCGCTATGGCGGCGTGCGCGCGCTGGAGCGCGCGGATCTCGCGGTCGCGCCGGGCCGTATTCACGCGATCCTTGGTGAAAATGGCGCGGGCAAGTCCACGCTCATCAAGGTCATGTCGGGCGTCGTCGCGCCTGACGAAGGTAAGATGAAGCTCGATGGACGCGAGGTCGCTTTCGCGTCGCCGGCCGCCGCCAATCGGGCCGGAATCGTGTGCATCTTCCAGGAACTTTCGCTGGTCCCGGATCTGTCTGTGGCGGAAAACATCGCCATCAGTTCGCCGCCTACCCGGTTCGGGTTGATCGACCGTCGCCGACAGCGGCAAATCGCCGAGCAAGCGCTGGCTCGGGCGGGCGCCGAGGACATCCATCCATCCGCGCTCATCAAGGATTTGCCGCTGTCGCGACGCCAGATGGTGGAGATCGCCAAGGCCTTGGCCAGACAGCCGCGCATCCTGATCCTCGACGAGGCGACGTCGGCCTTGACCGCGGCCGACGTCGCCAAGGTCTTCGTCGTGCTGAAGCGGCTTCGCGCGGAGGGGCTGGCGCTGCTCTATATCTCGCACCGCATGCATGAGATCGCGGAACTCGCGGACGAATGTTCGGTGTTCCGCAATGGGCGCAAGGTCGCGACTTACGAGGCGGGAACCAAGACCGACAACGAGGTCGTCGAGTTGATGATTGGACGTGAATATATCCATGCTTTCCCGCCCAAACCGACCGCGCCGGCGACGACCCGCCTTCCCACGCTCGAAGCCCGCGGGCTTTCGTGGACCGATCGCCTGCGCGGCGTGTCGCTTTCCGTCCAAGCGGGCGAAATCGTTGGCCTTGGCGGTTTGGATGGACAGGGTCAACGGGAACTGTTGCTCGCCTTGTTTGGCGTGCTGCGCGGCTGTTCGGGCGAAATACGCATCGATGGCGCGCCCGCCCAAATCTCGAGCCCGACCGAGGCCAAGAGCCGCCGGATCGGTATGGCGTTGATTCCCGAGGATCGCAAGACCGAGGGCCTGATGCTGCCGATGACGGTGCGCGAAAACCTGACCTTCGCCTCGCTCGACCGCATTTCCCGCCGCGGCTTCATCGATCGCAATATTGAAAACGCGCTGATCGACGACATGATCGCGCTGCTGGCGATCAAGACCAACGGCCCCGATATCGCCGTCGGTTCGCTCTCCGGGGGCAATCAGCAGAAGGTGGTGATCGCCAAATGGTTGATGAACCAGCCGCGTATCATTCTGCTCAACGACCCGACCCGCGGCATCGACGTCGGCACCAAGCAGGAAATCTATGCGTTGCTGCGCAAGCTGGCGGACGAAGGCGCCGCGATTCTCTTCTATTCGACGGATTATGACGAACTCATCGGCTGCTGCGACCGCGTCCTGGTGCTCTACGACGGCGCCGTCAAGCGGGAACTGATCGGCGCCGACATCACGGAAAAGGCGCTCATCGCCGCCGCGCTCAACATCGAAACCGAGGAGGCGCACATGTCCACGGCGGCGGTCACATGAGCGAGTGGTGGTTCTGGTTGTCCAGGCAACGCGGCACGTTGCTGGCGATCACCATATTCGTGGTCATGTTCACGATTTATTGCGCCAATCACCCTGCGGGGTTCAGCGTCAATGTCGTTCAGACCGCTTCAAACAAGGGCGTGCTGCTCGCTTTCGTCGCCATGGCGCAGTCGCTCGTCGTCATCACTTCGGGCATCGATCTATCGGTCGGCATGATCTTCACTCTGACGAATTGCCTGGCTTCGGCGATCGTTATCGGCTCGCCTTCGCGCACGGGTCTCGGGGTCCTCGCCGTGCTCGCGGTCGGGGCGCTTTGCGGCGCGATCAACGGCCTCATCGTGATCTTCGGGCGCCTGCAGCCAATCGTCGCCACCATCGCCACGGGCGCCGTCTATTTCGGCCTCGCGCTCGCTTTGCGGCCGACGCCGGGGGGAAGCGTCAATGAGACACTGGCGGACGCGCTGACGGGCCGATTATTCGACGTCATTCCCGCAAGCCTCGTCATGCTCGTCGCGGTCGTTCTGCTCGTCTGGATACCCTTTAGCCGCTCGGTGACAGGCCGCGCCGCCTACGCGGTCGGCTCGTCCGAGACCGCCGCCTATATGTCGGGCGTGCCGATGCGTCGGGCCAAGTTCATGGCCTACACGCTGTCGGGGCTGTTGGCCGGGATCGGCGGACTGTTCCTGACCTTTTTCACCTACACGGGGGACGCGGCCTACGCGAGCGGCAACACTTACACGCTGTTCTCTATCGCGGCCGTGGTCCTTGGCGGCGTCTCGTTGTTTGGCGGCAGCGGCAGCGCCATCGGCGCCATCTTTGGCGCGCTGGCCTTCCGCACCATCGGCGACCTGCTGTTCGTCTTCGATTTTGATCCGCTCTGGCAACCCTTGTTCCAGGGCGTCGTGCTGCTGCTCGCCGTCAGCCTGGGCGCCCTCGGCTTGCTGCGCGTGAAAAACCGTCTGGAGTGGTTCGGATGAGCGATACCGCCGTGATCGCGAAACCCTCCCTGTTACGCCGCGTCGACCCCGCCGTGGCGACCGCTTTCGCTTGCATCGTCGCGCTCCTGTTCGTCGGCAGTTTCTATTCGCGCAATTTCCTTTCGCCCGAATATCTGCTGCAACAAATGAAGGTCGCTTCGTTCCTCGGCGTCATCGCCAGCGGCATGATGCTGGCGATCCTCATCGGACAGATCGACCTCTCGTTGCCTTGGTTGGTCACGGTCGGGGCGATGATGTCTTGCGCGGTGGGTCACGGCCCCTGGGGAGCGGCCTTCGCCGTGCCGTTTGGGATTCTCTGCGGCGTCGCCATCGGCTTCGTCAACGGCTTCGGCGTCGCCTATCTGAGAATTCCCTCCATGATCATCACTTTGGCGACGAACGCAGTCGCCCAGGGCTTCATGGTCGTCTACACCGGCGGCTTCTCGCCGCGCGATTCCGCCTCGCCCGTCATGCGTTATCTCGCCACGGGATTCGCGATTCCGGGCTTGCCGAACGCAGTGCTGTGTTGGGCGGCCGTGGCTCTCGCGACCGTCATCATGCTCACGCGCACGACCTTCGGCCGCGCGATCTACGGTATCGGCAATCGCGAGCGCGCGGTCTATCTCTCCGGCGTCGACACCCGCCGCGTCGTGCTGTTCGTATTCGCGATCTCGGGAGGCGCGTCGGCCTTTGGCGGCGTGTTGCTCGCCGGCTACGCCTCCAAGGCTGCGCAGTCGATGGGCGACGCCTACCTGTTGCCGGCGATCGCCGCCGTAGTGCTCGGAGGCGCCTCGATTCTCGGCGGGCGCGGAACCTATCTTGGCACGGTCGCGGGTGTGCTGCTGATCACGTTGTTGCAGTCCATCCTTTCTGTCATGCAGATCCCGGAATTCGGACGGCAGATCATCTATGGGCTTGTCATCATCTGCATGCTGCTGCTCTATGGGCGCGAGCGCGTCTCGCGTTGAGGAACAAGGATAGCGGCGCGCTGTCCGTCCCCATATTCCGCGCGATCGAAGTCTTTGTCGCACGGAGATTGCGAAGCGCACATCGCCACCGATGCGGAACTGTTTCGCGATGCGCCTACGGCGATCGGGCGTCCCGTGCGGTCTGATTTTCCAATCGTCTTTTTGGGTAGACGCTGGTGCGCCATCCGATCCGATCGAATCGGATGATGCTCTCTAGCTCTTTGTTTTAAATGCATATTCCAAAAAGTCTGCAACTTTCTGGGAATAGGCGCCAACCCAATCGGAGGATCAGGAACGTTGCCCCTACCCGTCTATCGCGGCGTCTTCCCGGACTTACGGGACTTACGGGACTTACGGTGACAGTGCAGTTTACCCTCGTCGGGCGCGGCGCCGTAATCCGGTTTGCCGGGTTTGTTGGCAGGTCAGGACCCGCCGCAGCCTCCGGCCCGATCCGTCAATCGGGGCCGGAGGCGCCATGCATCACATTGAAGCCGCAACGAAACTCGATCAGGCCGCCAGCCGCAGAATCGCGGCGACGTCCCTTTGTCCGAGCTTGACGAAGTTGCCGACCTGGCGCGTGTCGCCGTCGGTGCACTTTTCCGCCATCTCATCGATGCGGTCGGAGGGAACGCCGAGACCGTCGAGGGTTACGGCGAGGCCGAGGCGCTTGTAGAAGGCTTCCATCCGCTCGATGCCCTTCCGCGCGGTCGCTTCGGGGTCGAAAACGTCGAGTTCGACATTCCACACCCTGACCGCCCATTGCACGAAACGCTGAACGTCGTGCTTCAGCGTGAAGCGCATCCAGGCCGGGAAGACGACGGCCAAGCCGGCGCCGTGGGCGACGTCGTAGATGCCGGAAATCTCATGCTCGATGTCGTGCGAGGCCCAGTCGCCGACGCGACCGGTGTTGAGGAGATTGTTGTGAGCGACGGAGCCGGCCCACATGAATTCCGCCCAGGCGTCATAGTCCCTGGGGTTGGCGATGACCTTCGGCGCCTCGTCGACGATGGTCTTCATCGTCGCTTCCAGCAGCCGGTCGGTGAAGCCCACATGCGTCACATTGGTGAAATAGCGCTCCATCAGGTGCGACATGATGTCCATGGCGCCGCAGGCGACCTGGAAGCGCGGCAAGGTAAAGGCGAGCTCGGGGTTGAGGATGGAAAAGACGGGGTACAAGAGATCGGAGTTGACCGCCCGCTTCAGATCGCCCTGTTCGTTGGTGATCACCGTGCCGGTGGAGGATTCGCTGCCCGCGGCAGGAATGGTCAGGATGGTCGCGACCGGGAGCGCGGCCGTCGGCGCGCCCTTGCCGAGATAGAAGTCCCACACGTCATGTTCGATGACGGCGCCCATGGCGATCGCCTTGGCGGAATCGATGACGCTGCCGCCGCCGACGGCGAGGATCAGCTCGAGCCCGTGCTGTTTGCACAGCTCGACGCCCTCATGCACTAAGCTCAGGCGCGGGTTTGGCTTCACGCCGCCGAGTTCGATCCAGGCGACGCCGGCGCTTTTCAGCGACGCCGTCACGCGATCGAGCAGGCCCGAAGTGCGAACGCTGCCGCCGCCGAAATGCAGCAGGATCCTGCTGGCGTGGCGCTTGACCTCGGCGCCGACCTTGGTCTCCGTCCCGCGCCCGAAGATGATCTTCGTCGGGATACAATGTTCGAAGTTTTCCATTTTCTTTCTCTTTCGTCGGAAGGCGAATTCAGCGTGTCAACGCGGGGGACGTTTGCGGGTCGTGCTGCGCTCAATAAGCACGGCCGCCAACACCACAGATTTCCGGGTGAGCCGTTGACCTCGGATCAACCGGAGGATCATGGCGGCGCCGGCTTCGCCCATGGCCCGGGTCGGCTGCGATACGGTGGTCAAGGGCGGTTCGACGATTCGCGCCGTCTCGATATCGTCGAAGCCGATCACTTCGACTTCGGCGGGCACTGCGACGCCAGCACGCCGGAGAGCGCCGAGAGCGCCGAGCGCCATCATGTCGTTGGCGGCAAAGACCGCGTCGAAGTCGCGGGGACCGGCCGCGAGGAGTTGCTCAATCAGCCTGGCGCCACTGTCCAGAGTGAAGTCGCCGTTGAGAATGCGCAGGCGCTCGATGAGGGCGCGATCCGCGCGCAAGGCGCGCTCGACACCCGCCAAGCGCTCAACCGACTGCGAGAGGTCTTTGGGCCCGTTGAGGAACAGGAGCGATCGATTGCCGCCCGCAACGAGAAGCCGCGCCGCGTCATGGGCGCCTGTCTCGTTGTCGACGAAGACGCCCGGATAAGAAGATCGCCTGCCGATGACGCGGTCGATCAGCACGACAGGGATTCGTTCCTGTTTGAGCCGGTTGACGTGATCGTCGTCGGCCGAGCCGGCGGAATCGAGAATGACGCCGTCGACCCGTTTGTCGATCAGCGCCTCGACGTATTCCCTTTCGCGGGCGACATCGCCACGGGTGTTGCACAGGAACAGATGATACCCTTCCGCGTTCAACGCCTCCTCGGCGCCGCTGACCAGTTGCGGATAGAAGGGGTTGGTGATGTCGGGAATCAGCAAGCCGATCGAATTGCTCACTCCGGTCGACAGGCAGCGCGCCGCCGCGGTGGGGCGGAAGCCCGTCTCCGTCAGCACGGTGCGCACGCGTTCGCGCGTCTCAGCCCCGACGCCTTCGGGACGATTGTTGAGAACGCGCGACACCGTAGCCTTCGAGACCCCGGCGCGGCGCGCGATATCGGCGATATTGAGCCGGCTCATCGGGCGATCGTCAGCAGAATTGATCTGTCTCAATTGAGAAACCGGTTTACGAAACCGGTTTCTCTCGTTATACATCAGGCTCGAACATTTGCAACGAACAAAATGGAGGGAAGCCATGTCGGACGTCTATCGCCACGTCGTGTTGTTCAAGTTCAAGGAAAGCGCCAGTTCCGAAGCGGTCGGACGGGTGGCGCAGGCGTTCCGTACCCTATGCGACGGGTTGGAATTCGTCCGCAGTCTCGAGTGGGGGGTGAATTCCAGCCCCGAGAACCTGAACGAGGGACTGACTCACTGCTTCATCGTGACATTCTCTGACGCCGCGGGGCGCGATGCCTACCTGCCCCATCCCCGCCACGTCGCGTTCTGCAAGACTCACCTCGACCCGATTCTGGAACGCGTCGTGGTTTTCGACTTCGCGCCGGAGGCTTAAACGCGTCCTGACTGGTCAATTGAGGAACGCGCTCGACTCCTCGTCGAGTGCGCCAAATCTTGCTATCCGAGCGGGCGCGCTCATTCGCCGTCCGAACCTTGTCGGCGGTTTTACGGCGCCCCGCTCGTCTTTTCCTATATGTCCGTTCCCCGAACAATTCCGAATTGACGGGCGTGTCGCCGTAAGTCCGTCCGAGGGGCGGCGCGGGGCGTTTCGGCGGCGGGGACCCCGCCGCTCCGAACGTGGACGGCTCGAGCAGGCTGCTCAGAGCCCGCGATACTGGCTCGGCGTCAGGCCGGTCATCTCACGGAAGCGCTGCGAGAAATGGCTCTGGCCGGCGAAACCGCAGGCCAGCGCCACTTGCGCCAGCGGCGTCGAGCCGCGCAGCGCGATCTTGGCGTGTTCGACGCGCCGCCGCAGCACGTATCTATGCGGGGTTTCGCCGGTGGAGGCCTTGAAGGCGCGGGCGAAATGACAGGCGCTGGCGCCCGCGCAGGCCGCGAGATCGTCCAGGCTCAACGCCGCGCCGCAATGGGCGTCGATGAATTCGAAGACCCGCGCCAGCACGCGCGGCGACAAGCCGCCGCGCGCGAGCTTTGGCGCGCCGCCGCGCTCCGTCAGTCGCGAGGCGATATAGGCCATCAGCGTCTGGCCCGCATGTCCGGCCGCGACCCGCTCGCCCGGCTCGTTCCAATCCAGCGGCAGGAACGCCGAGCGGACGAGTCCTTCAATGGTGGGATCGCGGAAATAGCTGATTTCGCGCGGCGAAGCGGGCGGGCGACCCGACCAGGCCTCGGCGAACACCCGCTCGAACGCCGGCTTGGAAAAATACAGATGGAACATCCGCACGGGGCCGCGGACATCCCAGCACGAAGTAGCCCCGCGCGGCATCAGGCACAGGCTGCCGGCGCCGAGGCTCGGCAGGCGCGTCTTGCCTTGCAGCCGCGCGAAACCTTCACCGCCCGAGACGTACAGGCTGAGGGTGTGATGGTTGGGGTCGTCGTAGCGCGCGTGGGCGGATTCGTCGCGATCCCACAGCGCCGCGCCGACGCCGGCGCCAAAGGCGGCGGACTCGCGCAGCGGCACCTTCTCGCCGTCGAGATGTTGAAACACCGTATATTCGCGAAACCCGGTCATGACGCTCCTCGCCACGACCTAAGCCCGACCGGCGTCGCCGCTCAAGCCGCGCCGCGCGCCGGAGCGAAGAAAATTGCGCAAGATTCTCACAATCGCGGTTTTTCCTGCAAGACGAAGCGCTCGTGCAGTGCGAGTAAGCGTCCGGTTCCTCGGAGGTTTCTTAGTGAACGTCTCGTTATTCAGCTTCGTCGTCGTCGCCTGGGGCCTCACCTGGTATGCGATCAAACTCCAGCTCGGGCCGACGCCGGCGGAGACTTCCATTCTCTGGCGGTTCGGGCTGTCGGCGGCGATGATGTGGATCGGGCTGGGCGTGACGGGACGGCTCAAAAGCGTCCCGTGGCGTGCGCATCGCTGGTTCGCGCCGCTCGGGCTGGTGCTGTTCAGTTGCAATTTCCTCTGCTTCTACAATGCCGAGCGTTTTGTTGCGAGCGGCGTGGTGGCGGTGGTGTTTTCGATCGCCTCCGGCTTCAACGTCGTCAACCAATGGATTTGGCGCGGCATCGTGCCCAAAATCCGCGCCGTCGCCGGGGCCTTGCTGGGCGCGGCGGGGGTCGGCTGTCTGTTCGCCGACCAGATCGGCGCCGGGGGCGCGACGAGTCCCTGGGGCGTCGGGCTGGCGGTGCTGGGGACGATGTGTTTTTCGCTCGGCAATCTCGCCTCGCAGCCGGCGACGCAGGCGGCCGGCGACCTGCCCAACGCGATCGCGCGCGGCATGACCTGGGGAACGGGGTTTCTGGCGATCTTCACCGCCGTCCATGGGCAAACCTTCCTGCCGACGTTCAGCGCGCCCTATCTCGGCGGCCTGATCTATCTGGCCGCCGTCGGCTCGGTCGCCGGCTTCCTCGCCTATCTCGCGCTGGTGGCGCGCATCGGGCCGGAGCGCGCGGCCTATACCACCGTGCTGTCGCCGGTGATCGCGCTGGCGCTGTCGTCGTGGCTGGAAGGTTTCGTCTGGAGCCCATGGGCGATCGTCG
>Ga0302320_10023195_pt1 | contig 12189 bp, 10 predicted proteins | sample Bog_T0_3_FD_202130 | JGI IMG/M metagenome (GOLD analysis project Ga0302320, IMG submission 202130) | Peat permafrost microbial communities from Stordalen Mire near Abisko, Sweden - Bog_T0_3 | ecosystem: Environmental > Terrestrial > Soil > Wetlands > Peat | place: Sweden: Abisko, Stordalen Mire...
GGGGTCGTTCGACCGCCTTGAAGCTGGGGTCCCCGATCAGCCCGGTGCCCCCGCCGGCCAGCACGATGGGGCGATTGCCGGCTCCCTGGAGGCGACGGAGCGTACAGAGTTGCATGAGATGGCCCAAATGCAGCGATCGGGCGGTCGGGTCGAACCCGATATAGGCCGTGACGCCGCCCGAAGAGAGGCGGTCGAGCACCGCATCGTCCGTGGTCTGGTGCACCAGACCACGAAACTGCCAATCGTCACGTAGTTTCATCGACCCAGTCTACGAGGCGACGATGGCTACATAATTGCTCGCCCCGACGGAAAGTTGTCTTGCAACCAGAGGACGAACGAGTGCCACGCGCCCGTGACCTCGAGAATCCCGATGACGATCAAAAACACTCCACCGATTCGACCGATCGTGCGTTGGTGACGGCGTAGCCACGATGAGGCGGTGGACACCCACTCGGTCGCCAACGCGGCGACGACGAACGGGATGCCGAGTCCTAGGCAGTAGAAGAGCGCGAGGATCGAACCGCGCAGTGCGGTCGCGTCCGAATTCATCCCGGCGAGAGCCAGGATCGCCCCGAGGGTCGGACCGATACACGGTGTCCATCCGAGCGCGAACAGAAAGCCCAACGCACCGGCTCCGAGAATCGAGACCCGGGGCAGGTGATGGACTCGTCGTTCGGTGTTGAGCCACCTCGAGGGCCACCATCCGCCGAAGAACATTCCCAGCAAGATCGTGACCGACCCGAACACGATCGAGAGCCCTCGCTCGTGGTCCTTCAGTAGCGCCCCGAAACCCCCGAAGAGGGCACCCAAACTCACGAACACAATGGCGAATCCGAAGATGAAGGCGATCGCCCCGACGACCGCACGACCGCGTCCCGATCGCCCCTCGAGCGACCCGGCGGCGCCACTGAGGAACGCCAGGTATCCGGGCAAGAGAGGCAGGACGCACGGCGAGATGAACGAGACGAATCCGGCGGCGACCGCTATGGGCAAAGCGGCCAGCAGCGAACTCGGAAGGGTGGCGATCATTGCACACCGTCGAGCATGCTCTTCACTTTCTCATTCCACGCGTCGTGGAGCTGCACGTTCTCGTCACGAGACGGTACGTCGGCCACAATCACCGCCAGTCCGTCTCGACCCAGGGCCCCGTCGAGCGCGGCGCGTAGTTGGGACAGCGTCGTCACTCGCTGGCCCTCGTGACCGAAGGCGTTTGCGATCGCGACCAGGTCGTGCGGACGTGGTGTGCCGAAGAGTTGTTCGAAGCGGACTTCGTCGACCGAAGTGCGCTGGGAGAGAAACGAGAAAATCCCTCCCCCGTGATTGTCGGCCACGACCAAGGCGCACGTACCGCCCGCGTCACCCAGCCCGTCGACGAGCGCCGACACGTCGTGCAACATCGTGATATCACCGACCAGACCAATGGCTCGAGAGCCCGCGGCCACGCCCAGCGCGGTGGACACGACGCCGTCGATGCCGTTCACGCCTCGATTTGAATACGTGGGTGACGTGCGCGCCGGCGTCCACCACTCGACGTCACGCACCGGCATCGATGATCCGATGACCAGAGGAACGTCTCGTCGTGAACTCGCCTCGACCACACAACGTGCGACGGAGAGCTCGTGCAGCGTGTCATCCTCACGGTCCAACTTCGCCAGCCATTCACTGACGTGCGTCGAAGCCTCGCTCCAGAGTCGCAAGTACTCGCCGTCCGCCTTGGGTTCGCGCAGCGAATCGGGCACACCACGCACGCGAATCGTCACCAGCCGATCGGGATCGGACACGAATCCGGCCCCGTCGAAGGCAATGGTACGCACGCGCCAGTCGCGAAGGCGCTCTTGGAGCACCCGAGAAGCGGGCAGGCCCCCGAGACGGACGACCACGTCGGGCTTGACGCGCTCGGCGAATCGCGCGTCTCGTAGCAGTGGGTCGAAGTACGAGATCGTTCCGATCGCGGTGGCATCACCCACAACCGCCCAGTTCATCGAACCGCAGTCCTCGACCATTCGCGCCGACACGCCGTGACCAGCGACGCACAACACGCGAAGGTCTCGTAGATCGGCGATGCCTATCGCACTCGAGTGAGAGACTGGCGCCGGCGTCGAGGGTGAGGGCGCCGGGAGTTCGCGCGCTTCAGCGACGAGCGGCTCAACGAACGCGGCGTTCAGATGGACTGGACCGGGACTCGGTAGCTCCGTCGTCTCCTGCGTCGCACTGGCCCAGAGGCGCTGCGCGAGGTCTCGCCACGTTGACGCGTCGTCGGCGCGCGCGACGCCGGGATCCTCGAAGCGACGGACCATCTCGCCAAAGAGTTCGTGTTGATCGATCGTCTGGGGCGCGCCGACACCGTGAAGTTCGGGCGGACGATCGGCGGTGAGCACCAGGAGGGGCACGAAGGCCTGCGACGCTTCGGCCACGCAGGCGTGCAACTCCGCCGCGGCAGTTCCGCTCGTCACCACAATCGCGACCGGCTCTCGCGTGACGAGAGCACGCCCGAGCGCAAAGAATCCGGCGCTTCGTTCGTCAATTCGTACGTGCACACGTAGTTCGTGACGACTGGCGCACGCCAGAGCGAGCGGCGTCGAGCGAGAACCAGGACAGACAACCACGTCGCGAAGTCCCAACCGGATCCACTCGTCGAACAACGTCGCCGCGTACGTGGCCTGCACCTCGCTCGGGCTCGGTACGCTCTGTGGCAATGTCACTCCTCGGTATCCAACGTTGCGGCTCGGGCCCACCCCTCGTGTGGCTGCACGGCTTCACGCAGACCCAGGACTCGGCACATCAGTTTCGTTCCATTCTGGCAGGAACGTACGAGCTTCTGACTGTGGACCTGCCGGGACACGGCCGAAACGCTGGTATTTCGGCGTCGCTCGACGAGACCACTGACTTACTCGCCAACGTCCTCCCCCCCGATCCATTTATATTGGGCGGCTACTCCTTCGGGGCTCGTGTGGCACTCCACTTCACACTTCGCTACCCCGATCGCGTGCGCGCTCTGGTCGTGCTCGGCGCGACGCGCGGCATCCACGACCTCAGCGACCGCGAAGAGAGGCGACGAAGCGATGAAGCGCTCGCCGATCGAATCGAATCGATCGGCGCCGACGCCTTCCTCGACGAATGGCTCGCGCGAAAGATGTTCGCCTCACTGCCGAAGGACCCACTCGAGCGCGCCGCGCGAAGCACCGACGCCGCGGGACTGGCGAACTCGCTTCGATTCGCGGGAACTGGAACGCAGCGCTGGCTCGCGCCGGAACTCGCGTCCTTAGAAGTGCCGACCTTGGCTCTGGCCGGCGCCCTCGACCAGAAGTTCTCCCTCGAGGCGACGGCGATCGCCGAAGGAGCGGCCGACGCGAGCGCGCAGTTCGTCCCTGACGCGCACCACGCCGCTCACCTCGAGCAGGCCGAAGCAACGGCGGCGCTCGTCCAGGGCTTCACAGACCAATTCTGAACACGAGCACGACGGCGAGCAACGCGCCGAGTTGCAACTGGGCTCGCGCCGAATACTTCAACATCGGCAAGAGCTCTCGTCCGTTCTTGTTCGAGAACGCCAGGCGGACCGCAGGAATGTAGAGCAGGATCGCCACGATGCCGACCACGACGTGTCCGGCCCCGGCGATCGCGACCAACACGCCGAGCACGCACGTCGCGAACAGCCACGGCGCGTGTCCACGATTCATTCGCGCGGCCAACGTCTTCTTGCCGGAGGATCGATCGCCTTCGACGTCGCGCAAGTTGTTCGCTTCGAGCAGCGCACACGCCATGAAGCCCGTCGCGACGCCCAGCCACCACGACCGATTCGGCACGGTGAGGTGTTGGACGTAGGCGGTGCCGACCGTCGCCACAAGGCCGAAGTAGACAAACACGAACAGTTCACCGAAGCCGAAGTACCCGTACGGTCGCGGCCCCCCGGTGTAGAACCATCCGGCCAAGATCGCCGTGGCGCCGATCGCGACCAGCCACCACGAGGTCCTCGACGCGAGGAACAGTCCCGCCACACCGGCAAGCAAGAATGACGCGAAGGCGGCGTTTCGAACCCTCGACGAGGACACGAGCTTCGACGCCGTCAAACGAAAGGGTCCCACGCGCATCTCGTCAGTGCCGCGGATACCGTCGGAGTAATCGTTGGCGTAGTTCGTGCCGACTTGTAAGGCGAGGGCCACGATGAGACAGAGTGCCGAATTACCCCAGTTGATCGTGCGCGGTCGAATGAGCGCGACGCCCACGACGACCGGCACCATCGCCGCGGGCAACGTGCGCGGACGCGCCGCGAGCACCCAGCGCCGGAGCGGCCCGGGAGCCTCGCTCATGGACGCTTGGGAAACTTCGAAAAATCCGGCTGGCGGTGTTCGACGAAGGCGTTGCGACCCTCCTGGCCCTCTTCGGACATGTAGAAGAGCATGGTCGCGTCCCCGGCCAACTGCTGGATGCCGGCCATGCCGTCCTCGGCCGCGTTGAAGCCGGCCTTCAGCATGCGAAGGGCGATCGGCGAAAGGGTCAGGATCTGACGGCACCACGCCACGGTTTCGTTCTCCAGTTGATCGAGCGCGACGACGGTATTGACGAGTCCCCACTCCAGCGCTTGATTCGCGTCGTACTGGCGACAGAGGAACCAGATCTCCTTGGCCCGCTTCACGCCGATCGTGCGCGCCAGGAGCGATGACCCGTACCCGCCATCGAAGGACCCGACCTTTGGTCCGGTCTGGCCGAAGCGCGCGTTCTCCGCGGCGATTGAGAGGTCGCATACCAAGTGGAGGATGTGCCCTCCCCCGATGGCGTAGCCGGCAATTTGTGCGATCACCGGCTTCGGGAGTCGGCGAATCTGGATCTGCAGGTCGAGGACATTGAGTCGACCGACGCCCTGGCGCGCGACGTCGTCGTCACCGATGTACCCGTCGTCGCCGCGAATGCGCTGATCGCCGCCGGAACAGAAAGCGTCGGGTCCCGCACCGGTCAGGATGATCGCGCCGACCGTGACGTCGTCGCGAGCGAGTTCGAAGGCTCGTGAAAGCTCGAAGAGCGTCTGGGGGCGAAAGGCGTTGCGGACCTGGGGGCGATTGATCGTGATACGGGCGATCCCCTCGGCGACCTCATAAATGACGTCGCCGAACTCTTCGCTGCGCTGCCACTGCGGAAGCGGCCAGGATCGGAACTCCTCGACGGGATCGATCGGTGAGCCTTGGATAACGGTTTCGGCCATGGCGTCTACGCTACCGTCCGCTACACGGGCGCCATCAGGACCCCGGGTGTCGCGCGCTCGCCCGGCCGGCGCACGTGAGCGACGAGTCGATCGGCCAACGTCGAGCGGACCGCCGCCATCGCCGGATCATCAAAACGATTCACACGCTGCAACGGGTCCTCACCAAGAACGTAGAGCTCGCCCTCACTGCCGTCGTGGACCGAACCGGGTTGGTACTCGGTGTAGAGGTAGTCGTCGGTGACGACGGTTCGCACGTGCACGTCGACACCAAAGATCGACGAGTCCCATTCGGTGAACGTGGCCTCGAACGATCGGCGCTTGGCGTCATCGTCGTCGATCGGTAGGGCCGCGCCCTCGACCCACGTCGGCGCGGGCTCACCGGCGATCTCGAGGAACGTCGCCGCGAGCGAGACGAGGCTGACGGGTGCGTGCACGACGCTCGGCGCGGGCTCGCTCGAGCGCGCCGGGCGCCAGATCAGCGGTAGACGCATCAGACCGTCGACGTGATAGGGACCCTTGAAGAGCAGACCGAAGTCGCCCTGGAGCTCGCCGTGGTCGCTCGTGAAGATGACGTCGACGTCATCGCCCCAGCCCTTCCGATCGATGCTCGCCAGGACCCGCCCAATCGCCTCGTCGATCAGTTCCACTTCAACGGCGTTGAGCGCGTTCACCTCACGTACCTGGTCGGCGGTCATCGAAGCGGGCACCCACTTGGCCGGTGCTTCGTAGTTGCTCACGAAGCGTCCGTCGTACCAGGCGCGCCAGTGACGGGCCTTTTGATCGAGCAGTGACTCTCGTTCGTTCGCGCTCTGCGGGTAGTTCTGCGGCAGTGGTACGTCGCGCCACGGGACCCGACCGATCTCGGACTTCGGCGGGTCCCACGGGTGATGGGGATCGGGGAAGCTCATCCAACAAAACCAGTCCCGGTCGGCCTCTTGTTCCTCGAGCCAGCGGATCGTTCGATCGGCCACCCAGTCCGTGTGGTACCACTCGCGCGGCACCGGGTTGTACTTGACCTGCGGCGCGTGCGTGTCACCCCCGCCGGCGGCGTTCACGTTGAAGTCGGCATCGACCACTTGATAGAAGCCGCGCATCGCGTCGGGGTGTTCGTCTCTTATCCACTTGGCGTAGTGCAGCGCACCCATCACGCCGTGCGTCGCGAACTCCAGATAGTCGAAACCACGGTGCACGCCGCGACGTCCGTCGAACCAGTCCTGTTCGATCGTCGGGATACCGAGATTGGCGAGCGCGTTCTCGGCGTAGAGACCGAAGGGGTCCATGAAGGGTTCGAAGTGGGCCTTGCCGATGAGCGCCGTCGCGTAGCCCGCGTCGTGCAAGGTCTCAGCGACCGACGGTGCGTCGATCGCGAGCGGGACGCCGTTCATCCACGCCCCGTGTGTCGACGGGAATTGGCCCGTCAGCATCGACGAGCGCGACGGCATGCACACGACCGACGTGGGCTGAGCGCGTTCGTAACGAATGCCCTCACTCGCCAGTCGGTCGAGCACCGGCGTACGAGAAAGAATGCCACCATTGGCGCCGAGCGTGTCGTAACGCTGTTGATCGGTCGTGATGAACAGGATCTTGCGGCTCACGAAGCCGCCCGCGATACTTCGGCGAGACGCTGGATCTCTGCCAGCGCGCCCATGGTCCCTCCGGCGATGAGCAGCGCCAGCGTGTCGGGCAGTGCGGTCGTGGTGTACACGCACAACGAATCGTTGGCCGCAATCTCAATGACGTCGATGACTCCGAGGTGGAAAGAGTATTGCGGCGCCGTAATCCGGTACGCGAAATGTCGCGTCACGTCGTCGTTGCTGAGTATCTCCTCGGGAATCTCGAGGCCGGCGGCGGTCGTGATTACGCGTAGGTTGCCCTCCACCGTGCACGAGACGATGCCCGGGAACCACTGCGGGATGCTTTCGGGGCGGCGAACCACATTCCACACAGTGTCCGCATCGGCCGCAATCCTTCGTTCGTGACGTAGTGAGGCCACGGGTACCACCCCCAGTTGGTTCACCCTAGTTCTTAGACATATAGCCTGATTTTGTGCCCTCCCTGCTCGCGCTCGATTTCGAGCTCGGACCGGAACTCGAGCGCGCGATCCGCGATGCGGTGGACTCCTCGGTCGCGTTTTGCGTGGTGGATCGACGGACTTCGCCGCGCCGACGGATCGAAGAACTAGAACGACTCGGCGCCACCGCGGTGCGCGACCGCGACGGTGTGACCCAGTTGGCGAGTGGCGCTCCCGTCGATGAAGAGATCGGCCTCGTGATGTTGACCTCGGGTTCGAGCGGCGAGCCCAAAGCGGTCGAACTGACCTGGGCGGCACTTCGCGCGAGCGCCGAACTGACGCAGTCGACCGTTCGCGGCGACACGGCGCCCGTCTGGATGCCCTGTCTTCCGGCCTGTCACATCGGGGGCCTCGCCGTTATCTTGCGAGCGGTTCTCAGTGACGCCTCATTGCACTGGGGCGACGGTGAGGACCTCGAAGCCGCGGCGGCACACGGAGCGACGCACGTCTCGGTGGTACGTACCCAGCTGGCCCGTCACGACGTGAGCGGTTTTCACACGGTGCTGCTGGGTGGGGCGCGCCCGCCGACGGCACTGCCCGAGAACGTGATCACGACGTGGGGTATGACCGAGACCGGTTCGGGCGTCGTCTACGACGGCGTGGCCCTTCCCGGCGTGGACGTCGCCAGCGTCGACGACGAGATCTGCGTTCGCACCCCGACGCTCTTTCGCTCATACCGGAGTGGCCCTCGACCCAACGTGCTCGGCCCAGACGGTCGCGACGACTGGTTCCCGACGGGCGACGCCGGTGCGGTCGATGGTCAACGGGTGTCGGTGAAGGGTCGACTCGGCTTCGTCATCAATACCGGCGGCGAGAAACTCTGGCCCGAAGAGCTCGAAGCCGCGCTCGCCACGCTCGACGGCGTGCGCGACGTCGCGGTCACGGGCGTCGAGGACGTCGAGTGGGGCCAGCGCGTCGTCGCGCTGGTGGTGAGCGACGGCACGGAGTTCGACGAGCGAATCCGCGGCGTCGCCGAAGAACGAATCGGACCGTGGGCCAAGCCCAAGGAGATCCGCTACGTGGCCGCAATTCCTCGCACGACCAACGGCAAGATCCAACGCAACGCGCTCGGGAATCTCCACTAGGGCGAAGCATCGCGGACCTCCGTTGACGTCGCGTTCGCTTGCACTTAATGACCCGGACTGTTAGCGTTCGCCTATCGAACTCTGGTTGGGGACTCGAGCTTCTTTTAGGCGTTATCTCTTGGGTTACTGGCCAGACACGGTACCTACGAAAGTGACGTCACCATGACATCTGGCCCCTATGAACCCCAGCCCGAGGACCGCTTCACCTTCGGTCTCTGGACCGTCGGCAACCCCGGACGCGACCCCTTCGGCGTGGAAGTCCGCGAGCCACTCGACCCGGTCGACATCGTCCATCACCTGGCCGATATCGGCGCGTACGGCGTCACTCTCCACGACAACGACCTCGTCCCGGCCGACGCGTCCGCGTCCGAGCGAGAAGTGCTCCTAAAGCGATTTCGAGCCGCATTGGACAGCACCGGTCTGAAGGTTCCGATGACCACGGTCAATCTCTTCACGAGGCCGATCTTCAAAGAGGGCGCGTTGACCGCGAATGATCCCGACGTTCGCCGTTTCGCACTCGCCAAGGCGCTCGACGCCATTGACCTCGGCGCGGAGTTGGGCGCCAGCATCTTCGTACTGTGGGGCGGTCGTGAAGGGACCGAGGCCCACGCGGCCAAGCCCGTCGCCGAGGCGCTCGACCGTTTGGCCGAAGCGATCAACGCCATGACCACCTACATCGCCGAGCGCAATTACAGCACGCGGATCGCGCTCGAACCCAAGCCCAATGAGCCCCGCGGCGACATCTTGCTGCCGACCGTCGGTCACGCGCTGGCCTTCATCGAGAGCCTCGATTCGCCCGAACTGGTGGGCGTGAATCCCGAGTTCGCGCACGAGACGATGAGCGGCCTCTCGTTCCACCACGGCGTGGCCCAGGCACTGTGGGCGGGCAAGCTCTTCCACATCGACCTCAACGCCCAGCGAATTGGCCGATTCGACCAAGACTTCCGCTTCGGCAGCGAAGAGGTCAAGGAGGCCTTCTACCTCGTCCATCTCTTAGAGACGTCGGGCTATTCGGGCATGCGCCACTTCGACGCCCACCCGTACCGAACCGAAGGTCCGGAAGGCGTATGGGACTTCGCGCGCGGTTGTATCCGCACGTACCTCATCTTGAAAGAGAAGGCGGCGCGATTCGAGGCCGATTCCGAGATCAAGGCCGCGCTCGCGGTGGCGCGCGTTCCCGACCTCGCCACGCCGACCAAGGTCGGCGACGGATCGGCCGAGGCGTTGCGCGGCTACGTCAAGACGCTCGACGAAAGTGCCCTAGGACGAGCCCATTACGGTCACGAACAACTCGATCAACTGGTGACCGAGTTACTACTCGGTGTCCGATAGCCCCTCGTTGACGTGACGCTGGTCGCGGGGGTCGATTCGTCGACCAAGAGCACGAAAGTCGTCATCGTTGAGAGCGACGACGGAAAGATTGTCGCCTCGGCGTCGGCACGACATCCCGCCACCGCGCCACCGCGAAGCGAACAGGACCCCATGACGTGGTGGCGGGCGCTCTCCAAGGCGTGGGAAGCCTGCGGGCCCGTAACGCGGTCGGTGAAAGCCATCTCGATCGCCGCTCAACAACACGGCTTGGTGGCGCTCGACGGCAATGGCGAGGCCGTGCACCCGGCCAAACTCTGGAATGATTCGGAGTCGGCACCGCAAGCTGAGTGGCTCACCCAGCGCCTCGGAGCCGACGAGTGGGCGAAGCGATGCGGCAGCGTGCTCGGCCCGTCATTCACCATCACGAAACTGGCGTGGCTGCGAGAGACGCGGCCCGACGCCTTTGGTGCGATTCGACGCGTGCTCTTGCCCCACGAATGGTTGACCTGGCAACTGTTGGGCTGTCCCGCGCAAGCGGTCGGTGATCGCGGTGACGCGTCGGGGACCGGTTGGTGGTCACCGAGTTCCGGTGAGGTCGATGAGGAGTTGTTGGCGTTGGCGGGCGGACAACGAGAATGGTTGCCCGAGATTCTGGGTCCCAACGACGTCGCCGGGCACGCCGCCACGATGATCCGTGGCGCCGTGGTCGGTCCGGGAACCGGCGACAATATGGGCGCGGCGCTGGCGCTGGGCCTCACGCCCGGTGACCTCGCGATTTCCTTCGGTACGAGTGGCACGGTGTTCGCTTCATCGAGCACGCCGACGTCGGACCGTCAAGGCGAAGTAGCGGGCTTCGCCGACGCGGCGGGACGCTTCTTGCCGCTCGTGTGCACGTTGAACGCGACCAAGGTCACCGAGTGGGCGGTCGGTCTCACCGGCGGCAAGGCCAACGATCTCGATCGGATCGGAGCACTCGCTCCCCCCGGCGCCAACGGCGTCGTACTCGTCCCCTACCTCGACGGAGAACGGACGCCGCTGTTGCCAACGGCGACCGGAAGTCTCTCGGGGCTTCGCACGTCGACAACGATCGCCGACATCGTGCGCGCGTCCGTCGAAGGCGTCATCTGCGGACTGCTCGCCGGCGTCGACGCGCTGGAGCGCTGCGACGTCGACACGAATGGACGAATCCTCGCGGTGGGCGGCGGTGCGCGCTCGACCCTGTATCGCCAAGTGCTGGCCGATCTCTCGACGCGTGAGATCGTGACGCCCGACCCCGCCGTTGACCGCGTCGCGGTCGGCGCGGCGGCTCAAGCCGCCGCCGTACTGAGCGGTGCAACGCCGGACTCCGTGGGCGCGGCCTGGGCACGATCCGAACGAGTCGTCGTTGTCACCGAACCGCGAATCGACACTTCACTCTCGTCAGAGATTCGTTCGCGTTATCGCGAGGCGGCACACGGCGTTCTCACTCACCTCGCGCATTGAGTCAACCCAGAGCGAGCAGCGCTGAATTTCGTCGTCAGCTACACGTCGTCGTTCGTGAGTGCGGCGTAGGAAACTGAGGTGGGGGCGCTGCCCTAGCGACCGACCGCCGAGGCTCCTCGTCGAGCGACAGCGTCGATAGCGATGGCCGCCAACAGAACGAGTCCGGTCGCCATAAATTCAACGGAAGCGCTCGTCTGAATGAGCGCCAATCCATTGAAGATCACTCCAATCACAAGTCCACCGATCAATGCGTGAATCATCTTCCCTCGTCCACCGTAGAGACTCGTTCCACCGATGACCGCCGCCGCGACACCATAGAGAACCAACTGGCCACCCTGAATGCCGTCGGAGATTCCGCCGAGTGTCGAGGCGTAGACGAGCCCCGCGATACCGGCCGTGAATCCCGTCATGGCGAAGGCGAGCAAACGATATCGATTCACCGCGACGCCGGCGCGACGAGCGGCCTCAACGTTGCCACCAATGGCGTACAGATAACGACCGGCCTTGGTCTTGAAGAGGATGAAACTGTACAAGGCCAGCACCGCTATGACGATCGGCACGGCGTAGGGCATACCGACGATCTTGAGATGAATAAATGCCGTGTTGTAGCCACGGTTCGTATTGAAGAGGAGCACCAGAACGATCGACATTCCTAGCAGCAGGACCATTTTGATGACAGTTTCAAAGAATGGTGCACTATCGAGTCCACTGGCTCGTCGCGCCCGGTCCTTGTTGAAGACGATGACGGCCATTCCACCGGCCACCACCAGAGTGAAGATCCACGTGACCAACGGAGTCAAGTTGCTGTTCACGATGTCGTGAATGGCGCCACCCTGTGTGGGAATGGTGCCACCGGCGTTGTTGTCGTCGATCAGATAGAGGGCCACGCCTTCCCAGAACAGAGAACCAGCCAAGGTCACGATGAACGACGGCGCTTTCAGGACAATGGTGATCAGGCCCTGCAAGGCACCGATTGCAGTCGTGGCAATAACAGCCACCGGCAGTGCCAAATACCACTTCCAATGGAACTGCGTGTCCATCAA
>Ga0302320_10023199_pt1 | contig 12188 bp, 12 predicted proteins | sample Bog_T0_3_FD_202130 | JGI IMG/M metagenome (GOLD analysis project Ga0302320, IMG submission 202130) | Peat permafrost microbial communities from Stordalen Mire near Abisko, Sweden - Bog_T0_3 | ecosystem: Environmental > Terrestrial > Soil > Wetlands > Peat | place: Sweden: Abisko, Stordalen Mire...
GTTCCGCTCAACCCGAGGGTCCGTCAACTCTGCGAAATACTTCAAGGGGGTGTCCATAGCCCCTTGTTGCAGCTTGATGACAGTTTGCATATAGCAGACACGGTTCATTTATATGCGTCGGCCCTGCAAATCCGGCGACGTCAACAACGTCGCCGGCGGCGAGGGGAGTATCCTGGACTGTTTGCACGCAGATTCCGCTGGTGGCATCCTGGATGCAAAGTGACGATCCGGGCCAGTTGAGGGTGACTTTTCCGCGCAGGTGGACGCGGTGATGCGAGGCGGCGAGCTGGTCCCAATGGAGCAGATTGTCGATGGGCATCGGCGGGCGCTGGAAGGGATCGCCCGGCGCGGGTTCCACGACCGACACGGCGGAGAGGTTGGGCGCCATGAGGTGGACACCGATCATCTGGCCGTTGCTATTGATGGTGGGAGCAGCATTTGCACGGATTCTGATTTTGGCGTCGACCAGGGGGGCATAGGGCTCGCCGGGCTCCCTCAACAAGGTCACACTGACGGTTCCACCTTCCATTGCCAGTCGAAGTGTAACGCTGTGGCTATATTGAAGAACGGCATGGACTGTGCCCTCGACTTGCACCCATTGGGCGTCTTCGAAGCCGGTCTCCAGCCGTGGCAAGGTTTCCAGCGGAGGATTGGGCGGGAGAGGAGCGTGCCCGATCGCGTGCAGGTGTGGGTCGACAACAATGGGGCCAAAGCCTCCGGGTCCGCTCACTCCCTGAACGTCGACGATTGTTCCCGCGGGAACGGGCATGATGGAATCGGAACGTGGTTTAACGAAGATGCTCCCGGTGGAATCGTGCACAAAGATGGCCGCGTACCCGGTTCCGTAGTCGGGATCGAAGTAGGTGACAACGCCTTTCAAATGGACGGGATAGCCGCGTTGGGCTTCCAGGTTGCTGAGACTGTGCGCTTGGCGGGCCGTGGTGAGGGTGGGCAACTGTTGGGATTGAATGACCTGGGATAAGACGAGGCCGGAGAGTGCGACGAAGGCAATGCGCCGCACAGAACAAGAAGGAAGCCGGGGATCGACGGCGAGATTTCCCGGGATTCCTGGTCCTGGCAGGGGTTGAGGAACAGCCCGCAACACACCACGCGAGGCGCGCAGCTGCATTGCGCAGACGGCCACGGCGGCAGTGTTCCAATGCTTCATTCGACGCTTTTCCGACCCCGATGGGTCTCCACTCAATTTGGATGCACAGAGGGTCTATCGGCCGAAAGCTTAAAGTGCATCATACGCTCGGAGTTGTTTCGGAGTCGTTGCAAATCTGAACATCGTGAGATGAGTCAGACGGCTTTGCCTTCGCCCACCAACGCAGGCACTGGCGCGCCTTCAGGAAGGACAAGCCTCTGCGGAACGCAGCAGGCCCGGTCGAGTTTGGCCAGGTCTGCCTGCATTTGACAGTCGCCGCGCAGGGATGCGAGCGCGGTGTTGAGAATAGCTGCGGCTGCCTCGCTGTCCAGCGGTGAAATGCGGTAGTGCATCCACTTGCCTTCTCGCCGTGCTGTGACGAGGCCGGCTTTGCGCAGATAGGCCAGATGGCGGGAGATCTTGGGCTGTCCCTGGCGGAGGATTTCAACAAAGTAGCAGACGCAGACCTCGCGGCCGGCCATGAGGTTAAGAAGACGCAGGCGGGTGGTGTCGGCCAGCGCGGCAAAGAACTGGGTGAGGGGAACAGGATTTGCGGAGCGCGGCATGAGACGAGTATATACGGATTGACAAATATGATAGATGAGAATACATTTGCTTAAGCGAATGTGAGGCGCGGAACCATGGATACGAAAACGGCAGTGCAGGAGAAGTACGGCGCGGCGGCGCGGCAGGTAGCGGAAAGCGGCAGCGTCGCCTGCTGCGATCCGGGGCTGAGCTGTTGCGACCCGATTACCACCAATCTTTATGACGAGGCACAGAAGAGCGGATTGCCGGCGAGCGCGGTGCTGGCCTCGCTGGGCTGCGGCAACCCGACTGCGCTGATCGAGCTAAAGGCGGGCGAGACGGTGCTCGATCTTGGCTCAGGCGGGGGAATCGATGTGCTGCTTTCCGCGCGGCGAGTTGGACCGACAGGCAAGGCGTATGGGCTGGACATGACCGACGACATGCTGGCGCTGGCGCGCGCCAATCAGCGTGAAGCGGGTGTGGAAAATGTCGAGTTTCTCAAGGGGGAGATTGAGAACATTCCATTGCCGGATGCCTCGGTGGATGTGGTGATTTCAAATTGCGTGATCAATCTTTCGGCAGACAAGGGGCGGGTGTTGCGGGAGGCATTTCGAGTGCTGAAGCCTGGCGGGCGGTTTGCGGTGTCCGACGTGGTGGTGCGCGGGGAGGTGGACGAGGCAGTGCGGCAGAGCATGCTGCTGTGGGTGGGCTGCATTGCCGGGGCGCTGGAAGAGCGTGAGTATACGGCGAAGCTTGCTGAGGCTGGGTTCAGCAGCATATGGGTGGAGCCGACGCGGGTGTACAGCATTGAAGATGCGCGGCACTTTTTGACCGAGGCAGGGATTGATGTGGACAGGATTGCACCGCTGGTGGATGGCAAGTTCATGAGCGCGTTCATCCGCGCTACCAAGCCGGCGGGCGGATGCTGCGGGGCGGGCTGTTGTAGCTAGTGTGATGGGTGTGAAGTCCTTTGCGAGATGCGGGGAAGAACAAAAGCAGATCCTTCGACTCACCACCCCCAGCCTCGACCCCAGCGACGAAGACCTGTCGCCCGGGACCCCGGAACTGAAAAACGTTTGGGGCCTTGTTCGCTCAGGATGACAGTTATTGCTTCGTCGCGAGTTTTAGACTCAGGCCACTGGCGAACTAGAAAGGCGCATTCGATGCAAAGGACCTACAACATACTCGTGCTGTGTACCGGGAACTCGGCGCGGAGCATTCTGGCCGAAGCGCTGTTCAATACGCTCGGTGGTGGGCGCTTCACTGCATTCAGCGCGGGCAGCCATCCTTCTGGCCGGGTGAATCCCTTTGCCGTTGAACTGGTGAAAGAACTGGGATACCCCGTTGAGGGTTTGCGCAGCAAGAGCTGGGACGAGTTTGCTGAGCCGGGCTCGCCGCAGATGGATTTCATTCTGACGGTCTGCGACAACGCGGCGGGCGAGGTTTGTCCGCTGTGGCCGGGGCAGCCAGTGACGGCACACTGGGGATTTGCTGACCCGGCGGCGGTGGCGGGCAGCGATGAAGATAAGCGAGCTGCATTCGCAAAGACTCTGCGGCAGATCCGCCATCGGGTGCAGCTTTTCCTGAGCCTTCCGGTGGAGACGCTGGATCGTTTGGCGATTGAAAATCGAATGAAGGCGATTGGGCGGGAGCCGCTCTAATCGAGAGCCTGAATTCCGAGGAGACATTGCATGCAGACGCAGCCCGAGATTTGTTGTCCGGTTCCGGTGCCGGGCGGCCCGAAGCTTTCCTTTGTCGATCGTTTTCTTACACTTTGGATTTTTCTGGCAATGGGGGCGGGCGTGATGCTCGGCCGCTTTGTGCCTGCGGTTCCCACACTGCTTCAGCGCTTCCAGGCGGGGACGACGAACATTCCCATTGCTGTCGGGCTGATTCTGATGATGTATCCGCCGCTAGCCAAGGTGCAGTACGAGCGGCTCGGCGAGGTTTTTCGCAATCGCAAAGTGCTGGGGCTCTCGCTGCTGCAGAACTGGGTCATCGGGCCGGTGCTGATGTTTGCGCTGGCGGTGATGTTTCTGCGAGGCTATCCCGAATACAGGACCGGACTGATTCTGATCGGCCTTGCGCGCTGCATTGCGATGGTTATTGTTTGGAATGAACTGGCGCGCGGCGATACGGACTACGCGGCCGGGCTGGTGGCGTTTAACTCCATCTTCCAGGTCCTGTTCTACAGCGTGTACGCGTGGTTCTTTCTGACTGTGCTGCCGCCGCTGGTTGGATTGAAAAGCGTGATGGTTGACATTCGCATGAGCCAGATTGCGCAGAGCGTGTTCATCTATCTTGGCATTCCGTTTCTGGCGGGGATGCTGACACGGTTTGTGCTGCTCAAGGTGCGGAGTCGCGAGTGGTACGAGGCGCGGTTTCTGCCCGCAATCAGCCCGATCACACTGGTGGCTCTGCTGTTCACGATTCTGGTGATGTTCAGCCTGAAGGGAAATTTGATTGTTCAGCTTCCATTGGATGTGCTGCGCATTGCGGTGCCGCTGCTCATCTACTTTGTGGTCATGTTCTCCGTGAGTTTCTGGATGGGGCGGCGGGCGGGGGCGGACTACTCCCGAACTGCAACGTTGTCGTTCACGGCGGCGAGCAATAACTTCGAATTGGCAATCGCGGTGGCAGTTGCGGTGTTCGGGTTGAACTCCGGCGCGGCCTTTGCGGCGGTGATTGGGCCGCTGGTCGAGGTGCCGGCGCTGATTCTGCTGGTGCAGGTCTCCCTTTGGCTGCAAAAGCGCTGGCTTGTGGAGCGGGTTGTCGTGCAGAATTAACCGACTTACCGCTGCACCTACTGCGCCCTCTTCGTGAATTTCAGGTTTTGAATGCGGTCGGCGTCGAGGGTGAAGCCGGTGACGTGCTGGGCGGCGTCGCGGGTGAAGGTGATTTTGCCGGTGTCGCCGACGAAGATGTCTTTTGCCACGAGGTGCAGTATGTCCGCGCCGTACTTCAAGCGGGTGAGGACGAGGCTGCCATTCTGTTCTGCGACGCGGTATACGGGATCGATTTCTTCGCTGACGTAGGGGCCGGCATAGTCATTCAACTGCGTGGCGGCGAGCGGGGCCAGGTCGACGACGGTGAAAGTCTGCGGGTTACTGCCGTCAAAGGTCTCTTCGATGCGGCGGGGCTTGGCCTGTTCGGCAGGGACGAAGTGCAGATCGATCTGATTGCCCCAGGACTCGTCGGCGACGTGGAAATGGCCGGGAGAAAACTGCTTGAGCTGGTGGAAGTCGTTGTCATTGACCTCAAGCATGAGCTTGGCGTCGCGGATGGTGACGTTGGCGAACTGCTCCTGGCCGTCCCAGTAGCCGCCGGCAATGACAGTCATCTGATCCGGGGTAATGGGAAGGTCAGCGTCTGTCTTGACGGGAGCTTGGGCGGCAGGCTGAGAGGGCGTCTTTTTGGGATCCTTGTCTGATTTGGCGGGGAAATCCTTGGCGAGCAGGATGTCGGCGACCTGGTTTGCCAGGTCGCCCGGATCGGTGTCAGCAAAGTTGCAAAGCACCGATGCGCCAAAGTGCTGGTTGGGAAAGCGGACGATGGTGGAGCGATAGCCGGCGTCCGCACCGCCGTGGCCCACGGTGGGCAGGCCGCGATAAGTCCCGATTGACAGGCCGGAAGCGTAGTCCTGGACCTTGCCGGAGTTCAATTTACCGGGCTCAACCATTTGCGCGATGATTGCCGGGGTTCCGACGCGAGGGTGGTAAAAGTTCTCATCCCAGAGCGCAAGGTCTTCGACGGTGGTGTGCAGGCTGGTGGCGCCGGCAGTGTCGAAGTTGGTGAGGCTCATGCGGAAGGGCTTGCCGGGGCCTGACTGGTCGTAGCCGAGGGCGTCGTGCTTGATGACTTCCTCGTGATCGTCGCGGAAGTGAGTGTGGGTCATGCCGAGGGGGATAAAGATGTTCTTGCTGGTGAACTCGCGGAAGGACATGCCGCTGACGCGCTTGACGACCTGGGCCAGGAGGGTGAAGCCGGTGTTGGAGTACATGTACTTTTCGCCGGGCGTAAAGTTGAGGGCTTTCTGGCGGGAGACGACGGAGATGACGTCGTCGTCGGTGATGAGGTCCTGGGAGTAGCGCCAGCCGGCCAGGTTGAGCAGAGACCACTGGTCGCGCAGGCCGCTGGTGTGGTGCATCATCTGGCGCAGGGTGACGGGGACGCCGAAGTCCTGCAGCTCGGGGATGTACTTGTGGATGTCGTCGTCGAGCGAGAGCTTGCCCTGGGCTGCCAGGAGCAGGATGGAAAAGGCGGTGAACTGCTTGGACATGGAGGCGACGTGGAAGACGGTCTCGGGCGTGATGGGGACGTCGTCATTGAGGTTGGCCATGCCGTACCCGTGGGTGTATACGATCTGTCCGTCTTTGTAGACGCCGAGGGCGCAGCCGGGGGAGTCGGTGCGGTTCCACTGCGCGAAGACCTGGTCGACTTGTGTGGCCTGGTCGAGCGATAACGTTTGCGCCTGGGGGAAGCCGGGAGCGGCGACGAGAAGAGGCACGGCGAGCAGCGGGTAGCGGCGCTTCATAGGGCTCCTTTGAGCAACTGGATTGGCGAGGCCAAGAGTTCTTGCTGCAGTCTGAATTTCCGGAGACCATTCCGAAGCTGAATCTCATCCTCTGTTATCCCACATTTACGGCACGGTGGCTAAGGAAGTTCCTAAGCCCGGTCCTTGCGAGGCAGAAACGCGGAGTGGGCTGCCCGAAGGACGCGGTCCATTTTCACAGCCAATGGTTGCCGGCGCAAGATCGAAACCGGCGTGCTACCTTGGTTTCACTATGCGCATGCTTATTTCTGCTGGTTATTTGCTGCTTGCGGTTCCGCTTGGGTTCAGTCAGACTGGCGTTCCCGCCGGTCCCGAAATGCCGAAGGATCCACGGGCTCTACTGCAAATGACGGAGCCAATGTACGATTTTTCGAACGCCGAGTTGAAGCCTTGGCATTTGAAGGCAACTTACCAGGTTTACGACGAGAAGAGTGGAACGTCGGAGCAGGGGACGTTTGAGTATTGGTGGGCTGGTCCCGAGGCTTACCGGAGCACGTGGACGCGCGGGGAAGCGACGCACAGCAACTGGCACACTGCCGGTGGCAAGGGCGCCCGGCAGGATACCGGCGAACCGCTCCGGTACTTCGAGCACAAGCTTGAGAATGCGCTACTGTCGCCCATGCCGAAGGAGGCTGATCTCGATCCGAACAAATCGAAGTTCGAGCGACAGATGGTCAACTTTGGCACCACCAAGATTCCCTGTGTAATGGTCTCACCCCTCATGTATTTCCAGGGAAAAGTCACAGCTGTTCCATTGGGCCTTTTCCCAACATATTGCTTCGATCCGAATCAGCCGGTTCTGCTCGTCAGCTATTCGCTTGGGGGCGTCACGACGGCTTTCACCAAGGTTTCAAAGGTGCAGAACCACTATCTGGCTCGCGAAGTCACGTTTTTTTCCGGAAAGCAGAAGCTGTTCACGGCCTCAGTGGACTCGATCACGGGGTTGTCGGCTACGGACCCGGCACTGGTTCCGCCTGCGAGCATTCCCGTGTCGGAAGGCAAGCCGGTGGACGTCGCTGGAGGGGTGGCAGAGGGGATGGTGGTGAAGAAAGAGATTCCCCGCTATCCCCTGGATGCGAAGGAACAGCGCGTATCTGGAACTGTGGTCCTTGAGGCCGTGATCGGGACGGACGGCAGTATCTATGATCTGCGCGTGGTTTCTGCGCCGTGGCCGTCGCTGGCCGGGTCGGCGCTGTGGGCTGTATCCCACTGGCAATATAGGCCGTATCTGCTAAACGGAGTGCCGGTTGAGGTGCGAACCACGGTGAATGTCGTGTTTAGCCTAGGCGGTTGAACAGAGTCTTCAGGACGCTCAGAGAATTATTGTGGACAGACAGTACGTATCGTACTATAGTACGTAACGTACTATGAAAAACGTTTCGACACTCGAGTTTGCGTTGATTGGGCTGATGCGCCACAAGCCGCAGTCGGGCTACGACTTGCGCAAGACGTTTACAGAGACGGCGATGCGCCACTACAGCGACAGCCCGGGGTCCATTTATCCGGCGCTGCGACGGCTGGTGGGCAAGGGCCTGATTGAGGCGGAGCCGAGGGACAGGCGGGGGCGCGAGGTGTTTCATCTGACGCCGGCCGGCGTTGAGGCGCTGCAGAAGTGGCTGGCGCAGGACCTGACTCAGGAAGATGTGACGTTTCGACTGCAGGAAGTGATGCTGCGGTTTGCCTTTATGGATGGCAATGTTCCGCGGTCAACATCCATCCGTTTTCTGGAACAGCTTGAGCGGGAATTTGAAGTGTATGTTGCGGAGCTTCGGGCGAAGTATGAGCGGGACAGTTCTGGGAAGCCAGTGCACACCGGCCTGCTTGCTTTTCAGCTTGGCGTTGAGGGAATGGAAGCGCAACTGAGCTGGGCGCGGCGGGCACGGGTCCAGCTTGAGGAGGATGTTCGATGAAAACCTTACTAAAGCTGCTTGCAGCGTGGGTTGTTTTCGGGGTGGCATTTGTAGCGGGCGGCATGCTGGTTTGGATGCTGCACCTGCGGGTTAACGTTCCAATCGACCACATCGCGTTCTACCTCCGCCTGCTGACGTTTGCTGCCGGCGGTGCGGTGCTGGTGGTTGGGCTATGGCCGCTTGCGCGTGGGCTGGCTGCTTCCACTGTTGCGCGCGCTACGGTTCTGGGTGCCTTCCTGTTCCTGGCGCTTGGCACAAACACGATCTTCGATGGCGCCATTTACAGTTCTTCATTTGATGGCTCCATTGCTTCAAGCCTGCTGACATTTCTGGTGCTGGCGTTGTTGCTGGGTTCAGCGCTTGGCGCAGAGTTCGGCGGGCAGGGCAATGCAACTGGATTTGCGCGTCACGGAGTGGTTGCGCTGGGTGGGCGCGCGGTGCTCGCGTTCCTTGCCTGGCCGTTCATTTACCTGGCCTTTGGGGCGATGATCGCGCCGATCGTCATGCCGTACTACCAAAGCGGTGTGGTCGCAGGGCTGCACATCCCACCGATGCAGACCATTCTTGCGGTGCAACTGGTTCGCAGCCTCATCTTTCTTGCTTCGTCGCTGCCTCTCATTGTGCTGTGGAGGGGAACGCGGGGCAGCCTGTGGTTTGCTTTGGGCCTGGCGCATACCGTTGCCATCGGCCTGTTCGGGCTGACACTGGCCAATTTCCTGCCGGCGGTGCTGCGGATCACGCACAGCGCGGAGATTGCCTGCGATTCTTTCGCGTATGCGGGGTTGCTGGTGCTGCTGTTTGCCGCGCCGCAGCATGACAAAGGTAAAGCGCCGACCGCCGGCTCGCTTGCGCAGGGGATGCACTCGCCAAGCTAGGCCGCAATAGAAGTCTTTCACTTGAAAGGGAAGGGAAAGTCCGATGAGATTGAACTGTGTTGGAATGTTGACCGTCCTCCTGGGAGCTGCGATTGTAGTCACCGCGCAGGCTCCTGCGCCGTCACAAAATCCTTTGGGCCGCCAGTACCGTGAAGGCCAAGTGCTCAAGTATCACATGACCGGGATCAACGAGAACTGGCACTACTCAATTGACGCCGATGGAATAGTAAAGAAGGACGCGGGGGGTGCGTTTTCCGAGGAATATCAGTGGATCAATATGGTCAGTGAGGGGCAGGCGGTTGTTCCGGCTCCGGGAATGGCCGAATATCGGCAGCGGCTGACGCTTGACCCGAACAAGAACCCATCCGCCCCGGACCTGACCAGGGTGGACCCGAAGATGATTGGGCCGATCACGGATTTCATGACGTTTTATGTGGATTTATGGCTGGCGAACAAGCTTGGCGCGGTGAAGAAGGCGGGCGATCACTTCCTCTTCAGGAACCCGATGCCGGCTTCGTCGTGGGCCGACGGGACGCGGGTACTGATCGGGGAGGACGCGATCGACTTCGATATGACGCTGAAGTCGGTGGATGCAGCCGCGGGGACGGCGACGCTGGTGATGAAGCATGTGCCGCCGGAGAAATCGGCGGTGAAACTCCCGGCTGCGTGGATGCAGGCACCGGTGGGCGACGGTCCGAACAACTGGGTTGAGGTGCAGAAGGAGCAGAACGGGACTTACACGGCTTCGGTGGGGCAGGAGACCTTTACGGTCGAGATGAAGGTGAGCCTGGCGGACGGCAGGATTCTGAGTGCCACGATGGACAACCCGGTGAAGACGATCCAGCGGGTCTGCGAGGACGAGGCCTTGAGCAAGTGCGGAGACTCGAAGCCGCACGAGATTTTAAGGAAGATTGCAATCTCCCAGGTGCAGTAGGCGGATTTTAGCGGGCAAATAAATGGGGGACGGCTGCGGCCGTCCCCCAAGTTTCGGTGGAAATGAGTTTTACGCGTGGAGCGAGCCGGCACGGGCGGAGACGCCGCTGAGCTCGGCGGCGCGTGCTTCCGCGTAGGCGGCTGCTCCCATTTGGGCGGCGCGGGGTTCGAGGATGATGCGGACGGGCATGTTGATGAGCAGCTGGCTGAGGCGGCCCTTGTCCGTGAAGGCTTTCATGAAGGTGCCGTCCTTGAGCTTCTCGACGATGCGCGGGGCGATGCCGCCGCCGATGTAGAGGCCGCCGACGGAGAGCACCTTGAGGGCGAGATTGCCAGCCTCGGCGCCATAGGCGGAGACGAACATGTCGAGGGCCTTCTCGCAGATTTCGCTTTTTGCAGAGAGAGCCATCTCGGTGATCACGGAGTTGATGTCAGACACGGCGGCGAGCTTCTCGGTAAGCCAGGCAGGCTCTTCCATGCCGCGGACTTCGCGGAGGAACTCGTAGATGCTCGTGAGTCCCATGCCGGCGACGACGCGCTCGAAGCTGACGCGGCCGTTGTACTTCTCTTTCAGAAAGCGCAGCAGGTCGATCTCGTCTTCATTGCGCGGGGCGTAGTCGGAGTGGCCGCCTTCACTTGGATACGGAACATGAGTCCGGCCGTTCCAGATGAGCAATCCTTCGCCGAGTCCGGTTCCGGCGGCAATGAGGGCGCGATTGCCGATCTGGCTGGGGTCGCCGTCGGAGAGGGTGTAGATCTGATCGGGGCTGAGCTCGGCGACGCCATAGCCGTTGGCTTCAAGATCGTTGATGAGGAAGACGTGGTCGATGTTGAGGCCCGCCGAAAGCTCACGGCTATCCAGGGTCCAGGGCAGATTGGTCAGGCGCAGGCGGCCGTCGCGCACCGGGCCGGGGACCCCAAAGCAGGCTGCGGTTACCTTGTCTGCCCCGAGGAACTCCTTGACGATGGCTTCGAGGCCGGAGTAATCCTTGGCCCGAAAGACCTTGTCGCGAGTGTATTTGAGTTTGCCGTTCATAAAGTCATACAGCGCAAGGTCAACCTTGGTGCCGCCTACGTCTCCCGCCAGAATCATCTATTTCTCTCCAAAAAGCCACAGCCTTCCCCGTCGGTTGCGGGTAGAAGTGCTGCGGCGGCCTGATCCAGAATCAGCGTAAGTATACCGCTTGCAGGCCAGATGAGTTGACTGGGCAGGCGTTCGGGCTCTTGCGGACCGGTTAAGACCTCGTTAAGAACCGCGGCTTTGTCGGCCCCGGCGATGAGGAAGAAAACGGAACTGGCGTGGTTGATGACCGGCCAGGTGAGGGTGATTCGCCAGCTCTGCTTCTGCTGCGGGACGTGGTTGGCTACGGCGAGGCGGCTCAATTCATTGATGGCCTCGGTGTGCGGGAACAGGGAGGCGGTGTGACCGTCAGGGCCCATGCCGAGGGCTATGAGGTCGAAGCGTGGGATTTCCGCGCCTTCGAGGCGGAAACTGTTGCGCAGCTCCGACTCGTAGCGGGAGGCGGCAACCTCAGGGTCCAACTCGCCTTCGATGCGGTGAATCTGCTCAGGCCGAAGCGGAACCTCGTCAAGAAGGGTCTCCCGGGTCATGCGGTAGTTGCTGTCGGCGTTGTCGGGAGGGACGCAGCGTTCGTCAACCCAGTAGAGATCGATGTTCTCCCAGGGCATGTGTGCGCGCCAGGGCTGGCTTGGGTCGGCGAGGAGTGCAAAGGTGGCCTTGGGGGTGGAGCCTCCGCTTATGGCGACGCGGGCGCGCCCGCGGGCTTCCACGGCTTCGCGCGTCATCTCAAGAAAATACTGCGCCGCGCGCCGGGCCAGCGCTGCGGGGTCCGGTTCCACATAGTAGTTGATCTTCAACTGTTTGCCTGGGCGCATCTGTGCCTCTTGTCTCTAAGTTACTCGAAAAGACCAGATGATTTTGGGACAAAAGGTTTTCTTCATTTGATTTCAATGGGGATGGGCGAGGCGGAAGAGAATCAAGCAGACAGCGTCAGCGGCCGAGGTAGTCGCGGTATCGGGTTTCGAGGACGCCGGCGGCGCGGGCCAGGGCCAGCTTGGCGATGTTGAACTGGTAGAGGCTCTCGACGAGATTGGTTTGGGCGGCGGCGAGCGAGGCCTGGGCGGTAACGAGTGGCAGGTTGTCATCCACGCCGGCGTTGACGCGGTCGGTTTCGTCGGAGAGGGCGCGGGTGGCAAGGTCAACGTTCGAACGGGACACCTGGACC
>Ga0302320_10023203_pt1 | contig 12187 bp, 17 predicted proteins | sample Bog_T0_3_FD_202130 | JGI IMG/M metagenome (GOLD analysis project Ga0302320, IMG submission 202130) | Peat permafrost microbial communities from Stordalen Mire near Abisko, Sweden - Bog_T0_3 | ecosystem: Environmental > Terrestrial > Soil > Wetlands > Peat | place: Sweden: Abisko, Stordalen Mire...
TGATTTTTAAAAATTTTAATTTTTAATTAATTTCATTTTCTTTAATAAATTTAATTTTTAAACAATTTTAACAATTTTTTTTTTAAAAATCCTTTTTTACAACTAAATTACTAAAAACTTATAAATTTTTTTTTTTTTTTTATAAATAAAAACCCCTTAAAATATAATAAAAATAAAAATATTGAGAAAAAATTTTGTTAAAACTTTTAAAATTTTTAAAATATTTTCATTTTTTAACGAAAAAATTAGGATTTTTTTCTAAAAAACCCAAAAATTCATTAAAACACTATCTTATCAAGAAATTCATCCAAATAATTGATTTCTTAAAATAGTTGAAAATTATTAAAATATTTAAAATCATAGGTTTAATATAAAAATGTCATTTTTGAAAAAAGCTAAAACCGAAGGCATCAACCCAGCCAAGCCTGATAACCGTTCCAACTATTATTTAACAGGTGCCAACCAAAACTTCTCTCCAAAAATATTTAAAAATGATAGATTTCTTCAATAATTATGATGAAGTGGAGAACAAAATCACCGTCGTAGATGATCTGCTGACCTCAACAAACATTTCCCAATCTTTGTTGCATTACTTTAATTTCCGTCCATGGCTTTTCTATCTCCTCAATGGCATCTTGATCGCCATTCTTTGTTGGCTCGTGGACTTTTGTTCCTCTAAAATAATTTCACGTTTAGCTGCTATACACGTCCTTTTTTAAGTTCCATTATGTTATTACTTTAGAAAGAATCCTTAGCATTCAAACCCTAAATTATTTCCCTGGATTATTCGTTTGGCTTATATCAGCATTTATTTTAGCGACAATTTCAACTCTGATTTGCCATACTCTGGGACAAGAGGCGCAAGGAGCTGGTGTAGCAGAAATCAAATGCATTTTAAATGGAGCCAGAATGGCCGAATATTTGAGATTCAAGATCCTGATCACGAAGTTCTGCTCTTTGATCACAGCAATAGGCGCGGGTTTCAAGTTCCCATTGAATTTTCGCCAAAATTTATGAAATTTATCAAAGGTTTCCCAGTTGGGAAAGTCGGGCCTTGTTTGCATTTGGGCGGATTGGCAAGTTTTAATCTCGCAAAAATCCCATATTTTCATCGGATTAAGACTGATTCAGTGTTGAAAATGCAGATCATTATGATAGGATCGGCAGTGGGATTGGCTTGTGCTTTCGGGACACCAATTGCAGGTATTTTTTTAATTAAAAATAAAGGAAATCAAATGATTTTGAAGGTTTGATTGCTGGGATCGAACTCATTGGGAAAATCAATACGGTTAGAACGATTTGGATCTTGTATGTTTCGTTGTTTTTTTCGATGCTGGTTCTGAAGGCTTTAAATTTATTAAGTAAATAAAGAACCTTGGAAATTATTTTAATAGATTTGAAAAGATTTGACTGCACAAATGAGTCTTTTAAGCCATGAACTTCCAGATATTTCATTGGAATTGTTTGCTTTTGCTATTTTAGGTAGATCTCAATAAGTCATTAAATTAACTTTATTATCCATTCTTGAATAAAGGAATCTTTTGTGGACTTGTTAGTGCAGCGTTTATTGGCCTTTCAATGACTTATCAGGTTTATCGATATGAACCGACAACTTTCCCTTTATTCAGAACGTTTTTATTGATATTTTTATGACTTACTTATTTATTTGTTCTTTAGGAGGTATTGCTATACATGGGCAGCCATTTTGGTCACTGCCTTTCTCCAATATAACTTCTCATTTCTCCTTATTGGAGATAGAAATCTCCTCAGCGAATTTTTCTCTGATGAAGATCTCGACCCTGAAAAATGTAAGCCAATAAGAATGAAAAAAATTTGAAAGTTTTTGATTGTTTTTTAATAATTCATTTTTTTTTTAATTTTATTACATTTGTAAATTCTTTTGAGGAGCTTCTTTACTCTACTAAAAAAAAACATATTTTGAGTTAAAATTGTTTTTGGGTTAAAATTTTTATTATCATTTTTATTAATTTTTTTTTTAATTTTATATCATTTTAATTATAAGAAACTCAAAAAAATTGACTCCCCTTTTTTCGACAAAAATTTATTAATTTTTCAATTCTATAATAAATTCTTTGTAGGGTCTCTTTCCCCCTCATCTCCAGCTCCTTTCGCTGATATCTCAGGCCTTTTCCTTTTCAAGTTCATCACCATTTTCCTCGGAATAACTTGCCCTATCGCGGGGGGTATTTTTGGCCCCTTTATGATCCTTGGAGCCATATTGGGTCGTTTTTTCGGCATGACCATTTCTTCAATCCTTCCAATCACCAATATAGGTCGTTATTCCATTGCTGGAGCCGCTGCTTTATCAGCTACAGCCACAAGATTCCTTGCAATGACCTTGGTAATCATTGAACTTACTCAAGACATTCGCATTGCGTTTCCTATAATGATAACAGTGTTGTTTTCATTTGCCACAGGAAATTTGTTCACGAAGACTTTTTTCTATTCGACTATAGAATGGAGGAAATTGCCTTATGTTCCAAAACTCATGAGAAAGGAAATCTATAAGATGAAGGTGAGGAACATCATGCAAAAACCTAAGATTTATCTACATGCGAAATCGAGTTTCTTCGATGTTTTCGAATTCTTCGCGAGGGGCAAAAACATCTGTCTGGCGGATTACATTCCAGTGACTGTGGATTTGAAGGATATGACATTCGTGGGCACTGTGAAAACAGACAATCTGAAGTCTTATTTCCTAGAAGAGTTGAAGATGTACAGGAGAAAGGCCCAAGGCAAATGGATTAGACAAACAGTTTATCTAATGAAGAGTTATGCTGAAATTGATGAAGAGGTCTATATTACTTTGTATTTTTCTCATATAAATCTCATAATAAATAGGCTATAGTCGACGCTACGGATATGTGTAAGATCGCTAAGAAAAAGCTTGAACTTTATCATGAAAAACGAGAAAGAAAAGGGATTTCTTTACTTTCAGGCGATTTAAACGAGGTAACTTTTCTAAATAAAAAAAAAAAAAAATTTCTTGAATAGTTGGACTTCTCATTCCTGAGGATGAAACTGGTGGCTGAAGAGGAAGATGAAGATGAATTAGAAGAGAAGGCGATGTTTTTTTCTCGAATTGTGGATTTTGCTCATTCGAGAATCAAATTCGATAGATCACCTATCTCGGTGAATCTTTGGACCTATCTCAGCAAAATCCATTTCCTCTTTATAAGCCTCGGAGTTTCAACGATTTTTGTGGTAGATCGGGGGGTTCTGAAAGGGGTTATTAAAAGGAACTACTTCTTGGGATTGAATAATGAGAAGGAATATAGGAATTAATTTGTTTGAATTTTGAATTAATATTAATATTAATAAATAAATTTTAACGATTAAAGAATCGACTTGAATCTAACTGTATTAAAATTCATTAAATTTGAACCAAATCGCTTCTTTTCTAGATAATTCAGACTCTGAAAGGGCCTTTCTCCGAAAACGACGGTTTCTTCCAAATTCAACATAATCACAAACAAAAACCACACCGGAAAGGAAAATTCCCGGCTTTTTGGTTGTATTTGTAATTATATTGAATTTTGAAAACCAGCGTTCGGATTACTTGCCTTCAGAGCAGAAGTTTTTGGCTGAAACCTTGAAAAAGCCATGATTTACCTAAAATTCATCGAAAAATGAGTGTTTTTAATTAAAAGATGAAAAAAATAAAAAGGGCTTAATTTAAGAAGAAATGATCAGAGGAAAAAAATTTGGGTTCATTTGTTTTTCCTAGGGTTTTGAATGGGTTTCTATGGCTTCTTGGAGTCATCAAAGGGTTTGAGGTAGGTTCTAATGTGTAAAGGAAAGGATTATTGAGGGTATGGAGTCTTGATGACTTTTTGCTTTGAGTTAATATCTTTGGAAAAAAATTTATAATCGATAAAGATTTAAATTTCAAGTATTAAAAATTCAAAGTTCTACTTGATTTAAAGAATTTTTTTTACCAAGAACAAATAAAAGCCAAATTTCTTATAAGAAATAATAAAAATAATTAAATAACATTGGATTTCATTCAGTTTTATTTAAAATATTATAGTCATAAAGCCGGGCATTTATATGATCGTTCTCCTCTAATTTTTCCTTTATAGCGAGGAAACTTCTGGTTCTTTTGAAATCCCGGTAGAATTCATTCAAAGTTCGAGAGGATAGGTCATAAACTGCCTTAAAATCACTGAAAATCAAGGTGTTTTCTTGGTTTTTCCTGGCAATTTCCCTAATTTGATCGTTCCAATCGTCAAAATACTTCAAATATTCTTCATATAAATAGAGATAAAATCCGGGTTTTAATGATGTCTCCATAATTTTCTGGTTTTCGCCGATCATCCTTATATCCAGATAGAACCTGAGGTATTTTGAAGCTATAGGAAATATAATAAGGCTAAAATATAGAAGGGAAAATAATTGTTAAAATATATAATTACAAATTATATAAATTTGATAAAAGAGATATAAATGAGAAACAAAACAAAAAAATAATAAAGATCATACATAATATATAAATTGGTAAAATATAGGAAAATATATTTGTGTAAATATGGTAAAACTTGAAATAGATATTGCAAAATCTCTAAATATGATCATCACATGATTTAAAAGACATAAATATATTAAACATTGGAAATTTGTAAATATAATAATATGAAAATAATGAAAATATAAACATATGGTAAAATAGACAAGTAAATATAAAAAAATAATGTACCTTGAGCTTTTCCTTTATTTTCCTCCAGATTTAAAAGGAATTTATAGAAAATTATGAAGAATTTCTCTTCTATAAGTAAGAAATTGATGTTTTCAAGCGTCAACGATGGTGGTAAAGGAAGATGTGCCTTTTCGCAGATTGACAAGGGGTACAATGTGACTAACATAGCCACTATAATATGTCTAAGGTCTTTGAAGACAAATAAAAAAGGCAACGGTCCCAAGCAAAGATTATTGAAATTGATGAAATTTGGAAAAATATGAAGCACATTGAAATAGACTAGATTAATAGCTGTCATAATGCAGGTTTCTTTACATAAACTATATTCTTTGTATATATTTCTATAAGAATGTCAAGAAAAGGGCTTAGTAATTAGGATACCGAGTGAAGTAGGCCATTAGAAGAAAAATGGTTTCTTCCATCATATTGAAAATCCTCCAGAAGAACTGTTGTATGTAGAAACATGACTCTGGATAGTCTTTGGTTTGAAATTGATAAAGGATTGTAGGCACGCATTCTGGAAGGAAAAACACAAAGATGAAGAATAAAATGCCAAGCATCCAAACTATCTATGAAATTTTCTATCAAAATATAATTCTTTCATATATATATGTTACCCCGACTAAATAGCATTCTTTCCTGAAAAGTCTCAATAAAATCCTCACATTGATTTTTGTATTGAAAACTATATAAATCCGAATGGTTCTTAACATATAAGGAAACAGGATAAACGAGTTCATGACCACTTCAAAGGAACGAATGAACAGGGTTGGTCTGAAGATCCTCTCATTTATGATGTAACTATATGGATTGATCCAAGAGATTCCTGTGAACTCAAAAATGACCAAAGCCAAAGGGATGATTAGACAAGAGATAGAACATGTGATCACTGAAGTCAATACTAGATAAGGCGACCTTTCTTTAATTGGGAAATAATCTCTTTTGCGTAGGAAAAGAAATATTATGAAGAGATAGATCAAGGATTGGAAAATCATATAAAGAATCACTAAAATTATTATGAGCGGATTTAAGAGGAAATAGAAATGAAAGTACGGATTCCATTGAAAGTATTGCGATTTTCATATTCATCACATGTATTCACGATGTTATCAAAGTCTTTCGCGTAAAAAGACATTTTCGATGGATTTGAAAAATCGCTGAAATTTGTTTTTAATTAGAAATCATGGAAAAAAAAAGGTAAATTCATCTTTATTTTTTTCTATGAAAAAACAAAAACTCGAGAAAAATTGTTTGTAAGTAAAAATCATGAAAAAAATGTATTAATAATCCCTTATTATTATATTTTCCATGAAAAAGCAAAAAATATCATGAACTTTTTTCATTAAAAAACATCAAAAAAATAAAAAATGTTTAAGTAAGAAAAATTCTAAAATAATAAATTAATTGTTGATTTTTTTTAGCTAAAACCTTATAATACAAGCAGATATTATTTTTTACATGACATTTGGTGCAGTGTTGAACTTTTTCTTAAAAACTGCTGAATTTTTTAAATATTCATTCGCTTGTGTCTGCGGCTGAAAACAACATTCTCTAATCTCTTCTTTTTCTTTGAAAAGTTGCATATTTTTCTTCTTTTCATTCCACATTTGTTTCTCCTTTATATAGAAATCATAGATATTTTTCTCTTTTATCTCATCTCTTTTCTTTTTTGCCAATTCCAATGATTTTTCATTGATTTCCGGCTAATAAATTTAATAGACTTTTACCAAAAATCCAAATAAATACTTGGAAACTAAATGATAAATTTTCTGAGGCTTTTCTCTCATTAAAGCCAAGTATTTCAGCCCTTTCATTCACACTTAAAGTCTTTAATAATCTTTCAGTGGCATCTGAAAATTCCTCAAAATTAAGTTCTTGATTCAATTCCTCGAGTTCTTGTAAAAGAGGAGTGAAATATTGTAAAATTTGATTAGAAATTGTGGTAATATTGATATTGGAAGCGGAAATTATGCCATCTTTGTCGGAGTCGAGATGATCAAAGATCTCACGAATTTTGCGGGATTTTTTCTTAGCGAAAAGCTTCAAACTAAAAGGATTGTAGATGCTGCGTTGTTTTTCCTCGAGATCTGTGAAACTCTTCTCCAGGATGACTTTTTTATTGTTTTCGATTTCCGCGCTCTTTTTGTAAAGATAATCACCAACTGGAAGGTTTTCTTGGTTTCGCTAAGAAAAAAAATAATTCATTTTTCATGAAAATTTAAGGGAAAAAAATGCAAGAAAAAATCAATAAAAAATGAAAAAAATGCGAAAAAAAGTTAAGGAAAAAAAAATGAAGGGAAAAAAAAAAACACAAAGAAAAAATGACGAAATATAAGAAAAAAAGAAGAAAGAAAAATATTAAAGAAAAAATTATTAGAAACAATTTAGTAAAAATTGCAAAGAGAAAAAATATATAAAATAAAAAAAAAAAAATTAGGAAAATTTGAACTTTTAAAGGTGCACGGCCGACTTTTGGCTTGAAAAACGGTTTCCCGGTTTGTGAATCAAAGAGATCTACTGAATCATCTTTTTTTCTACATAAAGTATTTTTCCTTTATTCAAATTATATTAAATGAAACTGCTTCATTTTATCATGTTTAATCGATGAATAATGATCCAACCTCGCGAAAAAGTTATGATTTTCAATCATTTTCAACGAGTTTTTATTAAGTTCGGGTTTATATCCAAATCGATTGTCCAGCCTTTATATAAAAAATGATTGAATTTTATCATATTTCAGAACAAAATATAAATACGAAAGCCTATTTTGTTTTTTTTTCTTCTGATATTCGAATGAAGTCTCATAAAGTTTCAAAAATCTATCATGAGAATGCGACTTGACTATTTTCGTCTTTTCATAATCAATAATTTTGCTTCTAAAATGGAAAATTTTCATAAAAAATCATGTTTTCAATTAAAAAACATCTTATTTATTTGAGGATGGAACGAACAATCCCTCAATTCAAATGAATTTTTCAACTCTTTAGCTTTTTCCTGTTTATATCTCATTAATTTCCCAAGTTCAGTCAAATAATCCTCCACTTTTTCCTGCCTTTTATATCTCTTTTTCCATTTATTAACAAATTTTACAAAAACAAAGGATAAAAAAATTTAATAACTCCTATGAGACTGGAAATTTCATTGATATAGGGTTTGAAAGTATAGGCTTTTTCCGTTTCTCTGATATCTTCAATCTTCTTCATTTCAATAGCGCGGCTTTATTAATAAATTTTTTCCAATTAATCATACACGATATATTTACTTTTGAAGTTCCTTTTGTTTAACACATCGTTCATATAATTTTTCACCATAATTTCTGGCTTTTTTAATAAAAGATTTTTTTTTTTATGATCGAAATTAATAAAAAAACGTTGCGATTTTTTTATGTTTCCCATGAAACCAATCTTTTTGGAATTCTGAACTGTCATGTTTTCCTTGTTATTGAATTTCGAAGCATCGAAAGAGTTGTTGATTTTTTTTCTTTCAAGTCTTTTTGCCTTTTTTTTATTAAAAAATGTTAAAACAAGTTTATAATAAAAAGAAAGAATTTGCTATTTTTACTTGATTAAAAAGCCTATCGTAAACATTTGTTGGATTTTTATATTTCCGCTTGGCTAGTTCAGCACTTTGTTGATCAATTTTCGGAGTGAACGTATAAACATCGAAATTCGAGGTGTTTAATAGCAAAGACCTAACAAATTAATGATTTTTCTATTATTATTTTTTGGATTTTTCCTATAACTTTTCCTCATTTTCCTCTAAAACATATCTCCTGTCATTTTTATTGATATTACATTCTAATAGATGAAAAATGAATAAAATCATTATAATTTTAAATAAAATTACTGAAGAAACTAGCTGATTTTATTTCTTCTTTATTTAAATATCCACTACTATTGTTATTTTTTTGTGAGTCTTCATAATGTTGGCTTTTTTTTTGCGAACTTTGTAAATTATTGTTTGTGCTATTATTATTTTCATTCTCGGAGTTATATCGAAAGGAAATGTTATTGCTTCTATTAAAATTCTGATTGATTCTAATTAATCAATTTCAAAGAAAACCTTAATATTATTATAATCTCACATTGGGCTTTCTTCCTTAAAAATTGATTTATTCTTCTCATTATTCAAACCAGCGATATTTTTCTTTATATTTTCTGTCAGAACACCTAAAATCTTGAAATCTAAGCCATTTTTAGTGATAAATCTATAGGCTAAGTCTTCTGGATCATCATTTGCCTTGATTTCTATATTATCTTTGAAACCGTTGCCAAGATCTATTGTGATTATCAATAGAATTGAAGCAGGATCTTTGGAATTGTTAGGGGAATCATGTTTGAATGCCGCATAATCATCGAAATGAAGGTCCGTCTCTAAACTGTTCTTAATGGATGGGAATTTCTCCATTGGAAGTTTAAATTTTAAAATTTGTTTGTTTGTTTTTTATAATGAGAAAAATTTTAAAAACATTGTTTTGGAAATCATTATTTTCCTTTTTTAAATATTTTTCTGAGGGATCCCCCTATGTTGAACTGGGACCTTTGAAATAAAAAATTGAAAAGTCCAGGTTCGAATCAAAGTGATTTTATGAAGAAAAAATGAGTTATTTACAAAAATTAAAACCTCCCTAAAAATCAGATTATTTTTCCAAACAACCCACGTTTAAATGTTTAAAACACATAAAAATTCAGACGATAATAAAAAAAATAGATATGAAATTTCATTTTTCCTCACTTCTTCTATTCTTTTCCCTTTTTTTCCTTTCCTCGTCTCATCGAATTTGTTGGCCTCTTTCCACGAGAATCTATTGTTTCGAAGACAAACCCTCTTTTATTTCCACGGCTTTTTTCACCGGCCTCAACGAAACAAAAATCCTGCCAGATCTTTACACATATTTCCTTCAACTTAATGAAGGCACACAAAACTTCGATGTGATTTTTAATGAGACGACTCGGAAATTCGGTCTTTTAATGAATAAGAGAGAGGCTATGAAGAAGGAAGAGACCATTATGAAATTGAACATTAATAAGACTTTGCATTCAGATTCTGTGAAGAATCTAAAAGGAACGAAATCTCTTGGGTTAGAAAAATATTCAAATGAAGCGAGATTAGCTTTGATTATCCTATACAATGTTTATAATATTGAGAGTTCAAATCTTATGGAGTTTTTTAAAAGCTTCAAATTCGTTGAGGAATTGCCATTTTTCCTGTGGATTTCAAAGGATTTCCTGAATTTATTGGAAGGAGATTATGTTCATAGAGAAATCCTTGCTTTAAGAGACAAAATGATGTCCGATTTCGATAAACTACACCTAGATATAGAGGAAAATTGGACTCCTGAGCAAAAAGCTCAATTTCTCAATGATCGATCTAACATCGACATTTCTGATTGGGTGTTTGTTTATTCCTTAATCCTTCGAAAGGCATGGAATCTCAATAATGTCTTATATTTAGTGCCAGGAGCTAATTTCGCGGGGTTTAAGCTTTCTATTAAATCCGATGCTGATTATAATGAAATTCAGACAACTTTTGGTAATTCGCATATAAAAACCTATGACAATTCGATATATTTACTTGCTCTTGAAGAGGTCCTCTTTGGCGGCATGATCACTGATTTCTATGGAAAACCTTATTATTTCAACTCTTTGTTCCTTTATAACGTGAAGGAAAAAAACCCCAGCGAATGCATTCAATTAGCACTAGTTTCCAAAGACTATTTCGACAAAATGACAGATAAGAAAAAAATGGTTTTAAAATCCATTGGTGTGTTTTCTAATAAGATTTGCTTGGCAACTTTTGAAACATCCTTGAAGGGTTTTGAAGTTTATCGGAAAGTGTTGAAAATGAGCGATCAAGATGCAGCAAATTGTGTTGAAACGTTGATGATGAATCCAGTGCCTGATCAAAAGTCCAGGATTTCAGTTGTTTTGACAGATTGCAAGGATACGAAGGAAAATAGTGACTTTAAAGGGGAAGAAATTTACGCACAAGCAGATGAAATGGTGAAGGAATTGGAGAAAAAGTTGGAAAAAGTAGGGGAAATAGAGGAAAATAAAGGGTTGGAAGCAGAAATGGTGAAGTTTTATCTGGAAGATAGGAAGAAATTAGCGGAAAAAGTCAGGGAGTTCGTGGGAAAGAAGATTGGAATAAAGAAAGATGAAACAAAGAACGAACTTTAAAGAAAAAGAACATTTATTAAGATATAATAGTTTTTTTTTTATTTTCAAGCAACAAAATCATGAGAAAAATTTTTGAATTATAATTTATTCAAATTAACTACTAAATAATCCAAAATGATGATGTTATATCTCACAACTCGTTAAAACTTTAAATAAATGACTAAATTTTTTATAAATTTTTCTTCATCTTCTCATACCATGCCATGATATCCTCGATATTCACCTTTGTCAAAAATGACTTGATTTCCTCTTCTTTCTTCTCAAACATTCCCTAAAATTCCCTTATAAATAAAAATCCCTTCAAATTTTAATATCTTACTTTTTCTTTGAGAATCTTGCAAGAATCGACCACGAAATCCTTCAAAACAAATTGGATTTCCTCCGTGGTTTCCTCTGAAATCTTATCCGCTCCTCCAGTCCAATCAATTTCAATATCCTGATATTTCACCATGTCACATTTAACAAATTCGAAGAAAATCTTGGCCATAGAACTTAACAAATGAGGAAAATCACAGACATTTGTCCATATTTTGCTCAAACTCAAACTAAATTCTTTGGAAAAATCTTCTTTTTTCATTCCGCCTTCGGTAACGAGTTTGAAAGGAATATTCACTCGTTTTTCCACATCAAATGGAGAACAATCATAATAATCATGAAGGAAACGAGAGAAAATGTCACTATGGTTGGCTTTCGAAGTTAAGGCAAGCAGATCATCGTAGGCGTTTTTCTCAGAGTAGTCACCTTCTTTGTCATCATCACGTTTCTCAGAAAGCTTTTTGAAGATCGATTTGACGCTGTTTTCAGTCTATAAAAAGAATTAATTATAGAAATTATAAAAAATTATATAAAGTGAGAGAAAATTATACAAAATTAGACGAAATCATTAAAAAAAATATATACAAAATTAGAAAAATTTTATACAAAATTATACAAAAGTTCGAAATTTAAAAAAGGCATTAGAATGTTTTCGACTATTATACAAAATTATTAGAAAATTTGTATTTTTTTTCCATAAAATCAAAGTGTGTATGATTATTTTTACCTCTCCTTTTGACATTTTGCTATCTTTCAGAATGTTTTTCGTCGTGTTTTTGCTTCGATCCATAGAGAAATCAAGCTTCATCTTTTTATCGGGATTATATTCTCTTTTCTCCTCCTCTATTTTCTCCAGTTTTTTTTCTCCATAAACTAAAAAATAATTTTGTTTTCTCATAAATTTAATTCAAAAATTACCTTCAAAAACTGGTTTTGGATTACCCTTTTTGTCAAGAGGCATAGACGTTTTTTTTTC
>Ga0302320_10023204_pt1 | contig 12186 bp, 9 predicted proteins | sample Bog_T0_3_FD_202130 | JGI IMG/M metagenome (GOLD analysis project Ga0302320, IMG submission 202130) | Peat permafrost microbial communities from Stordalen Mire near Abisko, Sweden - Bog_T0_3 | ecosystem: Environmental > Terrestrial > Soil > Wetlands > Peat | place: Sweden: Abisko, Stordalen Mire...
ACGGTTTTCGCAACCGCGATTTGCGCCCCCTGCTTTTTTCCACCAAAGGAAGCGAACAGGAACAAAAGAAGCGGGCCAGCGCCATCACCCGCAAGTGCCGCTTGCTCCGAGCCCACGGTTTGATCCGAAAAGTATCCGGCACCCACCGCTACGTCGTGAGTGAAAACGGACGCCGTATCATCACCGCATTGCTGGCCGCCCGCCAAGCCGATGTCGAACAACTAACCGCCATGGCCGCGTGAAAAATCTTCTAAAGAATGAATGATTTTGATCTATTGTTTCACAAAGATAGGAGCTTGCGCCGTTTTTTCTCTGCGGTCTATGCGTTCTTTGCGGTTAAATTTCCGTCAGTTTTCCGCTTCTTCCCGTATTTCACGGCCCCAAGTCATACCACTTCATTTCCCTTCCCCTTTTGCGGGGTTTTGCGCTCCTTCGCGGCCATCTGATTTCAGGTCGTGCTTCGCGCTGCGTTCCTTCCCTTTCCCGGCCCACCCTACCCTCGTGCTCCTGTTCAATGCACCGGATATCGAACGAGACGGGGGACGACAGAAACGTTGTGACGGATTGGACAGGTGGCTCGACTGGGGCCGGACGGTGGACAGTTCAGGAATTACAAAGCGACGGAGAGTGGTATGCGGTAAAGCGATCCGTAAAGTTGAACCCAGACGCAGCCACCCGCGATTTCCAGATGATAAGCTACCGGTGCCTGGGTGTAGCAGAATTTGCGCATGGTTTCCTTTTTGAGGTCGAACACGCCAATGAATCCGCGCCCGGCAATCCACGCGTCTTGTCCGTTGAGAGCGATGGCGGTAATGCTGGGCTGCGGGATTCCCTCCTCCGGCCCGTAGCCGTGCCATTGTTGATTACCGAGGGTTTCCACTTGCAGTCCGGCTCCCTTGTTCAAGGCGCCCCACCTGTCCACGTAGGCGAGGAACTCGGAATTGCACGCCAGATCCTCGACCTGGCAAATCCGGCCTGTCTGCCACCTACCGTCGTGAACGTCGTAGATTTGGATTCCTTTGTTGAGGCTGGCAACCACCACGTCACCATCCGGCTTTGCGGCCAAAGCGGATACCGGCTGGCGTGGGGCCTGGTTGGTCGAATCCCATTTACTGTAGTCATTAGCAAGGGTCGAGGCGATCGGTGGGGTGAAGGCAGTGAAACGGCCCGTCGGCACATCCAGTCTCCCAACGCCACCGTTGCCAAAGTCATCGCCAAAGCCGATCCAAAGAGTTTCCCCTTGAAGCAGCAGGCGGGTGATGTGATCGGAATGCAATCCGTCTTTTGCGGTGAACTGGCGATTCTGGCCGGTGGTTTGATCGTAATCAAACAAGCCAGCTCCCTGGGTCGCGACATAAACGTGGGAGGCACTGGCGCAAACCGAGGAGGGATTCGCTCCAAATTCGGAAAGCGGGACCGCCAGATTTGTCGCAAGATTGAAATCCAACCGCACAAGTTTATCGCGCGCGGCGAGCCAGAGTCCTTCTCCAGCGGTCGTAAAGGAGAGACATTCGGTTACGATAACTGGCTTGCCGAGTTTGAACGCGCGAGGATCGGACGCGACGGGCATTCCAAGCTTCTGGCGGCAGAGCGCGTCCATGTCGGAGGGGACTCCTGGAATGGTCCCCTTGACCCATGCGTTTCCATTTCCTGGCGCCGGAAGCGGACGGGACGGTAGCGCTTCGATGACCTCCAAGGCTTCTTTCCACTTTTCCATACCGATGTAGGCCGTAGCGAGCGTTATGCTGTCTTCAACCGGCAGCTTCACGTCGGTCAGTTTCATCGTCGGCCTGACTCCCGTGTCCGGGTATCTCATGGTAATTGATGGAGTTGACGCATCCGTGTTTATGGAGATCGCGCGACGTTTGGCCTCCATCAGACGGGGGACGACGGCGTATTGCCTATGATCTAGGCACCATTGCGCGGCTGCGTGGGAGACATAGGTGAAATAGGGACCGGGGAGTCGCATGTGAGCCGCTTGACCGGAACAGGACTCGACGGAAGCCTCGAATTGGGCCAGGAGCGGGTTGTTGGTTTCGCTCTGGCGCACAAATGCGAAGGCGAGGAGATGGGGGGCAATCTCGGGAAACTTCTGCGTCAAATCCGGAAGAATCTCATTCAGACGCTTGAGGCCGACGGCGCGGGCATCGCCGAAGGAGTTCAAAAAATTGTCAAAAATTGTTTCCGGAAGGCCTTCCTCCGCGACCCAATTGCCCGCCTTGGCCGTGTCGTCAAGATGCCGGATGCTGGTGCGGAAGTGGTCCTCGGCAAGATCGGCTGCGGTCGGGTTGGAGCGATCGCGAGTTTGGAGCGCGTCTTCGCTGTCCTGCAATATGACGGCGAGTTGGGTGAGAAGACGCGCCGCCCGATTAGTATCGTTGGTAGCGGCGGCGGCGGCCTTCCGAAACCAAATTGCGGCTTCGGCGTCATCCTTGTGCCGGTAGGTGGCGCCGAGGGCGGACAAGGCGGAAACGGTATAGTCATCCGTCGGGGAGGCTTCGGCGACCTCGCGAAGGTAATTGCGGGCTTCGCTGATTTCATCCGGGCCGGCCGTCTGCAAGTTCTCCAGACACAAGGCCAGGTGCAGTTTTGCGAGGCGGTTGGACGGATCCAGGAGGAGGACTGTCTCGTAAGCGCGAATGGCCTCCTCCAATTCCTGGGAGTTTATGTCGGGACGCCACGCCTGGGGCATTTCGAAAGTTAAGAAATATTGGCGCAATGTTCTGGAAAACTCGTCGCCTCTTTTCATCTGAACGACAAGTTCGTTCTGATGGTCGGGAGTCATCAACCAGAGCTGGCGGTTGGTGAGGCTGGTGTCGAGCGATTCTTTGACGCGCTGATAGAACGCTTCGTCGGGCGAGCCAACGAGTGTTAAATTGGATTCGCGGCCAATGGTTTGCATCACCTTGAGAGCCAGTTCCACCTGTCGGCCGTTCACCTCGTAGCTTTGGTAGTCGCCATAGACCAACCATACGGCACTGAGCAGGGGGATGGCGTTGCTGGTTCCGCCTTTGTCTGCCAATCCGGCTGTGTCAAGCCGCACTTCCCGCAACAAGGTATCAACAGATTCGCGTTCCAGAAGGGTGACGCCAGAGTTGGTTTGGTAGGCGGTAAGGAGATGCGTCCGCAACTTCTCGCCGAAATCACTTAATCGGGCGTTGTCACTTACATTGCGAAAGGCCCCGATGGCCAGGAGTGTGCGCCTGCGCGGGGTGCTGGCATCGTTGCGGGATTCGCGCACAAAATCCGCCAGGCCGGCGGCAATGGTCAGCGGCCCCCGGTCGCCGGGGACGGCGGTGAAATCGCGAGTAATTCCGGTGCGAGCGTCCACGATCCGGGCGAGGACAAACTGATGGGCGTTTATCGTGCTGGCGGTGCCGAGAAGGAACCAGTCCGCGCGCAGCAGTTTTCCAACCCTAATGGCACTCTGCGCTCTAACCAAGCCGGACAAAGTCATGGCCGTCTCCTGCAAGGCGGTGTTAAGCGACAAGCGATCCACCAACTCAAGGTTCGTGGAAGGAGTTAAATCTGCGACAGTCAAGTCGGCAACCTGGCTGTCTTGTGTTTCACTCGGAAGTCCAAGCCATCCGATGGCCAGACGGACACGCCGGCCGGGATCCATGCGCTCCAAATTGGCCAGCCGACTCTCCTTTTGCAGAAGTTCATCGGCCAGTTTTTTGTTCTCCGCAGAAGCCGTGGCCTGGGTTCGTGCGACGGCCGCACGGATTTCCTCTGCGGTCGCGAATTCAGGATTGGTGGGCGGAGCCAAGTACCACCTTGAGAAAACGGCTACGAATGTACCAAGACCGAGGGTCACGGCGGCAGAGACGATGAATCGTTTATGGCGGTTCACAGCAGTGGAATCAGCTTACAACATAAGACAATCTTCGGCCATTATTCCTTTGAACATGGAGTGTTTTGGAGGGCCTGCCCGATGCAATATGCGGTTTTTTCTCTGCGATTTAGACGGCCCGTCCACCGTAGCTTCAGCGACGGAGGATCATTGCGGTTAAACCCCCGTCAGTTTTCCGCGTCTTCCCCGTATTTCCCGGTCCCAAGTTATACCCTTCATTTCCGGTCCCCTGTTGCGTTTTTTTTGCCAATTCGCTCCATCCCAGCAAAAACGATGCGAATGGAAAAATGCGTTAATCCGAGTTTACACAAACTGGTTGGCGTGGCAAACCATACTCCATGAATGACAACCCGCGTCTTCCCGCCGACATCCCCGAAGCCCGCGAACTCGCCGATCTCCAATCCCAAATGCAGCGTTCGACTCGCCGGGTGAACCTCGATGGCGGTCCCGAACTCGGATGGGGAACCGCCGTTCTCTTGGGCGGTTTGAGCTCCTTCTACGTCTCCGCGTTGCCGAAGTGGGTTTTGGGGTCCCCGTGGTCATCTTGGGTAGGCTGGTTGCCGATGGCATGCATGTGCTTTGCTCCTTACGCCATCCCGCGAATGATCAACCGGCTGATTACCTGGCCGCGGATCGGCTATTCCTCAAACCAGTACGAACTCAAGTTGGGGCTGCTCATAAAGTCCATGTTTTTTGGTTTGGCGATCGGGGTAGCCGTGGTCTCGCTCTGCGAAATCATTTCGGAGACACAGCAAGGCATAAGCCCGGCCATCGCCCGTGGCGCAGGAAAGCATCTCATCTGGGAAGGGCTGAAGCTCCTCATCTCCGCCCCCCTGGCGGTTTACTTGGGCCGCAACGTAATCACCAAGCGCCAGTTAGTGCCTTCGGCTTACGACGCTCCCATTCTCTTCCAGAGGCTCAGGCAGACTCCTGAAGGCCAATCACACATCCGCATGATGAAATTTGGGGTGGCGCTCTTTTTCGTCGCGGTTCTTTTGCTTGTAGGCGGCATTGTCCTTGGCGTCATTTGGCTGGCCAAATCAATGACACTGCATACCGATTGGGACTGGCATCAGTCGGCCGGGCTTGTAATCCTGGTGGTGTCCAATGCCTTGCTTTATTTGATGTTTAATGCGGTCGCTATCAGGCGATACAAGTGGAAATGGATCGCGCTCGCCTTCATGTTGATCGCTCCCATTCTTGTCAATGCAAGAATCCCCGGTCCAACCAATCAACCTCCCACGGCGCTTCTCGGCATCCGGCCCCCCGTCCTCACCGCCATTGGATTGGTCTGGTTTTTGTCCGGCGCTCTTACACTCATCGCGTTTATCCGGCAAAACCCGCTTCCCAAGGAGCCAGCCCCTTGAACGAGCAACTCCGCGCCATCGCCGAATTGGACCGGGTCATCCACGAACCCGGCCGCATGATGATCGTCGCGCTGCTCGCCGCCGTCGAAGAGTGCGATTTTCTTTTTCTGCTGCGCGAAACCGGCCTCAACAAGGGCAACCTCTCCAGCCACCTCTCCAAGTTGGAGGAAGCCGGCTATGCGCAGATCGAGAAAACCTATCGCGGCAAAGTCCCGCAAACGCTGCTACGCTTGACGCCAAAAGGCCGCGCTGCCTTTGAGGATTACCGCAAGAGTCTCAACACGGCCTTTGCGGATCATCTGCGTGATTCTATCGCCGACGCCAAACAACAACGTTCCCCTAATTCCAATGAGCTTTCCAGATGAGACTAAGGCGCGCAGAATTTTGGGACTCTGGCGAGGCGTGAACGAGGCGCATATCTGCAGCGATCTGCAACGAGTAAGCCACGAAGCCAGAGGCCCAAAAGGCCAGCGAATTAGTTTCATCTTGAAAGCGAATTGGAATAAATGATCACCCTGAACAAACTTGCCAAATGCTTCGGTGCCCAAAAGGCGGTGGGCTCGCTCAGCTTCGCAATTCCCGCCGGCCAGATCGTCGGCTTCCTCGGGCTCAACGGCTCTGGAAAATCCACCACGCTCAAAATGCTCACCGGCTTGCTGGCGGCCCACCATTGAATACCAGAAAGTTGCGAAGCCATTGGGGGAAACCCAACCACAACGATCACCCGATCCATTGTCAATCGCCCGAATTGTATCCAGTCCTCGCCGCCGCCCACAAAACTGCCACGTCCGGACCGTTAATAACCAGAACATCATGGAAATAACCACAAGAAAAGCCATTACATCCGCGTTAGAGGAGCGGTTTGGTGGACAATTCGCATCAGTGGTGCCTAAGCTCGAATCACTCCTCGATTCTCAAGGCGGAGAGTATAATAACCGCACGCTACGCATCGATTTCAATCCTAAATATGGGGCCGGTTACACTGCCTGCATTATCCATGGCTCCATGGTGCAATCTGTGGACCATTTGCCAATTCCTAAACCCTATGTTGCGGTTCTGCGTCGGTTCAATGGCGCAAAATTCCATGCCATTGATCTCTTCGGCATGTTGGAAGACGATCCAATCAGGGGCGTTGTCAATCACTGGATTTCGCAAATCGGTTCTGGATCAATGAATATCACGGACTACCCAAAGGTTCGTTCCACTTTGGGGTCAGGACGTTTTCTTATCGAGAAAACGTCGGCTACTTTTACGACGCATCGCTGAGAGTGTTTTCTGCCAGGCAATCTGGAGAAGCTGTGGGTTCTTGGCCGTCCAGCGAAGACATGATGCACGACGAATGGGATTTGGCGGAGAAGTTGGAGATAGAAATGCGCACTCGCTTAAATCAGCCCAGGCAAGCGTCATGAAGGAAGAAAATTGAGGACGGAAAGGGGCGTGGTATTGTCATATTTTAAGATCCCATTCTAGTGCAAAGACCGAACCGCTTGCCGCGCATTGATCGTGTTTGCCAACTGCGTTACGACCCAGCAATTTGGATCCCATTTCTGCGCGGGTGCGGACCGCAAACTCAGAATTCCGATATTGCGGGCAAGCCCCCGCGTTCTGGTAACGCGCCGTCCCCTTCTTGGTGAAGGGCTGCTCGAAGGGAGTTCCCCCATGCAAAAGCCAAACCTTACACCCTGAAGGCGTTGCGTCAAGTTTTGCAGATGTATGTGCTGCAACCCTTTCCGGGTTGGGGTTCCTGAACACGGGCACCCTGGCCCTCTCAGAATCGGGCCAACCCTGGGCTACATGATGCAATCCCTTTGGGATTGAAGACCGAGCCGTTATCCGCCGTTACTTTGATCTTTAAAATCATGCGGGTGCCGGTTAGATTACGCTCGTGCCGTGGCATAATGATCGTGTCTGGTTTGTGGTCGCCGTAATTATTTACGGATGCAGTACCCTGTATTCGATTTTCCTCTGGCGCAAAGGTTTTCGGCGGGATGATCATATCAATTATTTCCTCCTGCTGGCGGGTATCATGGCCCATACCTGCGCGATGTTGAAGCGGGGATTCAGCCTCGACCGTTGCCCGGTCAATAATTTGTATGAAGCGATGGTTTTTCTGACCTGGGCGATTGTGGCGGCCTATTTGGTGCTCGGACTGCTGCAGCGGCTACGGCATATCGGGGCTTTTGTGGCCCCGACGGTCTTTTGCATCGGGGTGTTTGGACTCTTTCCGGCACTGGATGTTCCCTACAAGGACCAACCCGAGTTCAGCAATGGCCTGGTCACCTTGCACGCGGCGCTTTCAACTCTTTCCTACGGCGCGTTCGGCCTGAGTTCCATCGCGGCCTTGATTTACCTGACGCTCGAACATGATCTGCGCTTTCACAAATTGCGCGCGATTCTGACCCTTTTGCCGCCGATGGACCGCCTGGAAAAAATCATCAGCCGGCTGCTTTGGGCTGGATTTATCCTGTTGACGTCCGGGCTGGCCTTCATCCCGTTCCTGCTGCACCAACATCCGGAAAGCAATCTCGCGGCCGATCCGAAGGTGCCGTGGTCCATCCTGGTGTGGCTGATCTATCTGGTCTTGATCATCCTGCACAGCCGTTTCGCGCAATCGGGCAAGCGTTTTGCCTGGGGCGCCATTGGGACGTTCGCGTTTGTCATGTTGACGTTTTGGGGCGTCAATCTGCTGTCGCCGGCGCATCGGTTTTAGCATCGCCAAAAATGCCTTTCATCGTCATCGGCCTAAGCCATCGCTCTTCCCCGGTTCACGTCCGGGAGCGATTCGCCTTTGCCGAGTCGGCGATTCCGACGGCCTTGGAGCGGTTGCGCCGCGAGACTGGCGCGGCGGAGGCGGTGATTCTCTCGACCTGCAACCGGGTGGAAATTTACGCCGTGGTCGAAAATGCAGAACGCGAGGCGGCGACGGCGCTGCGCAAGTTCCTGTTGGATTATCACCAAAAGCCGGAGCCGTTGGCGGATGAAATGTACTCGATGTGCGATGCCGCCGGGATGGAACACTTGTTCAAGGTCGCCTGCGGCCTGGATTCGATGGTGCTCGGCGAGACCGAAATTCTCGGCCAATTGAAAAAGGCTTACGACGTGGCGCTGCAACATCGCCACACCGGAGGCCGACTCAACAAGATTTTCCAGAAGGCGTTTAATGTCGCCAAACAAATCCGCACCGAAACCAACATCCAGCGCGGCAGCGTCTCGGTCGGGTCGGTGGCGGTGGAACTGGCGGAGAAGATTTTCAGTTCGCTGGCGGAGCATCCGGTGATGGTTTTGGGCGCGGGCGAGACCGGCGAAAAAACCGCGCGGGCGTTGTTGAGCCGCGGCGCCCATAGCATCCTGGTATCCAACCGCTCCTATGAGCGGGCGGCGGCGCTGGCGGCGGAATTGGGGGGGCGGGCCATTCATTTCGAGGAATGGGCGGCGGAATTCTTCCGCATCGACATTGTCATCAGCAGCACGGCGGCACCCCACTACATCCTGAACCGGGCGCGGCTCGAAGGATTGATGAAAGCGCGAAAGAACCGTCCACTGCTGTTGATTGACATTGCGGTTCCGCGCGACATTGATCCGGAGGTCAAATTCCTCGACAACGTTTATCTTTACAACATCGACGATCTCCAGGAAATCGCGGACGATTATCTCCGCCAGCGCCAGGACGAAATCGCGCGTTGTGAAGCCGTCATCCGTGAGAAGGCGCGGGCGCTGCTGCTGGCCGCGCCCGTGGCGCTTTCCGGCGCTTCAACTCTTGCCCCACGCCACACCTAACTTTCCCCCATGTCTCCAATTATTATCGCAACCCGTGGCAGCGCCCTTGCCCTGGCCCAATCCAACGCCGTGCTGGCGTCCTGCCGCAAGAAATTCCCCAAACTGGCTTTTGAGCTGAAGATCATCAAAACCACCGGGGACAAATTGCAGACCGCGCCGCCGGATGCGGCCGCCGCCCTGGCCACGCGCGCGCTCTTTACCAAGGAACTCGAAACCGCCCTCCTCGAAGAGAAAGCGGACTTCGCCGTCCACAGCCTTAAAGACCTGCCGACGGAACTGCCGGCCGGACTTAAACTGGCGGGCGTTGCGGGTGAACGCGAGGATGTCCGCGACGTGCTCATTTATCGCATTGACAAACTGCTCACCTCCAAAATGACGCTGGCCGAGTTTCCGCCCGGCCTGGTGGTGGCGACCGGGAGCGCGCGGCGGCAAACGCAGTTGCTGGCGGCACGTCCTGATTTCGAGACCATTCCCATTCGCGGCAACGTGCCGACCCGGCTGCAAAAGTTGCTGGATCAAACGAACTTGGATGCGACCATTCTCGCCGCCGCCGGGCTCAGCCGGCTGGGCATGAAGATCACTTCGACCGGCCATCTGGAAGCGCCAGGGATAGTCGGCGAATTGGGAGTTTTTGTGTTTGAGCCGGAGGTGATGTTGCCGTGCGTGGGGCAGGGAGCCATTGGACTGGAAATTCGGGAGAACGACGAACGCACGGCGGAGATTTGCCAAAAACTTGATCACGTCGATACCTTCCAGTGTGTGGTGGCGGAACGGGCTTTTCTGGAGGCGATGGGCGGGGGTTGCCAGACGCCGATTGGCGCATACGCGTGCCTTTCCGGCAACCGAATTCACCTGCGGGCGGTGGCGCATCTGACCAAGAACGTCCAGCGCGGGGAGGCCAAGGGAGCGCGCAAAAATGCCGTTGCACTCGGCCAAAAAGTCGCCGCCCTGGTTCGCGGCGGAAAGAAATGAAGTCGTCCGGGACAGTTTATTTGGTTGGGGCCGGTCCGGGCGATGTCGGTTTGATGACCGTGCGCGGCGCAGAATTGCTGGCGCGGGCGGACGTGGTCGTCTATGACGCGCTGATTAACGGCGACATCCTGCGCATGGCTTCGCCCGAGGCGAAAATGATTTACGCGGGAAAACGATCGGGCGATCACGCGATTCCGCAGGACGAACTTAACCAGTTGCTGGTGGATCACGCCCGCGCTGGCAAATGTGTTGTGCGCTTGAAAGGCGGCGATCCGTACGTCTTTGGCCGGGGCGGCGAGGAAGCCATTACGCTGGCGGCGGCAAAAATTCCTTTTGAAGTTGTGCCGGGGGTTTCCTCGATTTATGCGGCGCCCAATTATGCCGGCATCCCGATCACTCACCGCGATCATTGTTCCAGCTTTACCGTCTATACCGGGCACGAAGATCCGGACAAAAATGAACCGGGCACGGACTGGGCGCTGGCGGCAAAGACGCCCGGCACCAAGATCATTCTGATGGGGGTGACGCGCATCCGGGAAATCGCGCAGACGCTGGTCAAGCATGGCATGAACGAGAACACGCCGGTGGCGATGGTGCGCTGGGGCACCACCGGACGGCAGCAATCTATTGAGGGCACCCTGAAAACGATCGCCGATGTGGTGGAAAGTACCGGCTTCAAGCCCCCTGCCCTGACGGTGATCGGGGACGTTGTTAAATTGCGGACGAATTTGAATTGGTTCGAGAAACGTCCCCTCTTTGGCCGGCGCATCGTGGTGACGCGCACGCGCGCCCAGGCCGGACAATTGTCAAAACTATTGCTGGAACGCGGCGCGGACGTGCTGGAAATTCCGACCATCCGCATCGAATTGCCGATGGAACGACTGGCGCTGGCGGACGCGCTGCTGGAACTCAATTCCTACGACTGGCTCATCTTTACCAGCCCCAACGGCGTCGCGGCGTTTTTTGAACATTTCTTCAAAGTTTTTGAGGATATGCGCGACCTCGGCGGACCGCGCATTGCCGCCGTCGGTCCGGCCACGGCCGCGCAATTGCAGAAGTTGCACCTCAAGGTGGATCTGATGCCGAAAGAGGCCACGGCGGCAGCTTTGGCCACGGCGTTGACCGGTTACGAAAGCGTCGAGAACCTGAAAATGCTTTTGCTGCGTGCCGAAGTGGCCACGAAGGAACTGCCAAAAAAGCTGGAGGAGCTGGGAGCCATTGTCGATGATGTCGCCTGCTACCGCAACGTGCCGGAGACGGAGGATCGAAACGGCGCGATGGCCCGCCTCCTGAAAGATGGGGCGGACTGGATCACGTTTGCCAGCGCATCCTCCGTGGAGAATTTCAACGCGCGCGCCAATTTGAAAGACTTGTTGACGCAACATCCAGGGATCAAGCTGGCAACCATTGGACCGGAAACGAGCAAGGCCCTGGCCGCGCTGGAATTGAAGGCCGATCTGGAAGCCAGGGAGCACACCATCCCCGGTTTGGTGAAGGCGCTGGAAAAGGCTGTTGCCGCGCAGGTAGTGGATATTCCCTGACGCAGTTTGAGGCGGGCAAGGAAACCGATTACGAGCAAGCGGGGGCGGGGGCGTTGGCCTCGGCGAGTTTGCGCAGTTTGGCGACGGCGGCTCTTAAGTTGGGTTTGTGGAACAGACAGGTGCCGCTGATAAAGGTGTCCGCGCCGGCGTGGGCGCATTGGGCCACGGTCTCGAAATCCACGCCGCCGTCCACGCCGATGCGGTAATTGAGGCCGCGTTCGCGCCGCCACTCGGCCGCTTGTTGAATCTTTGGCAGGGTCTCCGTGATGAATGACTGGCCGCCAAAACCGGGATTGACGGTCATGATCAAAAGAGAGTCCACTTCTGCCAAATAGGGTTCGACCTCCTGCATGTCGGTGGGGGGATTGATGGCCAGACCAATCTGCATGTGCAACGAGCGGATTTTCCACATCAGCGATGTCACCTGGCCGTCCAGTTCGACGTGGATGTTGATGCGGTTGGCCCCGGCGCGGGCAAAGGGTTCCAGGAGAATTTCCGGCGACGAACACATCAGGTGGACGTCAAATACAAGTTTGTTGAGCGGGCGGATGGCGCCCACCACCGCCGGGCCAAACGAGATGTTCGGCACGAAATGGCCGTCCATGATGTCCAGGTGAAGCCATTCCGCGCCGGACTTGCCGACACGTTCGGCTTCCTTGCCGAGCCTGGTGAAATT
>Ga0302320_10023205_pt1 | contig 12186 bp, 10 predicted proteins | sample Bog_T0_3_FD_202130 | JGI IMG/M metagenome (GOLD analysis project Ga0302320, IMG submission 202130) | Peat permafrost microbial communities from Stordalen Mire near Abisko, Sweden - Bog_T0_3 | ecosystem: Environmental > Terrestrial > Soil > Wetlands > Peat | place: Sweden: Abisko, Stordalen Mire...
TGATCGGCGCCGGGCCGAGGCCGTTCTTGCCTTCCTTGATCGTGTGATAGAAGCGCGGGTCAACGATGCTTTCTTTGGTGACGACGGCTTTGGTGATGTCGTCCACCAAACCCCAGCCGATGCCGTCGCCGCAACCGGTCGCGGCAAAGTCGCTCATCGGGCGCGTGTAGAACGCGTATTTGCCGTTCACAAATTCCGGATGCAGCACACAGTTGCGCTGGTGCAGCGCCGGTGTCTTCAAATCCGCCAGCCGCTCCCATTTCACCAAATCCTTCGTGCGGGCGATGCCGCAGCGCGCGATGGCCGCCGACAAATCGCTCGGCTTTGAGTCATCATGCCGCTCGGCGCAGAACAGGCCGTAAATCCAGCCGTCTTCGTGTTTCACGAGACGCATGTCGTAAAGATTGGTTTCCTTGTCTTCGAGTTCCGGCATCCGTACCGGGTAATCCCAGAACTGAAAATTATCCACGCCGTTCTTGCTCTCGGCCACGGCGAAGAACGACTTGCGGTCCCAGCCCTCGACGCGCGCCATCAAAATGTTCTTCCCGTTGAACTCCATTGCCCCGACATTGAAAACACAGTTGACGCCGAGCCGCGTCATCAGGTGCGGATTGGTGGCGTGGTTGAAATCGTAGCGCCAGGCCAGCGGCGTGTGCTCGTTGGTCAGCACAGGATGTTCGTAGCGGTCGAAGATGCCGTTGCCGGTTTTTTGCGGCCGGTTCTTGCGGCGCAGGAGCTGCGCGTGCTGCGATTGCAGTGCTTTCAGTTTGCTTTGGAATGCGGTTTTCGTCATGGGGCTTGGACAGGTTTTGGTTAAATGGATTGTGACTGCTGCTTGGCTCAATTCTGCGGGACGGAAAGCGGAATTCAAAATCAAAAATGTCATCAAAATTAGCGACACGAAAAAGATTTTCATTCCTGCCCGCAACGTCCATGTTTCTGTCATTCCTGTTTGCCGATTCCCGCCGGAAAAATCCGGCAATCTAGAACCTAAAAATTATGAGCCTCCGAAACACTTCCCGCCGGGATTTCATCAAAACCACCGTGCTGGCACTGCCGCTGATTGCGACCGGCTGCCGCTGCTTTGCGGACAAACCCGCCGGCAATCGCACGGGCGGATTCGTCTCCGTCCGCAACGGGCGCTTTGAACTGAACGGTCATCCGTATTTTTATGTCGGGGCGAACCTCTGGTATGGCTGCTATTTGAGCGACCCGAACTTGAGCGGTGGTCGCGCGCGCATGGTGCGCGAACTGGATCGTCTGCAAAAAATCGGCGTGAACAACATCCGCCTGCTCGCCGGCTCGGAAACCTCGCCGCTTGCCGGCGCGATTCCCAACGGCATCACCCGCGCGCCGCACGACGAGGATGAAAACCTGCTGGCTGGCCTGGATTTTTGCCTGGCGGAAATGGCCAAGCGCAACCAGCGCGCGATTTTGTTCGTGTCCAACTACTGGCAATGGTCCGGCAGCTTCGCGCAATACGTCCGCTGGATCACCGGCGAAAACATTCCCGACCCGGACAAGCCGGTGATGGCCAAGGGCGACTGGCCCGCGTTCATGGAGTTTTCCGCGCGCTTCTACAAGACGCCCGCCGCTGTCGCGCTTTACAACGACTACGTCACGCGTCTTATCTCGCGTCGCAACACGGTGAATGGCCGGTTTTATCGCGACGATCCTGCGATCATGACTTGGGAGCTTGCCAATGAACCGCGTCCGGCGGCGGATAATCCGGCCGATGTTCCCGTCTTCTGCGACTGGGTGGCGGCGACAGCAAAAATGATTCACGCCCAGGCCCCGAACCATCTCGTCTGCACCGGCTCGGAAGGGATTCATGGTTCGCTCGACAGGGAGAATGTGTTTATCGCCGCGCACAAGACGTCGGCGATTGATTATGTCACCGTTCACATGTGGCTGAAAAACTGGGGCTGGCTCAAGGAACCGCAACTTGGCCCAGATTTTGAGATCGCCGCCGGCAAGGCACACGACCATGTCGAGACCCATAATCGGATTGCCACGGACATTTTGAAGAAGCCGCTGGTGCTGGAGGAATTCGGCCTGCCACGCGACCACGAAAGCTATTCGCCGGATTCGCCGACGACGGCGCGTGACGAATATTACCGCCGGATGTTTGACCAGGTGGCGGAATCCTGCAAGGCCGGGCGTTCGCTACAGGCGGCCAATTTTTGGGCGTGGGGCGGTGAAGGCCGCGCCAGTGCGCCGAAAGGTTCCGCCGGCTCATTTCTCGGCGACCCGCCGTGCGAACCGCAGGGTTTGAATTCCGTTTTCGACACCGACGTCAGCACGCTCGCCGTCATCGCCAGCGCCAACAAAATACTGGCCGCGCTCGCAGTTGCCGGATGACTTGTTGCTGAATGGAATCTTGCCTGCGGATTGGGCAGATTTTTATTCGGCTTTTATCTGCATCAAGATGTGAAATCTGCGGGAACTTTAGGAACGCGGTTGACTGGGAATGTCCGGGCATGAATCAAGGAATCAAAGTCCAAATCTTGAAACGAAAGGCGCGTATTGGAAAATCCGGACGTTGCTGGTAGTCTGCCGTCCAAGAAATGAACACCGTTGGAATTCAGAGGAGCGTCGGAATAGGATTGGGGAGAAGGCGGGCTTATTTGAGATTCCGTAACGTGTCCAGATTCTTTTTGGCCAGCTCGATCAGTTGGTAGAACTGCGTCATTTGGTCGGTCGTCAGCAAAACTTTGAGGTCATCACCGTATTCCAAAGACACCTGAATGGCGCCCAGTCTTCGGAGGCTGTTGGCAACGACTCTGAATCCGCTCCGGGTACTGTAGCTGGCTTCAAAACTGGCCAGCGGTGTGACGTCGTAGGAAATTTTGTTGAGATAATTGATGCTGTCGAGCAGTGAATCAATCTCGTCGTAATCCACCAGAATCCGTCTGCGGGGCGGCGTATTCCCGGAGATTACAATGGCCAGACCATCGGCCTTGTGGCCGGTGGTCAAATCCGTGGACTCCTTGCAATACACTGTGATTACATCCGTCCCCACCGTCAACATGCCGGTCTGGCTGAAACCTTTGATAAGGACGGTTCCGGTCTGGGTCTCGAAAACTCCGAGGTCGGTTTTCAGCGAATTGGTATCCTGCGCCGGGGCTGAAGGAGCCAGCAAGCAGAACAATGTTAGCAGCACGATGTGGATTTTGTTCATGATTTTTCCGATGGGTGGATGACCAGGTTATATCTGTTAAAACCCTGACTTTGCCGAAAGTTGCGTGCATAGATTATCTCGGGCTGATGGAAATAAAAAATCCTGATTGCTGCCCGGCCCGGCGGAGGATGGTGGCTCGCTGCAAGGATCGGAACGGGGCGGGGGTCTCGGACAATCCGGGCGGCGGTTCAGAACCGGTTGATTCAACACGTCAGACCGTTTTAAAATTCGGCAGCTTCGTGCGATAACCCGTCGGCGACTGGCCGGTGATGCGTTTGAACACGCGGTTGAAGTGCGTGAGCGACTGGAAGCCGACCTGATAGGCGATTTCGCTGATGCGCAGATTGGGATTGGGCATCAGGCTCTTTGCCTTCTCCACCCGCACCTGCGACAGGTATTCGGTGAAATTCAATCCCGTCGTCTTTTTGAACAATTTGCAGAAATAAAACGTGCTGGTGTTCACCGCCTTCGCCACCTCGACCAGGGAAATATCATCGGCCTGGTGTTCCTGGATGAATTGCCGGGCGTTACTGACGGCCTTCGGTTCGGATGGTTGTGGTTGAACCAGGACCTGATGGCATACGAAGGACAGGTGCTGCCCAAAGATGGTGAGCAGGCTGATCATGGAGTTGTATTGCTTGGGCGTCAGCACCCGGGTGTGAAAATAGGCTTCTTCGAGCTGCTTCAAATCCACATGCAATCCCCATTGCAGAAGCTGCTTGGTCGTCCGCGCAAACTGGCGCTTGGTCGGCTGTTTGAGCAGCACCTGACCGGTTTGTAGATAACCGATCAGCTTCTCGCCTGTCTTCACCGGCACGGCCGTGTCGCACAGGCCGGCGAAACACGTCACGGTTTTGGACGACACGCCCGGTGACTCGATGATCTTCTGCTGCACCTCCAGACAGGCGGCGCAGGAACGGTTGTGCTGTGACAGGATTTCGCAAAAGGGGTTTTCATATTTGGTCTCATGATGGACCAACTGCCAGGTGTCGGCGGTCCGCAGCTTCAACGGCAGGCCGGTGGCCCGGTTGAACGCCAGCTCGTAATCCTGGTAAATTTTCGAGCGCGACAATTGCTCTACGATCTGCTTGTTCGCCAGCGGCGGCATAGATCAAAGTTAAGTCGCAAAGCTTGGTAAAGCAACAGCAATAAATGCATATGTTTAGCTGGTTCATATAAAACCGGAATTGGCCGGCTAGCTCGTTTTGCTCAACGATTACAATGTTATTTGTGTCATATGCGGTCAAAAAATAAAAATTGGATGGTTAATTACAAACCATTTATTGCGATGCAGTCTTCCAGAAACATCACCGTCCAGACCGTCAAACCGGTGGCCGCGCATCTTGAATTTTCCCCCGGTTCCGGTGAGGTTCATGGAAATTGGCCGGACGTATCATTTTCAATGCACGCAGTGTCAGTATCCTGCCGACCTTTCTGGCGGAGCGGACAGCGGCTTGCATTGCGACGTGCAGACCATCCTCTGCCGCGAGTGCCGGGAATTGTTCGACGTGTTCACGCGGGTGCGCCGCGTGGTGGGGCGCAGGGTTTTTGCCCGGAATTTTTCCGCGTTCGAACGGTTGGAAATTCCGCCGATGATTTTGCGGGACAGCTTGTTCGCCGCGAGAGGCCCGCGCCGCGCCAGTTCGAGTGGGAAAAACTAAAACTGGCTTACCCGGTTTCGGCAAAACATTTTGTCGAGGCTTGGAGACATCCGGGACGGTGTCCGCGTTGGCATGCGTTCATGGCGTAGGAATGCCTGCGTTCCGGGTCTGGGAAGGGAAAGTCGCCAAACCGCCTTTGTGCAAAATTAAAAAAACACGACCGACCTGGCGACGTTGGTTGAAGACCCGCTAGGAGCGGAACGGGGCGTGCAACTTGGACGACCCTTTACAAATGATCATTTTCCAGAAGCAATGTGCAAGATGGTTGCGGAGGCGGGTGCCACCTCGACCGTGATGCCATCGGCATGGCGGTTTTTGACCTTGTGCCACCGACCTGACCAGATTCCTTGGGGAGTGATGGCAGCGCCGCCCAGCATCACGTCCTGTTTGGCGGCGATGTCCTGGTGCTTCTGCTTGAGATCCATTTGTTGCCACGCGCCGGTGGCAATTCCCTGCGGCAACTTGATGGCAACGCCGGCAGACTGCGCGTTGTCGCCATAGCTTTTGTTGATCAGCGTCAAATAAGTGGAACCGTCAACATCGCGATAAGCATAAGCGTCGAAATTCACTGTCGGGTCGGCTTGCAGTTCAACTCCGAGCGGCCGGCCGTGCGCGCCCTGGCTGAATGCTAAAAGCGCATAGGCTTGCGGCCGGATCACGAATCCTTTGCCATCCGCCGCATGCACAAACGCGGCATAATTCGCGGCGGCAAACCCGCCATCACGCCCCACGGAGTCCCCGGTATGATAATTCACACCCAGAATGTGATGTGACGCCCACCAATGGGTGCAGTCCAGCGCCCACAGGGTGGAGGCGTAGGTGTCACTGGAATCCTTCGCGCCACCGTTGTAACAACTGTTCATCTCATCAATCCGGTAAGGCACGCCTTCGGCCGCTAGCACGGCACCGACGCGGGCATAGTCTCCGGTGTAAGCGGCATGGAGGCTGTTGGTCAGAAACCGCGCCCGCGTGGCCGGCGGATTTTTTTCGCCGGCCCGGCCCGAGCCCAGAAAATAATAATGATCGCTAGCCATCGCCAGGTGCCCGTCGGCAAACAACACTTTGGCCAGGTTGCGGGCATAGTTTCCGTCGGCGCTCGGCCCGTCAAACATCGCGTTGGGCACGGCTTTCAAAATGGCGTTATAATGCGGCTTCCATTGGGCAAAAAATGCGTCAAACGATTTGAAATAGAAATTGGGTTCGTTGCCGATGGAATAACAATCCAGCGCATCCGCGTCGTGGGTCGCGATGTAGGTGGCGAGGCGGGCGGATTCGGCAGGATCCCCGTTCTTCAAACGGAACGAATAAATCACTTTCACGCCGGCGGCCCGGGCAAAGTTGAACAATTCATCAATGTCTTTTTCCTGCGGCAACGGGATGCGCGGATCATCCACGGCATTGGCACCCACCCGCAGATTTTTAATGCCGAGCGTCTTGAAGGTATTGACGAGCGCCTGGTCGTGGGGGGCAAAATAATATTTTCCATCCTTGGGCAGCAGCATGGATATCTCGTAGCTCAAGCCCAAAAAACAGGGTGGCAGATTGGTTCCCTGGCTATCGTCCGTTACAGTCACTGTCACCGGTGAAGTTTTGGCGGTAGCGGGATGCGGCATCGTCAGCAACAAGGCAAATAATGGGAGCGGGAAAAGAACATTGCCGAGGCATTTTGTATACGAAAGACGGGTCATAAGATGAACCAGTATCGTCGGTTTGATTTGTGGAATGCAAACCCCTTTCCAACGTTATGACCGGTGGCCCTCCGCAAGGATCGGAACGGGATGGCATCCGGACGGGACTGGGGGGGAATAGTCAGACTTTCTTCAAGAGATGTTTCCCAACATCGGATGCGAACCAATCATCAGGATATCCTAATGTAAAATTCTATGAGCAATAGATTGGCTACCGGCAAGAAAAGCCAATCTTTTGACAATTCAAGGGGAGTATGAATGTAATTACCGTATTTAATGACTGGGAAAAATACGAATTTCAGGACAGCACATAGCACATTATGGCAATCAAGAGCCCACAGAAAAGAAATCATCCCCGCAAAGACAAGCTGGCGGAACTGCGTTCCGCGCTTGAAAATCACCCTTTCTTTCACGCATTGAGCGCAGCCCACATGGATGTCCTGACCAGTTGTGCGCGGCAAACCAGATTCCCCGGCAACACCATGATTTTACATCAGGGAGATGCCGCCGACCGCTTTTTCCTCATTGAGGAAGGTTGCGTTGCTCTGGAAGCTGACCGGCACAGACAGGGCGCGATTCGCATCCAAACTCTGGGAGCGGGCGACGCGCTCGGCTGGTCCTGGCTGTTTCCGCCACACTACTGTCATTTTAGCTCCCGCACTGTCGAGCCGACCGATGCGATTATCTTTGACGCCATACAGCTTCGGGCGCGATTCAATCAGGTTCCCGATCTGGGCAACGTGTTGGTGAAACGCATGGCCCAAGTGGTTGTTAAACGGTTGGAGGCGACGCAGACCCAGTTGGTGGAGATTTCCCAGATTGCGCTGCGCGCCCAGTTGCAGGCATTGCAATTGACGATGTCCGCTGATTCAGCATCGTTGTGATCGCTTGATTTACGGCTGTCCTGCCGGGATTGATGGCCGTGTGCCAGCATTCCGACGTTGTAACGCAGCGCTAGGGATGATGATTTCCCATATCCCGCCTCCGATGTTCTTTTTTTCGGCAACGATGGGTGTCTATCACGATCAGCGAAAAAAGAGCGGGGATGCCGGCAAGAAGAACGATAATCATGGGATTATGAGCCCATATCCAAGCCAAAAAAGAAAATGCGTCTTGATTCATTACCAGCGTTTAGCATTAAACATGCCGGAATTGGGTTCTGGCAAAATCCGACAGCCTCAATTTGGAATGAGTCACTGCACCTCGTCTTCTCCACATGCGGAAAAACGGAAGTCGGGCCGGGACGCAAATTTTACGAGCCGTCACGGTGAGAGGATGCACAACCGGATGCCACTCATCGTCCCGCCGTCGCCGCAGGAGGACTGGCTGGCGATGGATTTGAATCGGCGCTGGCGGCTTAACTGGTGAACCGATAGAGTTTCGTAGGCGTGGTGGCCGGCTCGGTAACCGGGTGGGCAGCTTCAGCCACAGAAACAAATTCTTCCAGCCGGGCGGTTTTGCCGGCGGTTTTTCTGAATGTTCATCAGTTGGTGAATTTAAGTCGTTCGGCAGGATTTCCGCCATGCAAATATCATCAAGGTTCGCGCAGCCAGATTTCGTAATTGAATTTTCTCCGGCAGTTCCTAAACTTGCCGCCATGGAACAGTCGTCACCGTCCCAACTCGCGCAATACATTCCGATTTTGTTTCTGCTCGCGGCCGCCGTCGGCTTCGCGGGCGGGACGCTGCTGGCGTCCGTGCTCCTTGGCAAATACGCCAAAACTTCCAAGGCTAAAGACATGCCCTACGAGTGCGGCGCAAACCCCATCGGCGAGCCGGGCGGGCGGTTTTCGGTGAAATTTTACCTGGTGGCGATGCTGTTCATCCTGTTCGACATCGAGGTGGTGTTTATGTATCCGTGGGCGGTGGTGTATCGCGACCTGCTGGCCGAGCACGCGACGCGGAACCTCGTTCTCGGCTCGATGATCTCGTTCCTGGGCATCCTCTTCGCCGGCTATATCTACGCAGTTAAGAAAAAGGCGTTTGACTGGAAAAGTTGAACCCGCTTTGCCCGCTGAAAGCCGCCGCCTTTTCTGTAGTCAATTTGCCGGGCAAGCATTCATGAATGCTTGCTGAAAAATTCCCCGCTCGCCATGCACCGCCAACCGGATTATCTTCGCGTGATGATGGAACTGCCCAAGCCCGATGTTATTTTCACCCACGAGAGCGACCTCGACGGTTTGGTGGCGGGCCTGATGCTGCAAAAGCTCGCGAAACACCTTTACCAGCGCGACGTGCCGGTCGAGGCGTATCATTACAATTATTGGAAGCAGCGCGAGCTGCGCGAAAAGGCCGCGTGGGTCACCGATTTCACCTATGAACCGCGTCTCGACAAGGAGGAATGGGTCATCATTGATCATCATGTCACCGACGCCACGCCGAAGAATGCGCATCTCATCCACGACGTGACCAAATCCGCCGGGCTGCTCTGCTACGAACTCTGCGTGCGCAATGGTCTCGACTCGCCCGCGCTGGCCCGGATCGCGCATCTGAACAACGTCGCGGATTTGTTTCTGGAGAACGATCCCGACTTCGAGCTGGCCGGCGATTACGCGAACCTCGTCAAGAATTACCAGTTCTGGAATTTGCACGCGCTCATCGGCGGTGACGTGGAAAAGCTGTTGGATCATCCGCTGCTCGAAGTCATGGCCGTCAAGCGCCGCATCGAAGACCCGCTCGGCTTCGAGTGGAGCAAGCATCACGTCACCGAAATCAGCGCCGCCGTCGGCTATGTGGACACCGTGGTCGGCAACAACAACCTCATCGTGCATCAACTGCTCGAACGGCAGGCGGTGAAATTTCCCGTGCTGGTCACGCTGTTCAAGCGCGCGAACAACGTCGTCATCGCCAGCTTCCGCAGCCGCAACGGCGAGGCGCTCAAGGTGGCGGAGAAATTCCAGGGCGGCGGCCACGCCAACGCCTCCGGCGCGATGTTTCCCAAATCCGTCCGCAATGTCACCGAAGCCGTGGACTATCTGCGCCAGGTTTTGAACCCAAAACGCGGCGCGCCGTTGAACAATCTGGAAAGCTTGTTCGCGGGAATTGAAGCAGAGCAGCGGAAATAATTTCGGTTCTGCGTCGCGGCCAGTTAGATCTGCTCAATTCTTCAGCTTGTCAACAAATGGTTGGTAATTACCAAAATTTGTAAATCAATTCTCGTTGCCATTTTTGAATTGTCACCCAAAGTCGTCAGTGACAAGTCAATGAGGCTGGTGGGGAAAAGTTTTCGGTTTTGGAAACCGCTCTTTCGCGGCGCAAGTATTTCCCTACCCCAATGCCACCCGGATTCGCCGCTGTTTCCCATAAACTTTGTGGCCGCCTTTCCCGCCGGTTTTAAAAAACACTCCCCCGGATTCAAAATCCCGCTCCCCGGTTGCGTCAGGTCTTCCCCTGAATTTTTGAAGCACCGCCCCGGTTTTCAGGATCGCCGCCCCGAAATTGAAAGCAGCTCCCCCGTTTTCGCAAATCGTTCCCCCGGATTGGACGGATGCTCCGTCGAATTCAGGAGCCGTTCCCCCGGTTTTTGGCGCATTCCCCCGTATTTGAATGCTCTTCCTCCGGTTTATCGGACGCCGCACTCGTTTTGCAATCTACTGCCGCGTAGTAATTTACATTTCATTGCCGCAAAAAATCACAAAATTCGCAAAAAATCTTTCTTAAATTCCTATTTTGCGCCTTATGCGTCTTTTCGCGGCCAAACTTTCAACCTGCAACCATCAACCCTGAACCATACATGAAAACACCGCACATGCCCGTTCCCGTCCTAACGCATAACGGCGGACTTATCATCGCCGCTGCCAAAAACCATCCTGAAATCGCCACGCGCCTGACCGCCGGCTACGTTGCCGCCGCCGACACGCTCTGCCAGAAGCTGGCCGGCGACGTCACCACCCAGAAAAACGCCAAGGGCGAACTCGGCAACCTGACCCTGGCCCAGAAACAAAACCTGACCACGCTCCATCAATGCCTGGCGCAGGCGCAAAAGACCGCCAAGCTCGCCTTTCCCGGCCAGACCGTCAAACTGCATCAGGAATTTCAGGTCGGCGCGCACGCCCAAAACGACCTTGCCGCCTTTCTGGGCCGGGTGGACATCGTGCTCGGCTCCGTGAAAAACGCCGCGAACCTCGCCGCCTTCAAGCTCAAGGGCTGGACCGATGCGGAAACCACCGATTTTCAGACCGCGCGCGACGGCTTTGGCCCCGCCGAAACCTACCGGGAAAAATCCAAGAGCGGTGCCAAAGGCGCAACCGCGCAAAAAGACGCCGACGCCGCGCTGCTTTACGAAAATCTGTTGACCATCCAAAACGCCGCCGACCTGGAATGGCCGGCCAGCGACCCCGCCAACGCCGGCGTGCGCGACGAATTCCGGCTGAACACCTTCCCGCCCGACCACGGCGGCAACAGCACGCCGGCCCCGGCTCCGACGCCGGCTGCGACACCGGCAAAATGAATCCGATCCGGCAGCCATGAACCAGAAAAGGAAAAATGCAGAAAGATGAATGAAGAAACGCCCATTCGTTCGTATATTTCGCATGGTTCGCGGTCAATGAAAACCGCGAAATACGCCGACCACGCGAACAAAATGGTCAGGGTGCTGATGCACGGCCGCCGGAAAGTCCCTTGGGGACGACCGGAAATAGCCCGCCGTTTCAATGGCGGGGGTGCGTCCTCCATGCAATTCAAGTCCCGCAGGGACGGCAGAAATCTTTCGTCCCTGCCGGGACTTAAAAATTTGGGGAGGCCACGAAACCCAGCCATGAATGGCCGGGCTATTTTTGCACAACCAAACCAAAAACCGAAATTTGAAATGATGCGCCACCTCACCCCGGCCCTCTCCCCCGCTTCACGGCGGAGAGGGGGAAATGTTCCCCGCGTCCTTGGAACAACCGGCGGCGGGAGGGGGTGGAGGGGCAACGGCAAATTAAAAAGCTCCCATTGCGGTTCCCTCTCCCGTCGGACGGGAGAGGGTCAGGGTGAGGGTGCTGGGCGGACAACAAACAAACCCAACAAACAAATTTACAGAAACCCGCCGGGGCGACCCGGCCTGCGATAAACCAACATCAGAATACAACCACTAAAAACCATGAGAAAAAAACTATTGATCCAACTGGCCGTGCTGTTTCAGGCGGCGGCGGCCTTGGCCATTCCTGACAACTTTGTTAGCCCGCAGATTTTGACGGGCAGCTTTGTACAGGCCACCAACAACAATCAGACAGCCACCACGGAAGTTGGCGAGCCGAGCGTAACCGGTTACCGGACGCTTTGGTATTCATGGACGGCACCAGCCAATGGTGAAGTAACCATCACACTCGCCGGCGGTGACAGTTTTTATCAAAACCTGGGTGCTTGGATGGGCGGGGCTGTTACGTCATTAAAAACAATCGCCACGGTTTCTGGATCCACGTCCGCCACGCTTACGTTTCCGGTAGCTCAAGGCAGCGTTTACGCTATCAGCACGGGCAGCTTTTATTCCTCGGACTATGGCAACATCCAAATCAATCTCAGTCTTGATACGGGTTCTACCATCAATAATTTGAACATTATCGGAACGGCAACCACCACCAACGACAACTTTGCCAATCGCATTTTCACCACCACTCAATACGGCAGTTACATCGTTTACAATGCCAGCGCCACGCGGGAGACGCTGGAGCCGA
>Ga0302320_10023210_pt1 | contig 12184 bp, 16 predicted proteins | sample Bog_T0_3_FD_202130 | JGI IMG/M metagenome (GOLD analysis project Ga0302320, IMG submission 202130) | Peat permafrost microbial communities from Stordalen Mire near Abisko, Sweden - Bog_T0_3 | ecosystem: Environmental > Terrestrial > Soil > Wetlands > Peat | place: Sweden: Abisko, Stordalen Mire...
CATCGGCGACGCTGACATAGCCGAGCCACATCGGCCGCATGCCCGATTCCACGGCGCCGGGTGGAAAGGCCATCAGACCGCCGACGCCCACGCCTTGCATGCTGAAGATGCGGTAGTCCATTCCCGGATGGCCGGAATCGCCCGCCGTCCAGCCCAGCACTTCGCCGTAGAATCTCGCAGCCGCCGCGGGATCGCTGGTCAACAGTTCGTACCAGATGAAGCTGCTCGTCATTGTTGTAATCCTCGTGTGATCGCCCCAGGCCGGCGTCGTTGCAGGCTCTTTCGGGACGGGAACAGTGATTTCACATAGCGAAGCATATGATCGATGCAGTCGGCAGCCACGGTGCGATTGCGGCCCGCCTTGGCCAGAATGAAAGCCCCCTGCAACACCGCCTGGGTGTACAGCGCGAGACTCTTGGCCGTCCATTCCGGCTTGATTCCGTGCAACCGCACTGCTGCCGCGATATCCGCCTCCAGCACCGCGGCATGGCCGGCAATGCTGCGGTTACAGGCCTCGCGGATCGGCGGGCTGGTCTCGAAGGTCTCCTGAACCATGGTGCCGACCAGGCAGGTGAATTCCGGCAGTTCGCCCCGCAGAATCGCCTTGCGAAATTCAAGGTACCCCAGCACCCGATCGAGCGGGTCGACGAGCTGCTGGTAAGGCGCACCGTCGAAAAACCTATCGGTGGTGGATGCCCAATGGTCGGCCGCCGCCACACCCAATGCTTCCTTGGTCTCAAAGTGATGAAAAAACGCACCCTTGGTCACGGATGCCGCCGCGCAGAGCTCATCCACCGAGGTGGCGGAGTAGCCCTTGGTTCGGATGATCGACAATGCCGCATCCAGGAGCTTTCGCCGGGCACCGATTTTGGATGCGCTCATGTCCCACCATACCAACCAGTTGGTATGTAATCAAGTGCCAAGTTTCGACCGTGCCATCGGGCGCCGGCCGCACGCAGCGTCACGGCTCCGCACAAGGTCCATCGGATCGCGGCGATGACGCCCTGAAGCCGCCGGGAACGGTACAATGAGAGCCGGAGAATGTCGCCAATGCACACATAAGAGCATCCGACCTTCCCATCAGTGGTCACTCAATGCGCCCGTAGCTCAGCTGGATAGAGCACCTGGCTTCGAACCAGGTGGTCGGCGGTTCGAATCCGTCCGGGCGCGCCAGTTAATCAAGAACTTGCGCACGTCGCGCACGCCTCAATTCACTGACCGTAGCGCAAACGTAGCGCTGTTTGCTACGTTCGCGCCCAGCGGTGGCGCCTGGACGACCCTCGACTGCTGCCGCTCGATGCGTCCCGCCACGGAACAGAGTTTTTCCGGGGCCAAGTGCGCATAGCGCAGTACCATCTCGTACGACTTCCAGCCTCCCAGTTCCATGAGTTCCGGCAACGAAGTGCCGCTCTGCACGTGCCAGGAAGCCCAGATGTGCCTCCTATGTCTCCGGAGACATAGGCGCCACTATCTGCCATCCCTGACTATGTCTCGTACTATTTTGGCAGCCTGATTTTCAGGGCGAACGCACTTCACGGCAGCGACATAGTCTTGGCTCCTTTCATTAATCCCCCATCGGGGAGAGGAGCCTACCGTGAAGTACGACATCAACGATCGGCTGCGTCTAATGCGGCCGGAAGGACCCGTCGCTGCTTTCATTTACCCGTTTACCGACTGGGTAGCCGACCAGGGATATCAGCCAGACTCACTGCGACAACGGACCCGGATTGCCGCCGACTTCAGTCGCTGGCTGGGACGCCGCGCGCTGCAAGAACCGGAGATTCAGAACGAGCATTGTGATCAGTATCTGCGATACCGTCGGCGACGCAGCAAGGTTCTTCCCGGCGATGCAGTTGCGCTGAAGCAGTTTCGAGACTATTTGCGCAAGCAGGGAGTGATTGCACCCGAGAGGATTGCCTCGGGCAGCCTTACGGCTGCCGATCGATGTGCGCGAGAGTTCGAGCGGTACCTTCGCGAGGAGCGGCTGCTCGCATCACCCACGATCGTCAACTACGTACCGTTCGCTGCACAGTTCCTCAAGCACTGTTTCGGCACGGGCCCCGTTGATTTGTCGCAGGTGTGTGGGGCGGATGTCATCAGTTTCGTCCGACGTCGGGCACCACGTCTGCATGTAAAACGAGCAAAGCTGCTGACCACAGCTCTGCGATCCTTCTTGCGCTACGGGTGCTACCTCGGGCAGGTCCGCACGGATTTGATCACCGCGGTGCCGATCGTGGCGAACTGGTCGAAGCCACTCATCCCTCGGGCAATTTCCGCAGACCACGTGCGACAGGTGCTCTCGCACGTCGATCGCCGTGCCGTAGCTGGACTGCGCGACTATGCGATTGTGCTCCTACTGGCCAGGCTGGGACTACGCGCCGGGGAGATCGTTTCGCTTGAGCTGGAGGATATCGACTGGAACGCCAGCTGCTTGAGCGTCCGGGGCAAGGGGGGTCGGCGCAATCAACTCCCACTACCGAAGGATGTCGGAGATGCGATCGCCGCCTACCTGCAGCGTGGGCGTCCGCGCACCCCCTGTCGGCGAGTTTTCCTGCGTGCCACGGCTCCGGTGCGCGGATTTCTCGGGCCAAGCGCGGTGAGCACCGTCGTTCGGCACGCGCTGGTGCGCGCCGGAGTCCAGGCGCCCACCCGTGGTGCGCATCAGTTTCGTCACGGATTGGCCAGCGAGATGCTGCGCCACGGTGCCTCACTCGCGGAGATCGGCGAGTTGTTGGGTCATCGCAGCCCCGAGACCACAAAGATCTACGCCAAGGTCGATCTCGAGGTTCTGCGGACACTGGCTCTTCGCTGGCCGGGAGGTGCGCGATGAACACGCTCCGGCAGGCCGCGCACGAGTATCTGGCGATGCGTCGCAGTCTCGGATTCAAGCTGCGCAGAGTGGCTCCGAGGCTGATCGATTTCGTCACCTTCATGGAGCAGCAGCAGGCTCCGTATATTACGGTCCCCTTGGCCCTTGCCTGGGCCAAGCAACCAGCGGACGCCCAACTGGCTACCTGGGCGCAGCACTTGAGCTTCGTGCGGTCCTTCGCGCGATACCGGCGTGCCACAGACCCGCGTACCGAGGTTCCGCCCGGAGAGCTGTTGCCGTTTCGCCCAAAGCGAGCTCGGCCGTATCTGTATTCGGATCGGGAGATCTGCGAGTTGCTGCGCGCAGCCCCAAAGCTGCAGCGCGAAGGGTTACAGCCGGACACGTACTACTGCCTGTTGGGTCTGCTGAGCGTTTCGGGGATGCGGGTCGGGGAAGTCCGCAACCTTCAGCTGCAGGACGTCGATCTCAAGGAGCGAGTACTCACGATCCGTGGCGCGAAGTTTGGCAAGGACCGCCTGGTGCCGTTGCATCCTTCGAGTTGCCGGGTGCTCGCACGCTACCTCGAACGGCGCCAACGATTGTGGGCGACGCGACCCGTATCGAACTTTCTGTTCGTCTCGAGCCGCGGTAACCGCCTCGATGACGGAGACATCCGCCGAACCTTCTACGCCATATCCCGCCAGATTGGGTTGCGTGGCCCAACGGACCGAGGTGGGCCTCGTCTGCATGACCTGAGACATCGATTCGCCTCGCTGACACTGCTGCGATGGTATCGGGCGGGGGAAGATCCCGAACGGCGCTTACCGGCCCTTGCTACTTATCTCGGCCATGTACACTGGAGCGACACGTACTGGTATCTGAGTGCATTGCCCGGATTGATGCGCGAAGCCGTCTCGCGCCTCGAGCGGCACTGGGAGCAGCGCCCATGAGCCCCAGTACCGATCTGGCGCCGCTCCTGGAGCGGTTCTTCACCCGCCGCCTGATGCAGGAGCGACGGGTTAGCCCCCACACCATCGGCTCCTACCGCGATACGTTCCGTCTGTTCCTGAAGTTCGCCGAGCAACGCCTACACAAGGCTCCTTGCAGACTGCTCTTCGAGGACGTCGACGCACCCTTGGTGACCGCTTTTCTCGATCACCTCGAGAAGCAACGGAGCTTGAGTGTTCGCAGCCGCAACCTCCGCTTGACCGCCGTCCACTCCTTCTTCCGGTACATGGCCTACGAGTTGCCGACGCACTCGGCGCAGATCCAGCGCGTCCTTGCTATCCCGAGCAAACGATTCACCCGAACGCTGGTGCGTTTTCTCACGCGCCCTGAGGTCGATGCTCTTCTTGCCGCACCCGATCAGCGCACCTGGATCGGACGGCGTGACCACGCGTTCATTCTGACCGCCGTGCAAACGGGTCTACGGCTATCGGAGATCACCGCCGCCACCCGCGAAGACTTGCTCCTCGGAACGGGTGCCCACATTCGCGTGATCGGAAAGGGCAGAAAAGAACGCTGCACCCCGCTGGCAAAGCCCACGGTTGCGGTGTTGAAGGCCTGGCTCCGTCAGCCACCGCGCGGCGATGGACGATTGCTCTTTCCGAACGTGAAAGGCGGGCGGCTGAGTGTCCACGGCGTCCAGTACATGCTCGCCAAGCACGCGGCGAACGCCACCAGCGTCTGCTCCTCGCTCAAAGGAAAACGAGTCACAGTCCACCTGCTTCGCCACACCATGGCACTCCGATTGCTCGAGGCTGGCGTTGATCGTGCCGTCATCGCGCTCTGGTTGGGACATGAGTCGGTCGAGACCACCCAAATATATCTCGAAGCTACTCTCGCGATGAAGGAGAAGGCCCTCGCAAAGACAGTACCGCCACAGGGGCGGCCGCAACTCTTCCGGCCAGGTGATCGACTCCTGAGCTTTCTCAACAGCCTGTGAAGCTGAAACTATGTCGGGTGACCAGTGGTGCATTCATTCGGGGCAATATGTAAATCCAGAGTTGCCCGCAAGCTTGCCTGAGGCCACCCGACATAGTCAGGGAGGGCAGATAGTGCCTCAGATCGTGGAAGCGGAAGTCTTCGATCCCGGCACGCTGTTTTGCCTTGCCCCATGCGGTCGAGCTCTGCTGGATGCGTTGGCCGCCGAAGGTGAAACACCAGCGCGGGTGCTGTCCCCGCGTGGCTTCCAGCGCCGCCACGGCGTCCGCGTTCAGCGGAATGCCGCGCCCGTCGCCCGACTTCGTCGTGCCGTGATCGAGCCAGGCCACTTTCCGGTCCAGATCCACGCGGCTCCATTCGAGCCCCCAGGATCTCGCCCGCACGACACCCCGTCGCGAGCGCAAACTCGACGATCGGTTTCATGTGGGCCGGCAATTCCTCGATCAATCGATCCGCCTCCTCGCGTCTCAAGAAGCGCACACGCCGCCGCGGTTCCTTCAGCATCCGAATCTTCGGCACCCCACGGAGCCATCGCCAGTCCTGGTGCGCGATATTCAAGATCCGCCGAACTACCTCGAGGGCGCGATTCACTGTCGCGTTCGATACCCCCATCCTTCAACTTGCGATCGCGAATGAACGGCTGCAACACCGTCATGTCGATCGCTTCCAGCTTCAGGGATCGCAGATATGGATCGAGCTTCTTCAGATGATCCTTGTCATCCGAGAGGCTCCTCTTATCGGCTAACTCCTCGAGATATCGCACGACCGCTTGCTGCCACACGAATATCCCAAGGAGCCCCTGCTGCCGGGCTTCAAGTGCCTCATTCTTCAGGCGGACGGCGTGGGCTTCGGCATCGGTGCGGTTGATACACCCAGTGCTTTGGCATACGCGTCGTCCGTCCGGGAGAACGAGGCCATAGGCCCGCCCTCGATGCCTATCGTCCTGCATGTAGGCGTCGAGATCAATCCGGTCGTAGACCTTGCAGCGGCCTTTGCGGATGAATGGCAGGCTCATGCCATCGAGGAACCGCAGACTGCACCGGATGTAGGCGGCAGCCTCCGCACGGGTGAAGTAGCGGGCGGGAATTGCCGGACACGGGGTGACGAGCGGCGACGCTGACCTACGCGATTGCTGCTTCGCAGGCGGAGTGGAGAAATCGAGTCGCAGCTGCAATGCAGATGAAGCAGCGTCGCAGGCGTTGGCGCGAGTCACAGCAGACCTTTCCAGCCAGTGTGGTTCCGGTCGCCTTGGGACGAGTTGTCACTCACTGTCGATTCTCCGAGAGAATTGCAACGAAGTCACGCCAGGTATTTGGGCAAAAAAGGCAATTACCCCGGAGAGCAATGGGTATCCGTCGCGCAGACGAGGACTCCGTGGCGGATCAACGGATGCCGATCGATGATGTTGTCCGCAGTCAAAGCCGATGCGATCGTCGTTGTGAGGGCTGGCGGTGTGCCCGCCGCCGCGGCGCTGGGGTTGGGAGTTTTGGCGTGTATTGGGGGTAGATGCAGGATAGCCTGTGTAGCTTCATCGACTTCCGGACAAAATGCTAGCGTGGAAATGAGAGACTTCGAGCTGCTGCGGACCCCCCGCAGACGGAGCGAAGTGGATGAGCAAACGCGAACATCGACGATTTACGGCAGAACAGAAACTAGAGATTTTGAAGGAGGCGGATCAGCCTGGCGTGACCGTGAGCGAGGTGTGCCGGCGCCATGCCTTGGCGGTGTCGGTATTTTATCGCTGGCGGGCGGTGGCCCAGGGCGGCTCGGCGGTGGCGCTGAAGCGCGACGCCCAGCGCACGCCACGCAAGGATGACCCAGAGGCGCGCCACAAGGCGGAAATGGAGCGCATGCGCGCGGTGATCGCGGAGATCACTGCGGAGAACCTGGAGCTGAAAAAAAAGATTTGAAGTTGGACGACCTATACCGAGTACCGGCGGAGACGAAGGCGGCCGTGATGCAGATCGTTGAGCAAACCAAACGACGTTCCGGGTGGCGGGTGTATCGGACACTCGCCGCCCTGGGCGTGCCGCGCAGCGTCTATTATGCGTGGAAGGGGCGTGCCAGCCTCGTGGATCAGACGGCAAAGCCCTGCCGGGTGTACGAGGTGCTGCCCGAGGAGCGCGCGGCGATCTGCGAGTTTGCCTTGCGGTACCCGAAGATCGGCTATCGCAAGCTCACCTGGATGATGGTCGATGCGGGAACGGCCTGCGTTGGGGAGAGCACGGTTTACAGGGTTTTGAGCGATGCGGACCTACTATCGCGCTGGAAGCGATCGACGGCCTCGAGCGGTGAATACAACTTCCGGCCCAAGGCTCCGAATCAGCAATGGCACACCGACGTCATGTACGTGTGGGTTGCCGCGCGATTTTACTTCCTCGTGAGTTTTGTCGATGCCTACAGTCGCTATATCGTGCACCACAAGCTGCTGATGAGCCTAGACGGAAGGTCGGTGGCAATCGAGCTTGCGGCGGCCCTCGAGGCGGCCAAGGACGCCAAACCACGAGTCGTGCACGATCATGGTAGCGAGTTCGTAAATCGCGATGTCGCGGCGGTGATCAAGGCGCATAACCTGATCGAAATCAAAACGAAGCCGCGGCACCCAGAATCGAACGGGATTGTGGAGCGCTTCAATGGCACCGTGCGCGCCGAGAGCGACAACGACTACGGCGACAACTACCTGCAGGCCGAAGCGATCATCGCCAAGCTCGTGCAGCATTACAACGACGAGCGATTACATGCGACATTAGGCTACATGACGCCGGTGACCTGGCATCGTGGACAACCGGACGAAGTTCGAAACGAGCGTGCGAGGCGAATAGCTGCGGCCCGTGCGCATCGTAGAATGACCAACCAGCAGCGATTTACCGAGGCGGCCTAAGCAGTGAAAGCCTCTCTTTCTGGCTCAGGCATTTTGTCCGGCTTGACGTGAAGCGCGACATAGCCTTCGGCTTAGCAATGGGGCCAAAATGGCCCCATGAGTTGCACCGACACTCTGAAGACGCGCGTGCCGCGGGAGCTGAAACTCCAGGCCAAGGCGGTTGCGGATCAGGATTTCCTGTCGGAAGCGGCTTGGCTCAAGCGCCTGGTGACGCGCGCAATACACGCTCGCGATGACGCGTCGGCCGCCGAAGGCGCTCGCGTCGAGCCGATGGGCATTGCGCGGTCGCCCAGGTTGGCGGGTTCCGGAACCAATAGTGCCGGTAAGCCGATGCTGGTGCGCCTATCGGGCGAGGATCGGCTGCTCCTGGATGCCCGGGCCGAGGCGCGCGGCATGCGACCGGCCACGTACGCCGCTGTTCTCTTGCGTTCGCATTTACGCCTGCTTGCGCCCCTCCCCAAGGACGAACTCTTGGCCCTCAAGCGCAGCATTGCCGAGCTCGGATCGATTGGCCGGAACGTCAACCAGATCGCACGGGCGGTCAGCGGTGGCGGAGAGGTGCCCGGTTCGCTGCGCGGTGAGGTCGTGGCGATCCTGAAGGTCTGCTCGGCGTTGCGGGACAACACGAGGGGCGCTTCTCAAAGCGAACCTGGCTAGTTGGGCGGCAGGGCATGTCCGCCGCGAACCCTAATTTCGACTCGAATTGACCAGGCGAATCTGGTTGCCGAGTGCGCCTTGAGTTTATCCGCACCATACCCCCGTGACGGCCTGCGTTCCCACCGTCAATGTCCGGTGGGGAATCACAGGTCTTTCCTCATAAGAGCATTTGGTACGACAACACCGCGCACAACAGGCTGTCTTGCCTCAATAACTGCAAATCCCCAGTGCTGAAAGAATGGCTGCGCGGTTCGACTTACATGGGACTCAAGTACGTGGATGCCTCTCTCTGCTGCATCCTCGTGTAGTCGACGCATCAGCTTTGACCCTACCCCTTGACCAGCGAAAGGAGCCGATACATAGAAATGATCGATGTAGCCACTTGGTTGTAAATCTGCATACCCGACGGGCTTTCCATCATGTTCAACTACGAATGGAGAAATCACCCGCATGTAATCCGCCCATTGCGCCGGATCCACAAATTCAGGGGCCCATGCGATCACCTGTTCGTGTGTGTAGTCCTTGACGGCAAGCCCATGCACCGCAGACATGAATACCCGGCGCAGGTGTGGCGCGTCACCAACTTGAAAGGCGCGGATCAACATCTGTCCTCACAGAGGCGACCTTTCGGCGAAGGTTGCCCACCGTCTGCCTTCGGTAAATTTACAATCTCGAGAAAGGTGTCCGCCAAGCGGGCTCAAGACGCCGACTTCGAATTAAAAGACTAACCAACATAAAATCACTGTTCCCAGGACTCCGACCCCGAATAGGTATGCGTATCCAGCGGCCTCGGCGCGCCAATTCCCATTCAGCGGCGGCGATTCCAATTGCGTCGCTTCCGCACTCCGCCAAAGTCTGTATTTGTCGCCAATACGGATGTTCACAGATACAAGGTAGCCGCAGAGGAGTTCGATGAAACCGATCGTCCCCAGCACTTTTGCCGTGGAGTTCGATGCAACAACGAAAGACCCCGCAATAACAATGATGGCGCACGCCACGCAAAACGCTTCGATTATGTGTAAATCCCGCCGGCTCAGGCCCGGACCGCCAAACCAGCGCTTGCCGTCCAATAGCCTCAACCATCTGGGAATTTCAAAAAAATCCTCGGTTGAACTGTTCATCGCATACAACTCCCGCTCTAAGGCATCTACGTCAATGCGAAAGGTAGCGGCAAGCGCCCGTAGGGAGGCATAACTGACTCGATGCCCCGCCTCCAATCGTTGAATCGTCCTGAGACTCAGGCCGGTCATTTCAGCGACCTTCTCCTGAGGAAGGCGTTTCTGCTCTCTCCATGATCGAAAAGACATCACTACCCCCAACGTCTAAGAGCAGTAATCTGTACTATATCGGCACCTGTCGGTGACGCCAATTTCCCGCCAATTCGCCGCCAGTGTGTGGCAGAGCGCCCCGAGGCGCAAACGCCACCGAGAACTAAAGCGCGGGTCATCACGAACAATGTCGTAAGCGGAGGCTCCTCGGGCCACGTTGAGCAAGTTCTTTCGCGAGTGTCAGCTTTGAGACCGCGGATTTTCGGAAGCCAATGGCAGTTGGCCGGACGGAGACGCTTCCCCGAACCGCATCCTTCAACCCCATACCCCCGAAATGTCCGTCCCGCAGTGGCCGCGACCTGGCGTGAGGTCTCATAGTTCGTCAATAATGTCCGGAATGTTCCGACGCCCGTGGATGACCCGGACGATCTCGATGACCCCGGGACGCTCTCGATAAAAAACGAGATAGTCGTCGTGCGTCAATATTCTGAGCTGGAGCCTGCGGTGGCGAAACACCTTGCCAAGCCGTGGCTGATCGACAGCAGTTGGATGGAGTGGTCGAGCGATCGCAGCACGTGAGCCGCTGCGCTCGGATTGTCACGAGCGATGTAATCGTAAATTGCGTCGAAATCTGCCAGGGTGGCACGAGAGAACTCGATCCGACGCGGCATCAGCCCCGTGCCCGGCGAGCGCGGGCGGCGAGTCTGCGGCGACCACGCCGGATAACGTCTTCGATATCGAGTTCAGTCGCAGGGCCCGAATCGAGGCCCTTCTGGATCTCAGACTGTAACCAGGCGAGTTGTTCGGCCCGACGCTTTTGATGTGAGACTGCGGCGACAATTGCCGCTTCACGGCTGCGATGGATGCCCTCGCGGACTTGCGAGGCCACGAATTTTTCGAGCGCGGCGGGGAGTTTTACGGCTGTGGGCGGCATGGCATCTCAAGTATATGAGACAGCCGTGCGTCGTCAAACAGGCCGATCGCGACCGTAGCGAAAACGTAGCAGTTGGTGCGCGTCCGTGCGCCTTCGTGCCTATGTCGAGTGAGGGCGGGTCTGCTAAGTGGTTGAAAAATATGAACCTATAAAATCATTGTTGCGACTTCGAACCAGCTTGGTTCCGATGCGATGGATGACGCACTCAATCGGTCTAGGGAAGCTCTGCACAGGCGGCTGCGCGAGCGGAAAATAAAATGGGGTCTTCGTGGAAAGTTGTGGGGTGCGCCGGGAGACCGGCAAGGAGTAGGTGGTGCAAGTCCACTGCGATGAAGATGTAGCGATTCACATCGACCCCGAGTCATGCGCAGGCGTTCGTGAGGACGTCGGCGAAGCGTTGACAGGGGAGCGTGCAGGCCAGCCATTGAGCCGCGAAAGATTCGATCAGGATGCCGACACTGTCCCACAGGCGGAAGGCAACACGGGAGGCAGCGATATCGCGAGCGACCGACCGATCCTGCGTGGTCATAGACCCTGGCATGCACAGAAGCTCTTTGCACGGGAACCGGGAGATCTCCAGCTTGGCCACTCGTCTTGTGGTGTGGTCCGCATCGGGAAGGCGAGGAGCCATAGCCGATGATGAACGAGCCGGAGAAGTCAGACTCCGCCGAAGTAGCGAGGAGGCCGACGAACGGGGGTGAAGGACTATCACCGGAGTCGGTGGAGCGAAGGGCGGAGGCCAAGGGGAACACGAACAAGACCTGCACGCGCCGGACTCCGAGCCGGGAAAGTGTGATTTCAGGGCTTGAACGTGTACGAGAGCGGGCAAGACAGGGGAAGAAGGAGCGGTTCACGGCTCTACTGCACCATGTGAACGTCGATCTGCTGCGATCTGCATTTTCCTGGCTCAAGCGGGATGCAGCGCCGGGGGTCGATGGCCTGACATGGCAGGAGTATGAGACGACCCTCGAAGACCGACTAGTGGATTTGCATGCGCGCGTACATCGCGGAGCCTATCGGGCGCAGCCTTCACGGCGGAAGTTCATTCCAAAAGGGGATGGACGTCGGCCATTGGGGGTAGCGGCGCTGGAAGACAAGATCGTCCAGCGCGCCGTGGTCGAAGTGCTCACTATGATTTACGAGGAGGATTTTCTAGGGTTCTCGTATGGGTTTCGTCCCGGGCGCGGCCAGCACGATGCGCTGGATGCGCTCGCATTTGGGATTACCCGTACGAAGGTGAACTATATTGTGGATTGCGACGTCCGGTCGTTCTTCGACTCGGTGAGCCACGAGTGGCTCGTCCGTTTCCTCGAGCATCGGATTGGTGATCCACGCGCGATTCGCCTGATACGCAAATGGTTGAAGGCAGGTGTGGTGGAAGAAGGAGAGTGGTCGGCCACTGAGATCGGAATGCCTCAGGGCTCCGTAATTTCACCGCTGCTCGCCAACGTTTACCTCCATTATTGCTTCGACCTGTGGGCCGAACAATGGCGACAGCGCCAGGCCCACGGCAGCGTCATGTACGTGCGCTACGCCGACGATATCGTCGCTGGCTTTGAGTACGTGCGTATTCCGCCCAAAGTGACCACAGATTCCACGCTATCGTGAACGCACGGTGAGTGTCGGCGGCCGCGACCGCCGACACTGGGTCAAGTGTTCACGATGGCGTTGGTGCCGGAGGTGTTTCCGCA
>Ga0302320_10023213_pt1 | contig 12184 bp, 12 predicted proteins | sample Bog_T0_3_FD_202130 | JGI IMG/M metagenome (GOLD analysis project Ga0302320, IMG submission 202130) | Peat permafrost microbial communities from Stordalen Mire near Abisko, Sweden - Bog_T0_3 | ecosystem: Environmental > Terrestrial > Soil > Wetlands > Peat | place: Sweden: Abisko, Stordalen Mire...
CACGGATTCGTTGAACGGGACTTTGTTTTTTGATCCGGGAGGGGCCACGGCGGCGGCGTGCGCGGTGAGCGGATACTACAATCCGCAGAGAAAATTTATGGTGCTGATGATCGGGACTTGCCAGGGGCGGGCGCCGAGTTATCTGCAGGGGAGCATCGGGTTCTCGTCGGTGCGGGTGACGGACCGGCGGGTGGTGGGGGTGGAGCCGCGGCATAATGGGGTGATGGATATCAGCCGGTAGTGGATTGCGAAAGAAACATATTTACATTGTGTAAATACACGTTATTCTGAGAGCATGACAAGTAAGTCTCCAAAAGGTTCATCATCTCGGCGTGGCGCTCGGAGCCGCACGAGAGACGTACGTAATCGCAAGACATCGAGGGGCAATAGCTCTGCATCGCGGAGTGGACGCACTGCGAGCACTGACTGGCGCAGGCTGGATAGCATGAGTGCTGCAGCGATCCGCAAGGGCATTCTCGCGGATCCTGACGCGCGTCCGACGGAGGCTTTTTGGAAGACGGCGAAGGTCGTTTTGCCCGAGTCGAAGGAGATTGTCACTATGCGGCTGGATGCGGACTTGCTACGCTGGTTGCGTCGGGAGCGGGGATATCAGACTCGCATTAATGCAATTTTGCGGGCTTATATGAAGGCTCAGGTTTGAATGCCGGAGCGGAGCTCTCGTGCCTAATCTTGCGAAAGCAAGGAATTCAAAACGCGAAACAGCCCCGATAGCCAATCGGGGCCGTTTGCTGAAGTGAGATACCGGACGTCGCTTGCCAGATTTAATGATAAAGCCTGGCGAGCGCTTGTCAAGCATATTCCCTGAGCAAAAGTCGAGTGGAACGGCGGAGGGTGAGGGAGTCGAACCCTAGTGGCTGGCTGAGCCACTCGACCGCTTGGCAAGCGACGTCCAGTACCCACTGGCAACACCCTCCAAACGCCGCTTGCTACAAGAAAAATTCTATGCTCGACCGCGAACTAACGAGCATGAAACTCCAAATTAAACTTGGGACTCAGTCCCGATCCGGGATCACGAAATTCCGACGCTGACAAGTTCTACTCCTTCACACCCAGCTGCCAGAATAAGAACGAATACACGTCCGTGTACTCTTCGATTTGTTTGGTGATGGGTTTGCCGGCGCCGTGGCCGGCTTTGGACTCGATTCGCAATAAGATCGGCCTCGTGCGACTGGCGCCGTTTTTGGCTTCGGCTTGCATTTCGGCGGCCATTTTTTTCGCGTGCATGGGGTCGACTCTGGTGTCGGTGTCGGCGGTCATGAAGAGGATTGCGGGATACTCCGTGCCCGGCTTTACGTGGTGGTAGGGGGAGTAGGCGTAGAGCCATTTGAATTGGTCGGGGTTGTCGGAGGTGCCGTATTCGGGGATCCATAATTTTGCGATTTGGAAATTCTGGTAGCGGAGCATGTCGAGGAGGGGGACCTGGCAGACGACGGCGCGAAATAGGTCGGGGCGCTGGGTGATCATGGCGCCCATGAGCAGGCCTCCGTTGGAGCCGCCCTGGATGGCGAGGTGGGCGGTGTCGGTATATTTTTCGGCGATGAGATGTTCGGCGGCGGCGATCATGTCGTCGAAGACATTTTGTTTTTTGTCGAGCATGCCGGCGCGGTGCCAGTCTTCGCCGAACTCGGCGCCGCCGCGCAGGTTGGCGACGGCGTAGACGCCGCCGTGCTCCATCCAGAGATAGGCGGAGCGGCTGAAGGACGGGGTCATGCTGACGTTGAATCCGCCGTAGGCGGTGAGCAGCGTGGGATTGTGGGCGTCTTTCTTGAGTCCTTTTTTGTTGACGATGAACATGGGGACGCGGGTGCCGTCTTTGGAGTGGAACCATTCCTGGTTGACTTCGAAGGCGGCAGGATCGATCGAAGGGGCGTCGACTTTGGCCCACTGGCTGGTCGCGCCGGATTGCAGGTCGTAACGATAGATGGTGGGTGGGACGGTGAAGGAGAGGAATCCGTAGAAGAGTTCGTCGCGATCCCATTTGCCTTCAGAGGCGAAGACCGTACCCAGGGCGGGGAGGGCGAGTTCTTTTTGCATAGTGCCATCGATGCCGAAGATTTTCAGTTGCGAAGTTGCGTTCTGTTCGTACTGGGCGAAGAGCTTGCCTCCCCAGACGCCGACGCCTTGCAGGACCGAACCGGTTTCGGGGATGAGTTCCTTCCAGTCGTCGCGCTCATAGTTGCCGGCTTCGGCGACGAAGACGCGGTAGCGCGGGGCGTCTTCGTTGGTGGTGATGTAGAGGCGTCCGTTGTAGATGGAGCCGCCGTAGAGAAAATTCTTTCCGGTGGTGATGCGCTCGGGCGGCTTGCGGGATTTGATGTCCATCAAGAAGAGTTCGGTCTTGGTCCAGCCTTGCTCGACTGTGATGAGGAGCAAGCGGCCGTCGTTGTCGAGGCTGACGCTGGGCCAGTCTTCGGGATCGCGGCCTTCGCCGAAGATTTTCTGATCGGTCTCGGGGTCGGTGCCGAGGTCGTGGTAGAAGACGTGGCGGTTGTACATCTCCTGACCCTCGGGGACTTCGCCTTTTTTCGGGTAACGCGTGTAATAGAAGCCGGAGTTGTCGTGCAGCCAGGCGATGCTGGCGGCGCGGGTGCGCTCGATGGTGTCGGGGAGAATGGTGCCGGTCTTGGTTTCGATGATGTGGAGGGTGCTTACCTCGGATCCGCTGGGCGAAGTGCCGTAGGCGACATACTTTCCGTTTTCGGAGGGCTGGAACCAATCGAGGGCGATAGTGCCGTCGGCGGCGAGTTGGTTGGCATCGACCAGGACGCGATCTTTTCCGGTCAGGCCTTCGCGAACGTAGAGGACGGGCTGGTTCTGCATGCCGTCGCGGCGCGTATAGAAGTAATATTTTCCTCCGATCTCGGGAGGGTTGATGCTGCCGATGCTGAGCAATTCGGTGAGGCGTTTGTGGATGGCGTCGCGGCCGGGGAGGGGATCGAGGAGTTTGCGGGTGTAGGCCATCTCGTCGGCGACCCATTTCTGGGTGTCGGGAGTGGTTCCGTCTTCGAGCCAGCGGTAGTTGTCGACGATTTTTACGCCGTGGAGGGTTTCTTCGAAGGGGCGCTTCTCGGCGAGGGGTGGGCCGGAGGTTTTATCGTTGGTGAATGCTACGGCGGTTAGGAGAAAGAAGGATGCGGTGAGTAGGGCTAGTCCGGACATGAGGCACCTCGTAATGGGTTAGGGTATCAAAAGATGCAAGGGGCGCGGTCGAGAAGGGATTGAGCGCAGGTGGAGAAAGAAAAAAGATCGAGCTGCGCTCGATGGACAGCGGGGGGCGGCTGTCCCCACAGAGACTATTTCGCAATCATGAATTGGCTGCGAATCGTTTCACTGGGGGCTGTGAGATGGTATGATGTTGGCTGCACAGGCGCTCCCGCGCCCACACTCCTCAGTAGCTCAATGGCAGAGCATTCGGCTGTTAACCGAAGGGTTGTAGGTTCGAATCCTACCTGAGGAGCCATTTCTTTCCAGCATCAATGTTCCCAGCCTGAGGAGGTTTCGATGTCGCGCAACCGGCCAGTGGTTTTCATCTTGTGCTTAACGGTTATGGTGGGACTTCTTGGCGCAGCGACGCCGGTCCGCGCAGGCGATGAGACTGTGATCCATAGTTTCAATGAGAATAGCAATGACACCGTGCCGTATGCGCCCATGGGAGGTGTAATCTTTGACGCTGCTGGGAATCTGTACGGAGCCGCGCTCGGCGGCGCTTATGGGGGCACAGTGTATGAACTGAGCTTAGGGGCGAACGGCAGATGGACGCCTAAGCCGGTCTTCCGTTTTACGAGAACGACACCGGGGCTGAGCTTATGTTTGGCCTGATTTTTGACTCCGCGGGCAACCTGTACGGCACTACGATTTCTGGCGGCAGATATGGGGATGGCGTCGCGTTTCAACTCTCGCTGGGTGCAAATGGAGTATGGGAGGAGACGATCCTGCACGACTTCGCGGGGGGCAATGACGGAAATTATCCTCAGGGTCAGTTGAGTATTGACGCGGCGGGGCACCTGTACGGCACGACGCTTTTTGGTGGAGGTCCGAATCGGGCTTGCGAAAATGGCTGCGGCACCGTGTTCGAGCTGTCGCCGGGCACGAATGGCGAGTGGACCGAGACGATCCTGCACAGCTTCGAATACACGCATGCGGACGGAGCTTACCCGACCAGCGGAGTGGTTCTGGACTCGGCGGGAAATGCTTATGGCACGACTCAGTCGGGCGGTACGCATTCCGGCGGCACGGTATTTGAAGTGAGTCCGGTTGATGGGACATGGACGGAGAGTATTTTGCATAACTTCTGTTCCAGCGCGAACTGTAGCGATGGCGGACTGCCCACGGCTGGGATGATTTTCGACACGGCGGGGAACCTTTACGGAACGACCGCGCAGGGCGGAACGGGTACGGGGTGCAGCGGAGGTCCGTGCGGCACGCTTTTTGAGCTTTCACCGGGCGCGGGAAACAGCTGGACGGAGAGTGTTTTGTACAGCTTTTGCTCGCTGGCGAAATGTGCCGACGGAGCTTCACCGGGCGAGCATCCACTTACGATGGACGCCTTGGGGAATTTGTACGGCACAACCGGCGGAGGTGGGGATGATGGCGGGATCTGCGAGAGCTACGGCTGCGGTACGGTTTTTGAGTTGAGCCCCGGCGCGGGTGGAGGTTGGAGCGAGAACGTGCTGTATAAGTTTCCTCCGAACGGACTGCACGGGCTGGAGTATTTGAGCGGGCTGGTGCTGGACTCAGAGGGAAATCTTTACGGGACGACCGGTGATGGCGGGGCTTATGGCTTTGGAACGGTTTTTGAAGTCACGCCGTAGGGTTGGTGGGGCAGGGTGGGTGGCGCAGGCGTGAACCAAGGTCCCTCGCAGCGCTCGGGATAGCAATACCGCCGGGCGTGACATACCGCCGGGATGACAAGCTGGGATGTATAGCATCGAGCTATACAACTACAGCCGTATGCCCAGAAAAGGCATGCAGTGTGGCATTAGAAATGATGCAACGATCGCTGGTGCTGCGGTATAGTATCCCGACCGCAGCAGGTCCCTAGAATTGGTCGATGTGGGAGAAATGGGTGTGTACAAAGTGGTGCGGAGTTCGCGGCTCTACGAGCAAATTGTGCAGCAGATCGAAGAGTCGGTACTGAAGGGGACGTTAAAGCCCGGAGATCAGCTTCCGCCTGAGCGAGAATTGGCGCAGCAGCTGGGAGTGAGCCGAACCGCGGTACGCGAGGCGGTGAAGACGCTGCGAGAAAAGGGACTGGTGGAAGCATATTCCGGCCGCGGAACTTTCATTACCGACGGAACCTCGGAGGCGGCGCGGCAATCTTTCGACCTGATGGTGAAGATCGGGCAGCAGGAGGGGTCGTCGTGCCTGGCGGAACTCCGGCTGGTGTTGGAGCCGGGGATCGCGGCGCTGGCGGCGGTACGGGCTCAAGCCGAAGATGTTGCGGCCCTGCGCGAGGCGGTCAGCGTGATGGATGGCGCGCAGAGAAATCCTGAAGCTTACATTGAAGCCGATTTGGATTTTCATCTGGCGCTGGCGGAGGCTGCCGCCAACCCACTCATTCTTTCTCTGATCGATTCCATCGTGGGATTGCTGCGCGAACAACGGATGAAAATTTTCAACGTAGAAGGCGGACCGGAGCGCGGACAATTCCATCACAAACGCATTCTCGATGCGGTGGAGCGAGGCGATCCCGAGATGGCGCGGCGGTCAATGGTGTCGCACCTCGAGCAGGTGCGGGAAGATTCGAAAGCTCCGAACGGGCTTCCGACTGTAGCGCCCGGGAAGAACTCCAGGTGAGCTCCGGTCGAGGTTTCTGCAGGGGAACTCGCTTCGCTCGCCGGACGGACGAAAGCGTCCGTCCCCACACGATCCGGCCCAGCGCGATCCGTCCCGGCCGGTAGAGCGGGCTTACTTAGCGGCGCCCAACAGGGCTTCCGCTAAGATCCTTTTTGTGCGTTCATCCATCTCTGGCGGAGCCGCTTCTGGCGAGGCCAGCTTACTTACCTCGTTGACTTGGACCTTGTTCTTGATTCCGATATAGACCGCGTTGTAGGGCGTGTCCCCGAGGTTTTCGACCCGGTGTTTGAAAGGTGGAAACCAGCGGGGATCGCCCGCCTTGGCATACACCTCCTGGGTCTTGCCGTTCTCGTCGGTAAAACGCAAATGACCGGCAGTGAGAACCACCACCACGCCTCCCATGTGGGAGTGCAGGCTTGACTTCTCGTGCGGCCCATAGTGCACGTGGATGACCTGGACGTATTCATTTTCAAAGGCCAGTTTGTAGTGGGTGGGCTCCACCTTAAGGGGATCCTGGGCTAGAGCTGCACTGGAGAAGAACAAGGCAATGCACAGAGCGGAGAACAATTTGATGCGGGAAAATTTCATGGAAGCGATGACCTCGGGGGATGTCTGGAGTCTTTCTGTCGTCCAGCCTATCTGCTGGGGAACGGCTGTCAATGTTAGAAAAGGTTCGGATCAAACTGGTAACCGGGGGAAGGAGTTTTCCGCGGGTGCGCGGACCTTGCAAAAGAACGAAGGAGAAGTGCAAGCTTAGAGAACGATGCCGGAATTGCCGGATATTCAGGCTTATATCAGCGCGCTCGAAGAACGCGTCGTGGGACAGCGGCTGGAACGGGTGCGGCTGAACAGCGCGTTTTTGTTGCGAACGGCGCAGCCTCCGCTGGAAAGTGTGGAGGGAAGTGTGGTCCGTGAGCTGCGGCGGGTGGGTAAGCGGATTGCGTTGGGCCTGGATAAGGATCTTTGGCTGGTGTTGCACCTGATGATTGCCGGGCGTTTGCACTGGCGGCCGGTGGGAGCGAAACTCGCGGGGAGGCAGACGCTGGCGGCGTTCGATTTTCCCAATGGGTCGCTGGTGCTGACGGAGGCGGGCGCTAGGCGGCGGGCCTCGCTGCATATTCTCGCCGGCGAGGAGAGCTTGCGCTCGCTGGATGCCGGAGGGATCGATGTTTTTTGCAGCGATCTCGATTTGTTCCGCGCTACGCTGGCGGCTGAGAATCACACGTTGAAGAGAGCGCTGACGGATCCACGTCTGCTGAGTGGGATCGGGAACGCGTATTCGGATGAGATTCTGCACGCGGCGCAACTTTCTCCGATCGCGCATACCCAGAAGCTCAAGCCGGAAGAGTGGGAGCGATTGTACGCGGCGACGCGGAGCACGCTCGCGGTGTGGACTAGACGACTGGGCGAAGAGGCCAAGGCCGGCTTCCCAGAAAAAGTTACGGCGTTTCGCAAGGGGATGGCGGTGCATGGACGGTTTGGCGAGCCGTGCCCGAGATGCGGCGATAAGGTTTTGCGGATTCGCTATGCGGACAAGGAAACGAATTACTGCGCGCGCTGCCAGACGGGCGGGAAGGTTCTGGCGGATCGGGGGTTGTCGCGGTTGTTGGGATCGGATTGGCCGCGGACCCTGGAGGAACTGGAAGCTCTAAAGCGACGCTGAGGGGTGGTGCAGTGCAAAAACATTGGTCGGGAAGGAATCGCGTGCGATGAAGTTTCCGGAAAAATTAATTCAGAGCCTTCCAAAGGTGCTGTTGCATGAGCATCTGGATGGAGCGCTGCGGCCGCAAACGGTGATCGAACTGGCGCGGGATGTGGGTTACAAAGATCTTCCGACGGGTGATCCGGAAGCGCTGGCGACGTGGTTTTTTCGCGGCGCGAATCAGGGAAGCCTGGGGAAATATCTGGAAGGATTTACGCACACCATTGCGGTCATGCAGACGGAAGAAGCGTTGCAGCGAGTGGCGTATGAAGAGGCAGAGGATTTGAGCCGGGATGGAGTGGTTTATTTCGAGACGCGTTTTGCGCCCGTCTTTCATACCCATAAGGGACTCACGCATCAGCAGATTGTTGCGGCGGTGTTGAAGGGGCTGGAACGCGGACGGAAAGATTTTGGAATCCGTTCCGGGCTGATTATTTGCGCCATGCGCAATATGAGTAACTCGCTGGAGATGGCGGAACTGGCTGTGGATTTTCGGGCGCGCGGAGTGGTGGGATTCGATTTGGCGGGCGAAGAAGGGGGGTATCCTCCGAAGAAGCACGTGGACGCGTTCCATTACATTCAGCGGGAGAATTTCAATATCACGATCCATGCCGGGGAAGGGTATGGGAAAGAATCGATATGGCAGGCGATTCAGTATTGCGGGGCGCATCGAATTGGCCACGGAACGCGGCTGATCGACGACATTACGGTGGTCGATGGCAAGGCGGTGGCGCTGGGCGACCTGGCGCAGTATGTGCTCGATAAGCGCATTCCGCTGGAGATTTGCTTGCTGAGTAATGTGCATACGGGGGCGACCCCGAGCTTGGAGGAACATCCGTTCAAGATTTTTTATCAGGAAAAGTTTCGGGTTACCCTAAATACAGACAATCGTTTGATGAGCAGCACGACGATGAGCAAGGAGTTCGAGGCGGCCGCGGAGACGTTTGGGCTGACGCTGGATGATTTTGAGAGGATCACGATTAACGCGATGAAGAGCGCGTTCTTGCCGTATCGAGAGCGGTGCGAATTGATTTATGCGGCGATCAAGCCGGGGTATGCGAAGGCGCGGGGATCGTGCTAGCGCCGGTTATTGAGGGGATTTGCTGGGGCTGAAGAGGTTGGGGAGAAAGCATTCCCGGAAGATCGAGTGAACCAAGAATCGAATCAACCAAGATCGAGTCAACGAAGGGCGAGTCAACGAAGGGCGAGTCCTGAAAACCGAGGAAACGCCGGGGAAAACCGTAACGAGGGAGGGACGACCCTAAAGTTTCGACCGGACTCGCCGATCTGGCCCTTGGATAGCAACCAATTCCGCGAGGTTTGGTTGGGCAGGGAATTCATTCTGAGGAGAGGCTCATGTCGACTTCGGCGATTTCCAGTAGTTCTTTGAGTCAGCAATTGCAGACGTATTTCCAGACCCGGAAAAGCGATGTGCAACAGCTCGGACAGGCACTGAGTTCGGGCAACTTATCCAGTGCGCAGACGGCGTATCAAGCGATTAGCACCCTGGGTCAAAGCGGGCCGTTCAGCGATGGGCACGCGTTTATTTCGCAGACTCGGGAGCAGGACTTTGAGGCGGTGGGGAGCGCTTTGCAGTCGGGAGACCTGGCGGGGGCGCAACAGGCCTTCGCCCAGCTGCAAAGCACGTTCCAGAACGGCGGGGCAAATTCCGCTCCGACTCCGGCCGTAAGCAGTGCTGCGAGCGGTGCTTCGGGCGCCACCACCGGCCCGGAAATCATCCTGAATCTGAGCGGAGCCGGCGGCAGCGGCGCCAATCCAGAACAGATAACGATCAACATCGGCCCCGGGGGTGCGGGGGGAGGCGATCAGGTTTCCTTGACGGTGGGAGGTCAGGGATCGAATGCGCAGTCATTCAACTTCAATCTGAACCCGAACAGCAACGAGCAAATCGTGCTGAACCTGGCGGAGAATGCAAGCGGCGGAACAACTCTTACGTCGAGCAGTACGGGTAGCTCGTCGTCGGGAGGCAGCTTCAACGTTACGGCTTGAGGTTGCGGCCAGCCTAGAAGCGTCGAACTGGGCTCGCCGGACCGCCGAGGGCGGCCCTCCCCACAGGCGCACAGACGGAAAACATTACTCCATCAACGTGGGATGTAGTGGTCGAGCAGGGGAACAATCTCGGAGGTAAAGGGAGCCATGCGCCGTTCCGCAGCCTCGGCGGTCTCGCCGGGAAACATGTCGGTGGTGATGCGAACCAGCGCGCCATCGCTGCGGTTCATGCGGATCGCGTCCGCCACCAAATAGTACTTGGCCCAGTATTCGCTGGCCACTCCGCGATCGTGAGCCCAATACCAGTACAGAACGAGCTTGCGGTCCCCGGCTTTGGCGATCACATAACGGTTGGCGGGGAACGGGGGATGGCCGGGCAGCGCGATGCTGACGCGATCATTCTCTTCGGGGGCCCATCCCGCTCCGGGCAGGCAGTGCTTGGGGGAGTGGATGGTGTCGCCGGCGCGCTGGCTGGGGAAGTAGGCGAGAAATAGGTCGACGTAAGGCAGGTCGCCGGTACTTTCGCTGTAGCCGCGCAGCAAGAAATCTCCTGGCCCTAAAATGTCAAGAGTGGCTTTGTCGATGGGAATGTCTCGTCCTTCCCAACTGCCGAGCCGAACAGGAAGGGAGGCAAGCGGCTGGTGCGCAGGAACGATCTCGGTGCGGCCCCGGGCCTGCAGCAGGATCGCTGTGAGCGCGACCACGATCACCGCCAGACTGAAACGCAGTCGATCGGATTTTTTGTCAGATGATTTCATGCCGCAGCCTTGCGCGCCGGCCAGAAAAAATTCAGCGCGCGGTGGGTGAGGTAAAGCATCATCATGGAAGCCACGAACATCAGCCAGCCCTGGAATTCATGAAAAAATCCCTGGCCCTTGTCGGGGTCCCAGTATTGGACGAGCAAACCTGTGCCTACGACTCGCAAACTATTGGCGGCAACGGCGATGGGAAGCGCGGCGACGGCCAGCGCGACCCGGGTTGCAATTCTGCTTTCCATCAAGTAACCGTAGATGATGGCGATGGTCGCGAGCGACAGCAGGGAGCGAATGCCGCTGCAGGCCTCGGCCACCTCCAAGGCCATGGCCGGGAGAATGATGATATTACCCTCCCGCAGGACGGGCACGCCCAGCACAGGCAAGATGGCGGTGGCTATTTTCGAAGCCAGCAGTTGCAGCGGGAAGGTGATCTGGTTGAAGAGGATGGCGGGGATGGGGATCATCAGCAGGAGAAAAGCCCAGGGGAAAAGAAGGGCGCGAAAGAAGTTCCAACCCATAAATAGGATGATGAGACCGGCGAGCACCAAGAGCAGAGAAAATCGCGAGAGGAAAAGCTCCGCGCCCATTTGACCGAGAATCAAGACCGCAAGGCCGAAGCTTAATAGGAAGAGTCCGGCCCAGGAAGGCCGGCGTTGAATCGCGGCCAGCGTCGATTTTTCCTGCCAGACGACAAAGCCGGCGAAAAGGGGAACGAAAAAGCCATGGGAGAAATCCGGGTTATGCCACCATTGACCAACCAGGTGGGTAAGGATCGGAAGGTAGAGCCAAAGTAACAACCCGGATAAAACCACAGTTTGCCAGGAAGGAGGCAGCTTCAGTTCGGCGGCGAGCGCTGGCGGTGCGACCGCTCGACGTGCGACCGATTGCGCGACTGTGCGCTCGACTGGCAAGGCTAGGGTAGGCTCAATGTAGCAAGTCCTGTTGTGAATTAAGGGGAAAGGACGGTCTCTAGCATAAGCCAAGTGATGCACGTCCGCAATGGAAACTGAAGCAGTGCCTCGGGTTGAATTGCTGAGCGAACTTTGCGGCCTTGCCTGGGGTGACTTTGTGGTCAAAATCTCGATCCTTCCGGTAAGGGGAATAAAAAACCTGTAACCGCGATAAACGCAAGGAGAGGCCACGATTTGCTAAAGCTCAAACTGGATCGCAACCGAAGCTCGAATCGAGCGGAAAAGGGGAGAAAGGAACGAAAGAGAGATCCCTGGGGGGCAAATGCGGGAATGGAGTGTATAGACTCTTCCCCTTTGTTTGGGAAAAGAGTAGTGTAAGCTCGGGGAGCGGTGCGATTGCTTAGTAAGCTGTAGTTCCGGCTGTAACCTTCTGAAAATAAATCTTTTAATTAGAAGCGCCTCCTCCTCAGAGTGAAACCAGAACAAGTTTTCGAGGGCGGGGTCGCGGGTGATGGATGGCCGGGCTGGCGGATCGGCGGCCTGACATTGGCGGTCTAAAATTGGTGATCCGATATTGGCGGTCCATCCGAGAGAGGCAGTCCACAGCGGGATCCTTACCTGAGGCCCGATCCAGCTTACAGATGGCGAATCCCCTGGCTTGCAGGTGATAGAGGCGGCGACCATAGGTGGACATAAGGGAGATTGATCCTTCCATCCTGAAGTGAAGTAAGGGAATAGAGGAGTGTAGTTCCAGATGGCTTCCGGCGGGGAACCAAATGGCGACCTGCGGGTCATTCGGAGTTTGGGCCCGGTGTGCAGTATCGATTGCCCCACGGTGGCGGGGCAAGGTTACAAACTGGTTACAAAGCTTTGCTGGTGAAGCTCGAACAGGTAGGATGGTGAACGGGCTACTTGGAGTTTTAAGCCAGCTCTACAGGAGAGCGCATGAGAAAAATAAGCCGGCTTGCATGCCTTGCGCTGGTAATGCT
>Ga0302320_10023214_pt1 | contig 12184 bp, 10 predicted proteins | sample Bog_T0_3_FD_202130 | JGI IMG/M metagenome (GOLD analysis project Ga0302320, IMG submission 202130) | Peat permafrost microbial communities from Stordalen Mire near Abisko, Sweden - Bog_T0_3 | ecosystem: Environmental > Terrestrial > Soil > Wetlands > Peat | place: Sweden: Abisko, Stordalen Mire...
TCAGCGACCAAGTGACGGAAATTCCCTATCGGGTCGGCTTTCTCGACGCGATCCGCTTGCAGCAAGACGCCGATGGACTTGTGCTCCTCGGAGCCCCAGATCCCGCCTACGTCCCCTCGAAAGCATTTGTCTACTATCTCACCCGTAAGCCGATCCTCGCGCTGCTCTATCCTGACACTGTGCTGGAACGACTCCTCGATGAACTCGCCTGCGCGCATCTAGTTCGGATTCAGCCGAATGCCGGCGACGCCGGATCCTTCCCCGCCCTTTGGGCTTTTTTCGACGCCCTCGTGGACGGGACAGCCGGCGATCTCATGCCGGTCCGTCGCGATGACATTTTTCGGTCCCGCTATCTAGCCGAGGAACTGGCCGGCCAACAATGCGCGCTGTTTGAAGCGGGCGTATCCTACCACCAGACATGACTCGCACTTCCGCCCTGGCTCCTCTGGATCGCTTTTCCGCGATGGGCGACCTCGCCCCGCATGTACAGCGGCTAATGAATCGGATTCTCGGGCCTATCGTGGGTGCCCTCATCATCGAGGCGATCGTCCTAGCCTACACCGGGAACGCCGGATTGATGTCGTTCGTTCTTATTTCCGTGGGCTGTTGCTTGCCGCTGTTCGCATGGCGAGCCGGCGGCCTCGGCCTGCCGCTTATGCCGATGATGGCCGTGCAATATCTTGCGGTATACGCCCTGCCAATTGTAACCCGGAACGAAACCGTCACCGCCGCTTCCACCGCCGATCTTACGGCCGCCGGCTACGAGGTCCTGACCTTCGGCATCGCGCTCACGCTCGCCTGGCGCCTCGGCTTGCAGATTTTCAGCCCGGGCCGAGCACTTTCCTATAGCTTGCTCGGCGCAGAGCGGAGTGCGACCAAGAACCTAGTTCGATTCGGATTTATACTCATCATCGTCTCGTCGGTCTACATGCTGCTTCTGATCACCCAACTGCTGGACGATATTTACGCCGTTCTCCCCTCTGGCTCAGGGTCGATTCTAGGCACCGTTCAGAGTGCCGCCTCAGCCTGCGGCTTTTTTATCATGGCCATGATGGTCGGGACCAGGGAAGTCTCACGATCCCAGCGCATGCTCTTTTGGCTCCTCTTAGCCTGGAACTGCATTATCGCCGCCTCCGGCTTCCTCCTCTCCGGCGTGACGACCTGCATCGTCTCGGTCTTGATTGGACTCTTCTGGGGTTCGGGCCGGATGCCGTGGCGGTTCCTGATCATCGTCGTCGGGATCCTGGCCTTTCTCAATATCGGCAAACAGGACATGCGCGCGAAGTATTGGTTTGGGAATGAGGACGAGCCGTCGATGCCGGCCATCGGCATTACCGATCTTCCCGGGATCTATTACGAATGGGCCCAGTCCAGTGTGGACGCCCTTTCCGGCGTGGAAAATGTACCCACGCGGATGGGGTCCCACACCGAGGCCAAAGAAGCCAAGCAGACGCTCCTCGCCCGCATCAACAATCTCCAAAACCTCCTTTTTGTCGTCGATGCTGTTGGCACTGAGCACGTGGCAACACTCGGCGGAGCCACCTACCGCCTTATCCCCGAGCTCTTGGTTCCCCGCATTCTTTGGCCGGGAAAGCCGCGAAGCCACGAGGGCCAGGTGCTGCTCAACGTCCACTTCGGCCGCCAGGACCTCGAGTCAACCTTGAACGCCTATGTCGCCTGGGGTCTTCTGCCCGAAGCCTACGGCAACTTCGGACCCATACTCGGAGCCGTCGTTCTCGGAGGTGTCCTCGGCCTCGTCTTTGCTTGGATGGAAAAATACACCTCGCGCAAGCCGATCATGTCGCTCGAGGGTTTCGCCAGCTTCGCGATTTTTCTCGGGATGGTAAATTCCTTCGAAATGGTGGCCAGCGTGCTCGTGACCTCAGTCTTCGATGCGGTCATCCCCATCGTGATCGGGTGCGTGCCCGTGGTAAGGCATATGGTGTTGAATCGGCCGCCGCCGCCCGGAACCAATATGGAGGCAGAGCCATGAACGTCATCTACGAAAAGGCCGCTCTGGCCCTGGCTTCGGCTCTGGGGCTGGCAACGGCCTGGACCATCATTCCCCGCCTGCGCCCCTCTTGGTGGCTGCTCGCCGCCCGCTGGGATACGCTCGTTCTTTGGCTGGCCACCCGTCTAGCGCCGATCTGGTTCATTTACCTCTTTTCCCATTATTCGCCCCATTCTGACGTGGCCACGTGCTTTTGGCCGCAAGCGCAGGGAGCCTTGGCCGGACAGATCCCCTATCGCGACTTCGAGTCGTTTTTTAGCCCGCTGTTTCCCAGCCTCTTGGCGATTCCGCTTCTGGCCTGGCCTGATCCACGAGTGATCTTCATCTGGATGTCGGTCCTGGAGGCGATTACCATCGCGGCAACGGCCCGCGCCGCTGGGTTCGACCAACCCGGCGTGCGGCGGGCTCGGTTTATGGCCTGCGCCTTTCTGGCGCCTGGACCCCTGCTCCTGTGCGTCATCGGCGGCCAGGAGGATTTCTTGGTCTGGTCCTTCGGGCTTTTCACCTGGCTGGCGGCAACTCGCCACCGGGACTACCGGGCCGGCTTCCGAGCCGCGGCCGGAATGTTGATCACCAAGCCGCTCTTCATCCTGCCCTTGGCCGGATTTCTCGGCTTGGTCCGGTCGCGGCGGGCCTACCTCGGCGTCCTGGTGCCCGTCGGCGTGGCCTCGGCCGCGCTGCTCTGGCACCTGACCGGTCGCGCCTTCCTCATGACCCTAGGGCAAAGCCACAATATTTCGCCGCCCAATCTCTGGATCATCCTGCATTTTCTCAGCGCCGGGCGAATTCCCGCGGGAGGACCTATCCTCTCATTCTCGGCCCTGGCCATTCTTCTCGTGGGAGCGCTTTTTCTTGGCGTTCGGCACGCCGAGACTCTGCGAGCGTCATTTGCCGACTTTGCCGCCGGCTGGACACTCCTATTCGCACTTCTCATGCTGCTCAGTCCAAAGTCCGAAGGGGCATATCTCGCCAATTTCGCGCTCCCCTGCCTGGCCTGGCTAATCGACCGGCCCAAATGGATCCTCCTTTGGACCGGCCTCGGAGCCGTCGGGGTGGTCGAATCTTCCCTTTTCTATCGCCTCGGCGAGATCTGCCCGGCCGACTGGGCGGAAGTCGCCGGACCCGCCATGGCCGTCGACTTGGTCCTCCAACTACTTGAAGTGACCGCCCTCGTGGCGATCGCCGCCCTTGCCTGGCGAGCCTTGAGTTCTCCGGCAGTGCCCCATCATGCCCGCTGAGCCGCTGCACCGTCGCCGGGTCGCGATCATCCTCTCCCATCCCACGCAGTATTACAGCCCCTGGTTCCGGTGGCTGCGTTCGCACACCGACCTGGTCTTTCGGGTCTTTTATCTCTGGGACTTCGGCATCACGGCCCGGCACGATCCGCAGTTCCAAAAGGCGTTCGCCTGGGATGTGGATCTGGTCTCCGGCTACGATTGGGAGATGGTGGGCAATTCTGCCCGCGATCCCGGGACTCATCATTTTTGGGGTCTGCGCAATCCCGGACTTCTGACCCGCTTGGCCGCCTGGAAGCCCGACGCCGTACTCTTCTTCGGCTACAATTGGGCTAGCCACCTGCGGGCGGCCCTGTGGGCCCGCCGACAAGGACTCCCGATGATTTTCCGAGGCGATTCCCATCTGCTGGGACGGAAGCGCCTCCCTTGGCTCCGCGCCCAATTGCTCCGTGGTTTTTTTCGGCAATTCGCCGCCGTCACGTATGTCGGGGCCGCCAATCGCGCGTACTTTCTCTCTCTGGGGGTGCCAGAATCCCGCCTGTTCTTCGCGCCGCACTCGGTGAATGCCGCTTTTTTCGACCCGAACCAAGCGGGCCGGCGGGAGGCGGCGGCGGCGCGACGGCTCCGACTCGGAGTCACGCCGGAGGCTCAGATCGTTCTTTTCGCCGGCAAGATGGTTGCAGCGAAGGGACCCAAGGAACTTCTCGCCGCCTTTGCCGCCCTTGATTCTCCGAACGCCGTCCTGGTCTTCGTGGGCGACGGGCCGGAGAAGGCCGCGCTGCAAGCGGCAGCGGCGGCGAGTCCCCGGCCCGGCGCCGTGCATTTTCTCCCGTTCGCGAACCAATCGGAAATGCCCGCGCTCTATCTCGCCGCCGATCTTTTTGTTCTGCCGTCGATCGGCTTTTACGAGACCTGGGGATTGGCGGTCAACGAGGCGATGCACATGGGCACGCCCTGCCTCGTGAGCGATCGGGTCGGCAGCCAGCAAGATTTGGTTATTGCCGGCCAGACCGGATGGGTTTTCCGCGCCGGCGACACGAGAGACCTGCAGGATCAGCTCGGCCTCGCCCTGACGGCATTGCGCGATCCCGGCCGTCGGGCCCAGATTCGCCAGACGATTGCGGCCAAAATGGCCGATTACACCTATGCCGCCACGACCCAGGGCTTCCTTCGGGCCTTAGACAGGCTACCGCGGGAGGCCGGATCGCCCGGATGAGTGCCGCTCGCCCTTTGCGCATCAGCATCGTGGGAGGCTTTTTCCTGCCCGTGCCTCCCGTCTGCGGAGGTGCCACGGAAAAGATCTGGCATCGCCTCGCCCAGGAATTCGCCCGAGCCGGGCATGCGGTCACTTTCATCTCCCGCACCTGGCCGGGCCAGCCGGCCGAAGAAACCGTCGCCGGAGTCAGGTACCGTCGCGTCCGGGGCGCCGATCACACGACCTCCCTCGCCGCCAACCTGGCGCACGACGCCCTGTGGGGCCTGCGGGTCGCCTGCGCCCTTCCACCGGGCGACGTGGTCATTTGCCACGCCCTCACCCTTCCGATCTGGCTGCCCTATCTCCGGCCTTCCGCTGGACACGTGGCCGTGGTCCTCGGCCGTTCGCCCAAGGGCCAGCTGCGACTCTACCGCGGCGCAACGCGACTCTTCGCCACCAGCACGGAAGTGGCCAATCGGGTGACCGCCGAAAGTCCGGCCCTGGGCGAACGCACCCGGGTGATATGGAACCCCATTGATTATTGGAACCTGCACGCCGCCGCGGCCCAGCGCGGAGATCCCATCACGATTGGCTTTATCGGGCGCATCCATCCGGAGAAGGGCCTGGAGCTTCTTTTGCGGGCAGCCAGCCGGTTGGCCGGCAGGACGGATCTGCCCGCCTGGCGGCTGGAAATCACCGGACCGGCGGGGATTCGCGAGGGCGGCGGGGGCGAGTCCTGGCGGGACGGGCTGATCGCCCGTTTTGGGCCAGCCCTGGGCTCGCGGCTCGTTTTCCACCCGGCTGAGTTCGACGCCGCCAAGCTCGCCCGCCGGTACGGCCAGATCGATATCTTTTGCTATCCCAGCTTGGCGGAGAAAGGGGAAACCTTTGGCGTGGCGGCAGCGGAAGCAATGGCCGCCGGAGCGGTCCCGGTCGCCTCCGCCCTCGCCTGCTTCAAAGATCTGATTCAGGACGGCGAAAACGGCCTTATCTTCAACCACCTGGCTGCCGACGCCGACGTGCAATTGGAACATGCCTTGGCCCGCCTCCTTGCCGACTCCGATCTCCGCCACGCCATGGCGGCCCGGGCGCAGTCGCAGGTGCGGCGCTTCGACTACGCGGAAGTCTCGGCCGCAATCCAGCGGGCGCTGCGGGAGATGGTCCGATGAAGATTGCCCGGCCGAGGCCGTTCCGATTGGCTCAAAATTAGTCATGCCCATTGAGCCACCCTACCTCGGCCAAGGCTGCGTCACACCCTATCGGAAAAGGGAGATTCTGGTCCGTTTGCTCTGGTCCTCAGTCCAAGCGACCCTGTTCCGCTGGAGCCCGCGGCCGTGGCATGGCTTTCGCGCCCGCCTCCTGCGGCTCTTCGGCGCCGACATTCCGGCGCCAAGCCAGGTCGTGGTCTTTCCGACCGCCCGCATCGAATCGCCCTGGAAACTCACCCTCGCGCCGCGGTCCATGGTCGGCCGCAACGTCGCCATCTACAACTTGGCCCGCGTGACCCTGCAGCGCGGAGCCAACGTTAGCCAAAATTCCCATCTTTGCGCCGGGAGCCATGACTACCGCCAATGGAGCATGCCGCTCATCGCCGCACCGATCGTCGTGGGTGAGAACGCGTGGGTGGCGGCCGACGTCTTCGTAGGCCCCGGTGTCACGATCGGAGAATTTTGCGTGGTGGGAGCCCGTTCGGTCGTGGTCGACGATCTCCCCCCCCGCATGGTGTGCGTCGGTCACCCCTGCCGTCCGGTCAAGGATCGGATAATCCCGTCCGCCTAAGCTGTGCGTATCGTCCAAATTGTGCCGAGCCTGGAGGAGAGACATGGCGGACCGAGCAAGTCGGTTCGCGGCCTCTCCGCGGGGTTAGCCCGATTGCAGCATGAAGTGACCCTGCTCGCCACGACCGCTGGCACAGGCTCCCGCCATCAGGAGGCAGGCTTGGAGGTCGAGATCTTCCACCGCAACTGGCCGGACCGACTTTGTCTCTCCCGGGGTCTTCGGGCCGGTCTGAAACGGCTCGAGCCAGAGGTGATCCACCACCACTCGGTTTGGCTCCGGACGCTCCACTACGCGCACCGCCGCGCCAAACGCCTGGGCGTCCCCCTGGTCATCTCGCCCCGGGGCATGCTGGCGAAATGGACCTGGGCCCATCACAACTGGCGCAAGCGGCTCGCGCGCTGGCTGATTCATCCGGGAGCGTTCGACGCGACCGCCGGGTGGCATGCCACCAGCCAGGAAGAGGCCGACGGCCTGCGCGAACTGGGTTTCAAGCAGCCGATCTGCATCGCCCCCAACGGAGTGGAGATACCCACTCCGACGCAAATGGCGGCGGCGGCCGAGCACTGGCACCGGCGACTGCCCGAAATCGGGCAAAGGCCCGTGGCGCTCTTCTATTCCCGCTTTCATCGCAAGAAGCGCGTTCTGGAGTTGATCGACGACTGGCTGGAGCACGGACCCCGTGATTGGCTTTTGCTCATCGCCGGCATACCCCAGGAATATTCCATCCGGACCTTGGAAGGCTACGTCCTGCGCGCATCCGGCGGTGGTCGGATCCGGATCGCCGACGGAATCGGGCAGCCGCCGCCCTATGCCGTGGCCTCGCTCTTTCTTCTGCCATCCCACGACGAGAACTTCGGCCTATCCATCGCCGAGGCACTGGCCCACGGGGTCCCCGCCGTCGTGACCGACACCACGCCCTGGCGCGGCCTGAACGACCACGGCGGCTGGTGCGTGCCCTGGACCGAATACTCTTCGGCCATGCGCGCCGCCACGGCCGAGGGCCCCGAAAAGCTCCGCAGCCGCGGCGCCCAGGCTCGCGCCTGGATCGCCCGGGAATACTCCTGGGAAATGCCCGCGCAAAAGCTGGCCGAATTCTACGCGGGCCTGCGCCCGGTCTGATCGCCGTGGCCTCCTCCCGCCATCGTTCGCTCGGCGCCCTCGAAGTCCTCACCGCCGTGCACTTGGGAGTTTTCTTCACCGCCATTACCTGGGCTTTCGGGGGGAATGCCGACTGGGTCCGCGCCCCCCTTTCCTGCCTCGGCAGCCTGGGCGCGCTCATCACTCTGTCGGTGGTCCTGGGAAAAACTTCCGTGCGGCCAGTCGATCGCCGCGCGCTGCGCTGGCTCTGGCCGCTGGGCTTGTTCAACCTGGTGGCCCTGATTTCGCTGCTCAACCCCGGAATGAAGGCGATGGCGCAGGACTCCGAAACCGTACTCGTGCCCCTACCCCTGTCGCCTTGGATTCCAAGCTCGGCCATGCCGGCGGCCGCCCGCTCGGCTTTGTGGCTCTTTGACTGCAGTTACCTCGCCTGCTTCAATCTCTTCCTCACCGTGCGGAATCGCCGGGTGCTACGGGGGCTGCTCCTTTTCGCCGTCGGGAATACCCTCGTCCTCGCCATTTTCGGGACCGTGCAGAGGCTGAGCCACGCCACCGGACTCTACTTTGGCCAGGTCAAATCGCCCCAGGCTTATTTCTTCGCCTCCTTCATCTATCACAATCACTGGGGCTCCTTTATTGTCCTGATGAGCGCGGCCTGCCTGGGCCTGACTTGGCACTACGGGCGTCGCGACACCGGGAGGGGATTTTTCTACACCCTGGGGTTCGCCGGCCTGGTCAGTCTCCTCTTCCTGGCCATTACCGTGCCGCTCAGCACGTCCCGATCCTGCTCGCTCCTCCTCTTGGTCCTGCTCGGGGGCTCCTTTGGCCTTTGGACCGTCCGCATGGTGCGACAACGACGGCGGGCCGGCGAAGCGTTCAGCGGCCCGTTGCTGGGGGCGATCGCGGCGGTCCTCCTGGGCATCCTCGCCATCTGGAACATCGACCGCGAAGTCATCGTCGCTCGATTCTCCAAGACCTCAGAGCAGGTGTCGCAAATGCAGGCGGCGGGCAGCGTCGGCTCGCGCCTTGAGCTCTACCGGGACACCGCCAGCATGGCCCTCGCCAAACCATGGTTCGGCTGGGGCGCGGGATCCTATCCCTATGTTTTCTATTTCTATAACACGCAAGAGCCCAATCGCCTCGACGGCCTGCCCCGATTCTATCACGACGCCCACAACGATTGGCTCCAGACGGCGGCCGAATACGGGCTAATCGGCAGCGCCCTGCTCGCCTTGTGCGCCATCGTGCCCTGGATCGCAACCGGCCGGGGGTCCCGGGTTGGCTCGATTCCCCGCCATCTTCTGGCCGGCTGTGGCCTGATTCTCCTCTATGCCTGGGTGGAATTTCCCTTTGGCAATGCCGCCGTCGTCCTCACGTGGTGGCTCCTCTACTTTGTCGGATTGCGCTATGGCCAGATTAGCCATCACGAGGACCGGCCGGGGAGTGCGAACGCTACGTGAGCGATCGATTTTCCATCCTGATCCTCACGCTCAACGAGGAGCGCAATCTGCCCGGCTGCCTCGCCTCGGTGGCCAGCTGCGACGACATCGTCGTTCTCGATTCCGGCTCCACCGACTATACCCTCGCCCTGGCCAAGGCGGCTGGGGCCCGCGTCTTCTTTCGACCCTTCGACACCTTCGCCGGCCAGCGCAATTTCGCGCAGCGTGAGATCCCCTTCCGCCATCCCTGGGTCTTCCATCTCGACGCGGATGAGCAGTTCACTCCAGAACTCAGGGCAGAATGCTCGCGCGCAGCCGACCCCGCCAGAGAGCAAGGGTGGGACGGATATTTTGTCGCCCCGCGGATGATGTTCGAGGGCCGGTGGATTCCGCATTGCACCGACTTTCCCGCCTGGCAGGCCCGTTTCGCCCGGGTGCCGGCCTTCGCATTCGTCGATGTCGGCCACGGGCAGCGCGAGGCGCCTGGTCTGCGGTTGGGACGGCTGGCGGCGAACTACCTGCACGATCTCTCGGCCGGCGGCGAGGCGGAGTGGCTGGAAAAACATCGGCGCTACGCCCGGGCGGAGGCGCAGACCTACGCCCAGGAAGCCCGGCCGGGGCTGGCGGAGCTGTTCTCCAGCTCGGCGTTGCGCCGGCGGCGCGCCCTCAAGCGTACCACCGCCCGCATTCCCTTTCGCCCCGCCATGCGGTTTTTTTACCAATATATCCTGCGCGGGGGGTTTCTCGATGGCCGCCCCGGCCTGCGCTATTGCCACCTGCTGGCCCGCTATGAGGGTTACGTGGCCGAGGAGATAAGCCGACTGCGGCGAGCCGCCAACTGAGCGCCTGCCATGAGCCGCGTCATCTTCATCAATCGCTTTTACTGGCCCGATGAGACCGCCACCGCCCAGCTGCTGAGGGATTTGGCGGAAGGATTGGCGGCCCGGGGGCGGAGCGTGACGGTAATCACGAGCTGTCCAGCGGCCGCGCCCCAGTCCGAAATTCGGCGTGGGGTCGACATCGAGCGGGTGCGATCCACGCGCGGGGACGGCGGAGCTTCCCTTACTCGCAAAGCCTTCGATCTAGGTAGCTTTTACGCGGCAGCACTGTGGCAACTGGCTCGCCGCGCCCGGCGGGGCGATTCGGTCGTCGCCCTGACGGATCCGCCCCTGATCGGGACCGGCGCCTGGCTGATCGCTCGGCTGCGCAGAGCCGAGTGCTATCAGTGGGTCCAGGACATCTATCCGGAGATAGCGACCGCGTTGACTGGGTCGATCGGGCTGCGCTGGCTGCGCATCCCCCGCAATTGGGCCTGGCGGGGGTCCCAGGCGTGCGTGACGCTTGGCGAAGACATGGCGAAGGTCCTCACCGCCGCCGGAGTGTCGCCGGCCAAAATTCACGTCGTGGCCAACTGGTCTCCGGCCTGTCCCCGCGCCGCCGAGGCCAGCGCCATCAGCGCCCTGCGCCAATCCTGGAATCTAGAGGGAAAATTTGTCCTGATTTATTCAGGCAATCTGGGCCGGGTCCACGATCTCGCGCCCGTGCTGGACGTGGCCGCCGCCCTGCGGGATCAAGAGAAGATCGTCTTCCTCTTTGTCGGGGCCGGCCCCCAACGCCGGGAGTTGGAAGCAGAGGCGGGGCGTCGACAACTGCCCCAGGTCCAGTTCCGTCCGCCGCAGCCCCGAGAAAACTTGGCCGCGGTATTAGCCCTGGGCGATGTCCACCTCGTCACTCTCCGGGCGGGATGCGAACGGTATGTCTTCCCGAGCAAGCTGTACGGCGCGGCGGCCTCCGGTCGGCCCGTGATATTCCTCGGCGCCAGCAATGCCGAAGTCGCCCGGGTTATTGCCCGGGAGGGCTTCGGCTACGCCTTTGACCGCGGCCAAGTTCCCGACTTCGCCCGCACTCTGATCGAACTCAGCCAAAACCCGGGACTCCGGGACAAGCTTTCGCGTCGAGCCCTGCAATTCGCCGCACTCGCCCCGGCCACCTCCGCCATTGAAAGATGGGACGGCATCCTGAAGGATCCCAACTTCCCCCCCCAGCCTCGATGACAACTGACCGCACACTTCTGCCCTTTTTGCTCCTGGCGGACTGCTTGCTGGTGATTCTCATCTTCAACTTGGTCGGCCACTTCCGCAGTGTCGACGAGCACCTAATCATTTGGCCCCTCAGCGTCCCCTTCGGCGTCATGGCCTTGGCTCTCTACCTGATCGACGGCTACCGGGTGCGCACTGATTTTATCGGCGTCGACTACACCAGTCTTCACATCATTGCCGGCCTGGCGGCCACCATCGGCGTACTCCTGCTTACCTTTGTTTTCATTCCCCCCGGCTATGAGCTCCAATCCAGCCGGGGCGTCATCGCCGCCAGCTTTCTCCTCATCATTCCGTCAACTCTGGGCCTAAGGCGGCTGATTTATCTCCAAAATCTCGCCTCGCGCTCCGAGCAAAACCTGGTCTTCGTCGGCGAACCGGCCAACTGCGCCGCCTTTGCCGCGGAGTGCCAGAAGATGAAGATCAACCGTCCCGTGATCTTCGCCGTTCCAGCCGACGACTTAAATCGAGCCCAGACCTTGCTGACCGGCCTGACGGTCCGGGCTCTGCCGGAGTTCCTGGCGGAATTGGAACTGGGACGTCCGGCGGTCGAAGCCATCGTGCTCCGCGAGTCCAACCTTATCCTCCCCCCGGAAGCGGCCCAGCAATTGCTCCGCCTCTATTTTCGCGGCATTCCGACCTATCCCCTCGAGCTCTTCCACGAAATCTATTGGCGCAAGATTCCGCTATACCGCCTGAATCCGACCTGGCTTTTCCAGGAAGGCTTCGCGGTGGCGCGAGAACCTCTCTATATGCGGCTCAAGCGCCTCAGCGACTTGGCGCTCTCCAGCTTGGGTTCAGTTCTCTTCCTGCCCTTAGTCGCCGTGGCCGCAATCGCGATTTGGCTGGACGACCGTGGGCCGGTTTTCTTCCGCCAGACGAGGATTGGCCGCCACGGCGTGCCCTTCCGCTTGTTCAAGCTCCGCACCATGCGGGTCGGCGGCGACGCCGGGGATCCGTATACCCAGGCGAGCGACGTTCGCATTACCCGGGTGGGCCGATTGCTGCGCACCACCCGTTTGGACGAGGTGCCTCAATTGTGGAACGTCTTCCGGGGCGAGATGAGCTTGATCGGCCCGCGGGCGGAGTGGGACCGCCTGGTGCTCGACTACGAGCGCCAAATTCCTTGCTACTACTACCGGCATCTGGTCAAGCCCGGGATCACCGGCTGGGCCCAGGTCAACTACCTCTATGGAGCGGGCCTGGACGACAACTTGCGCAAGCTTGAATATGACCTCTATTACATCCGGCATTTCTCCTTCCTGCTCGACGCCTCCATTGTCCTAAAAACGATCCACATCATGCTGTTTGGCCGCGGCCGATGAAACCCT
>Ga0302320_10023215_pt1 | contig 12184 bp, 11 predicted proteins | sample Bog_T0_3_FD_202130 | JGI IMG/M metagenome (GOLD analysis project Ga0302320, IMG submission 202130) | Peat permafrost microbial communities from Stordalen Mire near Abisko, Sweden - Bog_T0_3 | ecosystem: Environmental > Terrestrial > Soil > Wetlands > Peat | place: Sweden: Abisko, Stordalen Mire...
GCAGATTCGCCGGGCGGAGGGATCGTCCAACTCCTGGAGTCGCTAGGATTTCAGGGATTCCCACTGTTCCTAGTCGCTTTGGGCATTTCCGTAGTGATCCTTGGAGTGTCCTATCTCCTTGCCGCGAGGGGATTAAAGTCAAAGAGGAAGTCGTAAGAACATTAAGAGTTCGTTCTAAGCGTGAACCTGTTCAAAGCGCTTCAGCGTAGGCAGCGACTTTATAGCTTTGCCCGCCCTCCGCTGAGCGATCCGGATTTCATACAAGCTCTGCAAATTCAACCAGAATTCCGCACTCGTGCCAAAGAAGTGAGCCAGGCGCAACGCCGTGTCGCCGGTGATGGCCCGCCGTCCGTTTAAGATTTCGGTGATGCGGTTGGTTGGTACTTCGAGTTGACGCGCCAGTTCAGCAGCGCTCATCTCCAACTCGCTAAGCTCTTCGGCCAAATGTTCCCCGGGATGAATCGCGGTTACTGGCATATTAACTCTCCTACTGGTAATCGACAATCTCCACATTCGACGGACCAGACGCGCCGTCTCTCCAGTCGAAGCAAATCCGCCACTGATCGTTGATGCGGATGCTGTATTGTCCTTTTCTGTTTCCCTTCAGCATCGCAAAACGGTTGCCAGGCAAAACGGCAAGATCCCCGAGAGTAACCGCTGCTTCCAGGCGATCCAGCTTCAGACGCGCCGGACGCTCGATGCCCGAGAAAGCTTTCACCCGTTTGCCGGCTGCGAAATCCCTGGTCCGCTGGTCGCGGTAACTGAGGATCACTGCTAAATTGTAAATTAAGTTATGCGTTCTCCCCTGGCCCTATCCTCCCAGCGTGCGCTAGGCCGTGGGGAGGGTGAAGAGGAAGGTGCTGCCGTGGGCGAGGTCGCTTTCGGCGCGGATGGAGCCGCCGTGGGCGAGCATGATGTGCTTGGCGATGGCGAGGCCGAGGCCGGTGCCTCCGGATTCGCGGGAGCGGGCTTTGTCGACGCGGTAGAAACGCTCGAAGAGGCGCGGGAGATGTTCGGAGGCGATGCCTGCGCCGAAATCCTGGACGAAAAATTCCACGGCGTGGGGAACGGCACGGGCGCCGAGCAGGATTCTGCCGCCGGATGCGCCGGGCGAGGTCCCGGACTTCGTGCCGTACTTCGACCCGTATTTCAATGCGTTGTCGATCAAGTTTGAGAAAACCTGATGGATGGCTTCGCGGTCGGCGAGGACCGGGCGCAGATGCGGGATGGTGGAATGGGGAGCGGCGGCGGCGCGGGCTTGCGAGTCGTGAATCTGCGAATCGTTAGCCTGCAAGTCAATAATCTGCGAGTCAATAATCTGCAAATCAACAATCTGCAAATCGACTCCGTGAGTGCGGGCGATTTCGCGGAAGCTCTCTTCGGCGTCGTGGAGAAGCTCGGCGGGCGGAACGGGCTCGACATCGAAACGGGTTTCGCCGGATTCGACGCGGGCCAGGGTGAGTAGATCTTCGGTGAGGCGGGACATGCGGGAGGAATTCTTGCGGATGATTTCGAGGAACTCGCGCGAGGGAGCGACGTTCTCTGGGGTGGTGTCGAGCAAGGTCTCGGCGTAGCCCTGAATGGAGGTGAGGGGCGTGCGGAGTTCGTGGGAGACGTTGGCGATGAAGTCGCGACGAGTTTTTTCGACGCGCTCGGTTTCGGTGAGGTCGCGGAGAACCGCGACAGCGCCGCCTTCGGGAAGAGGCGCGGCGGTGACGTCGAAGGCGCGGCCGGGGACGATGGAGGTAGCGCGGGCGGTTTTAACTTCGCGGGTTGCGGCGGCTTCCTTGACAGTGGCCAGGAAGTCGGGATCACGGATGGTTTCGACAACGGGTTGATGCAGGCGCGTGCCCTGGGGAACGAGGCGATCCATGGGTTGGTTGGCCCACTGCACGAGGCCATCGGCGCTGATGGCAATGACGGCATCCTGCATGCTGTTGAGCAGGGTTTCGAGCTGGCGCTGGCTGGAGCGGACGGCGGCGAAACTTTGTTCGACGCGGCGGGCGGTGCCGTCGATGGCGGCGGCGACGCGGCCCACTTCGTCCTGCGAAGTTTCGAGGATGCGGGCTTGCAGATCGCCTTCCGCGATGCGGGCGGCCACGTCGACAATGCGCTCGAGGCGGCGGGCGGTCCACTGGGCGGCGATGGCGGCGACCAGCAACGCGAAGAGCAAGGCCAGGCCGGAAGCGAGTTCGAGGCGGCGGCGAACCTGCACCGAAACAGCTTCGACATCGGAGAGCGGATAGGCCAGGCGGACTGCGCCGCCGGAGATGGGAACGGCCACGTAAAGAAACGGAGTGCCGATGGTGGCGCTGCGGCGCTCATCACGGCCGATTTTGCCGGCGAGCGCGGCGGCAAATTCGGGACGCGTGGCGTGGTTTTCCATAGCGGCGGGATTGGTTTCAGAATCAGCCAGGACCCGGCCTTGGGCGTCGATGATGGTGACGCGCGCGCCGGCGGCCTGACCTTCCTGGGCGGCGATATCGGCGAGGGAATGTCCGGTGCGATCGGTTTCGACGCGGTGGGCGAGGAGTTGGGTCTTCTGGACTAAGTTGCGCTCGATTTCGTTGCGCAGAGAAGCTTGCCATGCGCCGCCGAGCATGACGTCGAAGGTGACGGCGGCGGCGAGGATGACGACCAGAAAGGCCGCCAGGAGCTTCAGGAAAATCCCGTTCCTCACTTGGTTCTCACTCTCTTGTTACTCGCCTCTCATTTGGGGGCTTCGAAGCGGTAGCCGGCGCCGCGCACGGTTTTGAGGTAGCGCGGGTTTTCCGGGTCCGGTTCGATTTTCTCACGGATGCGGCGGACGTAGACGTCGACCGAGCGCGGGGTGACGTAAGAAGTGTCGCGCCAGACGGAATCGAGAAGATGATCGCGGGAAAAGACGCGGCCGAGGTGGCGGGCGAAATAATCGAGCAGGCGGAACTCGGTGGCAGTGGTGGGAACGGTTTGGCCGCGGACGGTGAGGATCATGGCGGCGGGGTCGATGGCGATGTCGCCGACTTTGAGCGGGCTGGGCGGGAGCGGGCGCTCGAAGCGGCGCAGGACGGCCTTGACGCGGGCGACGAGTTCGCGCGGGCTGAAAGGCTTGGCGATGTAGTCATCGGCGCCGATTTCGAGACCGAGGACGCGGTCGGCCTCGCTGCTTTTGGCGGTGAGGAAAATTACCGGCACCGAGGCGAGACCTGGGGTTTGGCGGACGGTGCGGCAGAGTTCGAGACCGTCTTTGCCGGGGACCATGATGTCGAGCACGAAGAGCGCGGGGCGCTGGCGCTCGGCGTCGGCGATGACGGTGGATCCGTTGGGATAGACGCGGACGGCGAAGCCATCGTTCTCCAAATGGTGGCGAACTAGGCGGGAAATATCGGGATCGTCTTCGACGACGAAGATGCTGGGTTTCACGGGAGTATTGTAGCTGGAAAACAGTTGCCAGTTGCCAGTTGCCGGTTGCCAGAGTTCGAAAAGTCGCGATATTTATCGGATTGTAACAATCGGGTCGGAGGCTGGGTCGAGGTGGAAGCGGGCTAACTCTCCAGTTACGAATTGACGCGGCGGCGTACAAAGTGGTTTGATGAGTTTCAGAGTTTTTCCTTCCCTAGGAGAATGACCGTCATGTCGTTCGAAGAAGCGTTGGCAGTGGCCTCGCGGGATGAAGGCTTTAAGGCTACGGTGTATGCGATGAACACGCTTCTGATTCACAAGGGCATCTACACCCAGGAAGAGTTTCAGGCGCTGTTCGTGGAATGGGTCGAGAAGGAACAAAGGCGCAAGGTTCCCGAGGCTCGGCGCGCCGAGACGTCTAATGTGTTCTCCGCGTAGTTTTGTAGGGCGGATGTTCGCAGCCTGACTTTTTGTTTCCGCAGTGAATCCCCTTATCGCACGCCCAGCACTCGCACTGGCAGGGTGGGGCTGATTTCGGTCCTTTCAGTAATTTCCCCATATTCTTCTGGTGCTCCATTGTCCGCCGCGATTGTCCTAAGATCACGAATCTTGGAACCAGGGCCACGGCTCCTTAGATTCCGGCTGCTCGAAGTGCCAACCAGAAATGCACAATAACTGGGCACTACGTAGATAGTGCCACTTTCGCATCGTCATGGGAATATAGCACTCCGGATTGCTGTGGAAAAGCTGTGGAATACTACATTTTGCCGCGGATGGCATAGAAAAACGAAAGGCGAAGACGACTTCGGTCCCAGTTCAACTAGAACGAGATGATCAAGTTCCCGCTGCGGTCGAGGTAGAAGCGTTTTCTGGGAGGGATGACTGTGGTGGCGCTGTATTCGGTGACGATGGCGGGGCCGGAGTAGGTCTTGCCGGGTTGCAGGGATTCGCGCGAGTAGATTACGGTGGCGAGGTTCTTGCCAGCGAATCGGACTGGGGCTTTGGGCGTGGATAGCGAGCCGAGCTTGGCTCGGGGTGGGCGGGCGAATGCGCCCGCCCCTACGTGGCCTGTGGTGGATTTGACGATTGCCCGAAGGCGGAGGGTTACCAGCTCCAGTTCGCGGGTGGGATGGGCGTAGCCGTAACGGCGGTGGTGTTCTTGTTCGAAATCTTTCTGAAGATTTTTAGTGAGCGGCAAGTTTAGTTCGTAGCCCTGGCCGCGGTAGCGGACGTCGACGCTGGGCTGATAGTAAGTTTTTCCCGGCCAGGCTTCTTGTTGAAAATCTCTCGCTGCCTGTTTTTTCAGCGCTGCAAATTCTTGCCCGATGCGCGGGTTCGGGATTCTTGCTTTCACTCGCCACAAGACGGTGCGGGAATAATCCTTCACAACGTCGCTGGCCAGAATGCCGAGAGCGGAGAGCGCGCCGGGGAGCGCGGGCACGACGACATGCGGAATGCTCAGAGCTTCTGCGAGGGCGCAGGCGTGCAGGCCACCGGTGCCGCCGAAGGCGACGAGGGCATAGTCGCGGGGGTCGCGGCCACGCTCGATGGAGACTACGCGGACGGCTTTCTCCATGGTGGCGTTGACTACGCGAATCACTCCGGCGGCGAATTTTTCCAGAGTGAGCGAGCTTCTTTGATTCTTTAACCACTCACGAGTCACGCGGCGGGTGCGGTCGAGGTCCAGAGTGAAGTCGCCGCCGAGGAAACGCGTGGGCTGAAGACGGCCTAATAAGAGGTTGGCGTCGGTGACGGTGGGCTGGGTGCCGCGGCCGTAGCAGATGGGGCCGGGATCGGCACCGGCGGATTCGGGGCCCACGCGGAGGACGCCGGCGGCGTCGAAGCGGGCGAGCGATCCCCCGCCGGCACCTACGGTGTGAATGTCGAGCATGGGGACGCCGATGGGGAGGCCGGCGACCTCTGCGTGAGTAGCGGTCGCGATGGCGCCATCGACGAGGGAGACGTCGGTGGAAGTGCCTCCCATGTCGAAAGCGATGATGCGATCGAAGCCGCTGGCGTGGGCAGAGGCGGCTGCGCCGACTACGCCTCCGGCGGGGCCGGAGAGGACGGTGCGGACGGGTTCACGGGCGGCGGAGGCGAGGGCTGTGATGCCGCCGCTGGATTGCATGACGAAGATTCTTGGATGAGCGCCGGCGGAGACGTTGCGAGCAACGTCTCTACGACAACTCTTTTCCAGGTTTTCCAGGTAGCGCTGCATTACGGGCTGTAGATAAGCGTTGATGACTACGGTGGAGGTGCGCTCGTATTCGCGGAACTCGGGGAGGATTTGGTGCGAGATGGAGAGTGGGACGCCCAGGGGCTTGAGGGCTTGCGCTACGGTTAACTCGTTTTTCGGATTTGCGAACGAGAAGAGTAAAGATATGGCGATGGATTCGGGATGCTTCGCTTTTACTTGGGAAGCGAGTGAGTGCAAATCGGCGGGCGAGGGCGCGGTTAGGATTTCTCCGTCGCTGGCGATACGCTCGTCGATGCCGAAGCGGAGATCAGCTGGGACCAGTGGTTCGATGCGATCGAAGAAGAAGTCGTAGAGCTTGGGGCGGGCCTGGCGGCCGATCTCGATGGCGTCTTCGAATCCGGCGGTGGTGACTAGAGCGGTGCGGGCGCCTTTGCGTTCGAGCAGGGTGTTGGTGCCGACGGTGGTGCCGTGGAGGAGGATGAGTTCACCTTGATGGTGGATTTTGCGGAGGGCTTCGACGATGGCTTGGGAGGGATCGGCGGGAGTGGAGAAAACTTTCAACATGCGCAGGTGGTTTGAGGCTTCATCTTGCCAGACACAGTCGGTGAAGGTGCCGCCGGTGTCGATGGCGATGCGGAGGGGTTGGGGGCGGCGAGGCATGGAGTGAGGTCGGAGGACTAGGGTAACATCCGGCGACCACCCCTCGTCTCTCTAAGAACGCGAGGCTTTGGACACATTAAGCTGGTGGAGTTTCCGGTGTGCCCCACGCTTCGAGAAACGACTTAACAGCACGCTCGACAAACTGCTCGTTTCCGAGATTGGTTATTTCGTTGTAGTCGCGAAGAACACTGATCACAGCCCCATGCGCAATTATTAGAGCTTCCTTTAACCAGGCATCAGACGGGACGACGTCGACGTCGAGGACGTCGTCGCTTTCGAGCGCGTCGGTCTGCGCGAAAAGCCCGCCGATATCGGAGTGATGCATCGAGGAGGCGAATCGGTAGAAGGTTAAATAGAGTTCTTCCTTGCCGACCGCTTTCGCCATTTCACGAATTGAGACGTTCGACCAACTCGACCTCACCTTCCCTAAGCGGTTTCGAAACCTCGGAGCCACTCTTGCAAAGTCGGCCTCTATTTCTCGCTGGAGGCCTTCGGAGACACGCTTCAACTGCTCAGGAGCATGTTCCTTCATAAAATCATTTCGCTGCTTCTGAATTACGAAGTGATAATCGAGAAAATCGTCAACCAGTTCTTGATGAAGGCGCAGGTATCCGAGGGTTACGGATGCCTCAAACATCCCACGCGCGACCTTCATTGCGTCGACGCCGCATCCGTTCAAAGCGAGGAGCATAACTGATCCGAAGGAGTTCCAGACCGTCCTCGAAATGTGCCGAGCGACCTTGTCAATCGGTCGGGTAAGGGTCCCTTTGAACGCCTCATTACCAATCGAAATCACTTCAGCGGAAGCCGCGCCGAAGAACTCTGGGAACAAGTCGTGAGCGTGCTGCCAAAAGTCGGGGAACCCGACGGCGGTTACGCGCCGTTGCGCGGCGCTGGCGCTATCAAGCATCTGGATCGCCTTTCCATGCGGCCCGCCACCGGGAAGGCCACAAAGGGCAACTCGAAACTTCCGATTCTGAGGATTATACGATATTCCCCTTTTGTTCGCCACTAAACGTCTTGCTCTGTTAGGAGTCGGTCGCTTCGCTCGCCGGACAGCCGAGGCGGCTGTCCCTACATCTTTTGGTGTGACTCGCTGTTGAGTGGTCAGGTCGCGTTGCTAGGACGGCGTTTCCGTCCAGGGGTTGACAATCGTCTTGAGCAAGAAAAAATGGGAGACGTTGCGCGTTACCAGGGTTAGCTGATGAACTTCCGCGGTTGCGGCGAGGAATGCGTCCATGGCATTGATCGGTCGCCCTGAGCCTGCGGCTCGAGCAACGAGCCTTCCCCACATGTCGGCAATGGTCGGGTTCGCGGACAGGATTCTGCCTTCAAAACGCCGCGGCAGTTCCAATTCCAGCCATTGCTCATATCGGCGGCGGCGGCCTCCGGCGGCCATACGCTCGATTCCATACCGCAGCTCTGCCAGGGTAATGACGCTCAGAAACTGGCTGTCTTCGTCGGTAGCCGCCATCCAGGCGATGACTCCGGGATTGGGCCTGGGCTTTTGCCATTCCGAAATGGCGTTGGTGTCGAGCAGAAAGCTCATAGATCGACGCGGCGCGGGAGAGTGCGGCGCGGAAGCTTCAATCCTCCCTCCCGGAGCGGAGAGTTGGCAAAAAAATCGGCAAGGGTGCCGACGCGTTTGGTCTTTCGCTGCCACTCGGCGGCATCGACCACGACCACGGCAGTGCGGCCCTTACGAGTGACCGTCTGCGGGCCTTCGGACATGGCGCGGTCAATTACTTCGCTGAATTTTGCTTTGGCTTGGGCCACGGTCCAGGTTTGCGCGCCCATTCGGAAACCTCTCCAATTCTTGAATGACTATCATAGTCATTATAGTCATCTACCTGCGTCTGACGCAAATGATTTCCAGCGCCGACGCTCGCTGCGCTCGCGGGACAGCCGAGGGCGGCTGTCCCCACATGAGCTGTGGCGATATCCTTCGGTTATCCCTTCGTGGTGAAGGCCAGCGTCAGCAGCGTTTTTTGTTCTACCTCGTGCGCTTTGGCGCTGCCGGTTGCGGGGCTGGCGCTGGAGCTGCGTTTGACTGACATGACATGGCGGTTGCCGGCTATGCGCTGCAGGCGCGGGAGCATGTTGAATAACGCTCCCATGTTGGCTGGCTCTTCCTGCACCCAGACTATGTCGCCGGAGTCGCCGTGGCGGGCAAATTCGGCGACGAGTTCTTGTTCCGGGAAGGGATAGAGCTGTTCAAGAAACACGATGGCGGTGGAGGTGTCTTTTCTCTTCTTGCGTTCGGCTTGCAGTTCGTGGCCGATCTTGCCGGTGCAGACCAGAATGCGGTCGGCTTGATCCACTTCGTCGTCGGGAATCACATTCTGGAAATTCGCGCGGGTGAAGTCGGCGATGGGCGCGGACGCGTCGGCATGGCGCAACATGCTCTTCGGAGTGAAAACAACCAGCGGTTTCCGCCAGTGGCGCAAGGCCTGGCGGCGGAGCAGGTGAAAGTATTGCGCGGCATTCGAGGGCTGCGCGATCTGGATGTTGTGTTTCGCCGCGAGTTGCAGGAAGCGCTCGATGCGGGCGCTGGAGTGCTCCGGGCCCTGGCCTTCATAGCCGTGCGGCAGAAGCATTACGAGGCCGGAGAGCAGGCTCCACTTGGCTTCTCCGGCAGAGATGAACTGGTCGATGATGGCTTGCGCTACGTTCACGAAGTCGCCGAACTGGGCTTCCCAGAGGACGAGGGCTTCAGGATAGTCGCGGCTGTAGCCGTATTCGAAGCCGAGCACGCCTTGTTCGGAAAGAGTTGAGTTGTGGATTCCGACGCGGGCCTGTCCGGTCGCGATGTTTTCCAGCGGCACGTATTCGTATTCGTTTTCGATATCGATCAATACGGAGTGGCGCTGGTTGAAGGTGCCGCGGCGCGAATCCTGGCCGCTGAGGCGGACCGGGATCCCGGCTTTTGCGAGGCTCGCAAAGGCCAGAGCTTCGGCCATGCCGTAGTCGACGGGGCGCTTGCCGGTGCCCATCTCGGCACGCTGTTCCAGGAGCTTCTTTACTTTCGGATGGATGTGGAAGCCCTCGGGATAGGTGGTGAGGTGAGTCGTAAGGTCGGATAGTTCTTCGGTCGAGAGTCCGGATTCAACTTCGAATTCGGGCTGGTGCCGGCCTCCGTAGTATTGGTCCCAATACGAGGGCAAGTCGCGCATCAACGGTTTCTTGGTGATTTTGCCCGCTTCTTTTTGTGACGATTCGAATTCGGCTTTGATGGCGGCAGCTTGCGCTTGCGCGTCGGTTGCACCGATGTCATCGGCGTAGATCTCCCAGAGCGGCGGATGCTCTTTGATTTTTTTGTAGAGCAGGGGCTGGGTGATCGTCGGGTCGTCGACTTCACTGTGGCCGTGGCGGCGGTAGCCGATGAGATCGATGACCACGTCGGTGCCGAAGCGGTAGCGGTATTCGGTGGCGAGGCGGGCGACGCGGACGACGGCATCGACGTCTTCGCCGTTGACGTGAAAGATCGGAATCGACTGGCGGCGGGCGATGCAGGCGGCGAAGCGGGTGGAGTGTTCTTCGATGTAGCTGGTGGTGAAGCCCAGCAGGTTGTTGACGACCACGTGGATGGTGCCGCCGACCGTGTAGCTGGGGAGGTCGGCGTAGTTCATGGTTTCGGCAAGGATGCCTTGTCCGGCGAAGGCGGCGTCGCCGTGGATGAGAAGCGGGAGATATTTTTCGCGTCCGCCTTCGCCGGCGCGGTCCTGCTTGGCGCGGGTGCGGCCGACGGTGACGGGATCGACGGCTTCCAGGTGGCTGGGGTTCGACACCAGGTGGATGTGGACTTTATTGCCGCTGTAGGTGGTGTACTCGCCGGTGGCACCCATGTGGTACTTCACATCGCCAGAGCCAAGGACGCTGCGCGGGTCCACGTCTTCGAAGCCGGCGAAGATTTCGTCGGGCGAGCGCTTGGCGACGTGGGCGATTACGTTGAGGCGTCCGCGGTGGCTCATGCCCATGACGAGTTCGGTGGCGCCGAGGCGGGAGCCGGTGTCGAGAAGTTCGTCGACCAAGGGGATGAGCGCGGTGACGCCTTCGAGCGAGAAGCGCTTGCTGCCGAGATAGCGCTGCTGCATGACTTGCTCGAATACATCGGCGCGGATGAGGAGATCGAGAATGCGTTGCTGGTCTTTTTCTGTGACCTCGAAACCCTGAGATGGGGACTCCATCTGCTCGTAAATCCAGCGGCGGCGCTCGGGAGCGTAGATGTGGTTGATCTCGACGCCGATGGTTGAGGAGTAGATGGCGCGGGCCTCGCGGGCGTAGTCGCCTTCGATCTGGAGTTCGGGAGTGGGGCGCGGTCGGAGGAATCCGAGGGGATCGAGATCGCCTTCAAGGTATCCCCACTGGCGGAAGGCGTTGAAGACTTGTTCGCGCTCGGGGTTCGACGAGGTTTCGGCGACGGCGGCGGTGCTGCCGTTGGAAAGCTTGGATTTCGGAGTCATATGAGTTCGTTACTAGGATAACGGATGCGTGGAAGGATGCGGGGGATTCGATGTCCCAGTTCGCTTGCAGCCAGACCGAAAGGAGCTTCCGGATCGAAAGATGACCACTGGGGCTGAAGCCCAAACTCCTTTGATGGCTTACGCGGCGCTAAAGCGCCGCTCTTCCACGTTCCTCAGGCGACGATTTTATACGGGCGCATCATCTCGTTATCTTCGTGTTCGAGAACATGGCAATGCCAGACGTAGCGGAATTCGTCCCCGGGCTTGACTGGCGTTCCCGGCGGAAGATCGAACCTGGCGATTACGCGAGTGATGTAGTGAGCGTAGGTCTTGATGGTGTCTTTCCAGGCGGGGCGCTCGTTTGATTCCGGCGCCATGGGGATGCCGGTGTAGACGAGTTTGCCGCTCTCCACGTAGGTTTTGGCGTCGAAGGGTTGGCGGTTGAGAACCTGGAATTGGACCTGATGAATGTGCATGGGGTGGACGTCGCCGGTGGCGTTGGCGAAGGACCAGATTTCCGTGGAGCCGGCTTTGGGATCTTCGGTGATGGGGTCGTCCCAGTGCTTTTGACCGAGCAGGCCGATCATGGTGTAGCCATCGGGCTGGCGATCCATTTCTGTGAGGGCTAAAGTTCTTTCGCGGACCGCGTGGGCGGGGTCTAGCGGCGTCCAGGGTGCGAGTGTCTCGGGGAGCGAACTTGTGTCTTTTCCCGTCAGCGGTTTCGTTACTTTGAAGAGCATGACATCGGAAGGGACGATTTCGCCGCCACGCGCGTAGGGAGCGGGTGCGTCGTTGATGAGGGCGAAATTCTCTCCCTTGTGCTCGGAGAAGTCGATGATCAGATCGAAGCGTTCGCCGGGGGAGATGATCAGGTAGTGAAGGCTTAAGGGAGCGGGCAACAGGCCGGCGTCGGTTCCGATCTGGCGAAAGGGCGGGGCATCCACGGGCCTGCCATTGCGCTTGCCGGAGGCGTCGGCGGGAACCAGGGTCAGGTGATAGAAGCGGGAGTTCGAACCGTTCACCACGCGGAAGCGGTATTTGCGCGGTTCGACCTCCAGAAAAGGTGCGGCCTTGCCGTTGACGCAGATGGTGTCGCCGAAAAATTCCTGCATCCACATCGGATGGGTGCCGTTTTTTGCGGGAGGATAGAGCAAGGAGCCATCGACGCCGAAGCAGCGGTCCTGGATCATCAAGGGGATTTCGTAGGGGCCGCTGGGCAGGTTGAGGGCACCTTCTTCGGGGTCGCGAATGAGGAAGAAGCCGGCTAGTCCGGCATAGACGTTGAGACGAGTGATGCCGAGTGCATGATCGTGATACCAGAGGGTTCTCGCGGATTGCTGGTTCGGATAGTGAGTGGGATTGGCGGCGGGAACTGAGCCGGTTTTGCCATCGGAGGTGAACCATGAATCGGGATAGCCGTCGCTCTCGGGCAGGACTTGAGCGCCGTGAACGTGGGTGACGGTGCGGACTTCGGGAACGCCTT
>Ga0302320_10023217_pt1 | contig 12183 bp, 11 predicted proteins | sample Bog_T0_3_FD_202130 | JGI IMG/M metagenome (GOLD analysis project Ga0302320, IMG submission 202130) | Peat permafrost microbial communities from Stordalen Mire near Abisko, Sweden - Bog_T0_3 | ecosystem: Environmental > Terrestrial > Soil > Wetlands > Peat | place: Sweden: Abisko, Stordalen Mire...
TGGGCTATATGCGCTATTCGGTTTCGGACACGGCCGAATACGGCGACTACACACGCGGCCCGCGGGTGGTGGACGGGCACGTGCGCGCGGAGATGAAGAAGATTCTTTCCGAAGTGCAATCCGGCGAATTCGCGCGGCAGTGGATCGACGAGAACAAGACCGGCCGCCATAAATTCCTGGCCATGCGCGAAGAGGCCCGCAATCAACCCATCGAGAAAGTCGGACGGGAACTGCGCGAAATGATGACCTTCCTCAAGAAGAAAAAGGAATCCGGCGTTCCGGAAGAAGCGGCGGTGCCCAAATGAAGATCTTCACGTTCGATACCACGCTGCGGGACGGCACGCAGGGAGAATCGGTCTCCTTCTCGGTGGACGATAAGCTGCTGATCGCGCAAAAGCTCGACGAACTGGGCATCGACTATATCGAAGGCGGGTGGCCCGGCTCCAACCCGAAGGACAAAGATTTTTTCGCCCGCGCGCAAACCGAACTGAACCTGAAACACGCCAAGCTGACGGCTTTCGGCGCCACGCGTTTCGCGCGCCACACGGTGGAAGAAGACCGCAGCGTGCAAGCTCTGGTCTCCGCGGGCACGCCGGTGGTTTCCATTTTCGGCAAGAGCTGGGATCTGCACACGGCCCGCGCACTGGGCATCACCGAGGAGGAAAACCTTAAGTTGATTCGCGAGACGGTGGCCTATCTGACGGAGCACGGCAAAGAGGTGGTATACGATGCCGAGCATTTCTTCGACGGCTACACCTCGAACGCCGACTTCGCCCTGCGCACGCTGGAGGCCGCACAGAAGGCCGGGGCCACCGTGCTGTGCCTGTGCGACACCAACGGCGGCACGCTCACAGGACGGCTGACGGAGATTTTCGCCGAAGTGCGCAAACGCTTCGACGGCATCCTGGGCATCCACACGCACAACGATTCCGACGTGGCAGTGGCCAACACGCTGGCCGCGGTGGAAGCGGGCGCCACGCACGTGCAGGGCTGCATCAACGGGTATGGCGAGCGCTGCGGCAACGCCAATCTCTGCTCCGTGATCGCCAATTTGGAACTGAAGTTCGGCCACACCGCCATCGGCCAGGACAAGCTCCTCAGCTTGTCGAATGTGGCGCGCTTCGTCGCGGAGCTGGCCAATCTGCCGTTGCCCAACAATCAGCCGTTCGTGGGGCATAGCGCTTTTGCGCACAAGGGCGGCGTGCATGTGTCGGCCGTGCTGAAAGAATCCACCACTTACGAACACGTGACGCCCGAGGCGGTGGGCAATCGCCAGCGGGTGCTGATCAGCGATCTGTCGGGCCGCGGCAATATCTTATATAAGCTGAAGCAGCACGGGCTGGCCGGCCGCCTGGATGAAGACGCCCGCCGCGAGTTGCTGGAGCGCATCAAACAGATGGAATACGAAGGCTGCGAGCTAGAGGCGGCGGAGGGCACCTTCGAGTTGCTGGTGCGCGAAGCGCTGAATCCCGGCACGCATTTCTTCGAAGTGGAAGGCTACGAGGTTTCGACAAAAGCGACGGCCACGGGCGAATCGCGCTCCACGGCGGACATCACGGTGCGCACGCAGGATGGAGTACACTCCGCCACGGCCAACGGCAACGGCCCGTTCCATGCGCTGCATGTGTGCCTGCGGCAGTGCCTGTCGTCGGTTTATCCGCAGATGGCCGATGTGCGCTTGACGGATTATAAGGTGCGCGTGCTGGAGCCGCGCAAGGGCACCGCAGCGAAGGTGCGGGTGCTGATCGAATGGTCGGACCACCGCAAGAGCTGGTCTACGGTGGGGGTGTCCGACAACGTGATCGTGGCAAGCTGGAATGCTTTGGTAGATGCGATCCGGCTGGAGCTGATGCGGCTCACCGAGCAGGACGATTCCATCGAAAAGGCTGTAGAGGATTACTGCTGGGGGGTGTAGGCGGGCGCGGGCTACCTAGACCTGCAAACTGAAGGACTCGCCCAGATACACGCGCTTCACTTCCGGATCGCGCGCCAGCGCTTCCGGACTGCCCGCGCGGAAAATCCTTCCGTTGTCGATGATGTAAGCCCGGTCGGTGACCGCCAATGTCTCGCGCACGTTGTGGTCGGTCACCAGAATGCCGATGCCGGTCCGCTTCAGCTCGAAAATGATGCGCTGCAGTTCCAGGACCTGGATGGGATCGATTCCGGAGAAGGGTTCATCGAGCAGCAGGAACTTGGGTTCAATCACCAGAGAGCGGGCAATCTCGACGCGCCGCCGCTCGCCGCCGGAGAGCATATAGCCCTGGCTGCGCCGCACTTTGTCGAGGCCCAACTGCTCGATCAGGCGGTCCAGCCGCTCGCGCCGTTCGCGATTGCGCAAGGGCAGCGTTTCGAGGATGGCCAAGAGGTTTTCATCCACCGTCAGCTTGCGGAAAACGCTGGCCTCCTGGGGCAGATAGCTGATGCCGCGGCCCGCGCGCTTATACATGGGCAGCGGTGTAATATCCGCGCCATCCACCAGGATGCACCCGGAATCAGGGCTGATCAGCCCGACGATCATATAGAACGAGGTGGTTTTGCCGGCGCCATTGGGGCCGAGCAGGCCGACGACTTCTCCCTGATCGACGCTCACGGTGACGTCGTCCACGACTTTTCGGCCGCGATAGGATTTTGAAATTTCGCGCGTTTCCAGTTTGCTCATTTAGTAGGGTGTTTGCGGCGGATGTGGCTGATGGCGGGCTTGCCATCGGAGCCTGTCACGAGCAACCGGTCGTCGTCTGAATAATAGGTCAACTCCGCCCCTCGCGTGTTGCCGCGGAGGCTGTCATTCATGGTGGGATCGCCGCCGCGGAGCACGATCTTATCATCATCAGTGTAATACTCGGCGTGCTCGCTGGTGCCGGTCCGGGTGCGTATGGGGCCGCTCTGCACGATCTGCACCGCGCCGTCGCCGAAAGCCTTCTGCAGGCGGTTGTCGGCGCCTTCTTCGGCCAGCCATGAGCGCAGATCGTTGGCCTTCATCTGCAAACCGCCGCGGTTCAGCAGCACGCCGCCGGAGTAATGCGCCACGCGGTCTTCATCGGTGTAGACCAAGTGAGGCGCCTTCACCAAGGTGAAGACAGGGGTGGTGGCACGGGCTTCAGCGGGTGGCGCGGCGGCATCGGCGTCAGCTTTTTTCTCCTCGCGCGACTGCGTAATCACGCGGCCGTCGGCGATGATCGTGCGCTTGTCGCGGTCGATCTCCACGTGGTCCGCCTGAATGCGATTGACCCCCTGCCACAGCACGGCATCGCCATCGTACTTTACCAGCTTGTTGTGATTGGCGGATGTCATGTTGCGGGCCACCGCCTGCAAGGGTTCGTCGCCCGAGAGCATGGCGGAGTCGCTCTTTTTCTTGGACTGATCGGGCATACGGCTGGAATTGACGTGGCCCTCGGCGGTGAAGTTACCGCTCTTCTCGTCGAGCACGATATGGTCGGCGGTGGTGTTCCCTGTGGAGTCCCACATGCGCGCGTGTTTATCGAGGGTGATGCGGTTTTCCACCTGCTCCAAAATGCCGCGGTCCGCGCGGGCCTTGCGGTCGCCCGATTCGTAGGAGAAATCGTCCCACTGTTCCATACGGGTCAACTGGCTGGTTTTGGGATCGAAGGCAGCCAAAACATTCTTGCTCACCGTGGTTGTAACGGGATGCTTCCGTGCCAGTTCCGCAGGGGTGGGATCGCTGACCGTGCGGCAATTCACAGACTTAAACGATTGAACGCGGTTTTCGGCTCCGTAGGCGATCCACATGCGCTCGCCGATGAACTTGCGATGGTGCTGGACGGCGAGATTGGGCATGAACTCCAGTTCGCTGGGTGCCTGCGTTTCAATGGCATCGAGTTCGCGCCCGCCGGGCCGCATTTTCATCTGGATAATTTCGCTGCGGAGGATGCGGGTCTCGGCAGGATCGTGGCCGGGCGTGGCCAGGGGTTTGGATTGCAGGAAACCATGCCCGGTGACCAGCGCCATGGTGAGGGTGCTCTCGCCATGGTAGGGCGCGAACTGCATTTCCACTTTATCGCCGGAGGCGGTCACCTGGGAGCCCTCCGAATCGGACACCAGGCGCGCGTTGCCCTCGCCGGTGATCTTTTCCACCTGGCCGGTATCGCCATAATCCACGATCAAGTGGTCGGCCGCATAGTTGAGCTTGCGGCTGGGATAAGAGTCCGTGCCGTGCGCCTTTTGCGCGTCCACATGGTGGATCTTGCCATCCTCGAGGGCGATAACCGCTTCACCGGCTTCCACGATGGTGTTGTCGCGGGTGAGCCGGGCCCAGGGAGTGAGCCAGATGCCCGCCAGATTTTCGCGGTAGATCACCTGGCCGGCCTCGATCTTCATGGGCTTGGCGTGCGGCCCTGGCGGATTCCAATGCAATTCGGCCTGGCTGTTCAGATTCAGCTCGCGCGTGCTGGGATCGTAGGATGCGCCGACGGCTTTGCCATCGCCGTTTTCAAACTTGAAGGTGGCGGCGCGGTCGGTGGTGGCTTTCCCGGTGCCGCTGTCGAACGTGACTCCCGAGGAGTGGATGGAAACCAGGGTATGTTTGGGCTGCCCTTGGTTGGGCACAGCGAGGGTGATATCCACCGCGCCATCGGAGTAGAGGCGCTTCTGCTGTTGATTGTAATCCGCGTGGGCGCTGTGCACCAGATTGTAGGTTTCTGTATGGAGGGACGGCATGCGCAACTCGACCTGCTCGAGTTCGACATGGTTGGAGTCTTTGGCCTGGCGCGCGTCCTTGGCGGTAATGCGGCAAATGGTGCGACTTTCGGGGGGTTCGGAGGTCTCGATCCAGCTCCAATCCTGGGCCGCGGAACTCAGCTCGGGAGGCATGGCCGCGGGCTTGGGCGGAGCCTCATCGTGCAATTCCCTCTTCTGGAGCCGGTAGGTCGCTGCAAGACCTCCCAGCAGCAGGATGATCGCCACTAGGATGAGCCAGCGCGTGCCTCGCATGGATTACTTCTATTGTAGCTTGCGGGGCACGCCCCCGGCCCGCGCGGCTCCCTGGACCTGTCGGCTCTTACCGCCGAGCCGCGACTGCGTTGGGCCTCTGCATAGGCTCGGCGGCCGGCGCCGGCGCGCCCGTGGCATCAACCTCCGGCTTTATTAGTCCCAATGCGCGGCGCAACTCCGTGTCGATCCCCGCGCGGATATCTGGGTTGTCCTTCATGAACTGGCGCGCATTCTCGCGGCCCTGGCCGATGCGGTCGCCCTTATAGCTGTACCACGACCCGCTCTTCTCGATCAGGTTCTGCGCCACGCCCAGATCGAGCAGATCGCCTTCCTTGGAGATGCCCTCGCCGTAGATGATGTCGAATTCCGCCTCGCGGAACGGCGATGCCACCTTGTTCTTCACCACTTTCACCTTGGTGCGGTTTCCCACCACGGCGTCGCCATCCTTAATCGCGGCGATGCGCCGGATATCGACGCGGATCGACGAATAGAACTTCAAAGCGCGGCCGCCCGTGGTGGTTTCAGGATTACCGAACATGACGCCGATCTTTTCGCGGATCTGGTTGATGAAGATCAGGCAGGTCTTGGATTTGGAAACGACGCCGGTCAATTTGCGCAAAGCCTGCGACATCAGCCGCGCTTGCAGGCCCATGTGGCTGTCGCCCATTTCCCCATCCAGCTCGGCTTTGGGCACCAGGGCAGCCACGGAATCCACCACCAGCACGTCGATGGAGCCGGAGGCGATCAGCGCGCCGGTAATCTCGAGCGCCTGTTCGCCATAATCCGGCTGCGAGACCAGCAGGTTGTCCACATCCACGCCGAGCTTGCGCGCATAGGCTGGATCGAGAGCGTGCTCCACGTCGATGAAGGCCGCCATGCCGCCCTTTTTCTGGGCTTCCGCGATGACCTGCAGGGCGATGGTGGTTTTGCCCGACGACTCCGGTCCGTAAATTTCGTTGATGCGGCCGCGCGGGAAGCCGCCGACGCCCAGAGCCGCGTCGAGCGAGATGGATCCGGTGGAGATCACGGCCACCGGAACGATGGCATCCTTGGACCCCAGGCGCAGGATGGACCCTTTGCCGAACTGCTTTTCGATCTGCCCGAGAGTGAGCTCTAATGCGCGGGCGCGCTCTTTTTCATCCATGAGAGGAACTCCTTTATAGTGCCGTAAGGAGATTATAGCAGCGTTTGCGAGAAGGCGAAAGTGAGGCGAAGATGACGCAATTCCGGGATGCGCTAATTTCGAGCTACTTGCACCCGAAGTACGGATTTAGTGAATGGGCTTCAGCGCGGCGATGGCGTCTTCCGTGTATTCGATATCGCCGTCCCAATACTTGACAATTACGTCATGATTCAATCCCACCCACGTTTTGAGAAGATCCAGATCGTGTGCGGTCATTTTGCCACCACTAACCACATGAACATCGGGCCTAATCGCAACCGCTACCAATTCAGAGCTATGGACTTTCGGCCCCTTAGACACCTTTACACGAACATCATGTGGAGCACCGGCTTTTGGTGAAATCCATACAACGAACGGCAAGCCCGAGCGTTTGGGTGAGATGTTAGCCATTTCAAAAAGACCGTCGCTTTGCGGTTCTGCTACGAATTCATTGAATGTCTTCATTCCCAAAGGACTTCCCATAGTATTCACTATATAGCCGGTGCTTCTTTCGGCCTCCGATTTGGCCCAACGTGCCTGGACAGCTTTGCGTGCGCTTTCGCTGCGTTGTGTTGGTGTCATGCTGGCGGCCCTGGCGAGACCACCTTTTTTGCCACCCTTGCGCCCGAGAGCGACGGCTGCGGGATCTTTCTTCTTTTTGGCGGCAGCAGGCATTTGTTCCATCATACGTGAACGCTTACGAGTGGGCAAGTACGTAGACGGTCACGTATAAGAGGAACGTGGCGCGTGGAACTGCCGCCGGCGTATCCTCCGGCAGTCATTTTCGTACAGTTTCAGCAGCTCAGGAAAACAGCACATCACCCGATGCGGGCGGGAGGGGAAGAGGCAGCATTCGTGCGCCGCGCCCTTGCGCCAACCATCCCACGGCGGTATGCTTTCTTAGTCCCCGCCACACCATGGCCCAGGAGTTTCGATGACCAAGACCGCTACCGCCCTGTTCGCGACCGCGCTGAGTTTTGCCCTTTGCACCTCTTGCGCGAAGAAGGATTCCGGCCTCGCCGCCGGTCCCGATTTTCAGAAGAAATTCCAAGAGGCGCTGATTACCGCCAAGCCGGGCGCCGTCATCGAACTGCCGGAAGGACGGCTGGATATGGACCGCGCGCTTTCGCTCTCGGTCGACAATGTGACCATCCGGGGCAAAGGCATGGACAAGACCATCCTCTCGTTCAAGAATCAGAAATCCGGCCCCGCCGGACTGACGGTAACCTCCAACGGCTTCACCATCCAGGATCTGGCCATTGAGGACACCAAGGGCGATGCGCTGAAAATCAACGGCGCAAACGGCGTTACGGTGCAACGGGTGCGCACCGAGTGGACCGGCGGCCCCAGCGAAAAGAACGGCTCCTACGGCATTTATCCGGTGCAGTGCAAGAACGTGCTGATCGAGGAATCGGCATCCATTGGCGCGGCCGATGCGGGCATTTACGTGGGCCAGTCGAGCAACATCATCGTGCGCCGCAGCCGCGCCGAAGCCAACGTGGCCGGCATCGAGATCGAAAATTCGCAGTTCGCCGATGTTTATGAGAACAAGGCGACACACAACACCGGCGGCATCCTGGTGTTCAACCTGCCGGATCTGCCGGTGAAGGGCGGCGGCAACACGCGCGTATTCAACAACGAGATCACGGAGAACAACACGCAGAACTTTGGCGCCAAGGGCAGCATGGTGGCCAAGGTTCCCACAGGCACGGGGGTGATCGTGCTGGCCACCAATCACGTGGAAGTTTTCAAGAACACCATCAAAGACAACAACACCGCCAATGTTTCGGTGATCAGCTATTTCACCACGGGCAATCCCATGAACGATGCGACCTACTATCCGTTTCCGGAAGCGATTTATGTTCACGACAACACGATTTCGGGCGGGGGAACGGCCCCCAGCGGCGAATACGCGGACGTGCTGGCTCCAGTGGTGGGCAAGCCCATGCCGGCGATTCTGTTTGACGGCATTGTGAACCCGCAAAAACTGACGGCCGCCAAGCGGCTGCCCGACGATCTGCGGATCTGCATCCAGAACAATGGCGACGCCAACTTCATGAATTACGATGCCGGGGGACACTTCAAGCACGTCAGCCGGGATCTGAAACCGTACGCTTGCTCGCTGACGCCGCTGTCGGCGGTCAATCTGCCTTCCGCATCGGCAGTCGCTCCCGCGGGAGGCAATTAACGCGATGGGGCGCAGGCTGGCTGTTTTTGCCGGCGCAATGTTATTGATGGGGTGCGGCAACCGCGGAGTGCGCGCGCACATCGCCGAGCCGTTCCCCGCGAAGCTATCGGCGTGGAAGCTGTTCGTGGGCGAACCCGCGGCTCTGAAGCCCAATGCCGGCGTGGTTCCATACGATCTCAACACGCCGCTGTTCTCCGACTATGCGACCAAGTACCGGTTTGTGTGGATGCCGCCCGGCACGTCGGCAACTTACAGTGACACGGACGCTTTCACCTTCCCCGTCGGCGCCATCCTCGCCAAGACCTTCGCGTACCCAGGCGCCGGCCAGGGCGGCAAGCAGCGCATCATCGAGACGCGGCTGCTGGTGAACGGCCTCGCCGGTTGGGCGACTTTACCGTATGTCTGGAACCAGGCACAGACTGAAGCTACGCTCGATTTGGCCGCGGACCCAACAACGGTACACTGGATGCATCCGTCGGGCACGCGCTACACCATCGACTACGTCATTCCCAACACCAACCAGTGCAAAGGCTGCCACGACCGCTCGAAGCAAGTGACGCCGATCGGCCCCAAGGCGCGCAACCTGAACAGAGATTTCAACTATCCCGAAGGCCGCTTCAACCAACTGGCTTATTGGACCAGGATCGGCTATTTGAAGGGCACGCCGCCGGACGGAGCGCCGAAACTGGCGGTGTGGGACGATCCCGCGAGCGGCACGCTGGACGCCCGCGCGCGCGCATACCTGGAAGTGAACTGCGCGCATTGCCACAATCCGCGGGGCCCGGCCAATACCACGGGCCTTTATCTGCTGGCCGCGCAAACCGATCCGATGCGGTTGGGCCTTTGCAAAGTGCCGGTGTCCGCCGGACAGGGTTCGGGCGACCTGCTCTTCGATGTGGTGCAGGGCAAGCCCGAGGAATCCATTCTGATTCATCGCATGGAGTCGACCACTCCCAAAGTGATGATGCCGGAACTGGGCCGCAGCATGGTTCATGGCGAGGGCGTGACGCTGATTCGCGAGTGGATCGCGTCGATGCGGGGAAGCTGCGACGCGCCCACGTCCGGGCACCTTTAGGCGGGCGGGACGGCGTGTTTCGGCTGCCTGGCCCGAAAGCGTTTCACTTTAGCCCGATTGCCGCAATCCTGCATGTCGCACCATTGGCGGCGATGGTTGCGGCTGGTGTCGAGGAAGAGCCATCCGCAATCCTCGCCGCCGCACTGCGCCACGTTGCGCAAATCTCCGGCGGTAAGCAACTCGGCCGCGGACAGGACCACGGGCCAAAGGATGCGGTCGAGCGCAGCGGGCCGTTCGAGGAAGGTCCACACGAACGCGCCCTGGTGCGGGGTCAGGCGCTGATGGGCGCGCGCGACGGATAATTCACGGCGCAAGATATCGGCGTCGGGCGGGGGTGGGGGCCAGCCTTCGACCGCGCATTTGAAGATACGATAGAGCGATTCGCGGAGGTTTAGGGCGCGGGAGAGGACACCGGCGGCGGCCTGCGTGTCGCGCGCGGCCAGACGGGCCAAGGCAATGGCGCGGGGGCGATCCACGCTGCCGGCCAGCAGGCTCCAGGCCAGCAAGTCGTGGTAGGCGGCGATCTTGTCGCGGATCACAAAGTCGGCATAATCTCTGCCGCGATCGCCGCTGGCGACCCTTCCGGCCACGGTGTTGACGAAGTCTAAGCACGGGAGCCCGCCGATGAATTTTACATGTAACCGGTCTTTGATTTTTGACAGGTTACCAAGGGCGTGGTAGTCTGTAACCATTATGCTTAGATTAACAGGTTACAAAATGCCGATGGCGGCGGCCCTGGTGGCGTGTGCCGCGGCCGTTTCGGCGCAACAGCCGCGGACGCCGGCCGAAGAAATTACGGGAGCCTTCGCCTACGTGAACCGCCAGGTGCTGGATATGGCCAAGGACTTTCCGGCGGACAAATACGACTATAAGCTGCGCCCGGAGATGCGCTCGTTTGGCGCGGTGATCGTGCATATCGCATCGGGTAATGCGTACGCAGCCAAGGCCGGGCGCGGCGAGAAGGTGAAATGGGACGAACTCGACGCGGCGAATTACAAGACCAAGGAGCAGGCGGTGGCGCTATTGGAGAAATCCATCGCGGATGCCACGGCCACATTGAAGTCGCGGCCGGCGGATAGTTTTAACAAGTCCGTAGAGCCGTGGCTGTCGGTCATCGAGCACGCCGGCGAGCATTACGGATTGCTGGTGGCCTACTACCGGGCCAACGGAATGGTGCCGCCCGCGTCGCGCAAGAAGTAGCTTGGCCTTAAGCCGGGCCGACAATCTCCACGCGATATTCTTCGATCACCGGATTCGCCAGCACCTCATGCGCGATGGTTTCGATGTCCCGTTGCGCCTGCTCGCGGCTCATGCCATCCGCGATGGCGATATCGAAAAACTTGCCTTGGCGGACGTCGGCGATGGCGGCGTGCCCCAATCCCAAGAGGGCGGCACGAACGGCCTGGCCTTGGGGATCGAGCACCGTAGTTTTCAGCGAGACATAGACGCGAGCTTTCATGAGACTACGATTATACGCGGATTCGGCGGTCGCGCGGGCCGCCGCGAGAGCAGCAGCAGGATGCCAGCCGCCAGCGGGGGCAGCGGCATCATGGCGAACAGCAGCAGAAACTGCGCGAGGTGAAAGTGATGCGCCCACGCCGGCGCGAACACCACGATCGAAGCGATTCCTTCGACGAGGAATAGCGCCGCGCCGATCGCCGGCCACTTCCACGCGATGGCCAGCGCGCCGAACATAGCCACCAGGAAAAGGATCGCTTGCGCAAACTGGCCGTCGCCGATGGCCTCGGCCGATTCGAAGAACACCCACCAGCAGGCCCAGGCCCCGCCCAGGGCCAGCGCCACGTACCTCAATCGTCTAGCTGCCATATCGGACCTCGCAATCAAGTATAAGTGGAGATTACCGCGATGTACGATATACATTATGAAGCGAACGCAGCTCTACTTGGACGATAGCCTTTGGAAGACGCTGCGCATCTGTGCCGGCCAATCCGGACAATCGGTTTCCGAGCTGGTGCGGCAAGCGCTACGGGAAAAATACTTAGGTTCGGCCGGCCGCCATGACGCGATGCAGGCGTTTGTTGGAATCCGGAGGTCCAGGCGCGATATTCCCGACACCGAAGAGTACGTCCGCGAACTGCGAAAGGGCGACAGGGAGAAAAGGCTCAGCGCTTGAGAGCAATTCTGATCGACTCGGACATTCTCATAGAGGTTCACGCGCTCGGGATGCGGGAATCCTAGCCAACTGGAACGATCTCAGCGTTGAAAGACGCTACGATTGGTCGCCGGGCCGGTGAGTACCTTCACTTATACGCCAAGAGCCACAGCGTGGAATTGGGCGATGCTCTGATTGCGGCGTCGGCTTCCATCCACGATCTCGCTCTGTGGACGCGAAACCGGAAGCACTACCCCATGAAAGACGTCTTTTTCTATTGAGGGCGGCGGCCGGACGCGCCAACTAACGCCCGTATCGCGATCCAGGATTTTTCCCAGGCGGGCAGCGAAATGCGGCGGGCGAACACGTCGTAGTTGCTGCGCTCGATGCGGTCGAGCAAGCGGGAGTAGATGGATATGAGGGCGCCTAGAGAGGCGCGGCCGCTGCGATCGACCAGCCCCAATAGCGGTTGCGCTTCCCGGTAATACTGGCGGGCGCGGGCAGTTTCGAAATCCATCAACTCGATGAATTCCGGCGTGCGCACGCCAGCGCGGATATCGTCTTCGGCGACGTGAAAGCGCGCCAGATCTTCGGCGGGCAGGTAGATGCGGCCGAGCGCGGCATCCTCGCGGATATCGCGCAGAATGTTGGTTAATTGGAAAGCGATGCCGCACTTCTCGGCTAGCGGCAACGCTCCG
>Ga0302320_10023218_pt1 | contig 12183 bp, 7 predicted proteins | sample Bog_T0_3_FD_202130 | JGI IMG/M metagenome (GOLD analysis project Ga0302320, IMG submission 202130) | Peat permafrost microbial communities from Stordalen Mire near Abisko, Sweden - Bog_T0_3 | ecosystem: Environmental > Terrestrial > Soil > Wetlands > Peat | place: Sweden: Abisko, Stordalen Mire...
GCCCGAGGTGGCGCTCATCGACGGGGGATTTCTCACCGATTTTCGCACGGCAGCCGCCGGAGCGGTCGCCGCCCAACATCTCGCGCCGAAGAATCTCCGGGCCATCGGCATCATCGGGGCGGGGATTCAGGCGCGCCTGCAACTGGACTTGCTCCGGCAGGTCACGCCCTGCCGCCGAGCCATCGTCTGGGCGCGCGATCCGGAGAAGGCGCGGGCATACCAGATCGAGGGTTTCACAATCGAAGTGGCCGCCTCCGTCGCCGAACTCGCCGCCCGGTCCAACCTGATTGTCACCACGACACCGGCCAACGAGATCCTGCTGCGAGCCGAGGACGTTCGTCCCGGCACCCATATCACGGCAGTCGGAGCCGACAGTCCCGGCAAGCAGGAACTCGACCCGGCGCTCTTCGCCCGCGCCGAGGTGCTGGCCGTGGATTCGCGCCTCCAGTGCTTCGATCACGGCGATTCCTCGCACGCCCTCCGCCTCTCGTTCGCCAGCCGGGAACGCTTTGTCGAACTGGGGGAGCTCATTGCCGATCCCCGCCTAGCCCGCACCCGCGAGGATCAAATCACGATCGCCGATCTCACGGGTCTCGCCGTGCAGGACATTCAGATTGCCAAGCTCGCCCTGGCCGGCCTCGGTCGCAACCCCGCCGTTTGATTGCAATCTCCGAACCGACCCCAAGATCATGACCTTGAAATCCCATCCCATGGCCACCTTTCCTATTTCCCTCGGGCTCGTTTTGCTGGCGGCCGCGAGCTGCTGCGGGCAAGTCCCCGACGAGGACAATCTGTCGCGCCCCCTGATCGTCGGTCACCACGGCATGGTGACCTCCCTCAATCCACTCTCCTCGATGGCGGGCGTGCGCATTCTGATGAAGGGTGGAAACGCCATGGACGCGGCGATCGCGGCGGCGGTGGCGACCACGGTCGTAGACCCGAAGGACTCGACCATCGGCGGGCAGGGCTTTGCCATGCTTTACCTGGCCAAGGAAAAGGCGGTGCGCGCGCTCAACTTCTACGGGACGGCCCCGGCTGCGGCCACGCCCGAGGCGCTGCGCGGGAAGAACTATACCACCGGCTACCTGGCCACTCCCGTCCCCTCGAATCTCAAGGGCTACTGGGAACTGCATCGCCGCTATGGCGTCCTGCCCTGGGCCGATGTGCTTGCCCCCGGCATCGAGCTGGCCCGGGACGGTTTTGTCCTCACGGAGGATTTCACCGGGGCGTTGGCCGTGCTGAAGGACCGGCTCAACTATGATAGCAGCCAACGGGTGTTTTTCCCCGGGGGCCGCATGCCGCAGCCGGGGGAGATTTTTCGCCAGCCTGACCTGGCGCGCACCCTACAGGAAGTCGCCGACCAGGGCGCAGATGTTTTTTACCGGGGCGAGATCGCGCGAAAGATCGCGGCCTTCTACCGGGAACATGGAGGCATTTTGACCTACGAAGATCTTGCCGCCTACCAACCGAAATGGGTGGAGCCGATCTCGACGACCTACCGCGGCTACACGATTTTCACCCAGCCGCCCAACAGCAGCGGCCTGGCCCTGCTTTTGCAGATGAACCTGCTGGAGGGCTTCGACCTTCCCGCCCTCGGGCACAATAGCCCGCGCTACCTGCACCTGATCGGGGAGGTGCAGCGGGTCGCGATCGCCGACCGAAATCGTTTCGTCGCCGATCCGGAATTTGTCTCCGTGCCGATTCAGCGCCTGATCAGCAAGGACTATGCGCGGGAGCGCCGGAAGCTGATTTCGCTCGACGGGACGATGGGGCCGGTGCCTCCGCCCGAGGGGGCCGGCCGCCCTGACAAGGAGGACACGACCCACCTTTGCGTGGTGGACGATGCGGGCAATATGGTGTCGCTGACGCAGACCCTGGGGGCGTGGTACGGCTCCGGCGTGGTCGCGGCCGACACCGGAGTCCTCTTCAGCAACCAAATGCGGCATTTGCACATCGATGGGAAGAGCCCCTCCCAAGTCGGCCCGGGCCGGCGCCCGCGCTCGAACCAGTCGCCTCTCATCGTGCTCAAGGACGGCCGGCCCTATCTGGCGATCGGCACGCCGGGCAATGACGGCATCTGGCAGCGGATGGCGCAGGTCCTGGTCAACATCTTCGACTTCGGGATGGACGTGCAGCGGGCCGTCGCCGCTCCGCGCATGATTTATGGCGGTTTCGAAGAGACCGGCACGGAAATACCGCCGGTATTCGAGATCGAGGATCGGATCGATTCCAGCACGCGCGAAGCGCTGGGGCGCTTCGGCTACAAGCTGCGCGTCATTCCCTCGGATGAGGGGAGTGTCAACGGGATCATGCGGGACTCCTCCGGTTTTCTGCTCGGGGGCGCCGATCCCCGGCGCTGGGGCCTCGAGGGCTCCTGGGCTGGCCGGGCAGAATCGGTCTATGCAATCGGCTGGTAGACGGCCTCGTCGCGGCAATAGACCTATAGGTCTATTCGAGGCGTTTGTCGTGCGGCTGGCGCCGCCTTGAAATCGGGGAAGCACCTCGATACCCATGAAGAAACTCCGCCCCTGCCTCAGACTCGCGTCCCTGGCCAGTCTCCTAGTCCTGCCCCTCTTCCCCCTCACCGGCCTGCGCGGACAGACTGCCCCGAATCCGGCGGCGGCCGCCGCGGAGGAACCGGTTCTGACCCTCAACGAATTCGTCGTGACGGATAAGGACGCCAATAGTTTTCGCTCCGAAAGCGCCCAGGTCGGCACGTTTCGCAACATGAATCCGGTCGATGTGCCGATGACGATCAATTCGGTGACGCAGGACGTGATCGAAGCGCAGCTGGATGAGGGCTTGTTCGGCGCGCTGCGCAACACTGCCGGCGTCTCGCTCTATGAATTGGGCGGCGCCACCTACAGCAACCTCGCCGTCCGCGGCATCTCCCTGCAAAACCGCACGAATTTCCGCCTCAACGGCGCCCTCCCCCTGATCAATCTGATTGAGTTTCCGCTCGAGGCGATGGATCGGGTCGAGGTGCTGAAAGGAGCCGCCGCCCTCTATTACGGCTACGTGACCCCCAGCGGCGTGGTCAACTACGTGACTAAGCGCCCCGCGCAGCAGCCGATTGCCTCCGCCACCTTTTCGGTGAACGGTTACGGCGCCTACGGCGGCAACATCGATGTCTCGGATCGGGTGAACACCAAAAATGGCTATTTCGGTCTGCGGGTGAATGCGGGCGACTTCCAGATGAACCCCGGCGTTGACAACTATGACGGGTATCGGGATTTCGTCACTCTGGCCGCGGATTGGCGCCTCTCGGACAAGGTTCTGATGCGGTTCGATTTCATGCACCTGAAAGAAGCGGTGAGTGAAATCTCCTACATGAATCTCTCCATCGTCAACGGCGTGGCGCTTATCCCCGCCGCCCCGCCGACCACTTTCAACATGGGTTCGAGCTGGATGAAGAGCAATCAGGACTCAAATGACGGCCTCCTGCGGACCGATATCATCCTTTCCCCCAACTGGACCATCCTGACCGAGGAGGGCATCGCCGACCTCCAGCGGGCCCGCAACAACGACAGTTTCCAGTTGACGAACCTGGCCACCGGAGCCGGGACGCTGACCGTTCCTTTTGCAAAAAACCAGCGCTATCAGAACGACAACGCCCGCATCGAACTGTTCGGCCGGGTGACCACCGGCGCGGTAACGCAAAACATTTCCGTCGGCGCCACCGGCAACCAGCAGCAGCAGGATTCGCCGACGGCACCGAGCGAAAAGATCGCAGACAATTATTTCCATCCAGTGCCGGTGGTCCAGACCGATATGAACGCATCGCCGATCGTGCATTCCTACAATCCGATCCAGGATTACGGTCCCTATGCCTTCGACCGCCTGACCATCCTGGACGAGCGGTGGCAGGCCGTGCTCGGGCTCCGTTACGAGGATTACTCCAATGCCTCTGGGCCGACCTTTCCCCTCGCCACGGTCTATAAGGCCACCACTTGGGCGCCGGGCGCATCCCTGGTGTACAAGCCGGCGGCGAACGCCAGCGTTTATGCCTCCTATATGTCGGGGCTGGAGGAATCGGGGGTCGCGGGAGTGACCAACTCGAACTACGGCCAGGTACTGCCGCCACTGAAATCCACCCAATATGAAATCGGCGCCAAGGCGCAGGTTTTGGGCGGGGCGCTGCTGCAACTCGGCCTGTTTCAGCTCAACCACCCCACCACATTCACGAACGCGGCCAACGCCTTGGTGCCAAATGGGCTGTCCCGCAGCGACGGCATCGAATTTTCCGCCTCCGGGGAAGTAATCAACTCCGTCTCGCTGATCGGCTCCGCGCTCCTCCTCGATTCCACCCAGACCAACGCCGCCAACCCGGCCACCTATAACCTGGAAACCGAGGACACTCCGAAGGAGACGCTTTCCGCTTTTGCCTTATGGCGGACACCATTGAAAGGATTCAGTGTGTCCGGCGGAATCTACTATACGGGCCGGCGAGCGGTGAACAACTCCGACCAGGGCTGGGTGGGCGGTTACACCAACTACACGGCGGGAATGAGCTATGCCTTTCGCGTCGACAAGATCCGTTACGTCATCCGCGCCGCCGGCGACAATCTGACGAACCAGCGGGCTTGGTCGTCGGCCGGCCTCAGCCTGCTCTCCGCCGCCATGCCCCGGTTGGTGAAGTTCAGCCTGACGGCCACGTACTGAGTGGGGCCTGGCTCGCGACTTTCGCGAAGGATCGGCGCCTCCCTGTCGCGACCCGGCCATGTTCGTCTTCCGACCGATCCGCGAATCCGACCTGGCCGGCCTGATTGCGCTGGCCCGATCCACCGGGGGTGGCCTAACCACCCTGCCGGCCAATGAGGCCTATCTGGCGGACCGGATCCAGGACTCCCTGCGCTCGTTCAGTCCGCGGGTCAGCAAGCCCGGGGCGGAATATTACTTGTTTGTCCTGGAGGATCTGGCGACCGGCGCCGTTGTCGGCACCAGCGGCATCGCCGGCCGGGTGGGGGGCTTCGATCCCTGGTACAGCTATCAGATCCGCCGGGAGCGTTTCGCCCATCGGCCGCTGAAGATTGAAAACGAGATCGTGGTCCTGCACCTGCGGGAGCAGCACCGCGGGCCCTCCGAGGTCTGCTCGCTCTTTCTCCGCTCCGACCGCCGCGGCGGCGGCAACGGCCGCCTGCTTTCGCTCGCGCGCTTTCTCTTCATCGGTGCCTTTCGCGACCGCTTCACCGACACGGTCATTGCCGAAATGCGCGGCTATATCGACGCTACCGGGAGATCACCCTTTTGGGAGGCAGTGGGGCGCCATTTCTTCAGCCACGACTACTATGCCGCCGATGTCCTGAGCGGCCTGGGTGAGAAGGAATTCATCGCCGATCTCATGCCGCGGCACCCGCTTTACGTGCCGCTCCTTCCCCCCGAGGTCCAGGCGACCCTAGGCCGGGTCCATCCCGACACCGAGGCGGCGCTCGCCCTGCTCCGCTCCGAAGGCTTCGCCCCGATGGGCGAGATCGACATTTTTGACGCAGGCCCGCTGGTGCAGGCCGAGGTCGGCCAACTCCGAACCGTGCGGCAGAACCGCACCGCCGTGGTGGGGGAAATCAGTTCGGCGGCCGAGGCGGTGGCAGGTCTGCCCTTCCTGCTCGCCAACCCCGTGCTCAATTTTCGCGCCTGCCTGGGAAACCCCGTCGAATTCCCCGATGGCACCGTCGGGCTCGCGCCGGCTTTAGCCGAGGCCCTCCAACTTGGGCGGGGCGACCGCCTGAGCTATTCGCCGCTGCGATGACCAAACCGGTCGAGCTGATTCCCGCCGGCGTCGGCGCGATTTCCCGGCAGGCGGAGGCGTGGCGCGACACGCTGATCGCCTGGAGCGAGATCAATTCCGGTTCCGCCAACCTTGCCGGCCTGGACCGCATGGGGAGGGTGCTGCGGGACGCCTTTGCGCCGCTGGCCGACCACTGCGAGCTGGCGCCGGTGGGAGACGGCCGACGGTGCGCCGTCCTGGCGCACCGTCGCCGTTCGGCTCCGCTGCGGGTCCTTTTGAGCGGCCACTACGACACCGTGTATGCGCCCGATCATCCCTTTCAGGCCTGTACCCGGCTCGACCCGGACCGGTTGCGCGGCCCGGGAGTCGCCGACATGAAGGGTGGGCTGGTCGTAATGCTGGCGGCCTTGCGGGCTTTCGAAGCGAGTCCGGCGGCGGAAAATCTCGGTTGGGAACTCGTAATCGGCCCCGATGAGGAGATCGGCTCCGCTGCCACCCGGCCGCGGCTGGAGGAGGCCGCCCGGGGCTGCCGAATTGGCCTGGTTTTCGAGCCTGCCCGCCAAAACGGGGATCTGGTGGGCTCGCGGAAGGCCCTCGGGAGCTTTCAAATCGCGGCCCAGGGGCTGGCGGCCCATGCGGCCGACCTCTCCGCCCCCGGGCGAAACGCCATCTCGGCTCTGATGGATTTCTTGCTTCTGGCGCGCGCCTGGCCCGAAGAACGGCCCGGGATGTTGTTCAACATCGGATTCATCCGCGGCGGCGGAGCCGCCAACGTTGTTCCGGACTTCGCCGAGGCGACGATCGACGTTCGCGTCGACCGGGCCGGCGATGTCGGATGGGTGCGCGACCGCCTGGAATCGGCGCAAGCCGCGATCGCCGCCCGCAGCGGGTGCCGTTTCGCGATCAACGGCGGATTTTCCCGGCCGCCGATGGAGGAAAATCCCGCGACGGACCGGCTGTTTTCCGCCTGGCGGCACGCTGCCCTCGATCTTGGTCTGACGCCGCCCGCGAAGGTTCACTCGGGCGGCGGTTCAGACGCAAACTTGATCGCCGCCACCGGGGTCCCCTGTCTCGACGGACTGGGCGTCGTCGGCGGACGACTGCACAGCGCCGATGAATTTGTCCACCTGCCCAGCCTGGTCGAGCGGGCCCAGCTCACCGCTTTGGGCCTGCACCGGCTGGCCGCGGGCGAGATCGTCCTCGACTGAGAGTATGCGCCGCGCCTCCGCCGCCATGACCTTTTCCTCCTTCGATCCGGCCACCGGCGAACCGGTTTGGACCGGGCCGGCGGCCACGCCCGCCGAGGTCGACCGGGCGGTCGGCGCCGCCCGTCAGGCCCTGCCGGCCTGGTCGCGCCGGCCGCTGGCCGAACGCGTGGGGTATTTGCAGGCCTTCGCCCAAGAGCTGGAAAGATGCCGGCCCGCCCTGGCCGCCGCGATCTCCCGGGAAGTCGGCAAACCCGGCTGGGAGGCCCTGACCGAGGTGCAGAGCATGATCGGCAAGATCGATTGGTCGGTGCAGGCGCACGCCCGGCGTTGCGCGGTTTTTGCCGGTGGGGCGGCCGTCACCCGATTCCGACCCCACGGGGTGGTAGCGGTCTTCGGCCCCTTCAATTTCCCCGGCCATTTGCCGAACGGGCATGTGGTGCCCGCGCTGCTGGCAGGCAACACCGTCGTCTTCAAGCCCAGCGAATACGCGCCCCTGGTCGCGGAAATCACCGCCGCGGCCTGGCGCGACGCCGGCCTGCCGGCCGGAGTGTTCAATCTCGCGCATGGTTCGCGCGAGACCGGCGCTGCGCTCGCCGCCCACCCCGGCATTGACGGGCTTTTCTTCACCGGGAGCAACCGCACGGGCCTTTGGCTGGCCGAGCAATTTGCGCGGACTCCGGGAAAGATCCTCGCCCTCGAACTGGGGGGAAACAATCCCCTGGTCGTCTGGCACGCCCACGACCTTCGCGCCGCGGCGATTCTCGCCGTCCAGTCGGCCTTCCTCACCGCCGGCCAGCGCTGCACCTGCGCGCGTAGACTGATCCTGTCCCAAGGCGCCGACGGAGACGCCTTGCTCGCCGAATTGGAGAGCATCCTTTCGACCCTTCGTGCCGGGCCGTACACGGACCGGCCCGAACCCTTTATGGGGCCGGTGATCTCGGTGAGGGCCGCGGGCGAGATCCTCGCCAGCCAGCAGGCGCTACTGGCGGCCGGGGCGCGCGCGCTGATGCCTGCGCGCTCGCTTCGGCCGGGCACAGGACTGCTTTCGCCGGGACTGATCGACGTCACTGCCGCGCGTCCCCGGCCGGACGAGGAGATTTTTGGGCCGCTGCTCCAGGTGGTTCGGGTGGGCGACTTCGGCACCGCGGTGACCGAGGCCAATCGGACCCGCTTCGGACTGGCCGCCGGACTCCTGAGCGATGATGAGTCGCTCTACACCCGCTTCCGCGACGAGGTTCGAGCGGGAATCATCAACTGGAACCAGCCGCTGACCGGCGCGAGCGGAGCCGCGCCATTCGGCGGCGTTGGGCACAGCGGCAATCATCGGCCGGGCGCCTTTTTCGCCGCGGACTATTGCTCTTACCCCGTCGCCAGCATCGAAACTTCCAGGTTAAAGGTTCCGGCGACCCTTCCGCCCGGGATTGGATGATCCCCGCGGCCCGGACGGTAGTCCTAAAGGTCTATTCCCAGCCGTTGTGCGAACGCCATCCGCCAAGTTGCCTGTCCTAAGCCCCTCGCGTTCCGAACCCGCCCGATCCCTGAACCCATGCAGCGCCAAATTCATACCCTCCTTGCCGGAGCCTTGATCCTCCTGGGCTGCGCCCGTGCGGACGCGGCCGACGGCCCGGTCAGCTTGGTCATTACTTACCGCGCCCGACCCGAAACCCGCGTCGCTTTCCGCGGCTGGCTGGCCCACGCGGGCGGGACGCAATTTGCCCGATGGAAGCAGGAAGCGGTTTTCGCCGATTATCAGATCCTCTTTAGCTCCTTTGCGGCCACGAGTTCCGTGGATGCAATCGTCATTCTCGACTTTGCCCACTTCACCGATAGCGCCCGCTGGCGGACGATTGAGCAGCGCCTCCCCGGGGGCCTGACCGCGGAGGCGTTGGCGCTGGCGTCACCCGAGTCATCGAGCCTGGCCGATCCCATCAGCCGCGGCGCCACGCCTCGCCGGGATGGGGCCAAGGGGATTTATTTGATCGCGGCCTATGAAGTCCTGACCGATATTCCGAAATACCGGCAATACGTCGCTGGTTACACGGTGCCGCAGATGCGGGGCTGGCTGGACGCGGGCGCGCTTTCAGCCTTTGCCCTTTATCTCAACCAAGCCCCGGTGGGCCGGCCATGGGATGCGCTTCTCGTGCTCGAGTATCGCGATCTCGCTGCGCTTGGCCAACGCGACGAGCTCAAGGCGAAGGTGCGCGAGCGGCTCGCGGCCTCCGATCCGGTGTGGCAGGGCTGGAGCAAGGATAAGACCGCCATCCGTCGGGAGTTCAGCATCGTCGTCGCCGATGAAATCCCGGCTCCCCCGAATCCCCCATGACGGCGGATGATCCGGGCGTTCCGGAACCAGGCGACGGCGGAGCCCGCTTTTGGCCCGGTGGATGGTGGAAGCTAATGGAAATGCGGGTGGGCATCATCCCGGTGCCGGTCTATCTCGGCTTCGTCATCGTGATCGCCTACTTCGTCCACGCCGGGAGGGTGCCCACGGATATTTGCATGATGTCGGCAGTGATCGCGGTCGGCGCCTTCGGCTGCGCCGCGCTGGGCGAAAGGCTTCCGATCCTGCGGCGCATCGGCGGGGCGGCGATCCTCTGCATGGTGCTTCCTTCCCTGCTGGTGTACTACCACCTGCTGCCGGGCGTCGTGACCCGGCCGGTGATCGATTTCACGAAGTACATCGTCTTCCTCTACCTTTACATCTCCTGCCTGGTGGTCGGCAGCATCCTGGGCATGGACCGCACCGTACTGATCCGGTGCTTTCTGAAAATTTTCATCCCCATCTCGATCGGGACGGTGGTGGCGGCACTCGCAGGACTGGCGGTGGCGGGAGCTTTGGGGCTCGATCTGCGCCATGCCTTCTTCTTCGTCATCATCCCGATCATGGCGGGCGGAGTGGGCGAGGGCGCGATTCCGCTGTCGATTGGCTATGCCCAGCTCCTGCACGTCACCCAGGAAAAGACCTATGCCGAGGTGCTGCCTCCCGTGATCCTGGGCAGCATTGTCGCGATGCTCTTCTCCGGGTTGCTGAATGTCATCGGCAAGAAATTCCCCCATCTGACCGGCGAGGGCCGCTTGCAACCCGAGGAACACGACGACCTGGACCTGAAACACAGCGAATTCAAGGGCCAGCCGGACGTCGCCAATATTGCCGGCGCCATTCTTTTCGCGATCGCTCTCTATCTTTTCGGATTGCTCGGCAACGAACTGGTCGGCCTGCCCGCTCCGGTCGGCATGGTCTTTCTCGCCTTGGCGGTAAAGCTGACCCGGGCGACCTCCCCGAAATTTCAGGAGGGCAGCTATTTCGCCTACCGATTTTGCGCCGTCGCCATCACCTACCCGGTGATTTTCACCAACAGCCTGGTCATCACACCCTGGGACAAGCTGGTCGCTGCCTGCGCCCTGCCCGATCTGCTGACGATCGTGGCCACGGTGGCCGGCATGACCGCCACCGGATTCGTGGTGGCCCGCTGGGCCAAGATGTATCCGGTCGACCTGGCCATAGTGAACGCTTGCCGCTGCAGCAAGGGCGGCGCCGGGGACGTGGCCATCCTCGATACGGCCGATCGGATGCAACTTATGCCCTTTGCCCAGACGGCGACCCGCATTGGCGGCGCCATCACCGTGACCTTGGCGATCGCCGCCCTGGCGAAATGGATGTGACCTCCGTGCCGCCAACGATTCCGGACCGTTTTGCCTCCGAGCTCCGCGTCGGGCAGGCGAGTTTCCGCATGTTTCGGGTGGACCAGGCCGATCCGGCCCTGGAGCGCCTGCCCGTCTCCCTCCGGATCTTGGCGGAAAACGTTTGGCGCACCGCCCCGCACCGGATTCGGGCGTTCCATTCCTGGCTTGACCACGGTGGCCGGACGGAGGAGGAGATCGAGTTCCGACCTGCCCGGGTCCTGATGCATGACACCACCTGCGTCCCCGCCCTGGTGGATCTCGCCGTCCTGCGCGACGCGGTTGCCGAGCGCGGAGGCGACCCTGGGGAGATCAATCCCCAGATTCCCGTCGACCTGGTGATCGATCACTCCGTCATCGTCGACCGCTCCGAATCGGCGGACGCGTTTGCCTACAACCTGGAGCGCGAGTTCGAGCGCAATACCGAGCGCTACCGGTTCATCAAATGGGCGGAGAAGAATTTGGCCAATTTTCGCGTCGTTCCCCCGGGGGTGGGCATCGTCCACCAGATCAATCTCGAGCACTTGAGCGAGGTCGTGCGGGTGGACCGCCGCGGCCCGCGGCCGACCTTGCATCCCGACACCCTGGTGGGAACCGACAGCCACACCCCGATGATCAATGCCCTCGGCATGGTGGCATGGGGTGTCGGTGGCATCGAGGGCCTGGCGGCGGCGCTGGGCGAGCCCCTGTGCCTGCGGATTCCGGAGGTGGTGGGCGTTCGCCTTTCCGGACAACTGCGCCCCGGCGTCACGGCGACCGATCTCGCCCTCACCCTTACGAGCCTTTTCCGGCGCCGGGGGGTGGTCGAGAAGATCGTGGAATTCTTCGGACCGGGCGTGGGCTCGCTGGCGGTCGCCGATCGGGCCACCGTCGCCAATATGGCGCCGGAGTACGGGGCGACCTGCTCTTTTTTTCCGATCGATCGGCGCACGCTCGACTATCTCCGGCTGGTGGGGCGGCCGGAGGATCAGCTGGCCATCGTCGAGGCCTACGCCCGCGCCCAGGGTCTCTGGCATCGGCCGGACTCTGCCGCCGTTTTCAGCGACGTGATCAAAGTCGATCTCGGAGAGGTGGAAACGACCCTGGCCGGCCCGAAGCGGCCCCAGGACCGAGTATCGCTGGAGCAGGTCGGGCCCAGCTTCCTGGCGGCGATGCCGGAACTGACGGGGTTTCAGAGGACCACCCCGCAATCGGCGGCAGTGGCTGGCCGCGGCTACGAATTGCGCGACGGCGCGGTCTTGATCGCGGCGGTCACCAGCTGCACGAACACCTCCAACCCGATGCTGATGATCGGCGCGGGCTTGTTGGCGCGCAACGCCCGCGCGGCGGGACTGCGGGTTCCGCCCTGGGTCAAGACTTCGCTCTCGCCCGGCTCGGAGGTGGTGACGGACTACCTCAAGGCGGCCGGCCTGGACCAGGACCTGGACGAGCTCGGATTTCAGTTGACCGGCCATGGCTGCATGACCTGCATCGGCAATTCGGGTCCGCTGGACGAGCCAATTGCGGACTTGGCTCGCCGCCAGGTCATCGTGGGCGCCGCCGTCCTCTCCGGGAACCGCAATTTTCAGG
>Ga0302320_10023220_pt1 | contig 12183 bp, 15 predicted proteins | sample Bog_T0_3_FD_202130 | JGI IMG/M metagenome (GOLD analysis project Ga0302320, IMG submission 202130) | Peat permafrost microbial communities from Stordalen Mire near Abisko, Sweden - Bog_T0_3 | ecosystem: Environmental > Terrestrial > Soil > Wetlands > Peat | place: Sweden: Abisko, Stordalen Mire...
CGGCGCATATCCGTGCTCCTCAATGTAATGGCAAATGGTGACTGGCGCCGCGTAATATCCCCCTTCCCCGATTCTGGGTATCCAAATTTCGCCATCATAGTGCATTGATTCGCGCTCGGGTTTTCCGGCGGCGAGGCAGACTCGGCAAACTGTCATCCCTCGAATTGTTCGAAATGGCTTTGCCGCAAATTTCTTAAGTTTCGCCTGGCATTTAGCAGAAACCTGGCCAAGCGGAAAGCCGCGATGGTCAATCCAACCCACATTTCGGACTGAGCTCAATGGCCGTGGTATTGATCGCGAATAAATGCTGAGGTCATCGTATTGCATGCGGGGTATTTACTCCATCGGACCGATAACATTAGGCGGAAAGGTCCCTAAGATTTTCTGACAAGCGGCCCAATTCATATTGCCCATTCCAGGCTCCATCAGTTGCGAGAGCGGGACGGGGGCAATTACGGTCACGGGGCTTCCCAAGATGTTCAAGCTGCCGTTCGGCGGATAAAGGGTAAAATTGGGGACCTGGGCTCCTGGCAAGTAAGTTCGCGCTCCCGTAATCGCCTGCTGCATCGCTGGACTATTGAGGATTTGCATCTCCTGGCCTGATTCAATAAGACCACCTACCTCATCCGGCATTAATGAACCGAATCGTTGCCAAATAGTCAAGGAAGATCCTTGAGGAATTGTGAGCATCCCAGCGTCCGATGAGTAGGCGCCGTGTCCACTGAATGAGCCTGAGGAACCACCAATGGAATCTACCATACCGAGTCCTGAGCCAATTGATAAAGCCAGGTTGAATCCGGCCCCATAATAGTTGCCGTCCGCGAAATCTTGGACGCCGGTAGTTACGCTATATCCGAATCCAAATCCACTGGCCCCCGCAATAACAAGTTGGCCACCCGTCGAGGCCGCGAGGCTCGCAATGGCCGATTGTGTCGCAGCCGGCAAAAGGGAAAATCCGATATCGGCAGCTAGTCCACCACTTGCTATAGTTACTGCTCCCGCGGCCACACCCATGGAGCCCTCATAGATATCATTCCCAAGCTGCCCGCCTTCCTGGCTCGGATGGTACTGCTTCCACTGATTCCATTCGGAATCATCGCCGGTGAGACCCCAATACGTGCCAGCTCCGATGGCATTCGCCGTATTGTACCAGGAGCTATTGAGGGAGCACAGTCCGGTTGGATCGCACAGATTCCACGGATTGGAGCGGACATATTGATAGAGATTGCCGCCGTCCACATATCCCGATGGATCCCGGCCGAGGAAGGACCCCAGGCATGGGTCATAGTAGCGCGCGCGGAAATAGTAGAGCCCGATCTCGGCATCCAGGCGCCGTCCGGTGTAGGTGATCCGGTTATCGTATGCGGATGCGGTCAATGCCGTGCTGTCATTGGCGGCGAAGATCGACATCGCCCCGAACGGGGTGTCTCCTCGAGCGAGCTCGACACACCCTCGATCTGGGATCTGGGGGTGCCCCCGTAAGGGCAATGGTGCCAGCCTGCATGGTCATCCGACCGCCGATGGATCATAGGCGGCATCGAAGCTATCAGGCGTCTGATAGCCGATGGAACTGTGAAGCCTGATCCGGTTGTAGAACACCTCGATGTACTCGAATATGTTGCTTTCTGCCCGCGATCTGGTGGCAAAAACGCGACGATGGACCATCGCCACCTTGAGGGAATGCCAGAAGCTTTCAATGACCGCATTGTCGTAGCAATTGCCCCTCCGACTCATGGTTGCTGTCACGCCTGTTTCATTTGAAGACCCGGCCAGACTATTTGACTTCGTATCTCCGGCCAAATATTCGCAATTCAGACGGCTCAAACAACGGCGAGGACTTTCTGTCCTTTTCGATCTTCAGATACCTGAACTGCTCGCCGAGATGCGTTGTGCTCACATCAATCTTGGACAGTTCGGTAGGCAGTTTCGTGATCGGCGGCGTCAATTGCGTCCAGCTTTTGCAATCGTTTGAACCGAAAAACGTGACGTCCTTTGCGCGGGTTTCGAAGTCGAGCCGGCCTTCGATCGCGAAGGCCGTCGGGGAGATCCTGTAGTCCATCCCGAAATCGAAGATGTAATTCAAATTCTTGGCCAGGGTGAAAACGGGGAATGTGTCATCGTTGCCATCGGTGAGCAGTCCGATCGAGTCTCCGATATTGGATGCGGCTACCAATTTGGGATAGTCCATGCTTCCATCGGAGAGCAGCGGTGTTAGCGGCTGTAGCGCGTCACAGGCCTGCTGCAAATGCAGCAATTTTGCGAAACAGGTCTTGCCGTCAGTTTCCGCCTGCAGCGCCCTGAGTTCATTCGATGCGGCCTGATACTTCTCCAACGTGGCCTTCACATATGGAATATCCTTATTGAAGCCTGACTCGGCCTTAGCCGCGGCAGACTCACGATCGCGCGTGACGATGATACGCACACGGCTGGCCGCAACGGCTTCGGTATTGCCGGCGTTGACAACGAAGCTGTAGTCGCCTTCCTGTGTCGGGTTCCACGAGAAAGCCCCGCTGTTGCCGTTGAGAGATGAACCAATCGGCAGGTCCAAGCTTTTGATGACCAGTCCGTCTGCCGCGCTGGTGGCCGAGAAGTCCAAGGTCATGGGAGCACCGACGTAGGCCACGATTCGTACATACTGGTTGCAAGAACTAAAAACGGGAGGCGCCAGTTTGTCTGCGGCATCCCTAAGCAAAGTATCAAGATCGACCTTCGTCTGAGGTGAGCCCTTGAAGGACATATAAACGATGTCGAGGAATCGCTCCAACCTGCCCACGTCGTAGGCCACGTAGCGCCACCGACCTTCAGTATTCGGCAACAACCATATCTTTTCGAGTCCGGACATCTTCAATTCCGCCACACCGGTCGTGCGGATACGAAGCCCGATTATTTTCTGGTTCGTATCCGCGCTGAGGATGGCGATGCGGGTTCCGTTGTCGGTCGGAATGACTCGAACGAAGGTAGTGTCTCCCTCCTTCACAACGGCGGCGTTGGAGCTGTGGAACAGATTCGAGCGGAGTGCCACCTCGACAACCGTCGGTTGCTGCTCTCGCTGAGCGACGATGGCTCCTTCGCCGGTGACGTCGGCCGGGATGAAGGTCCAATCCGTATCGGATTTGATGATGCGCTTGGTGAAAGCTTCCCAATAATAGGGGGCCTTCTCTGCCAGATTAACACCATTTTTTTTGCGCGAGTAGTAGTAATAGATGTCCCAGAAATCGAACCCGCGAATTCGCCCGCGGTAGTTGTCGGCGATGCGGGGGTAAACTGCCCGGAGTTCCCCATTTTGTCCGATGTCGTAGGCGACCGGTACCCATGGCGTGTCATAACCCAGCATATACCTGCAGAAAAAAATCGGCCGCAGCCAGAATCCGGTCGTCCAAGAACTCATATGGGCCGACCGCATCCTGCTTCATGGAGATCGTACCGGAAATCGGGTCCAGCTTCGTTCCCTGCGCAGCCATCATCCGCGCCGTGTTGTTGAAAATTTCCACATCGTCGCCAGCATGTGCCTGATCACGGCCCATTTCGACAAGCTGAACCACGGGCGGATCGATATTCTGTCCGGTCAGTGCGTTCCGGTCCACTCGCCGGGCCAGATCTTGAATGGACGAACTCCATCCCTTGTTCGGGGCGTCTTTATTGACGGTAAACCACTCGACGCGCCGCTCGTAGCTCTTGCGGTCGCTGGTAAAAATGTCGCCCGCCATGGCCGCAGCGATCGGAAAACCGTTCTGGTTCATGAACCAGCCATTTCCGTTCAAGAACGTGTTGACTGCGGGAACGACGAAGTTTCTGGTGAAATGGTCCGTGTCCTGTTCCATCCAAGCGATCTTCGGGTCGCCCGAACTCGTGTAACGCAGGATCTCAGCAGCGATGATCATCCGCTGGATCGGATAGGACGAATGGATGTGGTCCTCGGGCCAGCGCTTATACTTGTTCGGATCCATCTGCGACCAGACACGAACGATATTCATCGCATTGGCGCGGTAGACCTCATAGCCGGTGAAGTAGTACATCAACGCCTGACGATGGGCCTTGAATGAATCGCCTATGAGTCTGTCGTTGATCCCTCGGCTGTCGAATGCGTCCACATCCGGCTTTGACGGATCCTTTCTGCTTTGATTGCGGCAGGAAATAGTTCTTCCGGAATCGGAACTAGACGCCAAGGCTCTGAACCCCGATAGCCATGGTTCTTGATTTGACAAAATCTGCGTCCTGGCGTTTTCGAGGATCTCCCTGGTCAGTCCAATTCCGGGATGGATAAAGCCGTTGGTGACGGTTTGATCGATTCGTACTCGATCACTCGGCTTTGGACTTTCGCTTTCGGTGCCTCCCACAAGGGCAGGGCGCAAAAGAAGCACGGAGTATGCCATCATGCCCAGAACTATTGCCCGAAGCAATACGACGTTTTTCATCATTGAATTAGCACCTTTCAGCTTCCCCCGTTTAGGCAGTCGGCACCGCGCCGATTTGCTGATGCAACCCAAGCAAGTCGGGCCAGTCACGTTCACCGATGATCTACCCGACGGCGAAGTGATAGAGGAATGGCTATGCGGGCTGAAGATGGACTGTACTGTATGATCGCCGAAGTGCGAGTCCCGTTGGAGGTGTTATGTGAGGCGTGCCACAACTTTCCGTGGAACAAAAAGAACTGACCTGGGTGAAGGGGAACCTGAACCAGTCGTGCATTGGCACTATAGGATCGGACGTGATCCATAATCGCACGGTAGTTGGAAATGCCATTATCTTGTGGGTTATAGGGAACGAGATGGGAACCCTCGGCCACAATGAGTGAGGACCTTGGCGTCATCCCCTCCAACCCTAGACAGACCGAGATTCCCGGCCATGCAACATGTTCAATATCGGTATGCCAGAGAAAACGCTCATTGGGATGTCGTTCCAAAAAACACATGCCCCAGGCAAGAATGTCCTCGCCCATCAGCCCCACTAGTCGATCGACGATGGCCGGGTGCCGGGTCAAATCTGCACACTCCTGTGAATATAGATGGTGGCTCTTGGACCTTGGACCAGGGACGTCGTGCAAAGACCTGGTGATCATCTGTGGACATGCTAGCCATATCTTGCGACTATATCATAGGTCGTTGTGGTCGCATTGCCGTTGCCATCCACCACCCGCACGACACGACCGAGGCCATCATATATGTGTTAGTGACGGGAATAGCTTGGCGACACATGCCGCGCGGCCTTGGTTGGGGCAGTGGGGTAACAGCTTGGCGACGAATGCGTGCCTGGCAGGAGGCTGGGGTTTGGTCTCGTCTGCACGCGGTGATCATGCGTCGATTGCGAAAAAATGGACTCATCGATCTGCATCGCGCCATTCTCGACAGTACGACTGTGCGAGCGAAAAAAGGGGCGAAGCTACCGGTCCGAGCCCCACGGATCGTGGGAAAACAGGCAGCAAACAGCATCTTCTTGTTTACGCCGGTGGGTTTCCACTCGTCCTTGGACTTTCTGGAGCAAACGTACCCGACACCATCACGGTCAAAGCGATGATTGAGAACATCCCATCCATTGCTGGCGTTGTTGGCAGACCAATTCATCGCGTCGATAAATTTCATGCCGATAAGGGATATGATTCGGCGAGAAATAGAGCTACGGTTATTAAATTCGGCATGGAGCCGAGAATTGCTCGTCGTGGAATTGAATCGAAAGAGCGCTTGGGAAGGCATCGTTGGTTCGTCGAAAGGACAATATCCTGGTTTCATGGGCTGCGTCGACTGGCAGTCAGATATGAGCGAACCATTCAGATGCACTTTGCCTTCATGCTGCTCGCCGCTTCATACATTGGTTGGCGTAAACTAAAGAACATCGGGCTGTGAAACAGGCTCTTAGCCAAAATTTTTGGTCTGACTCCTCACGCATCGCTATTGTACCTTTCGATTCGAATTCCAAATCTCGAAGCGTTAACAACTAATCCGCAATTATCACAATTAATCATTATTCTACTGCCGATAGGGTCCTGATATTTTGCAATTAGCCGGGCCTTGGAACTGCACAAATCACACTTACACGGTAGATGATAGAACTGTACAAATATTCCGAGAATAGCGCCAATTCCTCCAAGCGTTACAAGAATGATTATTGCGATTTTATCAAAATTGTATTCATGTAGCACGCACAATATTATTATTATGGGAATCGTAAACCAGCGTATTCGGTAAAATGCAGTCAGGGTCATGTTTATACTCAGGTTGCTATGCCTATCCTCAACGCATTGTGGTGACCTTTGGCTCTATGCAAATGAGTGCCTCTATCTCGCCAAAAACCGTGTATTCGATATCTTATGCCCATCTCACTCCCTGATAAACTTGGTATTTGGACCCCCTCAGGACCAATACCATGCTCCTTCTCCACTGCCGAGTCCTCGCCTCCCAGTCCGCCGATAGCATCGAGGACATAGACCCTAGGGCTCCCGACACGCACATCTACAAGTTTGACAGCCCCGAAGGCTGGGAGGAGATGGTCGGTCGTGCGGTTCTCTTCATGGACGACTGGCATTGGGAGGCGGTGGTCAGCCGGGTGGAAGTGCTGGGCGTGGTTCGGGCATGACGAAGCGCTCCTCCCATAGTCCCGGTGCCTCAGTGGTGGACATCTGGGATCGCAAGAAGCGCCGCGGTCTTTCTACCTGGAACCAAGGCAAGCGCTAGCTGGGCCGCGCGCAAACCAAGCCCTGTGTCGCACGCTATCGAACGAAGGCGTTCCTCCACGAAGCAGACGCTTGGCAATGGGCCGAGAACACCGTGGCCAAGTACCGCCTCGGCCTGGACAATGGCAACCGCTGCTCCATCAGTGCCGTCATTGATGATTACATCGAGCACCTGCGTGGAAAGGGCGCATCACCAAATCACGTCGTGCAGGTCCGCCTGGTTCTGGAGCGAATGGTCAATGCGGGCATCAATGACCTGCGAGACGAGAAGCTCCCCGCGAAGGTGAAGGCATATTTTCGGAATCTGAAGATACAATCGACAGACGATAATGGCAAGGTGCGACGGAAGACAATCACCGATGCATCACCGCGAACTAAGAACTGCTACCTATCTATGGTTATCGCTCTGTGCTCATGGGCGACTCGTATGCGCATGCTTCCATTCCATCCCCTTCGCGGTGTTGTTTCATTCGTAAGGCAGCCACTCAAAACAAAGCCGGTATTCACTATTGATGAACTGAGAGAGATACTTAATGACAGACATCGAGACAAACTATATTGGAAAATATTTTCACTATCAATATACTCAGGGCTTAGGGTAGGTGAGGCATTTCACGTTTCTTGGCAGGATGTGAAATGGACGGAGCGCCGGATACACATTCGACTAAAAACGGAATTTAGGTTGAAGGGACAAAAAGAAAGGTACGCCCCGCTCCCAAATGAGTTAATTGACATTTTGCGTCCAATCGCAAAGCCACATGGCTGGATTATTGAAAACAAGTATCGCGATAATCCAAAAATGTGGCGGTGGTTCTTCATGCTGTTACTACGCGCCGCTAAAATTGAGCCGAATGGCCGTAGTCCACACAGCACACGCCATACTTGGGCGGCACTCTCAATCGCCACAGGACTGGACAGCTTCCCCGTCATGGAGGCTGCTGGCCACGCCAACCTCAGCACGACTTTAATCTACTCCCGATGCGCGAGCTTCTATAGAGACGCGGTGAAGGGATGGGAGAAGGGCGAGTTCAGGCTGCGAACGGCGGAGACGAGCGCAACAGAAGTCGGCACAAAATGATCGGTTTTCACCAGTCATATGCGCTAGCTGTACATGGCCAGATGATCCCATAGTATTGTGGATAGAGGAGAAGCTATGGAATATGTATTCTTGGTTTATAGTTATGTATTAATATACGTGTCCAGGGTCGCCATGTTCAGTGATCTGGCTCTCATGACGATTGCGGTCTTCCTATTGTACCGCGCAATTCGCAGTCGTTCTGCCTTGGTCATGCTTGTCACTCAATTAATCACCGCAGCAGAAGGACTGTTCATTGATATTCGAATGTTATTGGGACCACCATACGATGATGGTTCACATGCCGGAATAATGTCGTTTGTCTATTTTATCACCACTATTGCCAGTCTGGCGTTCTACATATCCCTGATCATGGTGGCAATTGACATCGGCAAGAAGCTGCATCCAAAGGCACTTCAGGGAAGTCCCATAAGGCCATTTCCTGTTTAGTAGACAGGCAGTGAATGAGATAACCTTGATGCCATCAATATAATCAGGAATACGGTAAACACCGCATTTCTGTGCCAGGTGGAGCTTAGTGTTGGATACAGTCCAGCGTCTTGAATACCAAGAGGGATACCAAGAAGTAGACATGGAAGCACTTTCATTGAGACTACTGATGTGGATCGACTATCAAATCGCAAATATTTCTGGGATTTCTTGGAACGTCCGGTCATTCCTTTCTGGTCTGCTATCCCTGTTTTGATTGACCCCTTCTGGATTGTGAAGGGGGATCACCAACATCTCACCGAGGTCAGTACAATTCGACATACTGACGAGACGAAATGTATGGAAATGCCGATTCCTGAAAAAGAAGATGCGAAAGGCTGGGATGAATGGACAAAGTATCAGGATATTCTGCATGCAACTCGACTAAGGAATACCCATCTATTTCATGCTCGGCCAATAGATATAATACGACATAAATACTGCCCGGTTTGTGACTGGGAGGAAGATGTCTCGAAATCGATTATTGATCCGGCAGATTCCTGGAGCTTCCACATTTATAAATCTATGGTGAACGCCTATTCAGGACACGCCATATCATTGTACTGGAATAACGAAGATAAGGCCCGACTGGGAGATGCCAATGGGAACCATCTTGATCACACATATTCTATCAGTGAGGCATTTACAACATTAATACCCGAGCACATTGTGGGGAGCCCTGTTAATATTCGCTACTTGCCGAAGCATGAAAATCTATCAAAAGGTCGGAGAAGTGACCAGACTCTAGATCAGATGCTTGCTCGCTACAATAACTTTTCTAAAGAACATCCGGAATGGATTGAGGACGTAAAATACGTTAATGAAAATGGACGGTTTTTCAAAGACTATAGTTATATGCCTAACAGACCTACTCTTGAGCAGAGGATAGCACGGGTTATTGAAACCTGCTCGGTAGTCGAACCTCTCTGGAATCGCGGCCTATCGATATCTGAGATCGCGAAAGCTCTCGGTTGGTCGCGGCCATGCTTGACCAGTCGACTGAAACGACACAGGGAGATAGCACCCGACTCATTTGTACTGAAGCCAGCATCAAATCAGCGTCTTCCTCCGTAATTCTCCACAGCTATCATATTACCGACCTTCTCCAGCCCCACCAGCACGGTGCACGCCAACCAAAGCACTGCGCTTGTCCTGCTCTTAAAGAGCCGCGTCCATAAGTGAGTGGAGGAAGTAGTATTTTTATGACTAGTGGCACAATATAGTATATCAAGACACGTATATATATTTAGAGCCGCGAACTATGGACGGCGAAAAGTTTCCTCGCCAGCAATGCAACCACACCGCTCCTCACCCGATTGTTCGCCTTGCTGCAGAGCATGGTCAGCTGGTGCGACGAACCGAGAACCACCGAGAACCGATGCACAGCCCTTCTTGGCTCTTGCTCCGTTCTCCCGCCGCTGTTCAGAGAACGACCGAGTACCAACTACAGGGGGCGACCGCCTTGGTGGAGTGGCCAGGAACCGACTCCGTCTGCCCTCGGGCCTCCTCCTCCGCGCCCTCTCCTTGGTATACCGCTTGGTACTCGCCCCTCCGCGCCAGTATACCTGATCATCGAAAAATCGCAGAACCAGAACCTTAAATCTGCTATGGCTATTGCCATGGATTCAAATGGACCATTTACAAACAATGATTCATTTCTGAATGAAGGTCAAGATTTTGCTTATATTGAATATCCGACTGATCCCGAAGACCTAAGAAAGATGACTGAAAAGGGAGAAAAACTTCATAAGGAGTATATTGATAAGGGGTTATTAAGCAATAAGACGATGACTATGGGGACTACTAGTGAATTCCCAAAAACAATTTTCAAGCCTTTACCATCCTACATTCGGTTACCGAATAAGCTTAGGAATTCATTGTGCCATTGTGGATCGGGAAAAAAATTTAAGAAATGCTGCATTGGAAGAGCACGCGTTGAAGAAAAATAATATTAATTCAATAACATAATATTTTCACCATGCTTTCCAGCCAATTATCGCCCACTATCAAGTGGTACTTCACCCCGATGAATTGCCATGAATTTCGGTCCCTCGCTGACTGAGGTGAATACTTTCGTGCCTCGCACCCGGCCTCGCGCCTCAGACAGCCTTCGTAAATAGTGGAATTACCGCGCACTCGCAAGGATTCCGCGACTTCCCTGCAGCATAGACAGGACTATCACTATTGAGATTCAAACGGCAACCCCGTGAACATTTCCACCTCAAACGACGAGGAGCCTGAATTCAGTGACCGCCTGTCTCGTAAACAGAAAAAGGCTGGAGCCTGGGCGGCGAGGCTATGATAGTCGGAAAAATTGCAGAAAACGTAATTTTGCAATAATCAGATACCCGTCACAAATGCGTTCTGGCTATTAAAATAAATAATAAGCGACGTACCAAGGAAAGATCGCAGAGGAGAATTTTAATGATTCAATTGGCACTGTTGCAAGTAAAATTTTGGTCACATACTCTGATAACTTGGAGTTTGAAATATGAAAATGAAATGCCGGGAACACAACTGCAAAAGCGTAGCATATCCCGATCCTTATTGCACGGACCACGGAGTTAGTCTTTATAAAGCAATCGAGCAGTATATAGAAAGTATTTATCGTCATAGTCGAGAAATATATATTGGTAGAACCAGTCACCCAGAAGCAAGGCTATTTGAACATTACATAGATAGTGGTCGTGAATATCTAACCATTCTTCACTGGTCCAATGATTGGCATGCGATTGATAATATCGAGCATCGCTTCATTGTTCATTTCAAAGATAGAATAAAGCGAAAAAATAAATCGCATAAATCAGACGGAGCACTATCAGGACCATGGAACAGTCTTTATGTCTCTTGGGGCAAGAAGTCAGGCTCACCAGGGCCAGATGTTCAACTTCAAATTACGGTAACCGAACTGTCTTATTCTTCTCGAATTCTCTGGCCAGTGAAAAATCAACATCTTCAGCCGATCACTCTCCGTGTGGGCATGAGTGCAATGCAGGCAGAGCGGCAAATGGAAAATATCAATATGGAAGCTAAAGACTTTAGTTTATTAAAGCGATCCAGAACGCAACTAGATTAAATCGCATTACTTGGCACCTAGGACTTCACCAAAGAGAAGTAGGCTTGGACGGGAAGTAGTGGAACCCATCACGGCTCAGGGAACAGCTTCCGCATGGCATTCTGGGCGAAGACGACCGATGACGGATCAAATCGGAATCCCGAGCGATCTTGTAGATGTACGGAGGCAGCAGCGCGACGAATATGATGTATCCGATTCGCACATAATGATATTCCGGAATCGCGGCTATAGGCAACTTTACAGAGTGCTATCGTGTCAATTATTAGTGATTGCTTGACGGAGAGGTACGCCAGTTAGATTCTTGACAAGGAGAAGACTTCATGCCTCAATGTGTTAACGCCCAGTGTAATTTACCGCTTCCGTCAGGGATGACGGTTTGCGGCGGATGTAAGGGAACTGTTTTTGAGTTCAGTACGCTTGGTGGCAGCCCCTTTAAAGTACAATTTAGTGTAGGAGGAATGAGTACACAGGCGACCGTTCATTACCCATCGCATATAATGGTCTGGACAGCTGCCAATCGTCTACTTGCCTTGGCTGCTTTCGCGATTGGCAAGCAGGTGCCGTTGGGAGCAAGTGAAACGGACACACCTCCCGGTGGTCTTGGCGCAGCCGTTGCTGCAATTCTAGGTGGAGCACAACAGCGAACACCTCGACACGCCTCACACTTGTTGCCCATCTTGATTCATCTTGGTGAGGTCCAAGGGCAATCTCCCCCACCCCCTGGAGCGGGAGGATATTGGTTTATCCGCTAATCGTCACCCAGGCATGAGTATGAGTGCGCGGATATGGCGCGCCGGGGCATCATGCTGCCGCTCATAGCCCAGCTGTATGCCATCGAGGATGAGATCGGCGCAACCCCGCCGCCGCAGCGGGTCT
>Ga0302320_10023221_pt1 | contig 12183 bp, 10 predicted proteins | sample Bog_T0_3_FD_202130 | JGI IMG/M metagenome (GOLD analysis project Ga0302320, IMG submission 202130) | Peat permafrost microbial communities from Stordalen Mire near Abisko, Sweden - Bog_T0_3 | ecosystem: Environmental > Terrestrial > Soil > Wetlands > Peat | place: Sweden: Abisko, Stordalen Mire...
TTTCGTGGTGGACTTCCTAAACAGTCCCATAGTTTACGATAGCCAGGAAGACGTTGCGATACACAGACACGCAGTCACCGCCATACGCAACATAAGGTGGGAGGAGCAACTGTCAGCAAGCGTCACAAGAGACACAGATCTATCGAACGTTCCACCTTTCTCTCATCTGGCCTACCTCAATCTATCTAGATGCTTTCGAGTAAAGCATTTTAGAAGTATATTCGGAGCCCGAGGTGCTGTAAAGTGGAAGATAAGACTGAATGCTCGAACCCCAGAGAGTTGCGAGTATAGGGTTTTTCTAGAGCGTGAAGACACCAAGGAGATCTACGAAAGCACTTGGTTAACGGACGTTGCGCTTAGAGTTGACGTGAACCTGCCGTACGAGAATGGCGACTACCATTACTATGTGTAGTTGGGATTGTGTGTTGTATCCAGATAATTTGAAAATAATTATATTTAAAACCAATTATCTTCGAAAATAATTATATGTGAAACTAATTATCTATTATTAATTAAATTCAATATAAAGAGAAAAAAAAAAAAATTTTTAATATTGAATATTAAAAGTATAGTTATATAAATTATAATCTTAGTCGTGTCGGATTAGGCAAGGCGCGTGCACGGCCCGCCGCCGCTTTCAACCTCTATAAAACACCGCGCTCTCCCCGCTCCTCTACCATTATTTCTTCAATCTCTTTCCAACTCGTCTTCGCTCGGCCCTTCGGTCTTATTATGCGCTGTGTGCCCTTGCTGCCTGGACCCACCCAGAATGCCCCCTCATCGGCCTCGCCGCAGCTGAAAACCTCGGCGGCACGCCAGATTTGAAGCCAGAAACCTCGATCTGCCACTCAACCTTCGATGCCTCTGGGATGTCTGCGACAATATTCTCGGTTGAGATACGAGCATGACCTGAGTGCGCGCATTCATGCATCACATCATCGCAAGCTCCACGAGCTTCGCCGGCCATTACCGCATGACTGCCTAATACCAGGAACGTCGATAGACCTCCAATACTTCTGAAACCACGCAACTGCGCTCACTCAAGGTCTTTTGGGTTGGCCAAGATACGAGCTCATGCTCCACCTGCACTGTGCGTCTCACCATCACGGCTCACGCTGTGAGCTTGTCAGATTGCAACTGCAGGCTCTGCCTTGGCACTGCTACTCCTTTCCCAGATGGACCAATTAAGAAAATTCCTCACAGCGACATCGTTGGTGTCCCAGCTATGCCGCGGACGGAATGCCTGTTGGTGATGTTTTGGTGAGTTCCTTCACTCCGCCGAGACGGTGCTACGCAATGCGTCTGAATGTGGACTGATCTACGAGGAGAAGGTCCGATATCTGCGTACGTGGCAGTCGCAGATTTGATTGATGAAGCTCCTGCATCGTTTCCGGAAGACCGAGTACGAGGCCCTTTTTTCGAAACCTATTACGAGCACATTCTTCTATGTACCTGCTGCGATTCGCCAACCTGTGGAATTGTGATGCGCAAGACAGGGAGACCCGGAGTTGCAAGAGCGAAGTAGGCAAGGCAGCTAGAAAGGCAGATTCCGGGTTCAATCTCTCGATCAACGAACTTTTGGACCCATCTATGGGGCGAATGTGAAGAATTCCAAATGAATCTAGAGTCTTCTGACCCCGGATATCACAGCATCTGCACATCTGGACGAAATGCGGTTCATCACTAAAGGTCTGCATACAAGTGATTTCCTTGGCACAAGGGCGTATTCCAATACTTCTCTAATCAGGAAAGACGCCCGAGTTCAGCTCTACATGGGATGTGGAATCAAATTTCCTGCAATGCTAAACCCTGCCTCTTGACGCAGTTCTACAGCCCTGGAAAATGCGGTATATTTTACAGGATGTAGCAGAGTGGCAGATGATACAGGGGAAAATGGGGGGAGGTGCTTGGGAGGAGAGAGGCGTAGCAAGTGAAAATGAGAAGAGAGGTAGAAGGATGGGTCAAAGCTTTTTTTTGCATGTTTGGCTGGTGCGAGCTATATAAATGTTCTGTATCGCCTGCTTTGAAAATCCAAGTTCAGAAAATCCGCATTTTGCAGAACTACTTCTACCCTTTCTATCTTTTGCAATGGCTATCGTTGATTTGAATTATGTCCAGTTTTGGCAACCCTCTTTGAATCCGCGACCTTCCAAGCAGCGTGATTCTGTATCGCATGCTCGCAAGAATGCTGAGTCCAGCTTGACAATTATTTCTTGCAAACAGCAAGCGTTACTAGATTACGAAGAAATTGGAGAAGGCGACAAACAGCGTAATCTTGCAGTTGCAATTGCTCAGCATCAACAACAACGTTTTACTACTGCGAAGGAAGATAACCTGAATAGAAATCAAGGTACGATGCAAGGTATCTGGAAAAGAACCTGGCTAATCTAATTAGGCATTATAGGCCTCTATAACACATCAGTCGATCTCGACAATACAAACACCCCCTCACTACCCGTTGAAGAGATTCTGGGTCATATTTCGAGCAAGGGGGTCTCGACAGGAAGTCAAAACTTTGAAGAAACCCTACAGCATGGCAATGTGCCTGCCCTCAATATAGATGGGAATCAGTTCGGCCCAAATCGCTCTGGACTGGATAATGGTGAAGGCAAAAGCTATGGTACTCAAGGTATGAGCTCTACTCTCTATCCCTATATAACGGTCTCCTGACTATACCCAGCGCGACCAGTGATTCTTGAAGATGGAGAGTTAAGTAATTTCAACCCCAAAACCACTGTTACCTCCACCGACAGTGGCGCTGATTCCGTCTGCGACCCCGGCCAGCCTCTTCAGCTCTCCAGGGATAAAGCATGGCGTGATGGTGAAGATGGTTTCTTCATTGGCACAGACCTGCATCCATTCGGTCTTCCCGAGGAGGACGGCTTGGTCTCTGCGCCTTCCCATGACCAGTCTCCCTCTCGCCAGTACTCCCCCGAGATATCAGAGGATCAGATCGATTTACATGACAATAATGAAGCCAAACAAGATGTATCCTCAGATCTAATACCCCACTTTTTGCTTCGAGCATTGGGAAAGGTTAATAGAGAGAGGAGATACGAGACTGGCTCTAGAGTTGAAGAGGATTTGCCCGTAGCTTATGAGGAGCAAGAGCAGTTGCCGCTGGCTTCTACTCCTGAGTTCCCACACCCTCACCGTCCCTCTGCCGAGCTACCACATCTTCACATTGATCCGGAACATGGCGACAAGCTTGAGAAGGTCAGGCATGGCTCTCCGCTTCATCGCCACGATCTACGTTCTCTTGTCGCTACAGCCGATCCTCACACGGTAGTAAGGGAGGTTGAAGAGGGCACGCTTGGCCAGAGCGGATCGGCAACTAAGCGGCGACACCAAGATAAGGCTAAGGAGATCAGCAGCGGCATCCGCTATTCCGAGGACGGCGCTCCTAACACAGATGATGAGGGCTCACGACCTACAAAGAAGCTGCGGAAACTCTCAAAACCTGTCCAAAAAAGTCCAACGCCGCGCCCTTCAGCCACGCAACTTGAAGTTGATGGTGATATGCAGTCCCAAGCCGATTCCGAAATTTCGCCCACTCTCATTGACAATACCCAACAGCATCCTCCACAAACTTCTCAGCGAAGTCCCTTCACCCCGACAAAATCCCTGCCAGCGGCTGAATATCAGGAGTGGCCCTTCCAAGGTTTCCTCAAACGCACTATAATCGGGAATGAGATAATGTATAATCTCGAATTCCAGTTGCCGCATCTTCCAGAGCGTCTCTGTATTCCAGTTCATTCCGAGGCTTTAGGTGTTGGTCTTAGTAAAGAGACATCCACAAAGGCTTCCAGCCCTCACAAAACTGCGGCACATTCTAAAGTGCAGCGAACGACATTACAGGCTAGGAGAAAACGCGTCCCGTGGACACCGGAAGAGAATAAGACGATAACTCCAGATGAAGAAGGAGGGTTGCTTGTGGGAAGAGATCTATGCTGCACTCCCGCACCGGACATCAGGGGCGATCCAGGTACAGTACTCTACGAAACTCAAAATTAGTCACAGTAGAAGTTATGTCCTGATCGCTTAGGAACTTTCATCGCCTGATTGGCATATTGAGCACTCGTATTCCTTTACTATATATAAAAGAATATATCACCTCCAACTTAAACAATCGTCTCATATCTCTACTCATCGATTACTTACAAAAGGCACAAAATAAAAGAGAAGATGCAGACCCAATCCTTTTACCGTTGCGCCCACGCCCTTTCAGAGTTATCTTCTTAACCTCCTTCAATAGACCCTACTGGTAGTAGGTTGCTGCGAGACTTGCCATGCTCGATATCGTGTCGGGATGCTTCTCGCCGAGCACTTCCTTCCGCAGCTGCAGCACCTCGATTTTGATCTCCTCGGCCTTCTTCGATTGACCCTGCTGATGGTAGGTTGTTGCGAGATTCGCCATACTCTCAATTATATCAGGATGCTTCTCACCAAGCACTTCCTTCCGTAGCTTCAATACTTTTAAAGCGATTGGTTCCCTCTCTCTTGACCGGCCTCAATCGTAAAAATATCCTAACACTTTACTTAACAATGCTGAAATAGAAATCTTTTCTTACAATATTTCAGGCTAGCTAGTAACTGCCAAAGCATGCGGTAAGAAAGTCTCACATCGTGTTCAAATCTCCTGTTTACTATTTAAGTAAAGCTATTAACATAATTTTAAGAGCCTCTTTTGAAAAATACAATTGTACGTTAATAGTCATACCTCGATTAATAGTATAACGTATAGCTTCTTGCACAAGTTTGTGCATATCATATCTTCGTATTCCGTTACTACTTTGGCGCTGGCGTAAGAAAGAGAATTCTTCAAGTCGTGTCGTAGCTTCAAGCACATCGTCATCATCATCATCATCATCATCTTCTTCTTCTTCTTCTTCTTCTTCTTCTTCTTCATTCTTGGTTTCATTATTCTCCTTCTAGCCCAATTTCCTTTTCTCTTTATAATCCTCACATCTCGCGGCAGCCTTCATCAGCTCGAACCAGATGTCTTGATTATTGAAATAAACAATAATATAAAGAATCTTATAGGCACATGGATTGTCTTGACAAATATGATCTATAGAGATCTGCCATGTATGCAAAACGCTATTTGAAACTTCCGATCGTCGATGACGATTAGGACGAGACTTTTCAAGCAGCTTCCAGCGTCGATTCTCCTTCTCAGGCTTTTGCACATACTCTGCTACCGAGGTCGACGTTCTCTGTATATACGCTGCTGCCTGTGAAATTGCAAGTGGCAGTCGGTCTAGCCGTTTAAGTAACTCCTCTATGGCTACCGGATCTTCCTTTGTGAGATCGCAGCTGCTCAAACTTGCCGGGAGTATAATTGGTCCAGAACTTCCCTATCAGATCTCTTGAATTCCTTGGGCCAGTTGGTGTATTGCTATAAGAATTATCGCAGCCTATAATCCTTTCTACAACATATTGTACCTCGTCTTTAATTTCATTTGGTCGGAAGAATCTTACTCCTTTTGTTCCAGGTGGCCATTGTTGATTCAAGTAAGGAACATATTTTTCTTATTCGATTTCATCAGGATATATAGTGCGATAGTGTCATTTTAGCAAATCGGCACCATTGAATGTTCTACGTCAAAAAGTATAGTGTTAATATCCATGGAAATTTTCGTGGGACTATTCAGATTGTTGAAGCGTTTGATTTCGTACGTCAATCAGCCGTTATATCACCTGATAGATGGGAATCCATCTTCTCATAAATTGTTAGAGAAAGAAATTATGCCCAATACTCGAACGGAATATTTCCCAAAATGAAATCTCTAGGGGTACTAGGAAACAAGTAGTACAACAAGATAAGTCTCGAATTATTTCTTTCGATAAGATCCTCTCTACAAAACTCGTTCTTCCAATAGTTTGAGCTTGAGTTTCAGCCAGAGTTGGAGTTGTTGGCTGAGTTTGAGGCTTGGTTTGAGTTTTGGCGCCGGGGACGTGGAATATCCTGGCCATCCTCACGCAAAATCTTCAGGAATGAACATTCTGCGCCATCTGTATCTGTTAATATCTTCCTATAATATTTTTCTTTGGAATGATTACTTGGTCTTGCGTAGGGTAAACCAGGGTTCTCTACAATAATACGTCGACTATCAAGCTGCTGAAGGACGATGTTTGTTCCATTGGGGCCAGATTCTGGGGAATGGTCCACCCCCATAAAGTTGACCCGGATTCGGTAAGTGCCAGGATTTTGAATCACAAGATCGAGAAAGTAATAGTAGGCCTGATCATTCAATCCATCCGCTGGAGCATTTGTGTTGGCCGTGGCCAGGGGGCTAGTGCTCTCGATGTAAGGCATTGGATGCGAAGAATCTACCACCTTTCCAGCCAACTGGGAGTATACGGCATCACCGTCGGTGTAGTGCAAGAGGGTAAGAACAGCCTAGTAGTTAGTCAAGGAATCGTAGAGAACTTCATCACTGCGGAGCCGTGCTGCAAGTGGAGGGTAGAGAGCTATATCAGCACTGGCGCGAGCTGGTGGTTGAACAGCGATGGAGAATCCGAGTGCCATTTTGATGAGTATATTTTGAATATTTTGTATTGCCTCAAGCCTTTTACATCGTTAGCTGAATTACTGCGAAGTTACTTATTATAGTACCTGCCTGCTAGGGGTATTTTGAATTGCGATAGTCCAGCCTGTTGAAGGTTGGCCTCGTATCTTCCTTCGATAAGTTTTGATTTAGAAAGGTAAAGGTTGTTCTCGAGCTGAGAAATGGCCTTTATATCGTTTTTTCCGATGTATTACAATTATAATATGTCAGCAATTTATACTTCCATACTTTCGCTTATGAGCTTTGGAAAGGCAAAATCTAATATTAAGTTGCGGAAAGACGAAAACTAAGTTGGCTTTTTGCTATAGAAGCAGTAAAGACAAGCAAGGTTTGGGCATGAGGAATATCGCATGGGAACCTGTAGACGAGAAGCGTTTGCTGGCGTTTAAGAAGAACAAATCTTGGGTGTAGGTCTTTGGCAAGTTCCCCGACAGGACTCGGCCTATAATACGCCCGCGCTGGAACATGATTCAACCCCGAGAAGAATAGCCTTCCTTTTCCCGGTTTGGCGGATTGTGAACCTGCTATACATTCCAAGATACATATAACCTTAATAGCAATATAGCGTCAAATAAAGGGTGCTATGTAAAACCAAAAGTAGTTCTTCGCGGGAAAAGATTCGAACTGCCTTAGCTAACTAGAATAAGCGGCAATCTAAATATGCTACTTCATAAAGTTTAATAATGTTTCAATATCAAGAAAACGGCAGCGGCTATAAGGGTTCGATAGGCATAATGGTTGCATTTACTTATAATCTTATAGCCAATATATCTATTTCAAACAATCTCCTGCTGTGAATCTCTACTTTTCCGGGAATAAAGACATAATAGAACTGAAACAGAATCGATCATTTCACCTTCCCAACATCGTTCACACCTACCATCGACGGATTATTGATAATTTTCTTCCTGTCGCAATTAATTAGACGCCACTGATGAAATGACGAGTTCAATATATTTATACCTTGCTCTTTGTGATTCCAAGCGTTCATTTTGATGTAGGATGTATTCGTCCTTCAAAATTCCTGGTTGTATGTGGCAGTCAAACTTCTGTTCAAACCCCGTGCTTATTTTGGACCATGAGAATCTACCACTCTTTTCCAGATAGCTGTGAATAAAATCGAGCATACGGTACAAAAGTTGCTGTATCTGTGTCTGTTCTGGTTGTTGTCCTGAGGTCGATTGTTTGGAAAGATTTGAGAAGAAAAAAAGTCTGTTATTTTCTAAAGCTTTCTCGGGGGCTTTTATAGATTCTCTATTTGAATAATTAAATACTATCGATCAAGTTAAGAGTTCGACATACCTCTCTACTATTAGCTTCCGCGCCTCAGCTTTTCCTTCCAAGCTCACCCAGGTATAATTTACAACCCTTTCAGGATGCAAGTATATCAAATTTTCTGTTCCCCACACCTGCCTATAATAGGCAGATAATAATCTATAGTTTTCAAAATAACCAAATTCTTCTCTGAAAGTGGTACCTATCTCTAGCCAACGCAATCTTTGGTCATTCCTAGAATAGCCAATGAAATCAAACTCTTTTTCGGAATATCTTCCCAAGTATTGAATGGCTCTTTGTTTTGGGGCTTGAGGTTGTGGTGGGAATTGGTGTTGAAGTCCATTGATATGGTATTGGGGCTGGTGGTTTGGGAAGTAGGGGTGAAGGAAGCCAGGACCTAGCTGATACTGAGTCTGTTTGCAAATATAATGTACCTTCGCCATTCCGAATGCTGCCAAATTTGACTGGGCGAGAATATGATATTGCTTTTCACTGTCGCATTCTAACAGTGTGGCAAAAGTCATTTTCGAGCGTGATTGAGTACATATGCAGAGAGGAATTCCCATGGCTGATAATTGACTCCTGATTTTTTGATTAATATCTTTCTATTCCTAATAATTAGCACCTATCTAACAATATATAGAAGATTTACAATTATTTTTTGCCATAGTTGTACAACTTCTATCTTCGACCAGATGCGACCACCACTTAGAATTACCAGATCTTGAAAAGGATTTTCCCTGTTTTGGGTTGAGAAATAGTGAAAAACAAATCGATGAAAATCCCAATGATATAGCTCGATCACTTTCGGTGGGTTGGAAGAGGAAAATTGCCATGCTACATAATATAGCAATTTATGATAATAAAGCTCAAATTCGGCTGAGATTACTTTGAAAGCCTCTTGTATAGTGGCAATATATAGCTCTTTATACAGGAATAGACTCCATAGTTGAAGGAGAATTATCAAAGTTGAGGCTTTGAACATCTCTAGTGGTATTGGAAGCTGAGTTGTTAGTGATATTCCTTCTTTTAGCAAATTCGTGACTTACCCTTGGATCTTTCCATTTATGGTAGTTTTGATAGGAGATTGAAATGCGGGACATACATTTCTAGTCAGCTAGCTCAATATAGAATTACGTATACTAGTAAATGCTGATAATTTATTTACATCATAACATTCCCAACAAGAGATATATCAGCACTATTTGCAGGATAGCAACAAGGCATTGGCATGAAAATTTAATCTAGTTTAATGAACAGGTTTATCATTCTCTATTTTTATCCTGTTCAAACAATTTAAAAATCTCTTCAATTCTGTGCAAAGCAGAACTATCTTACAATATTCCGTAGCCAATCTTCACATATCCTTCTACGACACTGGCACTTCCTTTCGCCAGCAATCGGAGTCCAACATTTAACACAAAATGACTTTGCCTGTCTTTGCTTATCTTCACACGGTTTACACATCCCATCCCAACGAATTGTAGTAGAACAGATATCACAACGATATATTCTGACCCATTTCCCTTGTTGAACAAACTTCTCAGTTCTCTTGCTTCGCTCAAGCCTCAGTCTCTCAAAGATCCCCTGAACATCTTGCTCAATCTGCTCATCACTAAATCCACCACTATCACCTACGTCTAGCAGCATCTCCCCAGCACTTATTTTGGAATTCTTCCGGGGTTCTGACTCCTTACTTAGCCTGATTGTAGACTTCCGCTTTCGTAGTATTGTGTTAGGTTGGAGGTTTGTAGGCTTTAATGTCTCTCCCATGGCTGGAGATCTAGCCGCTTTTCGTGCTGTTATTTGGCAGTGGTTAGTTTCAAACCTAGACAAGCGAAGGAAGATGTTCAAACAAATCTTTTGCGACCGTATTTTCTATACCTGATTTTGGATTGTGTTGTGTAGCCTGGATGAGTTGTTAGAAATCTTAGGGAGAGATGGTCAACAGTCGTTCGAGGGATTTGAAGTATGATGAGAAATCGTACCAGATGACTGACCGTTCTCGGCGTAGTGTTTTAGAGCAATAACAGATTTCGAACTCTTCTCGCAATCACCTGTGGCGTACTTAAGTACTCTGAAATCAAAGTTTTCGAGTTACAAACCACAAGCGGTATCTCTGTAGAACCAAGCCCACAATTCCACAATTTTTGGAACGCACCTCAAATGGGTTGTTTCGTATGTCGTACACCAGTCCCGGACAGTCCAGCGAAGGTGACCGCAGTTGAATTTGATCTCATTATAATTACACATTCTAATCCAGCAATAAGAAGAGGTAGACTGGTTGCCTCGTTCTGGCTTTATATAGAGATCAACCCATTGTTATCTTAAGTACACCAATTTCCGACCTTCCAAGTCACCCTTATCCCCCTTTCGCAACGGCTTAAATGGGCATAGATAAGTCTAAGACGAGTGAATCCCTCACGGAAATATACGAAACGACAAAGCAGGGCTGGAAGTGGTTTGACATTTCGTCTGGTTATACGAGCCAGCAGCAAATGAACATGATAAGCTGGATGAGGGCGATTTTAAGACAAAGATGAGCTAACCAAGAACTAGATGTGGATCTTTAGAGACAGAGCACAATTCGAGCTGTTCAAAGGGTCATATTGCATAGAGAAAGTAGCAGAGATATCTCGAAAACTTAGCACACTAGAAGGATTTATCCATTTGAACGCTGGTATCATCCAGGATACAAGGATTTGTAGAGTTTTAAAGGAGATCTCGGCGAACATGCCCAAGCCAAGCCGAGAGAGTCTTTTCGCGCAAATACATTCTGAAGTGTCAACTAAACTTGAAGAGCTAATCCTGTACACTTCGAAGCTTTCTCAGTGTCTGACATCAACGCCTTGCCCAGCAACTCATTGAAGCAGCGATCTGTTGAATATACTTCCACTTCCAGCCGTCGTGCTGGAGGAGGAGCAATTTGCCAATCAAAGTTTCGTTCAAGTCTTCTTCATACATTGGGATACCACGAGATCCTCCAACAATATCAAATGCCCGGCCCGAAGTACTCTCTCTCTCTTTTAATTGAAGGGTATTGACCGTCGCCCCCTTGTTCCTGAAGCCTTGCCATAGCCAGACAAGGATCCATTTCCAATAAGAATAACGATATGTAACAAGCATCCACCTTCCGGCCAATGATAATTCTAACGCATCAGAGGAGAAATCTATTTGCTGATTGTCGATTAAAACACTAAAGATGCCGGACTTTTCAGAAACAATTTTGAAATCTTCCAAGCAGAATGACTGCAAGTAAGCACATCCCAAACTCTAAAAGAAGTTAATCATCATATGGCGTACTGGCATCGAGGAAGTCCTGATTACCACATCGTCTGTAAAACTAGATATAGTTGTGGTAGTTTGTGAGATCTGTACAAATGAGGTTAATTATGAGTATAAAATTATAAATTGTGCAATCAACCTTTATTATCCCAGGTTCCGACGATTCACCACCCGGTGGCGCTGCAGTAATATGTGCGATCTGATCAATTCCACCGGACTTAGAAAGATTTGAGCCTTTAGACGCGATGATGGTAGAGGTAGCATGATCCATCGTGCATGTACGAGAAAAGTCCGCAGGGTGTAAGAATGAAAGGGGTAAGGCAGATCAGCCACAGAGAAGCAGTGAGAAGTGAGAAGTGAGGAAGTACAGTAAAGGATGATGTGAGGCGGACAAGGTTGCAGTACTCATGAACGTATGAGAGATGAGAAGGGCATACGCTGGTTGCCTCGTCCTGCAGCTCCTCCTTATATATTGAACCAGATTCCCAGAGCATATTGGAAGAAGTGCAGGTGGTGGCGACCCGACCTGCTATACGTTAGATGAGGTTAGCACTCAGTAAGAGACGAGGGGGTGGCTTAATTGCCCTCTTTAGACTTTGAAGAAATCAATTGATTTCTTCGAGAGCAAAACAGGCTTAGCGCCACGCTAGTGTGGTACTGCGTTTGTCCTGCATCGTAATACCGTAAATGCACCTACGACCTTTAACTCTCCTTAGGCTCAAAATGGGTCATGATCTCAGTCGAGTCGTCGATACCCTCTATCCTCTCCCAACGAACCAGCGAGTGGCAGCTTTAGATAAATTGCTCCAGGACAAAACAGTAGGTTTACGCCACTCTGAAACTATTTGACTAACCCGATATAAAGCTCTATCAGGGTCTATTAAAGGGTGCAAAAGATGCAGAACTCAGCTTCACTCTAAAGAAGTTAGTAAAGAAAAAGCCACCGACTTTGGAAATCGTAACGCCATCCTCTGTCGTGGATTCCAACAGCCTCGACAGCTGGTCAAAAGATCTCTCACTTTTCTGGATATCTCCCGAATTCAAAATTGAT
>Ga0302320_10023223_pt1 | contig 12182 bp, 7 predicted proteins | sample Bog_T0_3_FD_202130 | JGI IMG/M metagenome (GOLD analysis project Ga0302320, IMG submission 202130) | Peat permafrost microbial communities from Stordalen Mire near Abisko, Sweden - Bog_T0_3 | ecosystem: Environmental > Terrestrial > Soil > Wetlands > Peat | place: Sweden: Abisko, Stordalen Mire...
ACGAACCAAGAGTCAGAGGCACACAGCAAGATCGTGGGTTTGGCTCTGCCACGCGCTTAATGGATCGCGCTACGGATCACAGCTCAGCCAAGTGGTTGAAAATATGGCGGAGAGAGTGGGATTCGAAACCATCGTTCAACGTAGTTTCATGTAGTTAGCTTGCGGCAGATGGCTTCTAACGCGGCTAGTTCCATGCAATGCAACGCTAACGGCACGGAAACGGCACGGGCAGTGGAAGGTGGTCTTGGTTGTCACGAACTGATTAATTGTGGGTAAGATCGTGATTTGATCGGCGTTGGGGCGGCTGTTGCCGGCGACCCCTACCATCCACCGTGGCTACGGGTCCATACACGGCGGTTCGAGTCAGTTTTTGACCTCTCAGTGAGAGGTGAAATGGAGCAAGGGGCGAGTGTTTTCCGATCACCGTGAGTTGTACTTTTCCGGGTCTTTCCAAGGACACGTAGTTTCCGATGGAAATACCGGCTGACCGCTGGGGAAGAAAGCCTGAATCACTTTCTTATCGACAATGACAGGCCTTGATCGAAGAGGATAGTCGAGACAAACGTTCGGGTGCTGGTCATGGTAGTAGCACGCCTCGGGGGCGGTTGTGAGTATAGGCTTTTCCTCTCTCGGACAAAAATCGACCTCGAAAATGTACCGGTCGCTCCCTGAATAGATGAGGTTGCCCTCAAGTTGCAGTTCACCATCCTGGTCGTGGAAGTGGCCTGTTGCGCTTCTTATGGTTTTGAGAAGCTCCTTGCCCTCTGTCGAGAAGTAGAAAGTGACGTTATGCGGTCGTCCCCCACCCGCTTCCGTATTCACATCCTCGAAGATCTCGTAACCTATGAGACAGGCTCCGAAGAGGACCAGCGGAACCACCAAGCCCAGATAGGCCTGGAGCCATATTTTTCGAGAGCTGGAAGCGTCAGAGACATTGCGGAGCCGAGGAAAGCTTACGAACATCGCCAATGGCAATATATTCATTAAGAGAAGTAGATGTCGCCACCCCTCGAATCCGACGTCCAGTTTCCAAAATCCAAAAGGTTCATTGGTGTAAGGTAGAGGGCCTGCAATTATGAGGAATAGTACCCACGAAGCGATGGTCGATAGGTAAGCGGCGACGACACACGAAAAGACTGCAGACAGTAGCTTTTTCAAGGTTCTTTTGCCATCGGCCATCACCCAGATAAAGGAAAGGGTAGGAAAACCCGCAAGGAATAGCAGCACGCAAGACCATATGCCCGTGAACAAGCACTGCGGCTTCAGTATGGAAAAATCAGAGGCTCCCAACTTAGCCAAAAAAGTATTCGTTACTAACAGGCCTAATCCATAGAGACAAATGCCGACGATGGATGACACTTTCGCTATCGACTCCGCGTTGACCGAGAGAGTCTGCAACGGTGAAGGCTGGGCTGCTTTTGGCGAATCCTGGTCACTCACAAAGTATCCAAACAATCAGCTCGTGTTGTAGCGGACTTTATATTACGCCGTCGTAGAACGAGGCCACCAGCATTCGTTTGGAACGACGAGGACCCGCAGTACTCAAAGTGAGGCACAATGTCCCGTTCATCGACCTTCTTGGAGCTCTTGCTCATAGTCGCCCTCTATGATGGTGTCGCTCAACCGTATATCTCTTGCGCTAGGTGCTTCCGAGCGTTACACGCATCTTCCCACTCTCAAGAAAAGTGCTGACCTCGTTCACCACCCGCTCCGTTGAGACAGGATGAAATGCGGCCGCCTCACTATACTGCTTGGCAGCTGTAAAGAAATCTGTGGTGGTGAATGCGTGTTTCGGCGCGGACTCCATGATCTCCTGGACCATTGTCGTTCCCAACTTGCGATGGCTCTCGAACTGTGATTCGTTGAAGAATTGGTCCGCGGTCGTTTGGTTCGGAAAGTTCGGGTGCGTGGACGCATAATTCTGCACGTCGACGGCTTCACTACGGCGCACTGCCGGCTTCAAATAGATTAGTTCCCCATCTTTCGCGTTCTCACCATCTATCTCTCTGTAATGGATGTCGGCAATCGCACAGTAGACCGCCTGTGGATTGTTGCCGCTCTGGATATGGTTGCCATTCCTAAATTCGACTTGGATTCCCAAATCTATTCTGATCTTACGTACCGCATTCCCTAGATCCTCAAACTCGAATTTCGGATCGGCCCCGCCATCCACCACCACGATTCGATGGCAGCGGCGCATTACCATTTCATACAGCGCGAGGTTCTCGAAATGACCGCCATCCGATACCTGAATGAAATTGCCCGTGTCGTTAGTGTTCCCTAGCGCCTCACTCACTAGTGGGACAAGAGCCAATCGCGGCGAGCTATTGAGAAAAAAGCGTGCCGGCTTGTCAAGCCGCGGATTCGGAAGCCAGTATCCTAGCCGCACATTGAACAGCGTCATGATCAGAGCCAGCAGCGGTGAAGAGTGGTATCCCATGTTTGGGTTAAATGCCGCCCCGCTGATTGCCATCGCTGTCGCAAGTGTCATCCCATCTCTGCCCGCGTATGCCCGTGTAGGCACATATCCAACCCGAAAGCTGCCGCAATGGAGCGGACTGAAGGTGAATGACTCCGCTTTCCGCTGGGTCCAAGCCGTATTGGTAGTCGCCACCAAATTCAGCGTCGCGTTTATGATGTGCAGTGGACCATCGGAGCCCAACAGGAGATCGCATTCTTTGAGATTGTCATCTTCATCGAAATTGGTAAAGAAGTCTGGACTTCGAAACTCGTTCGAGGCCCCTAGATATGCGCGCATGAGGCGCGAGCGATACATGCTATGCAAAGAAAATGTATTCACGCTGAAAAACAGATTGCAGAAGATTGCAAAGCCCCCTAGGGTCGCCGCATAAATCGCCCAGGTTTCACCCTCTCCGAGACAGGGCCATTGCGTTTTCAGAAGGTTAATTAGGCCGTGATTTACAGCGGCTAAGGTGATGGCAAGAAGAAAAAGAAATAACAATCCGAACAGTGGCGCAATCAGGTTCAAACGCGATTTCACTACCTTGCCCACCTGCGCAGATGTGCTTGCACTCTTACCTGTAAACGCAGAGATTGCTCCTGCGCCCAAAGTCAGCATTCCCACGACCCAGTTGAAAAACGCCGGCCCATAGAATGCCAGCAGTGAGGCCACGAACCAGCCCAACATCATCATCATGTGGATTGCTTTCATCCGCGCCCACCATTCCCGGTTCTCCTCTAGATCGCTCTTGGCCACGACCCCAGTGAAAAGAGAAGAAACGGTCAGCAAAGTTGCCCACACTAGAGGCAGCCCGAGAACATAAACTGAAGCCTTTTTCGGCCAGAGATCTTCTGTCAAATGGAGGCGTGCTGCAAAATGCGGGGTGCTTCTCAACGCCTGTTCGAGCGTCGGCGCTATTTGCGCCAGCAGCAAGAGTAGTGTGCTCGTAGCAAGAGCCACAACCGGAACCGCGAAGACAAAAAGCAAGCTGTGTATCAAGCCGTCACGCCAATTGCGAGCTTTCCTACTGATCATCCAACTTCCGTACAAAGCGGGCACCAGCAGAGGAATCGCACTCAAATATACGAAAGTGAGAAATTGTGTTTCGTCGATCACGATTGTTGGGCGGGGCAATTGGGCGACCATCCAATAGATTACAAGCCCGGCCACAGCAAAACCGATAGTGCCATTGGCCACAAACAAGAGGCTTTGTGCCGTCTTCTGCCATTTCCATTGTTTAGAGACGTTTTGCACGAGCGTGAGCAGCAGGAGTGCGACAGACAACGACAGCGCGAGGGCGGCGATCCAATTGTGGGAGGGCAAATTGAGCGACAGACGGTCCATCGCAGAACCGACGAGTATGGGGAGACACAGTAGTGCTGCCGCTGCCGGCAATAGCATACAGTTATTCAGAAATAGATTGCGCATGACGGTCGCAAGAAGGGTCCACGTATCTACGGTCAACCCGCCAAGTCGTGGCGCAAGAAAGCTGGTGTACTCGCGTAGATGTCGCAATGGGCGCGGCTCTGGATCGACCCCGGTAGAGCCGCACTTTGAGATCTCATTCACGACTCCGGTGAAGCCACGAGGATGACGCCTCGCCCAAGCCATCAACCAACTTCCGATATATCCGCCGCCCGACACTGTAGAGAGGAAGTTAACTTTGTGTAGCATTCCAGGCTTTTCCGCCGGGTCTCTCGTCGAGAAACGAGCCAGTCCTTGAAGTACCCCCAAACAGATACTGGCACTTCGAATTCCTCCGCCTGAAAAGCAGAGGGCAGACCGATCCGCACGGTGAAGCTCATCGGTGAGTCCTTCCACGCTCGCCTTGCAATTCCGCTCGGCCTGGCGCACCTTCTCCAACTCCTTATTCTGCTCTGCTTGTTGTTCGCTGCCCAACGCGGGTAAACCTGAGTGCGCTGTACTCCAGTCGTCTAGCGCATCCTTGGCTGCTTCAAGCCGACCGTATGCAGCCTCTACATTTGCGACAGCCTCCGCAGCTTTTGCAAAGGCCGCCACGTCTTTCGGGGAATTGGTTAGTTGGGCTTTCAGCTCCTCCAAGAGTATTCGGTGCGGCAAAGCATGTTCAAATACGGCAATGCGCGGCGAATCCGGCTTCTTCGGCCCACGGGGTACCATATTCTCTTTGCTGCTCTGACTATTGAGCGTTGTTTTTTTTGATGCTTTCGGCGCTTTCTGCCCCACTTGAGACCTTCCTTGGAGATCGACTCGGGAATCGCGCTTTTCTATTGCAATTTATCTCGTATTCCGCAATTCACTGGCGACAGACGATGACTCTCTAACAATTAACCAGATCGCGAAGGAGAGCGCGACGGCAATGGTGAGCGTAAGTCCGAGCGCTTTCGTGATCGGCGTTGGGCGGAGCACTAATGTTGTGATCGCAAAAATTGAGAAGACGAACAAGGTTGCACCGGCACGCTCCCAGCGCAGCCAGGTCGGACACGAAGCAACCAACCATGAGAGCACAACGTCCGTTCCCCACCACGCGGTAAGCAGAAAGTTCGTCCCGGCAATTAAATTGCCTTGGCCCGCAAAAGTGCCGTGAACACCCTTGAAAATGACAAACACCGCCCAGTAAAAATGGAAGAGAAATGCCACATAGCTAAAAGTCCAGAACAGGTGCCAATAGTTGTACACCGCAACGCTCGCGTCGGAGAAAAGATATAGAGACAACGCTGGAATCAAAAGAATGGTCGTCGCCCAGATGGTGAATATGGTTCGATATCGATCCAGATTCTGTGTCGTCTCCGGCACAAGCAACGCAAGCGCGATCAAAAGCGCAAACGGTACGTACGTGTTGGTGAATTCAGTAAATGAAATTCTGGTATGTCGACTGTTCATCATGATTTCCGGCGTTAGAGTGTCTTCAGATATTCCAAAAGGTCTTCAAGCTGTTGTTTGTTCCAATTCGGCGAACCATACGGCCAGGGATAATCGTGCCCTTTGTTGGAATTCCCCTTTAGGGAAGTGTCGAGGCGGAAGTAGTGGGTAGCATCAGGACTGTCTGGGGAGGATAGGCCTACGTCCACAGGGTCATATGAATTCCTACCGCGGTAAAGGATCGCGCGGCGCGGTTTTAGGTTGATCAATTCCGCCAAGGTGAGTACGGTCGCGTTGTGGAAGTAAGGGACGCGGGTGAACGCAGAGTCGATTGGTGCATTAATATAACCCTTCGTGCTTCCCGTCGGTCCAGGCCTCAGATCTTCTCTCTTGAACTCAAAGGGATGTTTCGCCGGGAAGAACGCCGCGAGTCTGTCGGGAATGCGATCATAATAGCGATAAGTAACGCGTTCTGGGTCCGTCTTGATTTGCTCCCATGGAACGACCGCGCCCTGAAGCTCTCCGGCAATCCAAACACCGTTCTCCGGATGGCCATGGCAAGCGTCACAGGTGAGTTTGACCTGCTTCCCGTTAACTCCGACGCTCGCATAGGGGCCAGTTCCCATGTAAATCGCCTTCCCACGGCGAACTTTCTCGGCATCTAACGGCCGTTCTGGAAATACCTGTGCGTAAGTGGGGCCTCGAAGTGTTCGGGTATATTCACTCGCTTGTCTGACATTGCCGGCAATCTCTGGGATCGCCAGATTGTCAACAGTAGCTCCCGCTGCGAAAGCGGCAAGCGCGCTGCGAGCGTTCAGGTCACGAATGCTCCCATCGAACTGCGACCATTCTCGCAGTTGTTCTTGATAGACGGTACCGACCTTCGTATACACCGACATTGAGGTACCAGGTCGGTCGAGAACTCGCCGCACAATGGTACGGAAGGGCTGAGTTCGATCTGGGCCTGTGGGAACGCATTCGGGAGTGAGGGACAGGTCACCTCCGAACGGCTCATCATACTTAGAGAATCCTTCGGCGAGAGTTTTGCGAAACCCGCGCAGCCATAGCCCAATCATTACCCGCTGTGAGAGCGTCAAAGGCTGACGTCCGGTTTTCTGCATGTACGTATCTGAAATCTTCTTGACGGTCAGTCTTTCATCCCCTATTGCCTTTTGAAGCGAGTCAATCCAAGCAAAAAGGTTCAGGGACGAATTTCCGGGACCGGGGACGATCGGTTCGGCCTGATTGCCCGTGTCTCGAATCCGCGTCGAATGACATAAAACACAACTGAATCCTACAAATGGAACCGGGGAAGGAGCACCAGACTGAGGTCGATGATGCGATACCGTAAAGCCGACTGGAAGCTCACTTGGGTCTGAAGACCTCAAAAAGCCGAAACGGTCGATCCAACTGTCGCCGCTACCAAAATCCTCAGGGAATAAGTCCGGCAAAACTTGGAGCACGGGCAACGGGATCAGTTCGGTTCCTATGCTTCCACGAAAGAAAGCGTCTTTCGGGTCCAGATGTTCGTCGGCAGTCATCCAACTGCGCTCCAAGATAGGTAGGGCAACAGCGAAAGCCAGCAGTAACGAGACCGCTGTGACCAGGACAATTTGAAACATCCGAAGTAACCACCGGACTCTCTTCGTAGATATGGACACAGTTCCACCCCTGTTAGACGACCTTAAGATTCCTCAATACGCTTCCAGGGCGCGAAGGCATTCTTCGTCCGCATCAACATCGGTGTCAGTTCCGGGAAGTGCCGCAGAAGGACGGTGTTCATGTTGTTGTTATCGATCCAGTTCATTCCAGGTTGGGTATAAACCGCCGGCGTGTAGTCGGTTGTGAAATATCGATCGCTTTTGATGCGACGCGAAGCCATTAGAATGAACACTCGGAAAGCCGTGTCGCTAAATCCGAATCCCTCGGGCGGCTTCTCAGCATACATCCCAACCATTAGGTCTACCTTATCCGGGTGACCATAGACCTCGCGCAGCTCGCGCGCGAGATCCGGATCATCCGTCATCTGTTCGAACGAATTGACCCGCGGCATGTGAAACAGCTCGCGGAAGCGGTTGTACCGGGGCACGCCCCGTTCGCGGTCGCGCAGAATGTCTATACTCGCCAGATCGATCAATTCTTCTAATTGCGGGCCGTTGCGCCGATTCATCCGGCGCATCCAGTTCGGAAAATTGCGCAGTGTGACCGCGCCGGGGCTCTGCGTACCAAAGCTATAGATCAAGTCGAGAAACGTCGTTCCGTCGAGGCCGAGAGCGTTGGTCATGGCTTCTGGGCCGACGATGACGTTGGAGGCGTCCGAACCGTTCGACTCAAATTTCAGCAAGCGTCCCTTCCTCCCGTCCTCTGCAAAGCGAATCTGGATGTCGTTTGGCAGAAGGGGATGCAGTCGGTACACCGAAACGAACTCTTCTGTTAGGCAATAGTCCGCGCCGGTTTGACTATTTTCCGAACCAGGAATGCCGCTTATCTCCTCGCTCTCACTAACGCGTCCGAAAGTTTTCTTCACTGCTGCTCCTGCCAGCCCGGACCAGTTAGCGTTCATTCCTACCTGTAAGGCAGGATGCGTCAGGATGGCAGTCGTCCAGTCGACTGTGTGGATCTTGGCCATTAAAGCGCTGTTGACGAGGCGAGCCGCCCGAAAAACCTCGTCATCACAGTTCGGGTGGTGCCTCCACTCCGGGAATGCCTGCAGGAGGTGATCGCAGATCGCGTTGTGCTCAAGTGTAAAGAGGTTATGCAACAGACTAAGTCCCAACCACCAGTTTGAGGTAAGGCCAGTCTTTTCCACCCCGGTTGGGTCCAGCGGAATCAGTTTTGTCTTGGGATCGATCCGGAGCTTTCCCTCCTGGCCACACCGATACTTTATTCCCGCGATTGGGCTGTCGCCGTAGATCTGCGAACTGTCCCACCAGTGGGTCTCGGCATTTGCATAGGTGACGGGCCCTGAGCCGTCATTAAACTTCCGCGTCGGGTCGGGGCGGGTGCGGCGGATCAGCATCTTCCCGGACGGCCATAAATCACCGGGAGGCAGGGGAATATCGAAGGGGTCTTCCGCCATGGGCCGTGGCGCACCGTGGTTAAACCAGTCGTGCGTCTGAAATTGAATCCATGCTGCCGCAAGTAGGTTGAGGATGCCGGCCGGCTTAAAGTCATCGGTGCCATCGCTTTTCACCTGTCGCGCCAATAGCCGGTTGCTGACCAGACGCGGACTCGGTTCGAGGATTCCAGCGTCTCGCGTGGGATCCACTTCGCTCAGCGGAATGTTCCGCCCAAAGCGGGCACCCGGATTGCTCAGCGTGAACTCCGAGTTATTCAGCGGATCGACTGTGTTTACGCTCGCATTGCCCATTGTCGGCTTCGAGAGGTCGTTGTATTGCCCGTCTTCTTCGCGCTCGGTCAGGAAAGCAGACCGAAAGGGCACCGTCGAGCGTAGACCACTCGGATTTGTGACCGCGATGTCGGAGGTATTGTGCAGATTTTTCGCGCGCAGCACATCGCGCAATGCCGCTAGGTTGGCCACGGCCAAAAACGTCGGCAGCTTGTGCCAAACGACAAACAGGTTCAGGAACTGGAAAGCCTTGACATATATGACTGCCATGAATGATTTCGGATCACTCTCGCGAATGACAAAAGACAACACGAAACACGCAGCCACAGCTAGTAACATGACTATGCCGAGAATGTGGGCCACTATGCTGGCTTTCGCCGCCAGTGTAAATGCTCCGAAAAACATGATGAATGCGAGCAGGTGCGCCGCACCTCGCTGTACTCTTACCCACCTATGGTCTGACACTAGCCAGGCCAGCAAAACATCCACCCCCCACCAGGCCGCGAGGAAGAGATCTGGCATGGGGTGCTCGACTATTCTCTCGGGATCGATCGCTACGCCCGCCTGGCTATGAAATATCTCAGCCCAATTCAGATGAAACGTTGCAAAGACCGTCCAGTAGATGTGGATGAGGAACGCCAAATAGGCGAATGTCCAAAATGCACGCCAATAGGTATTCGAAGCGTCAGCTCGCGAGAACACATGGAAGCAGAGCGCGGGCGTCAGCAGGAAGATGCTCGCCCAGATCGTGAAGATCACGCGATAGTAGAGAACGGTGTGGACAAGAAGCCCTGGCGCGGCATGGGCGTCGAGCCGTCCCTGCAACTCGGCGGCGCCATGAGCCAACGCCACCAGGAGAAGGAACAACGCGAAAACAAACCAGCACTTTGCACGAGACTGGCTGGGAGATTCCTTCGCTATGTCCATATCAACTACTCCTCGTCTGTTTCATACGCAATGCCGCCCGCTAGTGCCAACGCTGCTGGTGCTGCTGCTGAGTGTCGGTGTAGCCGCCGTTGAACAATGTGTCGTAGTACTGCAAATCTAGGTGGTGCGCCTGCAGCCACACGCCAGGCGCATACATTGCGTCGCAGTGAGCGGGGAAACGCCCATGACGCCCATAAATATATGTGCAAATATCCTTGACGCAGGCGATAACGTCGTCCTTGTAGTGGGGTACCTCTTTGAGATAGAGCTGTCCGCGATCGCCTTGGAAGATTCGGCGGAAGTAAGCTTGATCGCCATACGCACCGCTCGCTCCGTACTTCGCATCAACTACCGCCTGAACCGCGTCGGCCATCGATCTGTAGTAAGGCGGACACATGCCCTTGATGTGTGGTGGAAGGCCTATAGGCTGCGACCGCGGGGACGTGACAAAGGTCCCCCAGCGAAAGAAATCGAGCCCCCGGTAATGGGGGGTCACATACTCAAATCCGAGAGCAGGCAACAGTTTTGTCGGCGAAACCGAAGCATGGATCCAGCCGCCGAGACCCATGGCTTGTAGCATCAAGATGAGGTTTTGCAATAGCAGCTCGGCCTCGATCTGCGTGCGCATGGTGCCCAGGAAACCGAGGGAGAGCTTGAGTTCCTTGTTAAGAAAACCATTGCGGATCCACTTTCCTACTCCTGCGGGCAAATAGAAGTTTCGATCATCGAGAAAGGCCGGCCGATGACCATCCGGCTCGGTTAGGAGATACATCAGTGCGTTGATGTACTGCTGCGTCATATCTACAACCGGAAACAAGATCGTGGAACCCGGAAGGTTGGACAAGAACCGGTTGGAATCGAGGTAGTAAGGAAATTCACGGGGGAACTCGGGACGCTTGTCAAGAATCTTGACCTTGGATGCTTCCGCCCGACGTATCAGCACCTCCGGCGTGAGAGGCTCCGAAGGGTCCACAGGCTCGACACGCTTTAGAAAATACGCGCCGCTGTCGTTGAACAGGAAGAAGTGCGTCGCCTGTGCGTTGTCGGTGCTTCCGGCAGCACGGCCTGGAAAGTTGATGTTGGGTGTGCCAAGAATCTTTTCTGCCGTCGTGGTCTCAAAGGGCCTATCTGGCAGAGTGAGCCCCGTCATTCCAATCGCTGAGATCAACACTGCCTCTTCTAGTGCACTGAGCGGTTGCGGTGGGTAGTTTGACGTATAGCTGTTGCTGCCCGCCGGTACAGACCGGACTCCTAAGCTGATCCGCCTTGACCTTCGTTTGAAAAGAGCCTCGAAAAGGGGATACTTGCTCATCTCATCGAAGCCGACATGAACCCCTGGCATATTTGCTACCTCCTATCTATCCGCGGGCCACTCTTCGCCTCGTATGCTCGCATTGATCAACCCTTTCAGTGACGTATCAGCACGCTAGTCCGTCAGTGATGCGCATCCGTGGCGCCAATTGCTGCCCAAAAAGAAACAACCATCAGGCCCTATCACGCCCGATCCAGCACCCCAGTCCCACAAGGCGTGCAAAACGGGAAAGTAATCTCAGCGGGCATGCACTCGTACAGGAGTGCGACACCTTCGCCGAAAAAACACCGCACTTAGTTGTCCCGGGAAGTCGGCGAGCAGAAACCCCCTCAGGCGTGGAGCCTCTACAAGGTCCACTTTCCCGTTCGCCGAAATGGGAATCAGCATAATCCTCAAATTAGGGAATGTCAAATTCCCATTTAAAGAGCGGACAGCGACAATTCCATTTGCTTTGGTGGCATGCGCTGGGGTGCACATCTGCGGAGGAAGGAGCGGCCGAACTCGTTCGCTAATCGCGAATCATCGTCGGTTCTCATAATCAAGCATGTTTCGAAAGACAACGATGGATCCGAGAGCGGTCTTATAACCACACCTTCAGCGCTGAGGCCCACTGAGGCAGGCTCGGTCACGATTGCCACTCCAACATGCTGAGATACCAGGTAAATTGCTTCTTGGGCAGTAAGGATATCGTGCGCGTGCTTCGGAGCGATGCCCTGACGTTGTGCCGCGTCCATGATTGCGTCACGAACGACAGGATGAGTTCGTCGAGCAAACAGAATCCATTCGTCTTTTGCCAAGTCTTGGAACGCAATGTCTTCCTTTTGAGCAGCTACGTGGGCCTGCGGGAGTGCGGCATAGAGATGCGTCTGAGCGAATGCCGCAGCCGTGATCCGAGAGCTCTCCGGCGGTGCCGTCACCAATGCCAGATTCAAGTCGCCTGCCATCACGCGCCGGACCAACTCGCTTGAGAACTCGCTAATGAGCTGAATGCGGAGTTTAGGGTACATGGGCAGACGGATAGCGAGAATGGCTGAAATCCAGGCGTGGTCGGCGTCGGGCGAGTGCCCAATAGTCAAAATGCGGTCGCTCCCCTCGCGAGCAGCATCAACGGCCCGGTCCATGTGCCAGAGTGCCAGACGAGCCTCTTCGACGAAGATACGGCCCACTTCGGTTACTTCTACATTCTTCTTGTTCGTGCGAATGAATAATTGAAATCTGTGCAGTGCTTCGACCTCATTTATCTGTTTGCTGAATCCAGACTGGGTGATGTGCAATCTGTCTGCGGCCCGAGT
>Ga0302320_10023224_pt1 | contig 12182 bp, 15 predicted proteins | sample Bog_T0_3_FD_202130 | JGI IMG/M metagenome (GOLD analysis project Ga0302320, IMG submission 202130) | Peat permafrost microbial communities from Stordalen Mire near Abisko, Sweden - Bog_T0_3 | ecosystem: Environmental > Terrestrial > Soil > Wetlands > Peat | place: Sweden: Abisko, Stordalen Mire...
AACTGGCAATCATATCTCGGGGCTGGCACTCTCGCCGACGCCGAGCCCCAGCGGAGCTATCGGATTTATACACTGACACGGCAAATCCACTCCCGGCGGGTGCATAATGAACTCGCACGGAAATCCGCGCCTTACGAAGCCGAACGTTTATGCTGCGCTCCGGCTTTAATCACCCGCACCCAGGCCGGTCGCTCCGGCCTTGTGCGTCATACACGCGAATGGGATGATCTGGGAATGTTTCAAACTCGATGCCCCTTCACAGATCTGACCGCACTACGTGAACACGCGAAGCGCTGCTAATATTCCCGATCTGAAAACCTTTTCGGTGTCGCGTTTGTCCTCGACGCACTCCGCCCAGCGGCCTGACCCGACCGCCTTTCCGCCGACTTTCAGGCTCGATTCCGTGCCCTGACAAAGATGGGCCCCCTGTAACCAAAATGCAGCCGTCACGAGTTTGTAGCCGGGGTGCGGATCGTTTGCGACTGTTTGCCACGCGCTATTTGCCGAACCGGCGCCGCTCTGGACGTGAGCAGATGTCTTACAGAACATATCTCGCGGCGGGTCATACCCGGCCCAACAAATGTCCATTGCTGCGGCAGTCGAGACGCCGCCCAAGAGCAGCGTAGCGAGCGTCACACTTGCCTTCCGAAAATTCTTAAGGAACATAGTTGTGTTAATAGATGCTTGCGGTTGTGTCATTTACTCGATCTCTCCTGGAACGGCTGCGGGCGTTCTATCGCTTCGCCGTCGAGTCGAAGTGGGTTGCAGATAACCCGGCCACAAAGATCAAGAATCCAAAAGTGAAGCCTACCCCCACGATGCCGTTCAGCCAGGAGGAGGTAACGAATATCCTTGCGGCCTGCGATCAGTACCCCGATTCCTACGGTCGCGTGCGCCAGTGGAACGGCAGGCGTCTCCGGGCGCTGGTCCTGCTGCTGCGTTATAGCGGTCTGCGGATCGGTGACGCGGTTTGCCTTCGCGTGATCGCGTCACGGGGAACAAACTGTTTCTCTACACAGCGAAGACCGGCACGCCGGTTTATTGCCCCCTGCCCGAATTCGTCATCACCGCGCTCGATGCCGTCGAACGCAACAATGAACATTACTATTTCTGGTCCGGCACTTCGGAGAAGGACGGCGCGGCGCGCGACTACATGCGGTATCTCGCCAGCCTGTTCCGGCTTGCCGGGGTGCAGCGCGGACACGCGTACCGGTTCCGCGATACGTTCGCGGTGGAATTGCTGCTGGCCGGGGTGCCCCTCGAACGGGTCTCGGTGCTGCTGGGTCACAGTTCGGTCAGGATTACGGAGAAACATTACGCCCCCTGGGTACTGGCACGGCAGGGGCAACTGGAAGCCGAGGTCATGCGAACGTGGGGGAAGGACACGCTTGTTCTCGCGTCAACGAAGGGGACGCCAGAGGTACAAAAAAACGATAGGCGCTTAACTAATGGGAAACAAACGGGATAATCTGGCGGTGAGGGTGGGATTCGAACCCACGGAACCCGTGAAGGTTCAACGGTTTTCGAGACCGCCCGATTCAACCGCTCTCGCACCTCACCGGGCCTTTACCACCATACCAAATTCGCCTATTTCGCGTCTTTGCTCTCGTGGTATTCCATCTCGGTGTTCAGCGCCCAGATGTTGCTCATATCGACCCGGCCCTCAATAATGTTGTCGACCGCCGTCATCGCCGTCAGCATCGAGTGGTCCTGGTTGTTGTACTTGTGCATGCCGTTACGCCCCACCAGAAACAGGTTATCGAACTGGCTCACGTAATCCTTGATCTCGTCAAACCGCTCATACGCCCCGAAGTAAGCCGGATAGGTCTTGGGCACGCGAATCACGCAGGCATCCAGCACGTCCGCCCGCTCGATGATGCCGATCTTCTCCATCTCATCCTTCGCGAACTCGATCATTTCCGCGTCGGGCTTCTTCCAGATCTCGTCCGTCTCGTAACAGAAGTACTCGAGGCCGATCCAGACGTTTTCCGGATTGCCCACCAGGTACGGGCTCCAGTTATTGAAAATCTGCATCCGCCCCACTACCACGTCCGGCTCCTGAATATAGATCCAGTTATCCGCCAGAAGCTTCGATCCATGCGGCGAATCTTCCTTGATCTTCAGTTTTTTGAGGAGCACGCCGACGGTTATGAAATCGCGATAGATCAGGCCGTCACTGACCTGCAGCACGCTTGCAGGAACCGGCGCCTGCAGGCAGCGCATCAGCTCCTTGATCGGCATGGTGGAAAAAAAATAGTCCGCCTCGATGGTTTCCCGTTCGCCGGTGGCCGAATTCACCGCTTCGGCCGCGGTTATGTGGAAGCCGTCCGTATAGAGCTTCTCCACGTTCCAGCCGGTCTTCACCACCCCGCCTTTGGCCTTCACATCTTCGGCGACGTATTCCCAAAGCTGCCCGGGCCCGAGCTTCGGATACATGAATTTCTCGATCAATGAAGTCTCGGTGCCCTTTTGCGAAATGTCGGGCGAGTTGCCGGACGCCGGTTTCTTCGCGAAACGCTTCTTCAGAAAGTGCCCGATGGCCTTGGTGATGGAGAGTCCCTTGATCCGCTGCGCGCCCCATTCCGCGCTGATCTGGTTGCAGGGCACGCCCCACACCTTTTCGGTATACGACTTGAAGAAGGTCAGGTAGAGTTCTTTGCCGAAGCGATTGATCAGAAATTGCTCCAGCGTTTTTTCCGGCTTCTGCTGGCGAACCATGGTCTTCGCATAACTGGCGCCGATTTTCGCGGTGCGCAGCAATCCCAGCCCCTTGAGCGTCTGCGCGCTGAGCTGAATCGGATAATCGAAAAACTGCCGCAGAAAATAAATCCGCGATTTGCGATTGCGGATCAGCATCACGCGATCGTCATGCTGAGGATCGGGCGCCTCCACCGGCGCCACTACATCGCGGTTCTTTCCCTGGTAAGAGATGTTGTGGTTGCCGTTACCGTTGGCGGAGGCTTCGACAGGCATTACCTGCATCCACCAGTTCATCACGCGGTCGGACTTCGAGAAGAACCGGTGTCCGCCGATGTCCATGCGGTTGTCCTTGTAGCGGACGGTGCGCGAGATTCCCCCCATGGAATCGCTCTTCTCGAGCACCACGGGCTGGATGGCTGTGCGTTTTACCAGCTCGAAGGCAGCAGTCAGCCCAGCGGGGCCAGCCCCGACGATCAAAGCTTTGCGATCTGCCATAGTATTGCTTGTCTATTTTTGTCGCGGAGGCACGTAATCCGGCGGCAGAGCGGCGCCTTCGCCAAAGAAATATTGCTCCATCTGCTGGATGATAAATTCCTGCGATTCCTGCGTTCCCAGATTGAGCCGGTATTCGTTCATCAACATCTTCATGTGCTCAACCCACAACTTCCACGCTTCCTTCGAAACGTTGTCGTAGATGCGCTGGCCCAGCGGGTGGCCTTCGAAGGGAACTTCCTGCAGGCCCTCCATGTCCCTTTGGAACTTGACGCAAAATACCTTATGCGCTCCTTCGGGAACGGGAGCAAACTGATTGGGGTTAACGCCGGAGCCACAGCCCATGCCGTCAGGATACCAACTTATGGACACGTATTCGCGGCTCAGTTGTACGATCGTCCCTAAACGCGAACGCGATTTCGGATTTTATACGGCCGTGCTACACCAGCACGGTAAACGCCGTCTCGGTGCGCTGCACCGGCCGGTACAGCGTATCGCGTTCCACCGGAGTGCGCCCGGCCAGTTTGATCAGCCGCAGCAACTCGCCGCGCCGCAGCGATTGCGTAACCGTCGATCCCGCGTCGTGGTAAATCTTCTCTTCCACCACCGTGCCGTCGATATCGTTGGCACCAAAGCGCAGCGCAATCTGCGCGATCTTTGGGGTCATCATCACCCAGTACGCTTTGATGTGCGGCACGTTATCCAGCATCAACCGGGCCACGGCAATGTTCTTCAGATCGTCGAACCCCGTGGTCTTCGGAATATGCGACAGCGCCGTATTATCCGGATGGAACGCCAGTGGGATAAATGTTACGAAGCCGTGAGTCTGGTCCTGCAGTGCACGCAGCTTCACCAGATGATCGGTGCGATCCTCTTCGTTTTCGATGTGGCCGTAAAGCATCGTGCAATTCGAACTGAGACCCAGTTCATGCGCCGTACGCGCCGTCTCCAGCCACTCGTCACCCGTAAGTTTGTGGTCGCAGATGATCCGGCGTACACGCTCGGAGAATACTTCCGCGCCACCACCCGGCAGCGAATCCATCCCGGCATCCCGCAGCCGGACGAGAACGTCGCGCACCGTCATCTTTTCACGCCGCGCGAAATACCCGATCTCCACCATGGTGAAAGCCTTCAGATGAACCCCGGGAAACCGCTCCTTCAGGCCACTCAGCATCTGGCAGAACCATTCAAGATTCAATTCCGGATGCAGACCCCCCACAATGTGGAACTCGGTGATGGCCTCGTTCCAGCCCTTGCCCGCCGTTTCCCACACCTGATCGAGCGTCATGGTGTAAGAATTCGGATCGCGCTTCTGTTTACCGAACGCGCACAGCCGGCAGCTGGCTACGCAGACATCGGTGGGATTGATGTGCCGGTTCACGTTGAAGTACGTTACATCGCCGTGCATGCGCTCGCGCACCATATTGGCCATGTAACCCAGCGCCAGCAGATCGTTCGAGCGATACAACGATAGCCCGTCGTCATACGACAAACGCTCGCCCGCCTCCACCTTCTCGCGGATAGGCCACAATCGCCGGTCTTCGAATTGCGCGGGTGAACTCATACGGGTTGACGATGCAGGTATATATCGGCGGCCCAGAAAACGAAGAATAACACGCTGACCCAGCCGTTCATGGTAAAAAACGCGGCATTGACGCGCGACAGGTCGCTGGCTCTCACCAGGGTGTGCTCGTAAATGAGCAGCGCCGCCACGGCTGCGACGCCCGCCAACGCCAGGACGCCGAGTTGCAACTGATTCACGAGGATCAGCAAAGAAATAATCATCAAGACATGCAACACCCGCGCGATGGTCAGCGCCTTGCCGATCCCACAGGCGCGCGGAATGCTGAATAATTCGGCTTCGCAATCGAACTCATAATCCTGGCAGGAATAGATGATGTCGAAACCGGCAGTCCAAAACGTCACTGCGGCGGTCAGCCACAAAATGCGTGGATCGAGCGATCCACGCACGGCGATCCACGCGGCTGCCGGTGCGATTCCCAGCGCGAACCCCAGCACCAGGTGCGAAAAATGTGTGAAGCGTTTCGTAAACGAATAAGCCAGCACCACAGCCAGCGCCAGTGGAGCCAGACGGAAACAGAGCGTGTTCAATTCCCACGCTGCGAAGAGAAACAGGGCGATCGATGCGAGGGTAAATCCCCAACCGAAACCGCGCGATAAAAGGCCGGCGGGAATGTGGCGGCCGCGCGTACGTGGATTTCTCGAGTCGATCTCGGCGTCGACGAGCCGGTTAAATGCCATCGCCGCCGAGCGTGCCCCGACCATCGCCACCACGATCCAGAGCAAAGTCCAGCCACCCTGTGCGACCGATCTTCCGCTCTCCCGAAACGCCAGCAGCGCCCCGGTCAGCGCAAACGGCAGCGCGAACACGGAGTGCTCGAAGCGAATCATCTCGAGTGTCAATCGCAGGCGTTTTATGAACATGGCTCCTGTGGACAGCGGAGGGAAATCACTATTTTACCGAAGACTATCCAGCAAGGTCTATTTGGCTTCGAGCACGGCGCTGAGTGCCGGGTCGCGCCCTGCCATTAAATCGCCCAGCGCCAGAGGTGCCGCAATGTCGGGCATGAGCGAGGGAGCATCCATGTCCGTCGATCCGCCAAAGTACTTGGATGTATATCGAACAACCAGTCTTGAGTTGGGCAGCGTTAGTTTATTCACCTCGCCGTAGCTCCCGCTCGGCTTCCCGCCAGTCGGTTCTCCAACCAGCGTCACCCGGAGATCTCGTTTCCACTCCACGGCGTCGTAAAGGGCGGAGGAGAACGTGTTGGGACCAATCAGAACATAGATATGCCCGGCCAGATTCGGACGCGACGCCAGCGCTTTCTTCAGCGGGCTTATAACGCGCGAGTCGCCGCCGCCGTTCCACCTGAGGTCGACCACGACGCGCTTTACGGGATGCCTGTCAATATCCTCGGCGACGACGTCGCGCGTGAAATCGGCGAAGGACAGCGCGCGATCGTTGGCGCAGGCGTTGTACTGTATGTAGGCAGTCTGCGAGTCTTCGAGGTATTGATGCCAATAGTTTTTCCGCAACTGGCTCACGTACGGTGGTTTGGAAATATGAAGCGCTTCCCAAAAACCAATTTTGGGTTCTTTTGAATCGACCAGCGGAACCCTGACAACCATGGGCTCGCTCCCAGGCCTCGCGAGGGTTACACTCACCAGCCCGTCCGGTTCGATCAGTCCCAGGTGCTCCAGCACCGGGTGAAGCGTGATGAACACTGGAGCATTCAGACGCAGCCACACCTGATTTTCATGAGATATGAAGGGAGAAACGCCTTCGAGCAATTCCGGCGGCGTCATGGAGCCGATCCGCAGAACGCGGAGACCGATGGTCTTGGCGAATGGGCGCGTGGCGGCGGTGACTGCCAATCCATCCGCGAACCAGCCGAACGTGAATGGAATGCGCTGTTCGAATCCCATCCCTTTTGGCCAATCGATCCCATTGTGAGCCACTCCGGCACTGGCTACAATCTGCATGAGACGAACCACGATTTCGGCATCGCTCAGGGTCGGAAGACTCTGCTTCAGCGAGGCGATGGCCGGGTCGAATTTCTCCCTGGGGTAGAGTTTGCCGAAATCTTTCCGCCCACGGCTGGAGATGCCGCGCTCCAGGTCGACGGTTGTTCCCTCTGCGGAAACGCCCCTGACGAACGCATCTATATCCTCGCGCCATCGAGCCTCCTGGCTGGATCGAGCCCCCTCGCTGGATCGAGCCTCGAGGCCGGCTTCCTGCCCAGGCAAGGTTGAAGCCAGGGTCAGATACAGGGCCAGGCACAGGGGTCCGCGCATAGGACACCTACATCGTATTCGCGGGCCGCAAAGGACCCTGCCGTATCTCCAGGCATCCGCGCCCCGTGGGCAGCACCTTACCTGGATTCAGCAATCCCGCGGGATCGAAAAAAGTCTTAAACCGCCCGATATAATCCAGCGAATCGGCCGAAAAAAGCTTGGCCATCATCTCGTTTTTCTCCATGCCGACGCCATGCTCTCCGGTTATCGACCCGCCCACCGAGATGCAATACGCCAGAATGTCTTCGCCCGCCGCCTTCGCCCGCTCCAACTCTCCCGGCACGTGCGAATTGAACAGAATAATCGGATGCATATTCCCGTCGCCCGCGTGGAATATATTGCTGATCCCCAGATTGTGCTTTTTCGAAACCTCCGCGATGAAGCGCAGAGTCGGCGCTACCTGGGTACGCGGCACCACGCCATCCTGCACGTAGTACGACGGACTCACGCGTCCTACCGCACCGAAAGCGTTTTTGCGGCCCTTCCACAGCAGATCGCGCTCTTCAGCCGTCTTCGCGACACGAAACTCCCGCGCGCCGCAGCCCTCGCAAGCCTGGCGAATTTGCTCGGTCTGCTCCTCAACCGCTTCCACCAGCCCTTCGAGCTCAATCAGCAGCACGGCGGCGGCATCCATGGGATAGCCGGCATGCGTGGCTTCCTCCACCATGCGCAGCATAGTGCCATCCAGCATCTCCACGGCCACCGGCGTAATCGCCCGCGCGGTAACCTCGGCCACCGTATCCGCGGCATCCGAAGCGTCGTTGTAAATCGCCAGGATGGTCTTAATCTTTTCCGGCTGCCGCATCAGCCGCACGATGACCTTGGTCACCAGTACCATGGTGCCCTCGGAACCCGTCAGCAAGCCAACCAGATCGTAGCCAGGGCTATCCGGCTCTTTGCCGCCCGTGGTGTGAACGGTGCCATCCGGCAGAACGAATTCCAGACCCAGCACATGGTTCGTCGTCACCCCGTACGCCAGCGTGTGCGGACCGCCCGAGTTCTCCGAAACATTGCCGCCAATGGTGCACGCGCGCTGGCTCGAAGGGTCGGGGGCAAAGAAATATCCCAGCCCCTGCACCGCCAGCGACATATCCAGATTCACCACCCCCGGCTGCACCACCATGCGCTCGTTCTCGAGATCGATCTCGAGAATCCGGTTCATGCGTGCAAAGCCGATGGTGACGCCGCCCGCCCGCGGAATGGCGCCGCCACTCAATCCGGTGCCGGCCCCGCGCCCCACGATAGGAATGCCATTTTCGGCGGTGATCTTAACGATCGCCGCCACATCCTCAGTCGTGCGCGGAAACACCACCATGGCGGGCCGCGCCTTATCCACGCTGCCATCGTATTCGTAGAGCGACATGTCTTCGGGCCGGTCGAGATAGCCCTTCGGGCCGACGATCGCGGCGATGCGTTTCTTTACCGCCGCCGGCACCGTGTGGTGTTCGAACAGTTCGGGTTCAACCGCAACTTCAAAGGAGGGACTGGACATGTTGGATCATCTGGGGCGACGCCCAGGCCTGCGACGAAATATATTTCTCGATCACCTTGCCGTTCCGGTCGATCAGATAGCTCTCCGGATACTGTATCGTGCCGTAGCTGAGATTGATCTTCTCCGCCGGATCGTGCGCCGTCAGGAACGACATGGGATTCCTCGCGAGGAACTGTTTGTAAACATTCTCGTCCTTATCCACGCTGACGCCCAGAATCACCAGCCCCTTTGGACCCAGCTCCCGCGCCATCTCGTTCAACCCCGGAAGCTCCTCAATGCAGGGTGGGCACCATGTCGCCCAGAAATTCAGCAGCAGCAGTTTGCCGCCGAATTCGCGCGCCGTGATCTGCTTGCCGTTATCGGCGACGATACTGAAGTTGGGGGCTTTGTCGCCCGCGTTGACAACAGTCTCGTGGAGCGATGTATAAAGGGCCACGCCAAACGCCACCATCATGAGGGCAAGGATGGCCTGCGGGATCATATCGAAAATGCTGCGCCGGGAGGTCATGTGCTGTTTCCTATAATTCTATCGGACGGAGCGTCACCACAATCTCTTCCATGATTATTTCCAAGAAGGTCGAGTTTTCCGCGTCGCACATCTGCCGCTCGCCCCAACTCTCCGCGGCCGAGAACGAACGCGTCTACGGAGCGGCTGCCAACCCGCTGGGGCACGGCCATAATTACGTGGTGGAAGTGGCCATCGAAGGCCGGCCGGATCCCGTGACCGGCATGATTCTCGATCTGAAACGTCTCAAGGACATCCTTGAAGAAAAAGTTCTGAACGTCTACGATCACCGGCTACTGAACCGCGAAGTCGCGCCCTTCGACCGCATCGTTCCTACTGTAGAGAACATCGCGATCGATATCTGGGATCGCATCGAATCGATAATCGACTTGACGGGGAGCGCCCGCCTTTACTCCGTGCGCGTCCATGAAACCAGCGACCTGTGCGCCGAGTATCGGGGTGGGAAGTGAGGGTTCGCCTGACCAAACGCTATACGTTTCCGGCGTCCCACCGCCTGCACTCGCCGGCGCTTAGCGATGCGGAAAATCGCGCGTTGTACGGAAAATGCGACAATCCGCATGGCCACGGGCATAACTACGAGGTGGAACTGACCGTTCGCGGACCAGTGGATGCCGTCACCGGGCGTGTGGTGGATCTCTTTGCACTGGATCAACTTGCGGAGGATCAGTTCCTTGCGCCCTTCCGCTACCGGGACCTCAATGCCGAGGTGGATGCGTTCCGTAAAGCAGTCCCCACGACCGAAAACCTGGCGGCTGAAGTGGACCGGCGCTTGCGGTCCGTCTGGCGGGGCGTGTTCGGCGCTGATGGCCCGGATCTCGAAAAGGTACGCATCCACGAGACCGACCGCAACATCTGTGAGTTATCGGACTATGAATAGAAAGCGCGCCGTCGTAAAGGTCATATCGCCTAAACCGGCCGAAAAGCCGTTCGCGCCTCTCATCGAGGGCGTCATCGAAGCACTCGGGGAGGACCCCAAACGGGAGGGGCTCCTGCGCACTCCGGAGCGCGTCGAGAAGGCACTGCGATTTCTCACCAGCGGCTACACCACGGATATCAAGAAGATCGTCAATGATGCCGTCTTCGCCGTGAAGTACGACGAAATGGTGATCGTGAAGGACATCGAATTCTTCAGCCTGTGCGAGCACCACATGCTGCCCTTCTACGGCAAAGTGCACATCGCCTACATCGCCAGGGATCACGTAATCGGGTTAAGCAAACTGCCCCGCATCGTAGACGCGTTCGCGCGCCGCCTGCAGATTCAGGAACGCATGACCCAGCAGATCGCCGAGTGCATCCAGGAAACGCTCGACCCTCAGGGCGTGGCCGTGGTGGCCGAAGCGCAGCATTTCTGCATGATGATGCGCGGCGTGGAGAAACAGCACTCCGGCACGGTCACCAGCGCCATGCTGGGCGCCTTCCGCAAGAATAAGGAAACGCGCGACGAGTTCCTCTCCCTCATCCGCGCCAAATAACGTGGGGCAGGATGGTATCCTGCGGCCGATTGGTAATCGGCCTGCTCAGGTCACGCGGTCATGGACCTGGCGCTGGTCGCAAGCAAACGGGGAAGAACGGTGTTCGGTTGGCTAAATAAGAAAAAACAAGAGCCGAGACAAATCGACGACGCGGTATTTGGCCCGTTGACCTGGGTTCCTTCTTTATCCTGCTGGGAAGGGAAAGTTCTCTTCGCTCCGGCGAATGCCGATGTCTTCTTGAGGATCAGCGCTAAGGAAGAAGAGCCCGGTCCGGGGGAAGCGCAACACACCGTCTTCCGGCATATCGTGGAGAGGTACGAGGACCTTATCAGCGCTGTTGGCACCCTTTTTACGGCGCGAGTACGACGCGGCTCGGGGGGTCGACGACAGCCTTCCCAAAGATGTTTCTTTTAACCTGGAGGAGCTATCGATACCAGAGACGGAATCAGACGCCATGAAATGGGAGATGCGTTTTTATTGCGACGATGGCGGTGATTTAAGCTATGTCGTCTATATGGTGGGGTGGCAGGCTACCGGAGAGATCTTCGGTTGGGACTAAACTTTCAGACATTCCATCAATCATCTGAAGGCAAAACAGAACGCGCTTCCGCAAATACTCGCTCCAGCAACTCCGCCACACCCAGAGAAGCCGCCCATTGGCGCAAATACGCCCAATCTACCGGGCGGCTGGCGACGATACCCAGCACATCGCTCCACTGGCGATCCGAAACCCCACCGCCCCGCTTATACCAGATAAGCTTCTCCAAAATCGTATCTTCCGCACTGGCGGCGACGATCTCGACGCTGCTCCCCGCGTCCACGTGCCACACCTTGCGCTCCGAACGGGACAATTCACCGGCGTGGAACGCGTCCTTTTGCATAGGAAAAATATCGATCTTGAATCCGCTGGCGAAGTGGATCAAGTTGAATGAGCGCCCGAAGCGGAGCGCATCCCGCATCTGCCCTTCGTCGGCGTAGAATGCGGAACCGAGCCTGGCAGCCAGACCATGCGTCTGTTCCGGCCGCAGTTCCGCGACGATATCGACATCCTGGGTATAACGCGCAATTCCGTGAATCGAACTGGCTACCGAACCGCCAACATAATAGCGGATTCCCAGTTCGTCGAGGGCCTGCAGCAACCCGGTTACCGCTTCAAACACCCGACGGCCATCCGTAAACCTTCTTCATGAGCTCGGACCCCAGCCGCCGCGCAGTGACGCGCAGGAAAACCTCTCGATCGTCCGCCTCAGGATGCAAGCGCCGCACCTCGGCCATCTGCGCCGCCGTGATTGTCTCGTACATTTCGACCACTCGGTGTAACTTCTGTTCCGCGGTCATCTGCCCCTGAATTTTCAGAAAAACACGCAGGGCTTCCGGATGCGTATCGGACATCCACCCATGGCTGTATTCAGGCTGACTCACTATGATTCGAGCTCGGAAAGCGAGACGGATATGTCCGGATCTTTGGTCGTGAGAAGACCGTCTCTCACCTCCCGAATCCCCTCAACCGTATGAATGTATGCGTGCCGGGTGCGAGGATCGATCATCCAGACGTATAGCACACCGAAGCTGAGATAGTCGTCGATGCGCTCCTGCATCTCGTTGAAACGATCACAGGGCGAGAGGATTTCGACGCACAGGAACGGAGGGTCCGTAATAATTCCACCGCCCGGTCGCGAACCCT
>Ga0302320_10023227_pt1 | contig 12181 bp, 5 predicted proteins | sample Bog_T0_3_FD_202130 | JGI IMG/M metagenome (GOLD analysis project Ga0302320, IMG submission 202130) | Peat permafrost microbial communities from Stordalen Mire near Abisko, Sweden - Bog_T0_3 | ecosystem: Environmental > Terrestrial > Soil > Wetlands > Peat | place: Sweden: Abisko, Stordalen Mire...
AGACCCCGTATGCGCTGGGGAGATACTTCAGGTCATCTCCAACCTGCTGGACAACGCGCTCGAAGCGCTCCCCCCACAGGGCACACTTCGCTTGCGACTCCGAAAGCGCGGTGGGGAAATCCGATTTCTGTTAGCGGACAATGGGCACGGGATCTCCAGGGAGCATCTTCCCCATATTTTTCAGCCGTTCTTTACGACCAAGGAAGGCCGGGGCACAGGTCTCGGTCTGGCGCTATCCAGGAACATTGTGGACCGGCGCCCCGGCAATATCCGAGTTAGAAACAGCGATCGGCCGGGCAAGTCTGGAACCACGTTCATGATTTCGATTCCGTCTTTGTCCGGGGCTCAACACTCCTGCGATTGAGGTCCGGCTAAGTCCCGACAGCCAACCGCCCAAAGCGGCCTCGATCTTCGGCGAGTTGATAGAGGCGGATGGGATTGCAAACGTGGTCGTGTTCGTACAAGGCAAGGTCTTCTTCATTGCGTGCCGATGCGACGGTAATGTGGCAACGGGTACAGATCGAATCGAAAAAGCCGCTTGCATTCCGCCGATGCGGAAAACTGACCGTTGAGGGAACGGGCATGTTGCACCTCCTCTGTGCAGAATTGACCGCGATAGAGGCAATTTATCTGAGATTTGAGAGTGTTTCCGTGCAATTCTGACCAGCTTTTGTGTTTTCTTCGGTTTGATGTCTCTCGCTGTCTCGATATTTTCCTATTTTGCCGAGTGTATCAACTCCCTCATTTGGAGCCGCTGACGGAAAGTACGCCGCTGGCTTGGATTTTCTGAAATCAACGATAGCCGAGGCTCCTTGAAGAAGTCAGCAGGCCCAGCCTGCGCATCAATAGCTGCCAGCGGCGCACGACAAATAAAGACGGCCCTCCGCGCCTCATAACCGGCTTATTCCGCAAAGGAAGAGCGCCCGAAAGTGGAACGAGCGCAATCTGAGCCAATATCCACGCACGATTTGCCCCCATCGCGCACGCAGACACATTAACTTCAATAACACTCGAAGACGCCGGCCGCGAGGGAGAGCGACCCCGTCCCTCCTTCGGGCGAGGATAAATTCTCCCAGCCTCATGGCACCTTCCAGCAAGCCATTCAGCCTGAGCGGTAGATTTTCAACCGCTGGTTTACTCCGCCACTAGCGGAATCTGCTCCAGCAGCCGTTCCCAGATCCTCTGGTTCTTCCGGTAAGCTTTCTTCAAATCCTCCAGAATTCGGTCGAAGTCGTGGTTGGTCTTCAGGTTGTTCCATGCCGGATTCTTCTGGAACCAGGGATAATTCTCATTGCCGAGATAGATCGCTCGGCGCAGCCAGTGCAGCGCCTCGCTGGAGTCGCCCTCGACGGCGAAGTAGGAGGCTAGCCGGTAAGCCATTTCGCTGTCCGCCTCGGCCGCGGCAAGGGTGTCGTCCTTGAGCAGCGCCGCGGCCAGCGTTCGTTCGCCCGCCTGGACATAGCAGAGCGCCAGAGTGGGCACGGCGATGCGCATGGAGTCGTCGTCGCGAATCACTTCCTCCAGAATGGCGATGGCCGAGCGCAGGTTGCCCATCCGCATCTGCTGGTAGCCGGACGAGGTGCGCAGCAGCGGGTGGCGGGGCTCGAGTGCGAGGCCTTTGGCCAGTTCGTCGCCGGCGATCTCCAACTGGTTCTGGTAGTGGTAGACCCGCGCGCGGTGGTTGTAGAGGATGGCCGCGTTGGCCGGATTGAGCTTGAGCGCCTGGCTGAACTGGGCGAGCGCCTCGTCGTACATGCCGTCGATGCGCAGGGTGATGCCGGCGACCATGTGGACGTTCCAGTCGTTGGCGGCCGAGCCGAGCAGGTTGGCGATGCCGTGGCGCGCCGACTCCTTTTCTCCGCGCGAGAGCAGCATATAGATGCGGTAGAGGTTGGCCTCGGTTGAGCCGGGGTCGAGCTTGAGCGCCAGATCGAAGCCGCGCCGGGCGGTCATCACATGAATCTGCCCGCCAAAGCCGTGGCGGACATACTGCAGCTCGGCAATGCCGAGGCCGGACCAGCCGGCGGCAAACTCCGGGTCGCTGGTCGTGACGCGCTCAAAGAGTGTCCGGGCGCGGTCGAGATCGGCGCGCGAGCCGGTGCGGGTCATGAATGAGCTGAGCAGCGCGCGGCCCTGCAGATACTCCTCCGAGGCGCGGTCGGGAAGGGAAACGTCGCGGCTCGCAGCGCGGCTGCCATCGGCTTGCGCCGCCCGGCCGCCGCGGCCACCATGGTTGCCCAGATTGTCGACGCCGCCAATTCCCTGGAGAACCGCGAATACCTCGTTCGAGATTTCGTTCTGCACGGCGATCAGGTCAAACGAAGCCACGCTGATGGTGCCGCCGGTGCGCACGCTCTGCGTGGTCACGTCGAGCAATTGCCAATTCAGGTCGAAGCCCATCTCGGAACGCATGAAGCTGCCGGCGAGCACGTGCGACACCAGCAGATGCTTGCCAATGGCCAGCGGGTCCATCTGCGCGGTATTCAGGCTCATGAGCGAGCTGGAGGGGCGCACGACGATGGACGGAATGCGGGCCAGGCGCGCGGCGATGGCGTCGGCCAGGGCGAAGCCGTAGAGCGGGGCGACCTCGAACGTGCCGAGATTGGTGAAGGGAAGGACCACCAGCGAATTCTGCCGCGGCATTTCGTTCGCCGATTCCCGGAAGCGCTCGGCCAGCATCGACAGAAAGCTGGTCGAGCGCTTTTCCGATTCAGGGCCGGTGGTGACCAGATTGGCCGCCGCGTCTCCGGGGATGCTGCCCGTCTCGAGTTGCATGGCTTTCATGATGGTCTTGAGCGCCTCGCGCACCTCGCCGGCTGAGGCATAGCGCACCGCCGGGTTCTTCTCAAGGCACATCGCAATCACGCTCTTCAGCTCGGCTGAGATGCCGGGTACGATCCCTTCCAGCTCTGGCGGGTTGAGGAATTGGATGGCGCGGATGACCTGAAAATCCTCGGCGTCGGGTCGTGCGAAGGGATGGCGGCCGCTGGAAAGCTCGTAGAGCAGCACGCCGAGCGCCCAGATATCCGACTGTACGCTGGATTGCCCGGTGACGAACTGCTCCGGAGCCATGTAGCGGATGGTGCCGCCGCGAGCGGTGTAGGTTTCGGCCAGCGAGGCGTCTTTGGCCAGGGCGGGCTTGGAGGGATCGAAGCTCGCGTCCTCCGGATGCAGTCGGCGCGCCAGGCCGAAATCGAGGATCTTCACCAGGCCGCCGTCGGTCAGCATCACGTTTTGCGGCTTTAGGTCGCGGTGAAAGATGCCCAGGGCATGGGCAGCCTGGAGGCCGTCTGCAATCTGGATGCCCACCGACAGCACCAACTGGATATGCGCCGGGCCGCGCTCGACCAGCTTGTCGAGCGACTGGCCGGGGACAAACTGCATGACGATGTAGGCCTCGTCGCCGGTTTCGCCGACCTCGTAGATGGTGCAGACGTTGGCATGCTCGATGGCCGAGGCCAGGCGCGCCTCGCGCAGCACCGTGGAGCGCATCTGCTCCTGCGAGAGCAGGCCGCGGCGGAGGATCTTCAACACGACCGGACGCGTGAGCCGCGTGTCGTTGGCAAGGTAGGCGACGCCGCTGCCGCCCGCGCCCAGGCGGCGGAGAATCTCGTAGTGCTCGATCGTTCTTCGCTTCATCGTTACCGCTAGTGTACCGGGAAGTCGGTAAAGGATTTCTCACAAACGGAGACCGGCTGTCTTCGGGCGGAGGAATCAGCGAGTCCGCCGGTCCGATCCGGGACACCTGGCGGCTGGTCGAATCTGGTAACTTCGTACCTATGGTTGGTTGTTTCAGGCTTGATTGGCCGCGGCGTGGCCTGTTGCTTTTGGCGGCCGCCGGGTCTTTCGCGACAGCGGCGTGCCTGGGGCAATCGCCGGCGCCCGCAAACCCCGAGCCTCGGCCCGCCCTCAACGACACGCCCCCCGCCGCTACGACGGCACCGGCCCAGGGAGTTCCCGCGGCTGTGTTTCCGGCCGCGGTACCGGCTCAGGCCGCTCCGCAAACGGTCGCACCGGCGCAACCGAGCATTCCCGGAGTCGGGGCACAAATTCGCACCGGGACCACGATCGGCCCCGGCGGGGAGCAGAGCGACGCCAACCGCATCGCCAACCTGCTGGCCGACCATCAGTACGCAACCATTGAAGTGATGCTCGACCCGGCGATCAGCCCGGTCACCCTGACGCCTCAGCAGCGCGACCTTTTTCGCGGAGTGCTGCTCAATCGCGAAAACAAGTCCGCCGAATCGGTCAAGCTGCTGGCTCCGCTGGTGGACCAGTTGGGAAGCGACTCCAAGCCTGCCGATCAGGCGCAGGAAAAAGCGCAGGAAAAACTGCTGCGCAAGACGCTTGCCGAGGATTACCTCCGGCTGGGCGACTGGGCCAACGCGGCCAAAGCCTACCAGGCGCTCGACGCCCGCACAGCGCTCACGGCCGAGGAAAAGGACGATCTCGAACTGCCGCTCAAGCTGCTGCCGCTCGCCGCGGCCCATCCGGCGATGACGGTCGAGTACGGGGACCCATTTTCGGTGCCATACGACCGCGATCCGCTGGGCCTGATGGATGTCCCGGTCTTCGTCGATGCGCAGTCGCACGACTGGATGCTCGACCCCACAGCGCCGTTCAACCTGATTTGCCGCTCGACGGCTAAGGAAGTGGGCCTGAAGCTTTCGGCGGAGTCGGCGACGGTGCAAACCATTACCGGACGGCCGATCACGGTCCGGGCGACGGTGATTCCGCGGTTTACGCTGGGCAACGTCACCTTCCGCAATATGACCGCGTTCGTTTTTGAGGACGCGGATTACTACTACGCGCGCTCGCGCTACCAGGTGCGCGGCGTGCTGGGGTACCCGGCGCTTTCGGCGCTGGGCTCGGTGACGGTGACGCAGAGCGCTCGGATTGAAGTGCAGCCGGGCGACAAGGGCGAACGCGTCACCGCTGGGGCGCGTTTCTATCTGGAGGGAGACCGGGTGATGGCCGCACTTGGCCGCTCCGGGGAGGAGCGCATGTATCAGGTGGATTCAAGCGGCCAGCAGACTTATCTTACTTCTCGTTACTTTTCCGAGCATCCAGCCGACTTTGCCGGCAAGCGGATGCAATTGCTGGCCGTGCCCGGAGCGGCGAGCAAGCCGCCCGCGCCTGCTTATGTGGCCGAGCAGGTCAACTTATCCATTGGAGCCGCGACGGTGAGCTTTCACAACATCCAGGTGCTTACCGAGCCGCTCGGCAACGCGCCCGTCGACGACAGCTACGGAATCCTCGGCGTGGACGCGCTGGACGAGCTGAAGAGTTATACCTTCGATTACCGGACGATGCTGTTCAGCGCGCGGCCGGAGTGATTTCGACTTAGTTTTCCACGGCCAGCACATCGTACATATAGTCGATCAGGACATGCTTGATCGGCGAGGGAGACCTGGGCAAGTTGATGGTCGCCTCGCTCGTCATGTTCCCGCCCATGTAGATCGATCCCATTGGAAAGAACCGCCCATCTGTCAGCTCCACATAGACCGGCACCCGCATCTTGAATTTGTCGGAAACCCCCGATTGCGTCAGCTTGTAATGCAGCGAGACAGCGTCGCCACTGCCGGTCAACTGGCTCTCGAAGTGATAGCGGGGCAGTTCGGTTCCGTAGACATATTCGTTGAAGAACCAATCCATGCGATGATTCTGGTCCAGATCCATCTGCGGAGTCATGTGTTTTTCCACCATCGCCTTGAAGTCTTCCGTGGTGGCCACCTTGAGCCGGTAAGTGTCTACAAAGTCATGCATCATGGCTTTGAAATCGTCGTCGCCATGCTGCTGCGACCACATCAGCATGCGCACCATGTGCAGGATATAGGCGCCTTTGGGATAGACCAGGTTCTGGTACACTCCCCAGCCGGTCTTGGGCGAGCTTAGGCGGAATCCCATGGTTACGGGGCCCACATCGATGGGCCGGAATCCATCCGCGTTCTTTTCCGTAATGCGTTGCTTCAACTGCTTCCAGAAGTCGCGATAATCGTTTGGAGTCTTACGGGTGGCCTGCAAGAACATGGCGGCCGAGGCGTCGGCGAAGCCTTCGCTCATCCACTGGTCGCGATAACTCTCGAAGCCGACCGTATGTCCCCACCATTGGTGGGCAACTTCATGGGCCGTAACCGTCTTCCAATAAGGGTCGTCGGGACTCAGTCCCAGCGCATGCTGGATGGTCGAGTCCCATAAGCCGCAGATAGGCAGATAGACCAGCATCGGCCAGCTTTGCCCATAGTCGCAGGCGGGTTGCTGCGACAGGGCCAGATGGTCGAAAGGAAGCTTTCCAAAGTCCGCCTCATAAATCTGCGCGGCCACGGTTCCCTCCGACAAAATAACCGGCAGCATGGATGTTGTCGTCATCGTCCCCAGGGTGCCTCCGCCATGAGGCGCCCAGTCAGGCAGATCCTGGTTCGCGTAGGCTGCGACGGCCACGCCGGTGGGTGTCTTATCGTCCTTCTCCACAAACCTGCCCAGATGGAAACCGACAACGGGAAGCGGCATCCGCGTCTCCCACTCGGTTGTGCGCACCCTGCCATCCACACTGTCGGCCACTTTGGTCCCGGTGGCGATCAGGGTGATGTCTTTGGGCGTGTGAAAGATCATCTTGTAAGTCGAGTAACTCCCAAAGCCCGTGCCTCCGTTGGGAAACCAGGTTTCGCGGGCGATCGGGTCATAGTTGTCGCCGCCGGCGTTGCGGACCGCATCCTTGCCGGCATACGTGATACGCACCGTGGCCGCTTCGCCCTTTTTCAGCGGATGGGCGAGCACAAGGCCGAAATCCGCGTCTTCCTCTTTCTTTTCCTGCACAAAGTCGAGCACTCCGCCCTGTTCGTCCTCCACTCTGCTGACCCGCAGGGCGGGGAACAGGCCGAGCGGAACCACGGCGACGCCGTCTTCGAGCGCAAGCAGGTGAACTGTGGCGTATCCGCTCAGCGACGCGTTCCGCTCAATTCCGGTCTCAAGTTCCTCGCTGGTGACCCGGAAGGCCGCATTCTGCTGGCGTCCGCTGGCGGTGCCGTCGGCGTACTCGTGCGCCAGATGGAACGCGGAGGGAATTGTCGGGCCCCAGTCGTTGAGAATCATCAGCCGCACCTCTTCCGGGGCGACCATGGAAGCGCCATGCGGGTCGACTTCGAAGAGCAGGTGCGGATTTGCCGAGCCCTTCATGGCGGCCAGAAAGAATCCTCCCGGCGCGGGGCTCAGCACGTCTTCGAGCAGGCGCAGGTCTAGATTCTCCTTCAGGTGCTCTCGCTGGAAGGTGTGAAACTCCATCGCCGCCTGCACGAGCGTCCGGTCGGTCTGGTCTTCGCGCGGCGGCTTGCCGCCTTTTTTCAACTCGGCGGCCGTATCGTCGGTAAAACGAAGCACCGCCGTGGAGAAATCCTCGTCGTACTCGGGCTTTTTCGTCAAAATTTCGAGGCTGTGCCGCTCGACCGCGGTGGGCGCGGTGAGATGGAAATGCCCCACTCCGCCGAAGACCGCGCCGGTGATCTTTCCGTTGACCTCGCCGTAGAAAGCGAAATCCCCACGGGTGAAGGTGAACACGCCGGCATCGCGCTTGAGGGTCAGGTTTTCGACGGGAACGACGATCGGGCCGGGCAACGCGGTTCGCAGAGAGTGGTAAGCGGGGTTGGAGTTCGGCTGCTGCTGGGCGTCGGCGCCCCTCGCCCCGGCGGCAAGAATGCCTAAGAAGAAAGAAAGAACGGCGCGAACAATCCGGCGATTCGGAGTCACTGAGCAGCCTCGGAAAGAAAAACAGGAGTTAGCCCAGTATGACTCATCCGGCTTCAAATCGCCAGCAATATCCCTTTATTTATCAATAAGTAACCCGCTGGTGAGGCCGCCAGGAGGTCAATTTTCACGCCGCCGCCGTTGGTGAGTGGACGGGATGTTCATGTCTTCACGGTACTTAGCCACCGTGCGGCGGGTGACTTGGATGCCTTGGGACTGGAGCAGCGCGGCCAACTGGTCGTCGGTGAGCGGGTGGCGCGGGTCCTCGTCCTCGATGAGTTTTTTCACCTTGCGCTTGAGCACGACCAGTGGAGTGTCGGCTCCCTCGGGACCGTTGGAGCCTTCGGAGAAGAAGAAGCGCAGCTCGATGACGCCCTGCGGCGTATGCGCGTACTTGTTGGCCACGGCGCGGCTCACGGTGGAGGGGTGAACGCCGATCTCTTCGGCTACCTCCTTGATCATCATCGGACGCAGCGCCTCGATGCCGATGTCCAAAAACTCCTGCTGGCGGCGCACGATCACTTCGCAGGTGCGCAGAATGGTGCTCTTGCGTTGGGCGATGTTGCGCATCAGCTGCATCGCCGAGCGAAAGCGCTCCTTGACGTACTCCTTCACTTCCTTGTCGGTATTTTCCGCCACCAGCATGCGGCGGTAGCGCTGGCTCAGGCGCAGGGAGGGCATATCCTCCTCGTTCATGGCCACCATCCAGGTGTCGCCGCGCTTGACAAAGGCCACATCGGGCTCGATGAGCCGGGTCTGCTCGCGGTTGTAGCGGAGGCCGGGCCGTGGGTCGAGTGTGCGGATCAGCTCGATGGCGGTGTTCACTTCCGGTATGGGGTGGCCCACGGCGCGGGAGATCTCGCGGAGGTCGCGCTTCTGTAGCAGAGCCAGATGGCCTTTGACGATGGCCCTTGCGGTTGCGAAGGTCTGACGCCGCTCTTCGAGCACGGCTTCGGCGGCGGCCTGCAGCGCGTGGTGCGGGCTTCCGTTGGCCGTCTCCATCGCCTCCGGGGCGACATCGCCGGTATCGCCCGCGTCGCCATTCAGGTGGGCTGGCTCGCTCGCGTCTTCTTCAGGGGCATCTTCCGCAGGCCTGCGGGCAAAAACGAGCTCCAGCTCGCGCAGGTGCGCATCCAACTGAATCGCCAGGCACTCGCGCAGGTCGCGCGCACCAATTCCGGCCGGGTCCAGGTGCTGCACGACGATCAATGCGCGCTCAAGCTCGATGACCATCCTGGTGAGGACGGCTGCGTCCACCTCGCCGGCGTAAATCGGGGCCAGATCTTCGAGCGACGTGGCCAGATACCCATTTTCGTTCAGGTTGCCGATCAGAAACTCGGCCATATCGACCATGTGCGCATCCAGGCTCATGGCGCCCAACTGCCACAAGAGATGGTCGGTGAGGGTTGTGGGCTGGGAGAGGAACTGCTCGAAGGAGGGCCCGTCGACTTCTTCAAACTCCTGGCTGGTGCGGAAGCCAGGGTCGAGATACTCCTGGAAGTAGGAGCCGAAGTCGATCTCCTCAAACGGGTCCTTGACCGTGACGGGAGGCTCGTCGACGACGCGATCGCGCATCGCCTCACGGCCGCCGATCTCGTCCAGACTGGGTACCGACTCGTCGATCTCCTCCAGAACCGGATTTTCCACCAGCTCGGCGTTGATCATCTCGGTCAATTCCAGCTTGTTCAGGGCCAGGACGCTCACCATCTGCATCAGACCCGGAGTCAGGATCTGGCGTTGAGCGACTTTTAAATTCAGCCCGGGCTGGAGGAGCGGCATAATCGAGTTCCCATTCGAAGTCGTTCTTAGAACAAGTGTAAATCTCGGACACCCGGGCATGAGAAGAACTTGACCTTGCGCCGGGCGCGGGTGCCAGAATGGGCAGCCGATTCGAATGCGGGTAGCATCCTTGAAATCACGGTTGCATCTCCTGCACCGGACCTTGACAGCTTACTCTGAGCTCAATCCAGTGAAAATCCCTCGCCCAGGTAAACTCTTCGCACCTCCGGGTCATTGCCCAGCTGATGCGGTGTGCCGGTGCGGAAGATTTTGCCCTCCGCAATGATGTAGGCGCGATCGGTGACCGAAAGCGTCTCGCGCACGTTGTGATCGGTAATGAGAATGCCGATGCCGCTCGATTTGAGGTCGAAGATGATCTTCTGCAGATCGAGCACGGCGATGGGGTCGATGCCGCTGAAGGGTTCGTCGAGCAGGAGGAAACTGGGCTGAATGCACAGGCAGCGGGCGATCTCGACCCGGCGCCGCTCGCCGCCCGAAAGCGCGTAGCCCTTGGTCGTCCGAATATGGCGCAGGTTGAGCTGCTGGATGAGCCGTTCGGTGCGCAGGCGGCGCTCCTGCTCGGGGATGGGCTGGTTTTCGAGGACGGCCAGGATATTGTCTTCCACGGTGAGCTTGCGGAAGACGGACGGCTCCTGGGGCAGGTAGCTGATGCCGTGGTTGCGGGCCCGCAGATACATGGGCACACGGGTGATTTCGGTTTCGTCCACCAGCACCCGGCCATCGTCGGGCGCGACCAGGCCGACGATCATGTAGAAGCTGGTGGTCTTGCCCGCGCCGTTGGGGCCGAGCAGGCCAACCACTTCTCCGCGCGAGATATGGATGCTTACGTCCCGCACCACCTGGCGTCCACTGTAGGATTTGCCGATTCCCTCGGCGGTGAGTGTCTGCATTCCCATCCAGAGTCTTTGTTGGCGCTCTCCCTATTTGGGAGAACGGGTTTCGGTTACCGTCTTTCGACCGTCGCCCTCGACTGTGACGCTATCATCGCGGCTATGGAAAATCAACGCGCTGCCGGTGACCGTGCCGCGCGTCTGGTCGGTGATGCGCGGCGGCGCGGCGCTGGAGCCGGTGAGCGTGTAGTTGCCATCGTCACCGGTATAGACGAGCTTTGCGCCCGTTCCCTTACGCCCCGGCCAATTTGCCGTGACGTGGCCCTGGGAAACCATCCGGTCCACGCCGGCCGCACCGCCCCCCGGCGCGGAGTGGACGCCCGCCGGGAGCAGCGTGATGACAGCCTCATCGGAGACCACAGTGGCCACGCCGCCGGTCTGGTTGCTCTCCATGGTGACAGAGCCCAGGCGCCCGCTGGTGAAGGTGGCCACACGCTCGCCGTCGGAGTAGTGGAGCTCGCCGCTCTTGACCCGGATCAGGTTCGGCTCGCGCGGTCTGGCGGTTCCCGCGGCGGGCCTGTCTCCAGAAGCCGGCGAGTTGCTTACGAGCACAGTGTGGACAGGATTTGCCGCGCTCTCCGTTTCGGCGGTCAGCGTCTGCTTCAGCCGGTTGAGGACGATCAACGGCGCGGTCACGGAGTTGCCCGCGCGCCATAGCCGTGCGGCCGACCCGGGGCCCGGCGCTGCGCGGAAGACGATCTCTCCCGACTTCTGATGCAGTTCGGCTTCGGCTGCAATGGCGTGCGCCGGGCCTTCGTTGCCGCCGGAGCCGAGCAGCGTCGCGCCCGGCGGGGACGAGCCCAGCGAATCACCCGACCCGGGCGTGTTTGACACGCTCCAGCTCGCCCTCACGTCGCCGTGTCCGAAGGCGTCGCCGGTTGCGCGGGCAAAATCGATGCGCGTCGCCGTCATCTCCAGCGCTCCATTGCGCACGCGCGGCGGGGTGCCCGGAACTCCCGCCAGATGCATCCACTCGCCCGCGCCATCGTAATCCAGCCGTGTGGCCCAGGCGCGCACAGGGGCGGGCGGCGGGCCACCGTCACCTTTCGCCGCCGGCTCCTGCACCAGAACCACATTCCCCAACTGCTCGACGGATTCGATCTCCGCGCCGGCTCCTCCGGCCCGGTCAGCGCCTTTGCCCGTGCCCTGCGCAGGTCCGGTCAGAAATTTGACCGAAAGCTGGTCCGAGCTGCTGGACTGGTGCGCCCCTTGAGCGCTCACCTGCTCAAAACTCGTGTGTCCCGCTCCATCGAGCTTGCTCAGTTGCGCGCCAGGGGCGAATGTGCCTACCAGGGAATCGGCCATCAGCTTCGCGGGAGCGGCGCTTGCTCCGGCACCTGTGGTTTCGGAGGTGACCACCACGCCTCCGTGGCCGACGATCACGCTCGGCTCGAGCTGCCCGCCGTGGCCCTTGCCCGCGATCCCGGACGAGGGCCCACCGACCGTCTCGAACGAGATATCCGCCGTCTGGGACTTCCAGGTCCGGTGCGCCTCGGCGGGGCCTTTCGCCGTGGTTGTCTGAGACCGGCTCTCGAACAGGACTCCCGACTCCATGTGCGCCTTTTGCAACCGGCCGCCACCGTCAAAGTCCAGATTCGCGGTCGGCGCCGAGCCCCGCATCTGGCGGCCGGCGCGGGAGGACTCGATCCGCGCTCCACCCTGCAGAACTCCATGGCGGGGATGATTCTCCGCGTCGAAATCGAGGGTGCCCGCCGGCGCGGTGATGTGGCTGCCGGTCAGTGTGCGCAGAT